>Ga0335071_10000614_pt1 | contig 39033 bp, 20 predicted proteins | sample Lox_Sample_15_FD_206724 | JGI IMG/M metagenome (GOLD analysis project Ga0335071, IMG submission 206724) | Soil microbial communities from Loxahatchee National Wildlife Refuge, Florida, United States - Lox_Sample_1.5 | ecosystem: Environmental > Terrestrial > Soil > Wetlands | place: USA... | reverse complement strand
TGACCTGACCCCGAAAAGATGGACGTGACAAAAGGAGAGTTCTGCTGCGAAAAGAAAGGGCAGCGGAACTATGAGAAAGAGCCAATACAGCGAAGAACAGATCATCGGGATACTCCGGGAAGCCGAAGGCGAAACGCCCGTGAAGGCGGTATGCGCCAAACACAACATCAGCGACGCGACGTTTTACAAGTGGCGAGCCAAATACGGGGGCATGGAAGTGAACGAAGCGCGGCGGTTGCGGGCCTTGGAAGAGGAGAATGGCCGGTTAAAGCGCTTGGTGGCCGACCAGGCCGTGCAGATTCAAATTCTCAAGGAGGTGAACTCAAAAAAGTGGTAAGCCCGTCGGCCAAGCGCCGGGCGATCAAGCAGGTAGTCGAGAGTGGGCTTGGTACGACGACGGAAGCCTGTCGTGCCCTTGGGTTGGCCCGGTCGAGCTACTACCGCAACAGCATGATGAGTTCGGAGAGTCGATCGTTTCAGCGGCAGATCGTGAGCCTGAGCCAGGAGCATCCGCGATACGGGTATCGGCGGGTGACGGCGCTGTTGCGCCGAGCGGGTCATGAGATCAACGCCAAGCGGGTACAGCGGGTACGTCGCCGGGAAGGGTTGCAAGTCAGCCGGCGGCAGAGAAAGCTGCGTCGATTGGGGCTTTCGACCGCAGAGCGGCAGCGAGCCAGCCATGCCAACCACGTCTGGAGCTGGGATTTTGTCGAGGACCAGACGGAGAATGGGACGCGCTTTCGGGTGCTGACCTTGCTGGATGAGCACACCCGGGAATGCCTGGCGGTGCACGTGGACTGGTCGATTCGGGCCGTGGACGTGATCACAGTGGTGGAAGCGGCGATGGCACGCTACGGTGTGCCGGAGCATTTGCGCAGTGACAACGGCCCGGAGTTCATCGCCTATGCGATCCAGGACTGGCTCAAAAGCAAGAACGTGAAGACGATTTACATCACCCCCGGTTCGCCGTGGGAGAACGCTTACATTGAGAGCTTCCACGACAAGTTGCGGGATGAGTGTTTGAATCGGGAAATTTTTGGCAGCCTGTGGGAGGCGCGGGTTGTCATTGAGCAGTGGCGCCTCTATTATAACGCGGAGCGGCCGCACAGCTCGCTGGGGTATCAGACCCCGACGGAGTTTGCTGGCCGCGCCATCAGCAGTTCGGTACTCCGGTCGGGCTTCGCCCTCCCTCCGTCCCGAACTGCTGAACCAAACATCAAACCAATGGCAGAACTCTACTTATGATGTGTCCAGCTATTGGGGTCAGGTCAGTGCCCAAGCTTGCCTGACTGGCAGTCTGCTCTTTAATTTTGATGTTTCCTTTCGCGATGTCGCTGGGGGACAACGTTGTCAGGTCGAAAAGTGCCGTGCCCCCGCTGGGCGATGAAACCACCGGAACATTTTTTGCCAGCCAGGTGCCATCCGGCTTCACGGTGGCTTGAACTCCGTTGATCCAAACGTCGTGGTTGGCCGGCTGGACTTTGCCTGTCACCGCCGCAATCTTTGGTTGCCACAATTCATCCGCCGGCTGCACCGGATCCATGCGGATGCGAACCTCATTGGACCCGTAAATGACAAAGTTAGTGCTGGATGAATTCCCCGACACATCTGTCGCGACCAGTATCACCTGATTGGCTCCTTCGGCCAGCGGCACATGCTCAAACCAGAAATAACCATTCCGTTCAATCAAGGCGGAAATGTTGTTCGTATGCCCGTTGGCCGAAATAAGCCCGACCATTTTGGCGGTGGGATCATCTGAAGGACCGCGGATGGTGATTGAATCATCACTAATTTCCCCACCGGGTTCCGGCGAATCAATGGAAAAGACGGGCGGATTCGTGTCGCCGTCGGTGGTGAAAACCATCGCAAAATTGGTCGTGAACGAAAAACCCGCTTCATCCTCGCCCTGTAGAACAATCGTGTTCGTCCCCGGATTCAAAGCAATGTCATAGCAGGTGAAATAATTCGTGGTGAATTGAAATGTGACCGGGTCGAGATAACGGTCATTTACCGAGCCATCTTCGCTTGTTGTCACCTCTCCCTTTTGGTTGAAAACCTGATAATGAAGCGGGTGACCCAAGTCCGATGTGACGTAACCCTTCAATTGGATCATAGGTTGCGAAGTGATCCGTTCCTTGGGACTGGTAAAAACAACAATTGGAGGAGAAGTCTGGACAAAGATATGATGCGAATTCCATTGCGGATAGGGATCTTTATCATTTTTGCTTCGGTAGCTGACCCACAACCACCGGCTTCCGTCTCCGGAACCTAAATCAACCGATAAATTGGTTTGGAAAGGAACCCAGACGGCCTTTTCAAAATCCGGTCGTCCCTCCGTAGTCATGAACGGGAACCGTTTCGTGCGCATCAGTTCACGATTAGTGGTTACTTCGGCTTCCCATTCGAGTTGCCGTTTCCTCGACTCCATCTGGGGAGCATCTGATTCAACCAAGACCGCCATCTCCTCCGGTGGTTTGCCCTGCGGCTCAGCGTAAAACGTGACGAATCTTTCCCTGACCGGTGACGTCCAATGAAGATCAACGCCTTGACCCAGGGCAGAACTCATTGCCACGAGCAACCCAATCAACGTAACACTCAGTGGTGTCATGACCTTCATGTTGTCATTCTTCCGCGAGAAGTTGACTGAACTCAACTTACTCCGGAATTCCCATGCTTACTGGCAAAAAATGATTGCTGAAATTAGAAGCGTAGTTAAACCGCCTGCTGCCCGCCGCCGTCGGCGCCGGTGCCATCCAGATCAATCAAAATGTCCCGCGGCTCGGCGCCTTTGCTGGGGCCGACGATGCCGCGGTTCTCCAGTTCATCCATGATGCGCGCCGCGCGGGTGTAGCCGAGGCGCAGCCGCCGTTGCATGAGTGACACGCTGGCCTTCTGCTCGCTGCGGATGACCTCGATGCACTGCTGGATGAGCTCCTCGTCCTCGTCAATGCCGGTTTCAGTCTCAAAACTCTCCGTCGGCTTGGAAAGCTGCTGGTGAATTTCCATGTCGTAGTTCGGCTTGCCCTGCCTGGCGATGAACTCGACGATGCTGTTGATTTCCTGGTCGGTGATGAGCGCGCCCTGGGCGCGAATGAGCTTCGCAGAGCCGGGCGGCAGGTACAGCATGTCGCCCTTGCCCAGCAATTTGTCGGCGCCCATCGCGTCGAGAATCGTGCGCGAATCCACGCGCGAGGCGCACTGGAAGGCGATGCGCGCGGTTATGTTGGCCTTGATGACGCCGGTGATGACGTCCACGCTCGGCCGCTGGGTGGCGACGATGCAATGGATGCCCGCGGCGCGCGCCATTTGGGTGATGCGCGCGATGGCCATTTCCACGTCCGCCGGCGCCACCAGCATCAGGTCCGCCAGCTCATCGATGATGACGACGATGTAGCTGAGTTTTTCCGGGATGACGATATCGTCGTCGCGCGGCACCACGATGTCCTCGTCCACCTCGACCGCGAAGCCTTCGGCGCCCGGCTCGACCTTTTCGCGCTTGGCGACCAGCGGGAGTTCGGGTTCGGTTTCGTGGAGCGGCTTGTTTTTCGGGCGGGAATTGAACGAGTTGATGTTGCGGACGCCGACGCGCGCGAAAATCTGGTAGCGCTTTTCCATTTCGTTGACGACCCAGCGCAAGGCGAGGATGACTTTCTTCGGATCGGTCACGACGGGCACGACGAGGTGGGGCAGCGCGTTGTACTGCTGCAGCTCGACGACCTTGGGATCGATCATTACAAACCGGAGCTGGTCGGGCGAGAATTTGTAGAGCAGCGACGTGATGATGGAGTTGATGCAGACGGATTTGCCGGAGCCGGTGCTGCCGGCGATGAGGATGTGCGGCATTTCGGACAGGTCGGCCACGATGGGATGCCCGTAAACGTCCTTGCCCAGCGCGATGGGGATCCTCGCCTTGCTGTTGCGCCATTCCTCGGATTCGAACAAATCGCGCACGATGACCTTGGACTTGACGGGGTTGGGCACTTCGATGCCAACGGAGCTTTTGCCGGGCACGGGCGCGAGGATGTGGATGCGCTCGGCCTTGAGGGCGGCGGCGATGTTGTTGGACAGGGCGGTGATTTTTTCCAGCTTTACACCGGGTGCCGGGTGCAGCTCGTAACGGGTGATGGTTGGGCCTTTGGTGATGTCGCCGAGCGAAACCTCGATCTCAAATTGTGCGAGCGTCTGCTGCATCAGACGCGCGTTGGCCATCAATTCCTCCTTGGATTCGGTGGGCTTGACGGTCAGGTCCGGGTGCTGGAGGAAATCCAGCGGCGGCAACTGGTAATTGCCGATGATGGGCGTGGCGGCCACCGTGAGCGGCTTGCGCTTCTTCGGCGCGGCTTTTGGCCTGGCGGCCGGGACGGAGCCGTCGGCGATGTGAACCACGGGTTCGGGCTTGGCTTCGGCTGGTTTTTCCGCGGCGCTACCCGGGAGCGCCGCCGTCTCGGCGCCTGGTTTTGCTTCGGGGCTTGCCGGCGGGACGCCGGCGCTCCCGGGTTTTTCCGAGGCTTCGGATTTCCGCCCGATAATCTCATCGGTCGTGGCGGCGGGAACGGTTTCAGGTGCCGGCGGCGCCTCGGCCGGTTGCGCGGGTTTAGCCGGCTTGGGCGGTTCGGGCGGGGCCGTTTTGCGCGCCCGCGCCGAGGCCGGCTTAGGCTCGGGCACGCTCAAATCGCGGACGGTCGGCTCCGGCACCGGCTGCAAATCCGCGCCTAGGCCGGAGCGGGCGACTTCCTCTTTCAGCATTTTGGCTTGCCGTTCGAGGTCGCGGGCGCGGCGTTCAAGAGCGGCTTCGTCGGCGGATTTGGGTTCGGCCGGGGCGACGGCGGGTTGCTTTTGCAGCAGGTGGCGGATCCAATCCCCGAGCCGGAAATTGGTGAGGAAGAGAAGGCTGATCAAAGCCAAGGTGGAATAGACGATGAAGGCGCCGACCTTGCCGAGCAGGCAAAAGCCGTACTCGTAATGCGGGGTTTGTCCATAGGTCACAAACCCGAGCCAGCCACCGACGTTATGGGCGCCGATACTTTCGCGCAGGTGCCCCAGCCAGCCGCCCTGGTCCATGATGCACAAAAGTCCGCAGAGCGACATCAGCAACAGGGCGGCCCACAGGCGGGAGCGCCAGGATTGTTCCCGCAAGTACTGGAACAAGTTCAGGAGATAGGCCGCGCCGAACATCGCAAATAGAAGCGGCAATAGATAAGCCGCCACTCCAAACAGCAGAAAAGTAATCCAAGCCAGGTAGGCGCCGATTTTGTAACCCCAGTTATGCAGCGGATCATTGGGCGGATTTTTGAAAAAGGAAAGGTCGTAGCGGTCAAACGAAAGCTGGGCGACCAACAAGAGCAAGGCGGCGGCGAGCAGCACCACGCCGATGACATCCGCAAAACCATTGTGTGAATCCGACGACTTGCGCGACATGGCTGCAGGGTAACAATTTGATGCGGCGACTTCAAAGTTGAAATTACCCGGCGGGGCGAAACGCCGGAGGCCCCGCCCGGAGGCTTGGTCCCGGTTTGGCGGTCGTCGAGTCGGCGCGCGCTGCTGATTTCGAGCCAGGGGCGCGACGCCACACTCGATTAGGTCCTGCAGGCGCGGCTTGCATTGCGTTGGCATTTTTCTCATAGTCGCCCTATTATTTCACCGGTGCGGTTTCAAATATATGCATTGATGATGCGCCGTTGGCTCGTTGCCGGAATGATGGTCGGGCTGTTGCTGCACCAGAGTTGCCCGGCGGTGGCGGCCTCGGCGGATTATCTCATTGATGTCTGGGACACGGAGCACAACCTGCCCAGCAGCACCGTCACGGCCATCACGCAGACGCCGGACGGCTATCTCTGGGTCGGCACCTACAACGGCCTCGCCCGTTTTGACGGGGCCCGGTTTGTCACCTTTGACCCGGTCAACACGCCGGCGCTGAGCCAGACGCGCGTCCAGGGACTTTTCCTGGACACCAACGGCACCCTCTGGATCAACACGTTTCGCGGCGGGCTGACGTCCTATCGTGACGGCGTATTCCGCAACGAATGGCCGGACCAGGCCACCTTCGATTTGCACACGACGCTGGTGCAGTCGAGCTCCAACCAGGTCACCTTCGTCACCCAATTCGGGGATGTTTTGCAGCGCAATCCGGCGGACACCAATCTGGCCTGGAAAAGCTCCCTGCCGCCGCCGGGGACGCGGCCGATTTTCCAGTGCACGGATGGTGAGGGCCGGTTGTGGTTTCTGACCCGGGACGGACATGTTCTCTGGTACGCCGAGGGGCGGTTCAAGGAATTGCCGCCGGACAACGGCTTGGCTGGCCAGCGGGTCGTGACGGTCGTCGCGGATGCGGCCGGCCGGGTGTGGGTGGGGACGACCAATACCATCGAACTTTGGGACGGGGCTCGGTTTGCGGACATGACCCCGACGAATGGGGAGCCGACCGTCCAGCCCCAACTGCTTTTTCCCGCGAAGGATGGCGCGATGTGGGTTTTGGACGGCAATCGCTGCCGCAAGATGGTCGGGCGTGAGTGGGTGACGGAGGCGGTCGAATGGCGCGGCCTGCTTGGCTGGGCTTCGGGACGCGCCATGGGGGTGCACACGGACCGTGCCGGGGGAATGTGGTTCAACCATTACGGCAACGGGCTGTTCCACCTGGCTCCGGATGGGGAGTTTCAGCGCCTGACGACTCATGACGGCCTGCCGGGCGACCGGGTGGGGGCCTGGTTTCAGGGCAGCGATGGCGGTTTGTGGGTGGGGATGGATCATGGCGGTCTGGCCCGGTTGCGCGACCGAAGGTTTCATGTGGTCGGTCCCGCCGAAGGGCTGCCGGCGCGGACGGCGGCGTCCGTGTTCGAGGACGCCCATGGTGTGGTCTGGATTGGCACGGCGGGTGGAGGCCTGTGCCGTTGGGCGAACGGCAAAATCACCCGTTACCCGGTGGGCTCCAGCGCCTCAGCGAACTTCGTCTTTTCGATCTACCCACGCACGGAGGGCGGACTCTGGTTGAGCGCGGCCGAAGGGGAAATCCTGCATCAGTTTCATGACGAACAAATTCAGCGCGCGACGTGGGAGGTGCACGGGGTCAAAAGCATTTTGGCCGACCGGGCGGGCCGACTCTGGATGGGCACCAAAGCCGGCTTGGCCGTGTGGTCGGGCACGGACCGGCGGTTTTTGACCACGAACGACAACGTGATGCTGCCGGCCGTCCGGGCGCTGGCCCAAACGCCGGACGGAACGGTGTGGGCCGGGGCCGACGACGGCACACTCTATCGTTGTGAAACCAACCGCCTCGAGGCATTCCGCCCCCGGGATGCGCTGGTGGAACAGCCGATTTATTCCCTGGCAGCGGACGAAAGCGGCACGCTTTGGGCGGGCACGTTCCGCGGCGGTCTGCTCCGTTTCAGCCGCGGAAAATTTACGCGGTTCACCGCCAAACAAGGGTTGCCCGTGGACGTGATCAGTCAGATTCTGGACGACCGGGGCGGCCGGCTCTGGCTGGGCACGCATCAGGGCCTCTACAGCGTCACCAAGGCGGCGCTGAATGCCGTGGCCGCGGGCCGGACCAACACGCTGGATTACGTGAACTATGGCAGGCATGACGGTTTGCCCGCCCTGGAGTTTTCCGACGGCTACCAGCCCGCCTGCTGGCGGGGGGCGGATGGCCGGCTCTGGTTTACCACCGTCCGCGGCGCGGTCTGGGTTAATCCGTCCGAGCTGGCGGCCAACTCGACGCCGCCGTCGATCCTCATCGAGGAGTTGCGCGTGGACGGCGAGCCGCTGGCGGGAACCGGCGGAAAAATCATCGTGCCGCCGGGGCACAAGCAATTTGATTTCCGGTTTACGGCGTTGAGCTTCGATGCCGGCGACCGGGCGCGGTTCCGCTACCGGCTGGAGGGTTTGGACGCGAACTGGGTGGACGCCGAGACCCGGCGGACGGCGCAATATCGCAACCTGGAGCCGGGCGATTATCGTTTTCGGGTCATTGGATGCAACAGTGAAGGAATATGGAACGAGACCGGCGCCGCCATCCCGTTTGAGGTGCGGCCGTTTTTTTACCAGACCTGGTGGTTTAGAAGCTTTGCCGGCCTGGCGTTGATTGGCGGCCTGTCGCTTGTGGTGCGCCGCGCCGCCACCCGAAAATACCGCCGTAAATTGGCCCTCCTGCAACAACAGCACGCCATCGAACGCGACCGCGCGCGGATCGCCAAGGACATCCATGACGATATCGGCGCCGGCCTGACGCAAATCACCCTGCTCACGGAGCTCGCCCGGCGGGAGCCCGACCAGGTCGGCACCCATCTCGAGCGCATTTCCAGCTCCGCGCGGCAATTGACCCGGGCCATGGACGAAATCGTCTGGGCGGTGGACCCCGAACACGACACCTTCAACGGTTTGGTGGATTACATCTCCGCCTTCGCCGAGGACTTTCTCCACACTGCGGGCATTCGATGCCGCATGGATCTGCCCTTGACCCTGCCGGTGATGCGGGTGGATGCCGAGTTGCGGTACAACCTGTTTCTCGCGTTAAAAGAGGCGCTCAACAATGTGGTCAAGCACGCCAGGGCCACCGAAGTCTCGCTGCGGCTGAGCATCGCGTCGGCGGCCTTCACGCTGGTGGTGGAAGACAACGGCCAGGGCATGCCCGCCGGCGACGGAGGCGCCGCTGGCGACGGGCCGGACCGCATCACCTCCGGCTCCGGGTTGGCCAACCTGCGGAAGCGCCTGGCCGCCGTGGGCGGGCGCTGCGAAATCCACAGTGTCGCCGGCCGCGGCACCCGCGTGGAAATGACGGTGGCCATCCATCCCCCGGCATCGCCAGTAATGGCGATAGGGGAAAAGCGGCCCATCGGTTAATATGACCTTGTGAACCTAATGGCCAACCAGCGCGCCGACACCGCGGGAGATTTGCCGGTGTGAGCATCTCCGTTTCCATCGTTGAGGACGATGCCGAGGTGCGGACCTCCCTCGCCCGCCTGATCAGCGGTTCGGCGGGCTACCGTTGCGTGAGCCAGCATGCCAGCGGGGAGAATGCGCTGCAGGAGGTCCCCAAAATCAAGCCTGACGTGGTGCTCATGGACATCAACCTGCCGGGTTTCAACGGGGTGGAATGCGTGCGGCGGCTGAAACCCCTGCTGCCCCAGACGCAGGTGATCATGCTGACGGTTTATCAAAACACCGAAAACATTTTCAACGCGCTGGCGGCCGGCGCGACCGGCTATCTGCTTAAACAAACCCCGCCCGCGGAACTCCTCGCGGCCATTCAGAATGTCCATAACGGCGGCTCGCCCATGAGCAGCCACATCGCGCGCAAAATCGTGCAGTCGTTTCAGCAATCGCCCGCCGCGGCCACCGGGGCGCAAAGCCTCTCCCCGCGCGAAGCCCAGGTGCTCGACCTGCTGACGAAGGGTTATCTGTACAAGGAAATTGCCGATACCATGGAGGTGACTTATGCCACCATCCACACCCATATCCGTCACATTTATGAGAAGCTCCACGTGCATTCCCGCACCGAGGCGGTGGCCAAGCATTTGGGCCAGACGCGGTCACGGCGCGAGCCGGTGGAGGCGCCTTGAAAACCATGCATCACCAGAATTGGCGATGGTTAACGATAAGAGATATGGTACCATGAAATTAATCCCGTTTGTTTTAGCCGGCGCGGGCGCCCGGCGGCATGTAAACGTGAAACCATTTAAACCTGCGTTGCCGTGAGAAAGAGATGACCCCGACCAGGCAGGCTTAGCCTGCGTTGACGCGCCCGGCCTGACAATTTCAAGAACCATGCAAACCTCGACCCTCAAAACCCCAAGTATCATGAACATCCTCAACCCCACCCAACTCCGTTCGCAAAAACAATCGGCGTCTGCAAATCCGCCCGCCATCCTCATCCGCCTGTGGCTCTGCCTGTTGCTGGCCATTGGCGTTCTAGGTGCGGCCAGCGGCTGGGCCGCCAGCCAAACCTGGACCAATGCTCCTGCGGATAACTACTTCAACAATACGAATAACTGGGTCGGCCAGGCGGTCCCCGGTGCGTCCAACAGCACGGCGAACGCCGATGTGGCCCTGTTCACCAATGCCATCCCGCTGAGCGGCATTGGCGGCGCCGGCAACGCGATCACCAACGAATATCAGCGCAGCCTCGGGGGCTTCATTTTTGACACGGCCACCTGCGGCGCCTACGTGTTCGGGAACAGCATCAATGACAATTATCTCCAGATCCGCGGCACCTCCACCATAACCACCAATGTCGTGGTCGGCTCGGCGGTGACGAATCCCATCACGTTTAATGAACCCATTCGCTTCGTGGTGCCTAGCAGCACCAACCTGCGGATTGATATCACCAATAACGCCGCGAGCACCAACGCCACGCTCTATTTTGCCTCCATCACCAACGCCACCGCCAGCACCCGTCCGCTGTCGCTCTATTTGAGCGGCTCCAACACCGGCACCAACACGATCGCGCGCCTGGACGACCAGGTCGCCGGCGCCGGCGCCATCCAGATTTTCAAAGAAGGGGCGGGCTTGTGGATTCTTTCGTCGTCCAACGACCTGCCGCAGAAGACCAGCGCCGGCAACCCGGCCGGCGTGTTTGTCGAAGGGGGAACGCTCGAGGTGAAAGATCCCGGCTCGCTGGGCGTGATTACCGCCCCCAATCTGGTCGTTCGGATTGCCGGTACCCTCCAGATTGACGGCGTCAGCCTGATTAACAGCGGCGTCACGCTCCAGAGCGGCGGGACGCTCAAGATCAGTGGCAACAGCACCAACAATGGCTTGTTCATCGGCAATGCCGGCGGCACCAGCGTAACGGTGGCCACCACCACGGCCAGCGACGTTTTGATTGTCAACACCAATGCCGGCGGTGCGTTGGACACCGTGGTGCATATCAACGGGCCGGGCACGGTGATTCTGGACCAGGTCAGTTCTTATCTGGGCAAGTGGTCGGTCGACGCCGGAACCCTCGCGGTGACCAATAGCGCAGCCTTGGGGACGGGAGCCAATGCCAATCTGAACATTGCCGGCGGCGCAATCTTTGATGTCTCCCCACTCGGGGCGATTACCTACACGATGCCCGGTTCGCTCAGCGCCAGTGGCGCCGGTACCACGGTCGGTTCCACGGCCGCGACGATCAAGGCGGCCGGTGGAGCGACGGTGAGCATGGCGACCGGAGCCAAGGACATCACCCTGCGTTTCAACCCGACTTCCTTCAGCGGGGACACCACGCATCCGGCGCTTTACATTTCCCAGGGCACGCTGTCCATCAGTGGCAATGCGTTCATTGTCAACAACGTCTCGGGAACTGCTCTGGGGGTGGGCACTTACCGGTTGGTGGAGCAGGCCAGCGGGAACATCACCTCGGGTGGCGGATATGCCGCCATCGTATTGGGCAGCGGACTGGCGGCGGGAACGGTAGCCACCATTCAAGTGACAGGTGGTTTTGTGAATCTGGTGGTCGCCTCATACACGGCCCAAAATCTGACGTGGGTTGGCGGTCTTAACGGGAATGCCTGGGACGTCGGGAGCACAGCCAACTGGACCGCCGGCGCCGGCAGCACGGTGTTCAACACCTCGGACAATGTCACCTTTGACGCCACCGGCGCGGCCAATCCGAGCGTCAGCCTGGCGGCCACCCTGGTGCCGGGTAATGTGAAAGTGGACACCGGCTCCGCGAATTACACCTTCAGCGGCAGCGGCCAGATTGCCGGCACAGCGAATCTGACCAAAGTCAACAGCGGCACGTTGCTGATGCAAACGGTCAATTATTATCGCAACGGCACTGTGGTCAGCAACGGCACCCTCAAGGTCGGTATTGCCAACGCCGTGCCTTCGCAGGGTTCCGGCGATGTTGCCGTGGTCAGTCCTGGCGTCCTGGACTTGAATTCTTACAGCGACACTGTCAATGCCTTGACCGGCAACGGTACCATTGACAACACCGGCGGGGGTGCCTCCGTGTTGACCGTCGGGTACAATGACGACAGCGGGATCTTCGGTGGCGTCATCCAGAACAGCTCGGGCACGCTGGGAATAACCAAGATAGGCCAGGGCACGGAAACCATCACCAATGTCAATACCTATACAGGACCCACGGTTGTCAACGCCGGGACATTGAAAGTATCCAATCGCAACGCCTTGGGATCAGGGGCCAGCCCGGTGACCGTCAATGCCGGCACGCTCGATGTGAACACGGACATGTCCTTCGACAGCCTGCAAGGCGCCCTTGGCTCGGTAATCACCAATTCAACTGCGCTGACCAACACGCTCATTATTGGGAATGTTTCTACCAACACCTCCACCTACGACGGGATGATCGCGAACGGCACCACTGGCCGGCTCCGGGTGTTCGTCACCAACGGCACGTTCCGGGTGGATGGAGTGCAGAATACCTACAGCAACGGAACCGTCATGGCGGCCGGCACCACCCTCGCGGTCGGCGCGGTTTCGGGCAGCGTCGCCACCAGCGGCCGGCCCGGTACGGGCGACGTCATCGCCAGCAACAACGTGACCATCTCGATGCCCACCGGCCTTTCCATCGCGGCAACGATTCCCAACAACATCAACACGGTGGACGGCGCCACGGTGTCCTTCACCTCTGTGAGCACCGGTAATTCCCTCAACGGGTATTTCAACGGCAGCGCCACGGCGACCAACATTTACACCGGCAATTTCTCGCTGGGCGGCACGCTCGACTTCTCGAACTTCCTGGGTACGGTCATCTTCACCAACGCCGCGCCCGGCGCCGGGACCCGCTGGTTTGGCGGGGCCAACCACCTGGGTGGAACCAATGCCTCGTTCATCCTGGTGAACGGTGCCAACTTCTTCTGCCGGGACGCCAGCGTCGTCCATCTAGGATCGCTGACCGGCAGCGGGTCCATTTTGGGACCGAGCATTGCCGCGGGCGGCTGCAGCTACTGGATTGGCGCCAAGGGCGTGGACATGGAGTTTTCGGGATACATCCAGGGATCCAACAACATCGTTAAAACCGGCATTGGCGTGCTGACCCTGGACGGCGGCGTGGGCACCAATGTCTCCTCGCCCGATGGCGGCATCACTTACGTGACCAATTTGTCGGCCGCCTACACGAACTTTAACACCACGGGCTTCACGACCGTGAGCAACGGCATCCTGCGGCTGGTGGTGCCGATCACCCTGACCAACAACTACAACGGCGATGTGCCCATGGCCGTCACGCTGGCCTCGCCCACGGCGGTGCTGGATGCCTCCTCCATGGGTTATTTCACGTATCAGTACGATTCCGACAACGTCACGGTCACCAACATTCTGCTGTACACCAACGGCGTGCTGGAGGTGGCGCCGAACCAGAACCTCAGCGGCATTGGCACCATCCGCGGGAGCGTGGTGGCCGATGTCGGCTCGGTGCTGAATCCGGGTTATACCGCCATCAGCCGGACCGCCGGCGTTTACATCCTGACGAACGGCACCGGCACCGGTGTCCTCAACGTGACCAATTCCGTGACGCTTTCGGGCGTGGTCAATTTCCGGCTCAACCGTACCAATGCGGTCAACGCGGATGAACTGACCGCCGCCAGTTTTGCGGTCAATCCGACGGCTTCGGTGACTGTCAGCAATGTTGGCCCGCCGCTCCAGGGCGGCGAGGTGTTCCATCTGTTCAATCACCCGGTTACTGGATTCGCCACCGTGACGCTGCAACCCATCGCGCCGCTCATCTGGACAAACAACCTGGCGATCGATGGCACGATAGTCGTCTCGGCCAGCACCAACGCGGATCTCGTGGGCCTGGTCGTCACTCCGGCGGGCACCCTGGCGCCGGTGTTCAATTCGAACACCTTGAGCTACGCGACCACGGAAGCCTACTCCAACAGCCCCATCACGGTCACCGTGACCAACGCCAACATCACGGCCACCAACCGGCTCATTTACAACGGCGCGACCAACATCATCGCCTCCGGCACCGCCAGCGGCGCGCTGGCGCTGGATCCGAGCCCGCTCGTCACCAACGTGGTCAAAGTCCAGGTCACCTCGCAGGACGGCGGATCGGTCAAGACCTACACCGTGAACGTCGCGCGGCTGGCCAGCCTGGTCCCGCCGAACATCACCAACACCTATAGTGGCGGCAACCTGACCCTGAACTGGCCGGTGGCCAACACCACCTACCGGTTGCAGTCGCAGACCAACACCACGTCCGTCGGTCTCACCACCAACTGGGTAAATGTGACGGGCGGCAACCTGACCAACAAGGTCGTCATCCCGCTGGATACGACCAAGGGAACGGTGTTTTACCGCCTAATTTATCCGTAAACGCCGGGTTGTGAAAGCGAACAGTGATTGAAAAACAGCCGAACCGGGCCGATGTTAATGGCATCGGCCCGGCAGGCGGCCCGATACCACATGAGAAGCCAAGTGAATACAACAATGAAAAATGTAAAGCGACGCACCTTGCGCGGGTTCACGCTGATCGAGTTGCTGGTGGTCATTGCGATCATTGCCATCATTGCGGCCCTGCTGCTGCCGGCCCTGGCATCGGCCAAGCGCCGGGCCAAACGCCTGCAATGCGTCAACAACATGCACCAGATCGGCATCGGCAGTTCGGTGTACGCCAATGACTTTGCGGATTGGTATCCGCCGTGGGGTGGGGACGCCGATCATCCGAATTATAACGAGATGAAAGGAATCCATTACTTCCGCTATATCCTGTTCAGTGGCGGGCCGGATGGGACGCCCATGCCCCAAGGTTATGCCTTGGGGACCGACGGCAACAAAAGCCGCGATGAAAACATGGGCTACCTCTACGGCGGCGGCATGATTTCCGACGGGCATACGTTCTTTTGCCCAACTTATGACGATGCGGCGCCCAACACTCTCTTGTACTCATTGTCGGCGGATTTTTATGCCCACCCTCAGTTCATGAGCGTAAACCAGAATGGCGCCATTCGTTCGAGCTACATGTACAATCCCCGTTTGAAAAATCCCACCGCCGGGTCCTACCGGGCCTATCAGAAAGTGACCGACGTCAAGTCTGTGGACACCTTTACGGTTGATTATGTCGCGAGCATCAATGGAATTAGCGACACGAGCACCACGGGAAAAGGAGCGCCGTTTGATGCGAACCATTGGCCGCATTGGCCCAGCAAGGGTTTGTCCACGCTTTATACCGACGGATCCGCCCGCTTTGCCATGATCATGCCCGCCAGTTACTTTGAGTCCATCTGCGCCAATTTGGACAGCGACCAGACCCACGGAGTTTGGGCTGCCCAGTATAATGCCATTTGGGACAAGCTGCGCGATGCGCCGTAAGGCGTGTCCTGCCGGTTGGCCTGATTTCACGATGGGCGTCCATGCGGGCGCCCATTTTTTTTGATGCGCAGAGGAAATGTCCTGACGAAGTGATGCCAGTTGCAGTGCGAGATTGTATCATTGTCCGAAGACAGGGCGCACTTGGACGTTCGGTGTCCATCCTCCCAGTTTTCAAGGGAGATGGTAAGGCAATTCAAGAAACACCGTAACCGGAGTTTAAACCGCCGCGCCGGGAATATCTTGGAGTGCGCCGGCAGAGCGGTAGCGGCGACGGCGCTTTCGGAGCGGACGGGACGCCCAGGTAATCGATCGTTTTCGAAAAGCGGTGTCGCGCTGCGCATGCCACCGCAGTCCAGAAGCGTTTTAACCGAAACTATAGCCGTTGGTAGGGACGCCGCGCTGCGGCGTCCGCAGTCGGCGCAGCGCGCCGACCCTGCCGCTCGGGTGGCTGCGTCATTTCTTAAAATGCCCCATAAGCGTGGGCACCAGGCAGGCTGACGGCACCCGGTTGACCGGCAGAATGGGTTTCATGACACTTTGGCTGGAAACAGATGATACCACTTTTACCTTGAAACTGCACTATTGGGTAGGGCGGGCAGTCCTCTGCCCGCCGCGAATGGCATTATCATATTCACCTGCCAAACCGCCGCCCGACGGCGCGCACGGAGTGACGCGCCCTACCTTTAGGAATCGTGCAATATCAAACTTCAAGTGGTATTACTTGCGTAATGAAGATTGAAACATCGGCAGAGTTGTGGGCGGGGCCGGCGGGACGCCGGCGCTCCCAGGCAGTCGCGCAATGAAGATTGACACATCGTCTGAATCGTGGAGTCCTTTTCGTATGAATTGGCGTCGTTTCAACCTCCCTCCCCGCTGGCCGGTGCTGCCGCTCGCGCTTCTGGCTTTTGTGCTGCCTTGCCATCCCGCCATCGCGCTGGAACGGACAAATATCACGTTCAAGGTATTCCAGTTCCCGCCGGATCGGATTCCCACCATCGACGGCCGGACCAATGATTGGGACATCATTCCGGAAGATTACGTCATCGGTACCGACCAGCTCGTGGACGACACCGGCCGGCACGCCGCGCCGGATCCGAAAACATTGGACGTGCGCGTGAAGGTGGGCTGGGTCAAGGGACTGAACCGGCTCTATTTCCTGTACGAGGCCTGGGACGATTACTGGGATTTCGCCGATCCGGGTTTGCATAACGACACGTTCGAGCTGGTGGTGGACGGCGACCTCTCCGGCGGGCCATTCATCGAACGATTTCTTCCGGCGAAAAGCCGGCTCGGCACCTGGGAAACCTATTTCACCTTGCAGGGCGCGCACGCCCAGAATTATCACATCTTCACCCCGGCGGAAGGCAAGGACTGGTGCATGGTCTGGGGTCCGGCGCAATGGCTGAAAGAACTGCCTTACGCCAACGCGGCTTATGCTTGCAACTTCAAGCCCGGTCAGCCCGGCCATCTCGTCCTCGAGTTCTGGATCACGCCTTTCGATTACGCCGGCGCCGAAGGACCTCAACGCGCCGTCGAGTCCGTGCTCAAGGAAAACAAAATCATCGGCCTGTCGTGGGCGGTGATTGACTACGACGACGTTCATTCCGGCGACACCAACAACGGTTTCTGGAATCTCTCGCGCCAGCACACGATGTACGGCAATGCCGACCAACTGGTCGCTTTCAAGCTGATGCCGCTCGAGCCGCAGTTCCGCAAACCGATTGAGGCCAGATGGACCTTTACGGTGGTGGACATGGACCGGCGGCTGGTGGCGTTCAAGGACCAGTCGGTGGGGCAGGTGACGTCCTGGCAGTGGGACTTTGGCGACGGCGAAACCGCCAACGAACCGAATCCGGTCCACGCCTACAAGGAAGCCGGACATTATGTTGTCGTGCTTTGGGTCGAGGGCCCGGCCGGCAAATCCCGCTTCTCCCGCGTGTGGGACGTGGCGGTAAAATGATGACGCAGGTGGTGGTGCGCTTCCAGCGTGCCAGTGAAGGCGGTATCCTGCCGCCGGTTTCAACGCTGTAAAGATGCCAACGTTCACAAGGCAGTCATCAGGATTGGCAATGAGAGCCGGTTTGGGATATACCCACGGCATCATGCGGGCTCCCAGATCGAATGCCGATGCCAGCCGGCTGGTTTCAGGGTTCCATTTCCGTGGCAAGTTGCCGCATCTGAAGCGTGAAGGCTTGGCCTATTTCTTGACGTTCCGGCTTGCGGATTCGCTGCCGCGTGAAGCGGTGCTCAAGTTGAAACACGAGCGCGAAACCGTCATCCAGACTGCGATGGCGGCCAAACGTCCGTGGACGTGGCAGGAAGAAAAGCAATTGTTCATTTGGTATTCGGAACGGGTGGAGCAGTTCCTTGATGCCGGGGCGGGAGTTTGTTGGCTGCGACGCCCGGAAATCGCCGATTTGGTGGCCGAGGCGCTGAACTTCTTTGATGGTGACCGCTACGACTTGTACGCGTGGACGGTCATGCCGAACCATGTGCATGTCGTGGTTTGGCCCCGGCCGGGACAAACCTTGAGCAGCATCGAACACAGTTGGAAATCATTTACGGCCAGTCAGACGAGCAAAATGCTGGGCCGTGTCGGCCGTCATTTCTGGCAAAAGGAAACCTATGACCACTTGATTCGGAATGAACAAGAACGATCCCGGTTGTGCGCTTATGTGGCAGACAACCCGGTGAAAGCGGGATTGTGCGCACGCCCGGAGGAATGGTTGTGGTGCAATGTCAGTCTCCGGGCGGAAAGGCTCCAGCGAAAGTCAGATATCACATGAAGCGACGATTCTTCCCCCAACGCAGCAAGGATGCTGCATTCACTGGCAACCAGAGATGGTTGCCTCCACTGGAGGGTGACGCGCTTCCATCCGGCCGCGAGTTCCAAAACTTGGATCAATCATGAAAACTTTACGGTTCCCTACCAGCCGTTTCACAATCACTGCGACACTGTTTTTTATGGCGTTGACATCGCTCGAAATTGCAACCGCTCCTACAGTTTTCAACGTGCTTGACTTCGGCGCCGCCGGCGACGGCATGGCCCTCGCCACCGCTGGCATTCAAAAGGCGATTGATGCCGCTGCGGCCGTCGGTGGCAACGCGCAGGTGCTGGTGCCACGCGGTCATCGTTTTTTGGTGGGTACCTTGGAATTGCGCAGCGGAATTGATTTTCACCTCGCCGGCGACCTGGTCATCAGCACCAATCCCGCGGATTACCAAGGTGATGGGGTCATCACGGCTTTAAACGCACAGAATCTCCGGCTGACCGGCTCGGGCAAAGTCAGCGGCCGGTCGCTCGAATTCATGACGGGTTACGACGCGACGAATGAATGGTGGCTGTTCAGGGAATGGCGGCCCAAATTGTTCGTGCTCACCGGCTGCACCAACCTGGAAATCCGCGACCTCACCTTTGGCGACGCTCCGTTCTGGGGGCTGCACCTGCTGGGCTGCAAAAAAGTGCTCGTGGACCATGTCACCGTCCGCAACCGGCTCGACGTGCCCAATTGCGACGGGATTGATCCGGACCATTGCCAGGACGTGGAGATCCGCCGCTGCGACATCACTTGCGGCGATGACGCCATCGTGATCAAAGCCACACGCCAGACGAATGATTTCGGCCCTTCGGCCAACATCACCATCCGGGATTGCGTGCTGCGGACGCAGGATTCAGGATTGAAAATCGGGACCGAGACCACTGGCGACATCCACGACATTTTGTTTGAGCGGTGCAGGATTGTCACCGGCAGCCGCGGCTTGACGATCCAGCTCCGCGACGAAGGCAGCGTCTCGAACGTCGTCTTTCGCGACATCCGCTTCACGGCGTGCTATTACTCGGATCCGTGGTGGGGGCGGGGCGAGGCGATTTCCTTCACGGCCATTCCGCGGACCAATACCACCCGGCTCGGCGCTATCCGGAATGTGCTGGTCCAAAATGTCACTGGCCGGGCGGAAAACAGCGTGCGGGTGTATGGCGCCGGGGCCGGCCATCTCCAAGGCGTGCGGTTTGAAAACGTAGCGATCGCTCTCGACCGTTGGACAAGATACCCGGGCGGGGTGTTTGACAACCGGCCGACCAAGGTATTTGATCCCATCGTGAGGCACGGAACCCCGGGCTTCAGCCTCGTCAACGCGGACAATGTCACTCTGAAAGATTGCTCGGTGCGCTGGGGCGGGAACCGGCCGGATTATTTCACCCACGCGCTCGAAGCCACAGGGGTGACGGACTTGCGGCTGACCGGTTTCAGGGGTCAGGCGGCCCATCCGGAACGGGACGCCGCCGTATGGGTGCGTTGACCCGAACGGTGGTTAAGGAAATGACTCTGGGCGAACAGCCGGATGTTGCCTGCCATGTCCCAAAACCGTAAAATCCCCTGATTTTCCCCCAAAAAGTGCAGAATTCTCAAATAAATCTGCAAAAGTTCTATGGTTCTTCGGGCGGCAAATCTGGTAAATTTGTATCCGACAAACGAACCTTTCTTATGAGCAAATATCTGACGTTGGGCAAGTTTTCCTTTGGCATGGGCGACCGGTTTGGACACCAGGGCAGGGCCCAGCTCCGGGCCTGTATTCTGGCCACGGAACTGGGGGCGGACGTCGTTCCGGTCTGGAACAAATCAAACCGCGAACACACGTTCATCGGCACCGAACCCGCCAGTCTGCGCGCAGAAGCCGACGCCGCAGTGAAGGCGCTGGGCTGGCGCAAGCCGTATCACGTGGACGCCGACCACATCCGGCTCGAGACGGTGGACCGGTTCATCGCCCCTTCGGATTTCTTCACGATTGACGTGGCGGACTCGATTGGCAAGCCGGCCGATTCCAAGAGCGTGAAGGCGTTTGTGGATCGGCATCCTGAACTGGTGGGCCAGATAGTGATCCCGCACCTCGACCAGCCGCTGCGCACGACGCGGGCCGAGGTGGAGCGCGTGGCCAATAAATTCCTGCTCGCGGTCCAGGATGCGGGCAAGATTTACCGGCACATCGCCCAGGCCAAAGGCGAGGCGAATTTCATCACGGAAGTTTCCATGGACGAGACGGACAACCCGCAAACGCCGCCGGAACTGCTCATCATTCTGGCGGCGCTGGCCGACGAGCGGATCCCGCTGCAGACCATTGCGCCCAAATTCACCGGCCGCTTCAACAAGGGGGTGGATTATGTCGGCGACTTGCGTCAGTTTGAAAAGGAATTCAACGAGGATCTGGCCGTGATCGCGTTCGCCATCGGCAAATACGGCCTGCCGGCGACCCTCAAGCTCAGCATCCATTCCGGCAGCGACAAGTTTTCGCTGTACGAGCCCATGCGGCGCGCGTTGAAGAAATTCGATGCCGGCATTCACATCAAGACCGCCGGCACCACCTGGCTGGAAGAACTCATCGGGCTGGCCGAGGCGGGCGGGGACGGGCTGGAGATCGCCCGGGAGATTTACGCCTACGCGCTGGAGCACGTCGAGGAATTGTGCGCGCCCTACGCCACGGTGATTGACATCGATAAGGCGAAGCTGCCGCCGGCCGCCACGGTCAACGGGTGGACCTCCAGCCAGTTCGTTTCCGCGCTGCGCCACGACCAGAAGAACCCGGCTTTCAATCCAAGCTTCCGGCAACTGCTCCACGTGGCGTTTAAAATCGCGGCCAAGAAGGGTGATCGCTATCTCAACGCCCTCAAGAAACATGAGGCCGTTATCGCCCGCAATGTGACCGAAAACCTGTTCGCGCGGCACATGAAGCCGCTGCTGGTCGGCGAAGCGCAGGCGGTCAGGACGGCGCCGCGCTGCGAGGCGGTCCCGGCTTGACTCCCACACCATTCGTCGGTTTCATTGGACATGGCCTTCATCCACGAAGATTTTTTGTTGAGCACCAAGGCGGCCCGCACGCTTTACCATCAGTACGCCGAGGCCGAGCCGATATTTGACTATCATTGTCACCTGTCGCCGCGGGACATTGCCGACAACCGCCAGTTCAAGAACCTGTTTGAAATCTGGCTGGAAGGCGATCATTACAAATGGCGGGCGATGCGGACCAACGGCGTGGCGGAGCGCTTTTGTACGGGGAACGCGAGCCCCGCGGAAAAATTCAGGGCCTGGGCGGCGACCGTGCCCCACACGCTGCGCAACCCGCTGTATCACTGGACGCACCTGGAACTCAGGCGGTATTTTGGCATCGCGGACCTCCTGGATGAGCGGACCGCCGCCAGAATCTGGAAGCAGGCCAACGAAACGCTGGCCACGCCGGAACTGACCACGCAGGGCATTCTGAAAAAGTTCAACGTCAAGGTGGTTTGCACCACAGACGATCCGGCCGACGACTTGGCCCATCACCGCGCGTTTGCCGCCCAGGACCATCCGACCACCATGCTGCCCGCCTTCCGGCCGGACAAGGCGCTGACGGTCAACCAGCCCGCCGGCTTCAACCAGTGGGTGAGACGCCTGGCCGCCGCCAGCAACGTGGACATCGGCAGTTTTTCCGACTTTCTCAGCGCGCTCAAGAAGCGCCACGACTTTTTCCATTCGCAAGGTTGCCGGTTGTCCGATCACGGCATGAACCACAGCTTTGCGGATTTCTGTTCCGAGAAGACCGCCGCCGATATCTTCGCCCGGGCGCGGCGGGGTGAAGCCGTGTCGCCGCCGGAACACGGCCAGTTTGCCGCGTTCATGATGCTGTATTTCGGCCGGCTCGATGCCACCCGGGGCTGGACCAAGCAGCTTCATTTGGGCGCGCTGCGCAACAACAACACGCGCCTGCTCAAACAGCTCGGGCCGGACACCGGTTTCGATTCGATCGGCGACTTTCCGCAATGCCAGTCCCTGGCCGCCTACCTGGACCGGCTCGACCAGGAGAACGCGCTGCCCAAGACCATCATTTACAACCTGAATCCTGCGGATAATTACGCGTTTGCCACCATGATCGGTAATTATCAGGACGGCACGATCCCCGGCAAATTGCAGTTCGGCTCCGGCTGGTGGTTCCTGGACCAGCAAGAGGGCATGGAATGGCAGATGAACGCCCTCTCGAACCTTGGCCTGCTGTCGCGCTTCATCGGCATGATTACGGATTCGCGCTCCTTCATGTCCTATCCGCGCCATGAGTACTTTCGTCGCACCCTCTGCAACCTGATCGGCCGCGACATGGAAGGCGGTCTCATTCCCAATGACAACCAACTGGTCGGGCCGATGATCCGCAACATCTGTTACGGCAACGCCGAACAATACATGGCATTCCCGCTGCGGGAGACGGCCGGCGGGCGCAAGCGGCCGGCCGGGCGGGCCAAGTAGCCGGCCAAGCGGAGGGGAAGGCCTAGCGGGGCGGGCCAGGCGCCTCCGACGGCGCGGCTGGATTCGTTGCGGGTGGGAAGAAATAGCGCAAGAGGGCGTCGGTCCGTTCCCGCCAGTTGGCCCACTGGTGCCCGTCATTAACCGCTTGGAACTGGCAAGGGACACCGCATTGCTCCAGTTCCGCGCGCAGCCGTTGATTGGCCTGCAGGAATGGCAGGCCGTCGATTCCGCCGGCGACAAGATCATAATTCCCCACATCCAGATAGAACCGGAAAGGCGGACGAGCTTGCGCGTTGCCCGTCGCCTGCCGGAGCACCTTCAGAAGCGAATCCGTTACCGTGCTGGACTGGCCCGCCGCCAGCAGAAAGACCTCAGGGTGGCTCAACGCGGTCATCAGCGCGAGGTGTCCCCAAATGGAAATGCCGGCAATCGCCCGGTTGGAGGAATCATGGAGGGTTGGGTAATCCCCATCAATCACCGGCACGATTTCATCGCAGACGATGTTTGCCAGAGTCGTCAATTTGTCCGGAATTAGTTGGCCATCCTCTGGCAGCATGCTGACGAACACGACCAGCACCGGCCGGATTTTCCCTTCGGCGATGAGATTATCCAGGACGTTGGTATAGGCCATGTAGTCCAAAGCCTCGAGACCGTCATACACATACAAGGTGGGCAGCCGGGTGGAGCCATCATAAGCCGCTGGTTCGTAAACCTTGAGCGTCCGCGGCAGCCGCGGCGCGATACGATTGGTGAATGACAGGGTGGCCAAGGTGCCATGGGCGATGTCGTCGCGGAAACGCCGTGCCGGGTTCGGCTGGAAGGCCGGCATGATGATTTCCGAGTGCGGACCGAAACCGCTTGGGGTCACCCGCGGATTGCGAGGGTCGGTGGTGTTCTGGCCATCCACATTCAGCAAATAATCCAACCGGGCGTCGGGCGGAGCCTGGCGGAGGCAGTAAAAGAGGGTGCTTTCGCCGCAGGCAATCGCGTCCAGCGGTTCGGGTCGGGTCCACGCCCGTTGCAGGTCGCCGTTGATGAATACCGTCTGCGCTTTGCCATACCAGAGAATCCCCGCCAGGCGGTTGCCCTCGGTGATCGGAGAGACCGGATGCTCCAGCAGAAATTGCTGAACCGCGGCGGCTCGCTGATCTTCCGGCATGGCCTTGAGGTGGGTGGCAAATTGATGGAGTTGACTGTCGGCCAGCAGGGCGGTCGTGGGAGTGGTGTCGGGGAAGACGGCAGCCGGCGGTTTTTTGCCGCAACCACCGAATAGCGCCAACACCAGCAGCGCCGACCACAGAATTACCGGGTAGGCTCGCCTCTGTTTTTTTGGACGCTCGAACATATGCGACTCAATGAAGTGTTTTAACTGAAACTATCACCCGAGGTAGGGATGGCATGCCGCGCCGTCGGCGGTCGGCGCAGCGCGCCGACCCTACCTTCTTCGGTTACGGTATTTCTTGAATCGATCTAGTCTATCCGAGGCTGAAACGCAGGTCCAGAGAATGACTGTTGCAGTGCTGGTCCACGGTCCAGACCGCCCCTGCCGTAACGAACCGGGTGCGTTCAGCAGGCATGGTTTTGAAAAAACCGCCGGTGGAGCGGGAACTCCACCGGCGGCGTGCTCGCGAATCAGCAAATCAAGGCACGTTCAGCAGGTAATATCTCTGAGGCACGCTCGGCACGATCGGATTCGTAACCAGGAACCCGCCACTGGTGTTAAACGTGTTGGTAAAGATGGGCTTCCAGCTTGACAGCGGCGCGGCGACGTTGGTCGAGGACAAAACGTTGTAGGTAATCGTCGCAGCTCCACCGGTGCCGCCGAACACAAGATTTGTGCCGCGGAGGTAGTTGGTGGTGATAATTGGCTTGATGGGGCCGGCCACCGAGATGCTGCCGTCCACGGCCAGGTTGTTGTTCCAGATGAACTTGCCACCGATAATCGCCATCGTGCCCCCGCCGGGTACGGCCTTATTGAACAGGGTGAACTTGTCGCCCGTTACCACGGTCGGACCGAGGTTCGACACCGTTAGCGTTCCAGCACCGCTGGAGGCAATGGTGCCGCTGACCGAGGTGACGTCGTTGGACTGGCTCGGGGCCAGCGACTTGTTGATCTCGATCAGCAGGTTGCCGTTCAAGGTGAGGTTGTTGTTGATGGTCAAGGTGCCGATGGAAGCGCCGGGAGACAGCGCACCGTACGGGGCAATAGTAACCGGACCGTTGATAGTGCCTGTGCCAGCGATCACCCCATTCGAGCTGACCGTGACAGCGCTCGCCGGGTCGAGCGAACCGTTGACCTGCAAGGTTCCGTTGGAAACCAGCGTTGGCCCCGTGTACGTTTCGGCGGCCGTCAGGGCCAAAATGCCGTTCCCTGACTTGGTCAGTCCAAATGCGCCGCCCCCGTCACTGATAACGCCCGAGAACGTAGTCAATGCGGTGTTGGTCACCTGGTAGATGCGGTTGGAAAGGCTGCCGATGCCATCAATGCCGTTGAGGGCGATGGGCGCCGTGAAAGTCAGGGCGTTGTTGCCGCCAATGATGAGCGTTTGATTGTTAGTCGCACTCGGGTACACAATCGGAGTGGCGATCGTGCGCGGGCCACCCGCAGCTATGACTTGGCCGCTCCCGGTCAGATTCGGGATTTCCGGAGCCAAATACAAAGGACCCGTGCCAATCGGCCCCGAAATGACCGTACCGCTCCCATTGGTCACGGTGTCCACTCCAAAGGCAATCACGCCGGTCGAAGGCCAAGTGCCACCCGCATAAGTGTTCTGGCCGTTAAGAATGGTCGTGCCGGAATCCCGTTGGATCAGCCCACCGTAGCCCGAGATAATGCCATTATAGGTTTGACTGCCAGTGGAATTATAGGGTGCCAAACAAGAGCCATAATAATTTGCCTGACTGGTCGCGGTGCCGACAATGTTAATGTTGGCGTTCATGACGGTGTTGGTGCCATAAACCCGGAACCGGTTGGTGGTGCCGTCATACTGCGGCATGAGCGTCAAGGTTTTGCCGGCAGTGCCGGAAAGATTGCCAAAGAACACACCGGTAAAGTTACCATTCCCATCAAACTGGATGGTGAAGTCATTCGCCACAATGATGTTGCCCGAGATGCCCACGGCGGCACTGCCAACCGTAGCCAGTTCCATGGAGGGGCTTGACGGGCTGCCCAAGGCCAGGGTCACCGGACCGCTGCCCAGAGCGTTCTGGTTTTGCAGATAAAGCAGAGCCCCCGAGTTGCTGATAATCGTGCCGCCGCTGTAAGTATTGACGTTATTGATCGTCAGTTGGCCTGAGCCGATGTAATTCAATGCGCCGGGCCCGGCGAAACTGCCGGCGCCGTTTAAGTTGTAGGTCGAGGACGCGGTCACCGTAACAGAGGCAGCGCTGAGAAATTGGCCCGTCAAATTCAAAGTCCGGAGACCGGGACCATCTCCGAGAGTGACCGGGTCGCCGTAGTTAAATACCGACGGGTTGCCGTTGGTATCCAGCCAATCGGTGCTGCTGGCTATATCCCAGTTGTTATTTCCAGTGGATCCATTCCACAGCAGGTTGGTGGCCGGTATCAAACTCAATGAATTCGTCACGGAATAAGTGCTGCCGCCCGGGTTGGAAACAACGGCGTAGTAGCCATTGGCCCCGGAAAGGGCGTCAGCGGGTCCCGCCGAGGAGATTACCAGCATGGGGGTAGTTGCGCCCGAAATATTGCCGCCATTCAGCAGATTGGTGCCATTTCGACGCCACTGATAGTTCAGGGACACACCTGATCCCGAAACAAAGAAAGCGCAGGCGCCGTTCGTGGCAACCGTGACCGACACCGGCTGCGAACTGATCTCGGGCGGTCCGGTCACCATTGTGCCCTTGCCGATAACTTGAATGGAAGAAATATCCATGATGTTTGTGACAGTGGTAGTGGTTTTTTCATAAAACCCTATTCCCATCGCGTCAAAGCCAGCGGTGACGAAATTGGCGTTCGTCGCGATACCGCCGTATTGTGTCAACTGCGTGCCGTTGGTGTCCGGACCCGAGTAAATGTAGTTGGTGACGGTCAAGCTGTTCGTCCCGTACCATCGGACCGTGATGACATCGGTATAGACCGCTCCATTATTCAGCACCAAGGTCGAAGATTGCGTGGACTGGGGGAGGTCCGTACGAGCCGGGTTGGCGTAGCTCGTGTTGCCGCTGCCCGCGGTGACCAGGTCTTGATTACGGTTGTCGCTTCCTACTTGAGGCTGACGAACCGAGATCCTGGAGCTGCCCGCATTATACGAAACCTGGCCCCAATAACCCGCCCAGCCTTGCGCCCAACCATTACCCACATAGTTACTATCCGTATTCAACGTGGCATTCATACCGCCGGGATACGGCAGGACCTGTGAGCTGTTAAACAGGCCAAATCCGAAAAAGCTGTTACCGATGGTCAAAATGCCGCTATTGGTCCAAGTGACAACCAACTGAATGTAGTCTCCGGGCCCAACCAGGGTGACTGCGTTGGTTGCAAACAACGCCTCAAACTCCAGGATACCGGCACTGGAAGTGCCCTGGCCACCGCGCAGGTCATTAGGGGCTATTGAGGGGGCGGGATCCCAAAGCTGCCTGGTCATGACCTCGTAGCTGGTGGAATTCGTTGTGGGTTTGACCGGCGTTAAGGAATTGACGGTACTGCCGGCGGTAAAATCATCACTGAATATGGTGCCATTTACTGGCGTGTCGGCTCTGGCAACCAACGGAGCCAAGGCCAGGGCCAAAGCAACGATAATTTGAAGACCAAGTGTTCTTTTCATGGGACTTTGGGGGTTGGGGTTATAACGGTTGAGGGGTCGGTTTTAAAATTTCATAACCGGTCACAATGATCGGAATCGAAAATCCACCAATCTTACGGACGCCAACAGCTTTGAGCATATCTTAAATTGATGCCTTTTGGATCTCCCGAGCCATTCGCGATGACGTCCCACACGTTCGGATCGAATCCGTCCGTGACGAGCTTGTAGCTTTGCCATGTGACATGGCCGTCGCCAAAAGCCGCATTGATGCCCGCCGGACCGCCACCCGCCCGGTGCGAGATGGTGTCGAGTCCGTTCCAAATGGTATCAACGATCATGCTTTTCGTCTGGTCAACGTCTGTGATTTTGAAGAGTGGTACACAAATCCAGCTCTTCAGGGGCTCCTGAGCCCCGGCGATATTGTAGGCCGGCCAGAACGGGATGCTCATTTTACCCAGCGCTGTGTTCTCGCTCCTGATTTTTCTTGACTGCGGATAATAACTGTATGCCGAGCGCACGTAACCGGGGTTTTGATCGTTTGCCGCCGCGGCACCTGCCACATCGACGCCGTAAGGATAGGCCGCTTTCGCATTGTAATAATCGTAAGTTAAATTGGGCGATTTCCGTTGACTGGGGCAATAGAACGCTTTCCCGTCGGGTATCTCCTTGCCGTACCAGACGGCACCCAGGTTGTAAGGACCGCCGGCGGGATCAAACGGAGGCGGCACCGTGGGCGGGTTCCAGCGCAACATCTCGTAAGGATATTGCGGATTGCCGTCACGCCATTTCAGCGGCGGCATGAAGTCGTCACTATCGCTGCAATATGCGGCAATGCCAACACTCAGTTGTTTCAAATTGCTGACGCATGCGGTGCGAAATGCCTTTTCCTTGGCGGAGGCCAGCGCGGGCAGCAACAGTGCCGCCAGAATGGCGATGATGGCGATGACGACCAGAAGTTCAATGAGCGTGAATGCGCGGTCAAGGCCGGCGATCTTGGTGGCCTTTGCGGAGCCGATACGGTCGTGACGGATCAAGGCATTTCTTGTCATAATCAGGTTTTCGATGTTAACCAACCAGAGCCTGTCTGCGTCTCTAATTTTAACTTAACTCATTTGTCCATCGCATCCGGATTGCGGCCCGGCACTTGGCGCCGGCCGCTCCGTTCATGCTGCCCCGTGGACAGCACGAGAACATGAGCAACCCATTTTGTTCACTTCTTTTTCAATGCGCTGAGTTCTGTATCAATTTACATGCTTTTGAAGCCAAGGGAAGGGATTAGATTTGATTAGCTTTGCAAAAGTGTTTGAAAAAAATGCACCCGGCGCTTCCGCCAGGGCAAGGCAGCCGCAGGCGTGCGTCAAAGCCATTATAAATCGAATCCCGGACCTATGGACAAATTCCTTTTGAAAGGCTGGCCTTGGGGGGCGTCTGGGCTGCCGGTCAGTGGCAGTCCAGTCCCGCCGGACGCGAGCCTTACCGACTCGAAGGAGGTGATACCCAGACACTGGGTGCAATATTTTAAAACTGATTTGCTGAATTTGAACATGTTCAATCCCGCCGGCTTGCGGCACCTTCTTCTCATGCGGCCCGGCAAACATTTCCTTTGGTCGATTTTTTTTGTCACCTTCTCACTCCCGGCGGCGGACGGCCCCAGGTTGTTTGACGTTCGCGAATGGGGCGCCCGGGGCGATGGCAAAACGCCCGACACGGCGGCCGTTCAGAAAGCCCTGGATGAGTGCGGCCGGTCGGGCGGTGGCACGGTGAAGTTTTCCCGGGGAACCTACCTGTGCCAGCCGCTGACCGTTCCGGCCAAAACCACAATGTTGCTCGAGGCCGGCGCCACGCTGCTGGCCTCGCCGGTCCAGTCGGATTTCTTGAAAGGTGGGGGCGACTGGCTCAAGGCCAAAAGCGGCGGCGATTTCATCCCGTTCATCAGCGGCAAGGATGCGCCGGAGGTGACCATTGCCGGCGAGGGCACCATCGACGGCAACGGGGCGGTCTGGTGGGACGAGGCCGAAAAGGCCCGACAAAAAGTTCCCGGCTTTACCCTGCCCCGGCCGAATCTCATCGTTTTCACCCGCTGCGACCGCCTGCGCCTGACCGGCGTTCGACTGGTTAACTCGCCCAAGTTCCACTTCGTGCCGACGGAATGCAACGATGTCACCGTGGACCACGTCACCATTCTGGCTCCGGTCGGCGCGGCCAACACGGACGGCATTGATCCGAGCAATTGCCGTAACGTGACCATCACCAGATGCACGATTGACACCGGCGATGACAACATCGCGATCAAATCCGGCAAGAAGGTGCCGGGCCGCGAATTCGGCTGCGAAAACATCACGGTGACCGATTGTGTGTTTCGGCACGGGCACGGCTTGTCCATCGGCAGCGAAACCGTCGGCGGGGTGCGTCATCTCGTGGTGAGGAATTGCCGGTTCGACGGCACGGAAAACGGCATTCGCATCAAATCCCGCCGTGGCAAAGGAGGGACGGTGGAGGAGGTGAGCTATTCCGACATCACGATGACGAACGTTTTCCCGGCGCTCTCCATTGCCTGCTACTACCAGGACAGTTCCCAGGCGCAATATCCCAAGGATGACCCCGCGCAACCGGTGACGGACACGACCCCGAGCATTAGGAATATCCGCATCTCCAATCTGACGGCCACCTCCACCCGGAATGCCGGTCTTATCGTCGGCCTGCCCGAAAGCGAGGTGTCGGAGGTCTGGTTTGATAATGTGCACATCACCGCCCAGACCGGCCTGACGATTGCCAATGCCAAAGGGATAAAACTGAAAAACACCGACGTGGCCGTCAAAAGCGGGCCGCCCTTTTTTCTCGACAAGGCCCAGGTGGAAGGCCTAACCCGCTGAGCCGCTTTCCAACTCTTTATGACCGCACCTGGTTTGGGCTGAACGGCTTATCAGCCGGGCTTCATCCAAGCCGAAGCGGGAGGGTGCAGATTTTTCAAATCCATTTGCAAGACTCCGCCATTGAGCCTGACGGAATTGCAGTTAAAATGCTTAAATTCTTAAATTCATTATGTTTAACCCGGCTGCGAGTTGTGTTCGCCACGCCTTGCTGAAACTGTCGCGAAACGGTCTAAGGTTCCCCCATCGGCTGGTTCTCTTTTTAGCGCTGCTGTCCGTGGCTGCCTTACCCAGCGAAGCCACGGTCTTGGTCAACGATACCTGGCTGGATGGCACGCGCACGGACCCGGCAGCGCCGGTCTATTCCGAAAATGGCACCGACCTTGATTCGGACGGCAATCTGGAGTCCGCGTGGTTTAGCGGAGGGACGGGGGCGTCGGCAACGGCGAGCAGCGGCCATCTTGTGTTTACCATGGGGAGCAGTGCCGGCTCGTGGACCACGTATTTTACGCCGGAGGCCAGTCCGGTCACGTTGGCGGGCCCCGGCGACCAACTGAAGGTCACCTGGGTTTTTACGCCCACCGGCGTCAACACGGCCAACACCAGTCAGGGCTTCCCGATTGCGTTGGTGGATACTCCCACGGCGCAACGCATCTCGACCGACACGTCTCCGGGCTCGGCGTCCTACACCGGCTACGGCGTGTTCATGAACATGGGGCAGACCCTCGGAAACAATCACCCGTTCCAACTGATGGCGAGGACGGCGGGGAGCGGTGCGTTGCTGAGTGACAGCGGCCAGTGGACCGGCCTGGCTGACGGCGCCACCAGCGGCAACCATGGCTATGACAGTGGCACGCAATACACGTTCGTCATGACCATCACGCGCAATGCGGCCAACGGGCTGGACCTCGTTGCTACCATGACCGGTGGCACCCTCAACGGCACGGGCGTCGCCTCGGCGTCTTTCACCGATGCCACGCCGAATGGCGGCAGTTACACTTTCGACACTTTTGCTCTGCGTCCGAACACAGTTGCAAAATCCGCATCTTCATTTGACACCACTCTGTTCAAGGTGGAATTCATCCCCGGTTCCACACCGCCCGCCGTCAGCATCGACCCGCAGGACCAGTCGGTGCTGACCGGCGAGGATGCCACCTTCAGCGTGGTGGCCAGCGGGACGCTGCCGCTGGCTTACCAGTGGTATTTCAACACCAATACGCAGCTGGATTTCGGCACCAATTCGGTGCTGACCCTGACCAACGTCCAATTGACCAATGCGGGTACCTATGCGGTGGTGGTCACCAACGCCTATGGTTCAGCCACCAGCGCCGTGGCCCAACTGACGGTGAGTCTGCCGGTGGCCCCCGTGATTCTGACGCAACCGCAGGATCAGACCAACCTGCTGCCGGGGGCGACCGCGACCTTCAGTGTCACGGCCTCCGGCAGTGACCCGCTCAGCTACCAGTGGTACTACAACACCAACACCTTGCTGACCAACGCCAGCAGTTCCATTTTAACCCTCACGAACGTACAACCGGCCACCGCCGGGGCCTACTCGGTCGTGGTCAACAATCCAGCCGGATCCGTCACCAGTTCCAATGCCCTCCTCTCGGTCAGCACCAGTCCCACCGCCCCGGTCTTCACGACGCAACCCGCCTCGCAGGTGGTGCTCCTCGGTGGGACGGCCAACTTTGCCGCCGTGGCGGCCGGCACGGCGCCGATTACTTACCAATGGAGCAAAAATGGGGTGCCGATCTCCGGCGCAACTTCGACGACGCTTACCCTGACCAATGTGCAGAGTCCGGATGCCGGCAGTTATGCTGCCACTGCCTCCAACAGCGTCGGGAGCGTCACGAGCAGCGCCGCGGCGCTCACCGTGACGGCCACCATACCGCTGGTCAAATCCGCCTACAATCTCGTCGGCTTTGGCCGGGCGGCCACCGGCGGCGGCCTGATTCCCGATACCGATCCGGCATACGCGAAAGTGACCAACCCGCTGGAGCTTGCCACGGCGGTGCGCTCGTTTAACAAGACCGGCGGCACCAAGGTGATTGAGATTATGAACGACCTGGACCTGGGCTGGATTGAAATCGGTACCAACGTCCAGAAGATGGATAGTTCTCCGTTCAGTGCCGCCGCTGATCCCCAATTGCATCCGGTCTTGCTCCAGACCGGGGTGAGCAAGATGGACATCAAGTACAAAAACGGCGGCCTGACCATTTTCTCGGCGAATGGCGCAACCATCCGGCACTGTACCTTCAATATCAAGAGCACGCACAACATCATTGTCCGCAATCTGAAGTTCGACGAAATGTGGGAATGGGATGAGGCGACGAAGGGCCAGTACGACAAGAACGACTGGGACTTCATTGATCTCGCCAATGGCGGCCCGGTTTATGACATCTGGATCGACCATTGCACGTTTACCAAAGCCTATGACGGGATCGTTGATATGAAGGCCGGCAGCACGAATGTCACCCTGTCCTGGTGCAAATATACCGGCGACGACGGCGCCACCAACACCAACAGCTTTGTGCGTCAGCAAATCAACGTGCTCGAAGCCAACCGGTCGTCCTACACATTTTACAATTTCCTTCGCAACAATGGATTCAGCCTGGAGGAAATCGTCCAGATCATCCAGGGTCACGACAAAACTCATCTGATGGGTGCCAACTCGCTGAAGACCGAAAACGTAAACTTGTCGGCGACGTTCCACCACCTGTGGTTGCATAATTGCTGGGACCGCGTCGTCCCGCGGTTGCGCACCGGCAACGTGCATGACTTCAACCTTTACGTGGACGACACCGAAGCGCTGGCTGCCAAGCGTCTGCGCGATGCCCGCCAGTTGGCCATGAGCCAGAGCGCTTCCAACGCACTCAAAAACACGTACAGTTTCAATCCGCCGCTCAACGGCAGCATCTCCACCGAGGGGGGCGCGATCCTGGTCGAAAAATCGGTTTACATTGATTGCCTCTACCCGTTGCGCGACAACCAGACGGATGTAAACAATACCAATTATACAGGCAAAATACTCGGGCTGGACGTGATTTATCAGATGGACAACACGGTCATCCGCGGCAACAGCACTGATCCCGGTAATCCGCTGGGTCCATTTCAAGCAAAAATTCATTTTCCCTTCTCTTGGAATCCCGCTTCCGGCGCGCCGGGCGGCCAGCTGCCCTATACCTACACGCCGGACGATCCGGGCCAGTTGCAGAGCCTCGTCACCAGCCCCACGGCCGGGGCCGGCGCCGGTGTGCTCACCTGGGACAAGACCAACTGGCTGGTGACCAGCTATCCTGCCACCGCTCCTTACATCCTGACCCCCCCGCAGGATCAAACCGTGTCACCCGGCAGCCCCGTTTCGTTCAGTGTATTTGCCTCGGGCAGCGCCCCCCTGAATTATCAGTGGTATTTCAACACCAATACGCCGATCAGCGGCGCCACCAATCCCGTCTTTTCCCTGGCCAGCGTGCAGGGCACCAACGCCGGAACGTACGCGGTCGTGATTAGCAACTCAGCCGGGGCCGTCATCAGCAGCAACGCGCTCCTCACCGTGTCCGGCGGCACGCCGTCCCCGCCGCAGCTGTCGGGGCCGGTTTATGACGCCGGCAGCGGAACTTTCAGCCTGACCATCGCTGGCGATCCGGGATTGGACTATATCGTGCAGGTATCCACCAACCTGACCGACTGGATCAGCTTGTCCACCAATCATTCGGCGGTGCCGCCGTTTGTGTGGACCGATGCCGGCGCCAGCAACTTTAGCTGGCGGTTTTATCGGGTTCGCCTCGGGCCATAGCCTGGTCTCCACCGCGCAATAACTACCGGATCATGAAAAAGCTCGCTCTTATTCAACTGTTCGCCCTCCTCGCCGTTCCGCTGCTGCGCGCGGAACCACCCGGCTGGGCACAGGTGCCGGGCATCCTGGCGCGCATCCACGCGCCCGTTTTTGCCCCGCGCGATTTTGTCATTACCCGCTACGGTGCGGTGGGGGACGGACGGACCGATTGCACGGCGGCGATGGCGAAGGCGATTGAAGCCTGCGCGGCGGCGGGCGGGGGGCGCGTGGTAGTTCCGGCTGGTGAATTTCTCACCGGACCGGTCCATCTGAAAAGCAATGTGAATCTGCATCTGGCCGTGACGAATTCCATTTTGAAATTCAGCACGGATTTCAAGGCCTATTTGCCCGCCGTGTTCAGCCGGTTCGAAAGCGTCGAATGTTACAATTATTCTCCGTTCATTTATGCGTTCGGGCAGACGAATGTCGCCGTGACTGGGCCGGGCATGCTGGACGGCCAGGCCACCGACGACAACTGGCTGGCCTGGAAGGGCAGAAAGAACGGAACCAACAATCAGACGGCGGCCAACGACCGGCTTAAACAGATGGCCCGGGATGGCGTTCCCGTGGAGGATCGCCGGTTCGGGGAGGGCGATTATCTGCGGCCGAATTTCATCCAGTTTAATCGCTGCCGCAACGTCCTGGTGGAGGGCGTGCGCATCCGCCGCTCGCCGATGTGGGAAATCAATCCGGTGTTGTGCACCAACGTCATTGTGCGCGGGGTGGATATCGTCTCGCGCGGCGCGAACAACGACGGCTGCGACCCGGAAAGCTGCCGGGACGTGCTGATTGAGAACTGCCTGTTCGACACGGGCGACGACTGCATCGCGATCAAGTCCGGCCGCAACGACGATGGCCGCCGCATCGGGGTGCCCTCGGTGAACTTGGTGATCCGGAACTGCACGATGCGCGACGGCCATGCGGGCACGGCCATCGGCAGCGAGATTTCCGGCAGTTGCAGCAACGTGTTTGTGGAAAATTGCCTCATGGACAGCCCCCACCTCGACCGCGCCATCCGGCTCAAGTCCAACGCAGTCCGCGGGGGTGAGATCCGGAACGTCTTTGCGCGAAATTTAAACGTCGGAAAGGTGGCCGATGCTGTGTTGCAGATTGATTTTCTTTATGAGGAAGGCACCAACGGCACGTACAAGCCGGTGGCGCAAAATGTGGTGCTGGAGAACATCACCGTTGCGCACACGCCGCGCGTGCTGAATGTCCGCGGTTTCCCGGGCGCGGAAATCAGCGGCGTCCGGATTTATCATTCCACTTTCAAGGAGATCGCCAAACCGGATGTGGTCCAGGAGGCCGACGTGAAGCTGGTGGACTGCACGCTGGAACCGGCAAAGTGATTCGACCTGTGCTATAATCTTGTCAGTCAAATAAGTAATTAAGAGTCATGCTGCGTAATTTTCTGTTGTTTTCGCTGGCAGTTTCCGGGGTGATTGCGTGGGTTCCCAAGGTGGCCGCCGTGCCCGCTCTGCCGAACATCAACACCAATAACATTGTCAACATCACCAACTTCGGGGCGATCAGCAGCACGACGCTGACGAACACCGCGGCCATTCAGGCAGCGATTGATTCCGCGGCGACCACCAACGGCGGGTGCACGGTGGAAATTCCGGAAGGCACCTATCTGAGCGGGCCGCTCACGCTGCGCAGCCGGGTGAACCTGATGGTGGATACCAATGCAATCCTGAAGATGCTTCCGATGAGCGCCTGGCCCAACGCCAGCACACCCTTCCTTTATGGCTCCAGCATCTCGGATGTTGAAATCTGCGGGTCGGGGACCATCGATGGCAATTCCGGCTTCGGCGCTTCGGATTGGTGGGGGCCGGTGAACGGTTCGCCGGCGGGAACCCGGCCCAACTTCATCCAGTTCAGCAGCTCCAGCCGGATTTTGATCCAGGGCGTGACCCTGCAGAATCCGCCGACGTTCCACATCATGATCAAGAACAGCAACGCGAACATCACCGTGCAGGGCATTACCATCAATACCCCGGGTAATTCGCCCAACACGGATGGGTTCGACATCGGCTCGACGAACGTCCTGATTCAAAACAGCACCATCAACACCGGCGATGACAACGTGGAAATCGGGGGTAGCAGCGGCACGGCGTCATACATCGTTGTCACCAACTGCCAGTTCGGCACGGGGCACGGCGTCTCCATCGGCGGTTATTGCCAGGCCGGCATCTCAAACGTGACGGTGATCGATTGCGGTTTCACCGGGACGGACAATGGCATCCGCATGAAGTCAGACTTTGACCGCGGCGGTTTGGTGCAGAACCTCGCCTATTACAATATCGGCATAACAAACGTGCGGTTTCCCATCATCATCTACAGCTATTATACCTGGAAGGGGACGCCGGATACCGTTACCCCCCAGGTTGCCGCGTCCACCAACGCGGCGACCATCACCACCACGCCGCCCATCTGGCGTAATATTACCATCAGCAACCTGACAGTGATCAGCGGAACCAATTGCATTATTTGGGCGCGGACGGAACTGCCGGCGACCAACATCGTTTTCAAACAAGCTCATATTTTCACGCCCAAGAGCTTTGAAGTGTATAATGCCCGCGGCATCCAGTTTGTGGATTCCATGATTTCCAACACCGTTGCCGGTGTCAGCACATTTGCGCTTTACAATGCCCAACTCGTGGTGACCAACAGCGCGTTTTCGAACAACCTGGTCACGCTGGACGGTCTGACCACCAACGGTTACGGCAACAGCCTGGCCTTCTACAACGCGCGCGCCTCGTTGAAGAACACCAACGCGTTTGATGACGGGCCGCTGACGCTGGCCGACAGCATCCTGACCGTCAGCAACAATTTCATGTTGTTTCCCAGCACCATCCTGAATTACACCCTGGATGCCAGCACCAACCGGGTGGCGGTGGTGAGCAACCTGACGCTGGGGGGGACCGTCAATATCTTCACCAATACGGGCTTCGGCCCGGGCACCAACACGTTGTTGACCTACGGGGGAACGTTAAGCGGCAACCTGCCGACCCTCGGGACAACGCCGGGTGGACCTTACAATTGCACACTGGATAGCAGCATCGCCGGCAAGGTTAACCTCATCGTGACTTTGGCGGCTCCGCCGGCGCCGACCAATGTCATGGCCGTTGCCACGAACCTGCTGATTCAACTGAAATGGAATGGGGTGGGAGGGGCCGCCAGCTACAATCTCAAGCGCAGCCTGATCAGCGGCGGACCCTATCCGACGGTTTACAGCGGCTTGACGGCGACCAACTATGCCGACGGGGCGGTGACCAACGCGGTTACCTATTATTACGTGGTGACGGCGGTGGCGGGTGCGGAGAGCACCAACTCGTTACCGGTCAGCGCCGTGCCGCTGCCGTCTTCGGCGCCGACCAATATTTCCTGGCAGGTCAGCGGTGGCCAACTGCAATTGAGCTGGCCGCAGGATCATCAGGGGTGGTGGTTGCAGATTCAGACGAACAATCCGAGCCAAGGCCTGTCAACCAACTGGATCACCGTGCCCGGTTCCACCAATTATTATCAGACCACCGTTCCCCTCGACCCCAACAACGGTTCGGTCTTCCTCCGCCTGGCTTATCCGTGAGAAGTCATGAGGCGGCTCATGCAAGATCGCAACCGGCATTTTTTGTTGCGGCATCCCGTCGGCGCCGGGGTGCTCGGGTTGATCCTGTCGGTCGCAACGGTGCCGGCCCTGCCGACCCTGCCGAACATCAACACCAACAACGTGGTCAACATCACCAATTTCGGGGCGGTCAGCAGCACCACCCTGACCAACACCGCTGCGATTCAAAGCGCCATCGACTCGGCGGCGACGACTAACGGGGGGTGCACGGTTGAAATCCCGCCCGGGATCTATCTGAGCGGGCCCCTGGCTTTGAAGAGCGGGATCAATTTCCAGATTGATAGCAATGCGATTCTCCGGATGCTGCCGTTCGGACAATACCCGGTGACCTGGTACACCAACGGTGGCACCAACGTTTATTTCATTGCCCCCAGTTTCATCGGCGCGACCAATGTGACCGACGTGGCCATCAGCGGCTCCGGCGCGATTGACGGACAGGGCGCCCCGTGGTGGCCTTGGGCATACACGAACAACGCCAAACGCCCGATTCTCGTTCGTTTTGAAAAATGCAGCCGCCAGTTGATTCAAGGCCTGACCCTTTCAAACTCGCCGATGTTTCACATTGCCATCAGCAGCAGCAAGGGCAATGTCACGGTGCAGGGTGTCACCATTCTCGCGCCTCCCTCATCGGGTGTGGCTAATCCTTCGCACAACACCGACGCTTGTGACGTCAGCGGGACCAACATCCTCGTCCAGAATTGCACCATTAGCGTGGGGGATGATGATTTCACCTGTGGCGGCGGCACGTCCGATGTGCTCCTGACCAACAACACCTACGGCAACGGTCATGGGATATCCATCGGGAGCTACACGGACGGCGGCGTGTCGAACATCACCGTCATCAACTGCACGATCAGCGGGGCCGACAACGGCATCCGCATCAAATCAGACAACGACCGTGGCGGTCTCGTCCAGAACATCTCCTATTACAACATCGGCATGACCAACGTGCATTTCCCGATTACGGTTTACGGTTATTACAACTGGTATGGCACGCCCAGCAGCATCTCGCCGGCCATCGCGGCCCGCACCAACGCGGCGGCCGTCACCAACAAAACGCCAGTTTACCGCAACCTCACCTTCAGCAACATCAACGCCACGTCAGTCAGTGGCTATCCCGTCGGTATCATCTGGGCGCGAACGGAAATGCCGGCGACCAACATTGTCTTCAACCGGGTGAACGTGACCGGCAATCGCAGTTTCTGCCTCTATAACGTCAGCGGCGCGCAATTCATCGACTGCAATATCACGCCGTCCGCCACCAGCAATACCTTCATACTTTATGACGCCCAACTCGTGGTGACCAACAGCGCGTTTTCGAACAACCTGGTCACGCTGGACGGTCTGACCACCAACGGTTACGGCAACAGCCTGGCCTTCTACAACGCGCGCGCCTCGTTGAAGAACACCAACG
>Ga0335071_10000612_pt1 | contig 39107 bp, 43 predicted proteins | sample Lox_Sample_15_FD_206724 | JGI IMG/M metagenome (GOLD analysis project Ga0335071, IMG submission 206724) | Soil microbial communities from Loxahatchee National Wildlife Refuge, Florida, United States - Lox_Sample_1.5 | ecosystem: Environmental > Terrestrial > Soil > Wetlands | place: USA... | reverse complement strand
CATCAAAAATGAGAAGGTCGTATTGATCGCCAATTTTCAGCGCCTGGTCAACCCGGCCGAATTGCTCGACGGGAACGTCGGGTTCGATCTGGTGCTCAAGCCGTCGGGCCCGCCACTGGAAACTAGTCCCTTGGGAGATGTCGAGATCGGCTATTTTGACTCGCCATTCCTGGCTGGCAAATTCGCGGGCCAGGAGACGCGCCAAAGTGCTTTTGCCAACACCGCCCTTCTGGGAAACCATCGAAACAATAATGGCCAAACCTGATTTTCCTCCAGATTGGATCATGCTAACATGCGAGCATGCGGGCATGTCAAGGGAAAAATGCTCGGGTATTCGGCGGAGGTCCGGCCCTTGAAACTCGACTACTGCCGGGCTATATTCGACGAAACCAATGCCGAAACATGCGTGCATGCTGACATGCCAGCATGCGACGTGGAAGATTTCGAAATTTCCGGACCCTATGTCTGGGGTAGTCCAAAAGGGCCGCCGCAACTCACCATTTCCACGCTGCTCCCACCGCGGCGACTCGGCAACTGCGCCGGATTCGTGTCTTTGGGTTAAAAACACGCCCGCCGGTTATCATGCTGGCATGTCAGCATGCCAGTAGGCTCATTCGGGGATATCCACTGCGCTTCTGCGGGGCAGGGAAGCGGCGTCCTGCTCGACAGCGCGTGCAAAGGCCTGCCAGTCGTTCGCCATCGCTTGCGACAGTTCAAAAAGCTTAGCGGCCAAGTCCTCGGCTCCGAAAAACTGGATGTGCAGCTCACCCGGCCGCAGATCGATGCCGCCAGTCAACTCCAGAACGGCGCGGTCGCGCACGTCCGCCGCGGCGGGAATCCGCACGCGCCGGGCGGCGAGTTGCCGGCGCGTCCGCTCCAAGTCCTCCAGTAACCGAGCACGTCGGCTCATCTCCCACTGGAACCGGGTGCCCGCGGCCGTGTTCTCCAACCGAACAATCAGCGCTTCGCGTTCGACGGCGACGGCATTGCCGACCTGCATGGCAGGGAGGCCGGCCATAATTTGTCGGGCCCGACGCTCTCGCACCCGGAAGAGTTTCTGGACAGCTAGGCGGTCCAGATACGAGATCTCGAGCGCCCGCAGCTCTTCTAAAATCTCTTCAAGTCGGTGGAACCACGTGGGTTGAGCTGGCACGAAGAACTCCCCCTCTATACTCTACGTTAGGGCGTGATCCGGCACAACATACAATTGCAGCCTGGGCGACAGGAAAGAAGGATGACCTCAAATCAGTTTCGATAAGGGAAGACTATTGAAACTGATCGACAACCGGGATATCCTGAGCCTTGGCTGACCTCCCCATTCCCGCGCCCGACCCGCTGGCGCCCTACCTGGCCGAAGCCGAGTCCTACGCTCGCCGCTCGAAAGCCGAAAACACTCTCAAAGCCTACCGCTCGGACTGGGCCGCCTTCGAGGCGTTTTGCCGGGGCAGGGGACTGCCCAGCCTGCCCGCCGCACCCGCCACGGTCGCCGCCTACGTGGCCGAGGCAGCCCGGATCCTCAAAGCCAACAGCGTCGAACGCCGGCTCACCGCGATCTCGCAGGCACACCAGTTCGCGGGCTGCGCCAACCCCGCCGAAGACAAGCTCGTCCGCACGGTTATGGCGGGTATCCGACGCGTCAAAGGCACTGCCCAGCAAGGGAAGGAGCCGTTGTCGCCCGACGTCCTCAGAAAGATGTTCGCCGGCGCCCCGGATGATCTTCGCACCGCTCGCGACCGGGCGCTCCTCCTGGTCGGCTTTGCCGGCGCGCTCCGCCGCAGCGAGCTCGTCGGCCTGCGCTTCGAACACGTCCGGTTCACCGATGACGGCCTGGTCGTCACGATTCCGAAATCGAAGACCGATCAGGAGGGGGAAGGGCAGACCGTGGGCATTCCCTATGGATCGCACCCGGAAAGCTGCCCAGTTCGTGCGCTCGCGGCCTGGCTCGAGCGCTCCAATATCACGTACGGATATCTGTTTCCGGGGATCGGCCGCTGGGGCGGGGAAGTGACGGGAAAAGCGATCTGCGATCACCAGCTCGCCAAGATCATCAAGCGCCTGGCTGGGCGCGCCGGTCTCGATCCAGCCGCCTATTCCGGTCACTCACTGCGTTCGGGCCTGGCGACGTCGGCAGCCGAGGGCGGCGCTTCCGAACGTGCCATCATGGACCAGACCCGTCACCGGTCGCTCAAACAGGTGCGGAAGTACATCCGCCGCGGCAGCCTCTTTCAGGATAATGCCGCGGCCCGGAGCGGGTTATGAGCCCGCGACCGCGCGTATTCATCAGATCGAAGGATTTGAAGCGTATCGTCGGGCGGCATCTCTCAAAGCCGCTGGAGCGGCGCTCCGTGGGATTGGAAAAAGGCTTTATCAACTGCTTCGGCCATCAGGTTCGATGGTGGCTTTAGCATCTGCGGAGGGTGGGACCGAAAAGCGCAGCTTCATGAGGCCCACTCTGCTTTTTCTGTCCGCCCCCCGAGGCAGGCGTGCCTCTGGGATATCTTCTATCCTCTATTGTCGTGCTGATACGGATTCGTCCTGGATCCCGTTATCCGTGCTGTTTATAGGTTCCGTGTTCTGTTTTGGGAGGCGCGCTGGCCCAGGGTTCGTGGGCGTCAATGCCGCGGGGCCGGGGGCAATCAAGCCTTGGGAACTGGGGCGTAGGCGCCGCTGGCCGGGTATTGTAAACGCGGGATTACTGATCTTACAGTTGAATCATGGCAGCGCAAAAAGCTCAACAAAACGAGCGGTTGAAGCGAAACGAAGAGAAATGGACGAAGCCGTTAATGGAGGCGGGCTGGACGGTGCTGCCTTCCATCATTCTCGAAAAGCAAGATGCTCTCGGATTGGAACCGGTGGACGTCAACATCATCCTGCAACTGGCACGGCACTGGTGGTACAGCGATAACCCGCCCTATCCGTCGAAAGCGGCGATGGCCAAATGTATGGGGGTTGACCCGAGCACCATTCGCCGGCGAATCGCTCGGATGGAAGCGGCCGGCTTTATCAAGCGTGAGGAGCGGTTCACAAAGCGGAAATTCGGCGGGCAGGACACCAACAAGTACCACTTCGACGGACTGATTAAAGCGGCAACACCGTTCGCCGAAGAATTCGTCAAGATGCGCGAGAAACAGCGATCAGAAAATGAAGAACGGCGGAATCGTAAGCGCCCAAAGTTGGTTGTAGACAACACGGTGCCGGACACCAAGAAAAAGTAATCTCTCACGACGACCATTGAACCGGAAGGCGAGGCCAGGGAAGCGATACCGGACCGGACTAGCCCCTTGCCAACCGTCTCGCAATTTGCAATAATCGTCTCATGAAGTCGGATATACGTTTCATGAGCGAGCTATTTCGTATCGTAAACGGCGCACTTCGTCTCGATATCGACAAGGTGCGTAACTATACGGCGTTCCTCGCAGAGAAACTCGAAAAGGACGGCGATACGGCTTCTGCCCAGCGGCTTCGGAAGATGCTCGAAGAGAGCGATCACCAACTCCGACCGGCGGGCGCGGCCTTTGCTAAAGCGCTGCCTGTCGACGAAGACAGCCGCTTCCCTCTGATCGAGCGCGTGAACGTCAAAACCTTGACAGAGCCGCCCGTCGTGCTCGCACAGGAGCAATGGGACACCGTGAACGAATTCCTGAGTATCGCGAAAAGCTACGCGCAGGCGGACGTGCAGGGCGCGACCTCCCTGAGCTTGCTGATGTATGGCCCCCCCGGCACAGGCAAGAGCCGGTTGGCGCGGTTCATTGCGAAGGAATTGGGCCTGGAGCTCTTCGTGGCGCGCCTCGACGGCCTGATCTCGTCGTTTCTCGGCAGTACGTCGAAGAATATCCGCGCGCTGTTCGATTTCGCTGCAAATACGCCCTGCGTGCTCTTTCTCGACGAGTTCGACGCGATCGCGAAGCTGCGGGGCGACAGCCAGGAACTCGGCGAACTCAAGCGAGTGGTCAACAGCTTCATCCAGAACCTCGATACCCTGGGCACGCAATCGATCGTGCTCGCCGCGACCAATCATCAGGAGTTGCTTGATTCGGCAGTCTGGCGGCGTTTCGGCTATCGCCTAGCGCTGGATTTTCCGTCCGCAGATTTGCGGCGGAAGATGTGGGAGCAGTTCGCCAAGGAGCTGCAATTTACGGCTCGCGAAACCGAGCTGCTGGTCGACCTGTCGGAGGGCTTTTCCGGCTCCGACATAAACGAGGTCTGCGTGCGGCTGCAACGGAGGCGGATCACGAAGCAGCAATTCCCGCAGTTGAAGGACGCCTTCGAGGTTCTACGGAACATGAGCATCGGCGAGGGTGAGGACCGGCGTTTCCTCTCCGTGCTGCGGGGAAAAACCGAGCACGAGATTTCGACCGCGCTGCGCGAGCGTAACAAAAAGCTGTATAGCCACGCCGCGATCGCCGACCTGTTCGGCGTATCAAAGGCGACGGCGCATCGGCGCGCGAGGGAAGGGAATAACTGATGGCCGACATGACTAGACCGCCACGGCAGGAACGTCTACTCATCAAAGTGATCATGCCCAAGCAGGGCACGGAGCGAAAGGTTCCGGGCGGCGGCACGCCGCCCAAGCCGTTCCGGCCGGTGGACCGGAAATATCGCGCGTCTCTATCGAGCCAGGTGGCGGCGATCCGCACCGCGATCGTTCCGCAAATCAAAACCGCCGGTGCTGCGCCCGTGCGGGTGAAGCTGGTTTCGAAGGCGGCGGCCAAGAGCCACCGGCCGGAAAACTTGTTCTCGCCGCAATCGTGCCCGATCGTGGGCGGCGGTGGCCTCGGCGAGTTGTTCGTGAAGGCGACGCCGGCAGGGCTCGACCGCTTGACGGAAATCATTGATAGCAATGAAACCGAACGCATGACGAAGGAGCTGTCCTGCGTGGAAACAATCGAGCCAGTAACGCCCGCGTATCGACGCAGCGGGCTTGAAGCGGCCGACGTGCTGCGGCACAGCCCGCGCGGCAAGGACGGGTTCATCACGCGGGTGAATTTGTTCAACTTCGGCGCAGATCGTGACCAGCCGAGGCTGGTCGAGGATTTGGAGGCGACCTGCAAGCATCGCAAAATCGCGCTCAGCACGCGGGGATATTCGCCGGCGAGCTTCACCTACGGCGCTGAATGCCGGACGGTCGAGGATGTGGAAGCGCTCTCGCGGGTGGTGGGCGTACGCTCGATCTCGCCTATGCCGCTGATCCGCACGATCCGCCCGCGCATGTTCTCCCCGAAGCCGCTGCCGGTGTTGCCGACCGCGGCCGACGTGACGGGGGATTTTCCGGTGGTGGTTGTGGTGGACAGCGGCATCGCCGATAAGATCCCCGGCCTGGAAAGCTGGGTAGTGGGGCGCGACTCGCAAGTCGCGCCCGCGTACCGCAACACGGACCACGGAACTTTTGTCGCTGGGCTGATCTGCTGGGGGAGCCTGCTCAATCCGACGATCAGCGGAATCGACACGAGCCCCTGCGGCGTGTTCGACCTGCAGGTGATCCCGAACGACGATCCGGGGAAGGGAAGTACGCTGCCGTTACTGGAATCCGAGTTCCTCGTGTCGCTTGATGAGGCATTGAAGCAGCACGCCAACACTTATAAGGTCTGGAACCTTTCGCTGGGCACGGATACGATCTGTTCGCTCGACAAGTTCTCCAAGCTGGCCGAAGAACTGGACAACCTCCAGGAAAAATACAAAGTTTCGTTCGTCATCAGTGCGGGCAACTACGACACGCCGCCCCTGCTGGATTATCCGCGCACGGGCAAGCAGTTGAAGGCGGGCCGCATCACGACACCGGCCGACAGCGTGCTCGGCATCACGGTCGGTGCGGTGTCGCACGTGGATTATAAGACCAAGGGGCCGAAAGAGCATCATCCCTCGCCCTTCTCGCGCCACGGCGCCGGGCCGAACTACGTCATCAAGCCTGACTTGGTTCACTACGGTGGCTCCTGCTCTACGGACCTCGCGCATATCTCGGGCATCCGCTCCGTTAACGGAACTCGCTCGGCCGAGAACCTCGGCACGAGCTTCGCGACGCCGCTGGTGGCGCGCACGCTCGCGCAAATCTACCACCAGGTCACGCCGACGCCTTCGCCTGTGCTGGCGCGGGCTCTGCTCACCCATCACGCGCGCGATCCGCGGACGGCGCACCGCGTGCCGGACGGAGACGAGAATTTCTTCGGCTTCGGGCTACCCACACCACCACCCTATTGCCTCGAATGCACGCCACACACGTCCACGCTGGTATTCGATGACGTGCTCCGGCCAGGTTACTTCCTGGAATGGGATGACTTCCCGTATCCGCCGTCGCTCAAGCGCGATGGAAAATACTTCGGCGAAATCTGGATGACGGTGGCCTTCGCCCCAGCGCGCGGCGCTCGCTGGGGCACGGAGTATTGCGAAACGCATATCGACGCGCACTTTGGCGTCTACCGGCGCGAGCGCGCACGCGAGACGGGGGAATTCAAGCCCAAGCTCAAGTTCGTCGGCCTAGTTCCGCCGGAGCACAAGAACGTGGGCGAGCTGTACGAGTCGTATCAGGTCGAGAAGCTGCGCAAATGGGCTCCGGTGCGGACCTATCACGGCGACATGGGCAATGGCGAGCGCGGTGAGCGCTGGCGCATGATGGTGCGCCTGCTTACGCGGCACGGTATCGAGGGCGAGGATGCGTTCAAGCCGCAACCGTTCTCGCTGATCGTGACGATTTCCGATCCCGAAAAGAAGGCGCGCGTCTACGACGAAATGGCGCAGATCGTGCGCAACCGCTTCCAGTCGCAGAATCTCACGGTGCGCGCGGCGGCGCGGGTGAGGGCGCGGCAATGAATTATTTCAGAACAGAAAGGAGGTGAAACCGATGGCGAAAAAACCAAGTGGACTGAAACCCGGTGAAACCGTCCCGGTGTCCGGCCTGTATCAGCAGATCGGACCCCGGGGCGGCAAGGGTTCGGAGGTGACTTCCGTGAAAGGGGAGCCGTTACCTCCGGCGCCGGTCAAGGGCACCACGTACAAACTCGTGGACCCTGCCAAGCACAAATCCGGGAATTAGAGGCGTCGCGCGAAGGCGGGCCGGCCGCAACCCGGCCCCCCAAGCTTATCACCGTTGTTGACCGCTAGAAGTGTGTCTGTACTCAGGAGAAATCTAATGTTTGGAAACGAAAATAAGCATGAGGTGAAGATTTTTATCGATCAACAGGCGTACCATTCGCCGAACCCCACCACGGGCGCGGCGCTTTACGTCTTGGGCAAGGTACAGCCGGGCATGGAACTATTCGACGAAGTGACCGGCAACCGGTTGGACACGGAGGTGGATAACGGGCCGGAGATCATTCACCTGAAAGAAGACGAGCACTTTCACAGCGGCCCGCCGAAGGTCTACATGATCATCGTGAACGGCCGTAAGAAAGAAGTCCCAACGAAAACGCTCTCCTTCGACCAGGTTGTTTCTCTGGCGTTCAACCCGGTGCCGGTCGGGCCTACCGTGCAGTTCTCGGTGACCTACCGTAAAGGCCCGCGGCAGAACCCCGATGGCACGATGACCGAGGGAGAAACCCTCCGCATTAAGGATCGGATGATCTTCGATGTCACAGAAACCAATAAATCGTAGTACCGACCTGATGCGGCTGCGGAACGAAGGCTACGACCTTGAAATCCGGTCGGACCACTTACTGGTGAAGGACGTGCCATACGTGGCGCCCGACCGGATCGTCAAGCGCGGAATCCTCGTGATGTCGCTCAAGCTCGCAGGCGACGTGACCGTAAAACCGGAGAATCACGTCGCCCACTTTATCGGCGAGTATCCATGCCGGGCCGACGGAACGCCGATCGCCAGCATCGCGAACGAAAGCGTGCACCGTAAGCTAGGGGCTGATGTTGAGATCGATCACACGTTCTCGGCAAAGCCGATGCCGAGCGGCGCTTACGAGAACTACTACGACAAGATGACGCAGTACGTCACAATCCTGTCAGGCTACGCCCAGAAGCTCGAACCAGGCGCGACGGCAAAGACCTTCCGGCCGGTCGCCTCCGCAGAAGACGAGGAAGTACCGGTGTTTAAGTACATCGATACAGCCTCCACGCGGGCCGAAATCGGCGCGGTCACCGCGAAGCTCGCGGGCGTGAAGAAGGTCGCCGTCATTGGCCTCGGCGGAACGGGCTCTTACGTTCTGGACCTCGTCGCCAAGACACCGGTGCGCGAAATACACTTGTTCGACGGCGATGATTTTCTGCAGCACAACGCTTTCCGGTCGCCCGGCGCGCCTTCGCTCGAAGAGCTCGTCGCGAAGCCGAAGAAGGCGGCGTATTTCAAGGGCATCTACGACAAGATGCGCAACGGCATCTTCGTCCACGAAAACTACATCGGGCCAGAAAACTTGGAGGAGCTGCGTGACATGAGTTTCGTTTTTATGTGCCTGGAAGGTCCGGCCAAGAAGCTCATCGTTGACAAGCTCGAAGAGTTCGGTCTTGCCTTCATCGATGTAGGCATGGGAGTCTACCTGAGCGAGGGCTCACTGGGCGGCATCCTACGCGTGACAACTAGCACGCCGGCGCAGCGCGATCACGTGCGGAAGCGGATATCGTTTTCGGACGACGCTGATCGCAACGAATACGACGTTAATATTCAGATCGCCGACCTGAACGCACTGAACGCGACACTGGCGGTAATCAAGTGGAAAAAGCTGATGGGCTTTTACCAAGACCTCGATTTCGAGCATCACTGCACCTATACGATCGGCGGCAATATGTTGCGGAACGAAGACGCCCCGGCTGAGGACGGCCAAGCCACGGACGGGCAGACATGAAACCGGCGAAGCCGCTCACGCACAAATTCGTAGAATTCATTCCCGACGTGATTGAAGAGGGGAAGGTTTACGTCTCGATCGAGTACGCGACGGCGGTCCACAAATGTTGCTGCGGCTGCGGAAAAGAAGTGGTGACGCCGTTGAGCCCTACAGATTGGAAACTGATCTTTGATGGCAAGACGATTTCGCTCGATCCCTCCATAGGGAACTGGACCTTTCCGTGCCGATCACATTATTGGGTGAGGAACAACAAGGCGCTATGGGCGGAAGATTGGTCTCAATCCCGAATCGACGCCGGCAGGGCCTCCGATCGTCGTGCGAAAGAGAGATACCACGCTACGCGCGAGGTGTCGGAGCCGCTTACGAAAGAGCCGCGGCAGAAACCTACAGGGAAAAGGAAAGGGTTGTGGCAAAAAACGAAGATCTGGTGGAATAACGGAACCTAGCCGCCCTTGTGCACCCGGGGGGTAATGCCAGAATTACCCCAATGCCCATCGTGGCCACAATAAAAGTGGCAATTCTCGGGGCCGCCGGTGCACAGGATAACCGGCGTCGAGCGACTTCCATGATGGGCTTCCCATTGTCCACGGCCACCACTGGTTCGGCTGTTCGCCCAAGCCAGAACCTTTCCGCAGCACTCGCACTCTCCACCAGCTCGATCAAAGGCGACCTCAATCTCGGCCGGGGTGAACTCGTAGACGACAGGCATGAAAGCTTAAGGCCTCCTTCCGATTTTAATACGGAAACATTCCCGTCGCATTTTGTTTGCAGCGCATGATAAAGGACGTTATCATGCGTATCGGAGGCTTTATGGAATACCGCATGAGCTGGATGCCGTTTGTGGAGAATTGCCGGAAGTTCTTCGAGGAGGGAAAGACCAACAGTCTTTACCCGCTGATGGAGGCCATCGACGACCTCTACCGCCTAGGGCCGGAGAAGTCGCCCTTCCTGCCGCCCGGCGCCCCTGGTGATGAGCAGGCCCGGATTTTCGCCCAATCCTTTTTCGTCTGTCACCGGACGTTCTTGTCGGCGGCAATGGCAACAGGGAGCGGGCTGCCCGAAGACGGCGAAGCGATCACGCGCCGGGCGCTGGAAGCCGCAAAAACATGCCTCGCTATCAAAATCGATCCTGCAAATCTGGAGGCCTGGCTAAGCGCCGAGAAACGTCGAGCCAGGTGGGAACAGCGTGCCAAAGGCGTGGTGCCCAAGAATCTCAGCGTTCAATACAGCGCCAGCGTTAAGAGTGAACCGCTGTACGACGAGCTCCAATCCGAGATTGGCACCGTGTCCGATCTTGGAGTTCACTTCACGCCCGAGTACTTCCAGCGGTATTCATGGGAGGAAACACCGCTGCCTGGCGGCGGCCGAGATTTCTCCTTTGGCCTGAACGTCGGCGCAATCGAATTCGGCTTCGTGATGCTCAGCAAGCATTACGAGCTAATATTCCGAGTCTTCGATCGTTGCGAGGATGGCAGAATGCTTCAACATCCCGAGGTGGCGAAGGCTCACCGATATGTTCATTATCTACATGAGCATTTCCAAAAAGCCGCGAGACCCGCGCTTGAAGCCTTTGTGAACGGGGCTGCGGCATGACCGCCTCTCATGGCCCCTCCGGCACCGCCGTCGCGCTGGCTATTCCGCGGGGCCTGGCGGCGATCTCGACCACGGCGCCGGCGCTATTCGTTCCCAACGCGAAAGCGGCCGAACGCTTCTTCGAATTCTTCACCGCCAACATCCGCAACAAAAACACCCGCCGCGCCTATTACAAGGCGGTCTGTCGGTTTTCAGAATGGTGCGAGGGCAGGGGATTGCGGGACCTGGCGGCCGTCAAGCCGATGCACGTCGCGGCCTACGTCGAGGCCCTTACCGGCCAGCTCGCCAAGCCCACGGTGAAGCAACACCTCGCCGCAATGCGAATGCTGTTCGACTGGCTGGTGGTCGGCCATGTGATCGATGTCAATCCCGCCCATGCCGTCCGCGGGCCGAAACACGTCGTCAAAAAGGGACGGACGCCGGTCCTCGATCGCGACGAAGCGCGGGCGTTGCTGGCGGCGATCGACACCAGCTCCGTCACCGGCCTGCGTGACCGCGCTTTGATTAGCACCATGATTTACACGTTCGCCCGGGTAGGTGCCGTGCTGCAGATGAACGTCAACGACTACTTCATCCAAGGCCGCCGCGGTTGGGTGCGGCTCCACGAAAAGGGTGGCAAGGAACATGAGGCGCCGTGTCACCACAAGCTGGAAACCTACCTCGACGAATACATCGCCGCCGCCGGCATCGCCGGTGACAAGGACGAGCCGTTATTCAGAACCACGGGGCGGGCCACCGGTGAACAGCACCGCATGACGCAACCGGACGCCTACCGAATGATCCAGCGGCACGCCCGCGCTGCCGGCATCAAAACCAACATCGGCAACCACTCACTGCGGGCCACAGGCATTACCGACTATCTGAAAAGTGCCGGAACGCTGGAACACGCGCAAGCCATGGCAAACCATTCCTCGCCGCGGACCACCAAGCTTTACGATCGTCGCGGTGATGAGCTGAGCCTCGATGAGTACGAAAGGGTGGGGATTTGAAGTAAATCAAATGTCGGACCTCTCGCTCTCAGAAAAACGCAAGCTGGAAAAGTTTCTCGACATGAAATCCGGCTACGTGCTGAATCTTTCGAATCGCGAATTCGCTGAGTTCGTCGCTACTAGCACGGGACGCAACATTTTTGATCCGCACTACAACCATGCCAGCGGGTCAAAGGCGAACAGGCTACGGGCGTTCTGGACGCTCGAAGACAACGCGCTGGTTGGCAGGCTACTGAAGGAACTGATCGATTATGCCTCCGATGGCGTCAGAACCGGGGCACTTGCCGAGGAATGCCGTCAAATCGTTGCGCGCCTTTTACATGGCAGTCCAGTGGATCAACCCGACCCCGCACCCACAGCTCAATCCGATCCTAAATCCGGCATTGACCCCACGCAGTACGAATGCCTGGCTTCGATATTGGAGGAGCTAATGCGCCTCGCTCCGACACCGCGCGGATTTGCATTCGAACGATTTCTGAAGGACGTATTTGCCACATTCAACCTTGCTCCTCGGTCATCTTTCCGCCTTATTGGGGAGCAAATTGACGGCAGTTTTCATCTTGCCAGTGAGACCTACATCGTCGAAGCGAAATGGCAGGACGCACAAATTGGAAACCGAGAGCTCCAGGCTTTCGCCGGCGCGGTGCGAACGAAAGCGATTTGGTCGCGTGGTCTTTACATCAGCTATTCAGGCTTTAGCGAGGATGGGCTTACGGCGTTCGGGCGAGGCGATGCTACCCGAATTATCTGCCTCGACGGACTTGAGCTGTGGCAAATCCTCCAGCACAAGATCAATCTTGCTGAGGTACTGTCGTTAAAGACGAGGCGAGCGGCTGAAACTGGGCGGGCATATGTTCCGGTGCGCGAGCTTTTCCCGGTTACCTAAAGAAGAACAGAATTGCCGGCTTCGCCGAAGTCCCGAACCGGGGATTTTCTAGCACCGCGATGGCTGCTGGTGCATTATGGAACCTGGCCCGGCGCGAACTCGCAAGCGAAGACCGATGGTCCGTGCGGCCGTCGGGCGGATTGCAGGCAAGCTACTGAAGACCAGGCACGAGGCTGCGAGCGTGTATTCCGTTGCTGCGACCTAAGCAGCTTTTCGGAATCCGCAGTCAACGAAGCCTCGTGAGCCCACGCCGAGAGTGGTCAGTGTTTGGGGCCTGGAGAGGATGAGGGACGCTACAACCACCCCCGTGACAAAATCTCCGATAACAGCGATCGGCGGCCGGCACGACATAGATGCTAACCGCGAGCCCGAGGGCCAGGCTGAAGAATGTGCTGGCGAGGAATTCAAGTGTATCGTCCTCATAACGGCAGAACATAGGCGGGAACCTCCGTTTTTTCCTGTGAGAAGGTTTTCTTGGTTGGCCCCGCAGCATGAGGTCGCGCAAAGCCTTAAAGCGTGGGGCTAGCCGAGGTAGGGGAACAATTGGAACGCTGACTTTGGTATTTCGCTCTTCCTATGCAGCAGCTCGTACCAACTTCGCCGATTCTGGGGGCGTCGGCGCAACCGTGTACCGCAGGGGTACTTCAGGGAGCGCGACGTCATCCCCAGAATCGACAAAGTGACGCTTGAAGAAGTCGGGCGGCAGGACTGGCCATCCTTCGGCCTCCATTGAATCGAGCCAATCGCGGTCCGCTTCTTCAAGGGGGATGAGCGGCACATGGTCCACTGCTGCGGCCGAGCGGAACAGATTGTATTCGATCCGTTTGGGTCGTGGCGGCACCTGGTTAGGCTCATCAGATACGCAACATGCTGGAGTGGCCGCACGTTGCGCAGCGGCGATCAGAACCCTAACAGTCAATGCCCTTGCAGTCTGTTGATCAGGTTTCTTGTTCGCCATAATTCAAACCTCGACCTTTCAAAAGACCCTAGGCCGGGGAGGGGAAACTGGGGTGGTTCCGCCCCAGTTTCGAGATCCCCGGATACCAGGCGATTCGATGAGGATCGTGGTTTTTCACGGTCGTTCAGGGAATCGTACGGAAGTCGTTCAAAGTTGCCGGCCCTGCGGGGTCTCGGTGGTTTCTGTGAACGGCTTCCAACCCATGAGAGACGTGGAAGAAAGCATTTTTTAAAAAGAACCAAAAGTTTTTTTGACAGCAAGCGCCATGAACGTGCTTCGAATGGGCCTGACGCGTCCCGCATCCGCGGCGTACGGCGTCTCGGACGTACGTGCCGGAAAGCCAACTCCGGCCTCTGGCGCGAGCAGTCTACTGAAGTGCTTCTTCAAAACGCTGGAAATCCTTCTGGGAGCGAGTTGTTTCAAGTTCAAGCTCAGTCTAGGTTGTTACCGCCATCATCGGCCCAACGGTCATAATCCGTTCGATCGTTTAGGTCAACCGATGGAGCAGATGGATGGTGCTTCTCCGACTGTCCGCTATCAACGTGGAGAAAGTCCTCCTCGACGAGTGCTTTCACTTTGCGCCTCCTGCGCTGCACTTGGATCCAGCCGGGGGCCTTCCCGACACTTTCCCTGATTTTCATATCGGCCTATTTGTTACCGGCGATTGGGACGAGCCATCCTGCCGGTGCCGGGGCAGATTACCTGCACTCCTGGTGTTTCCCCTCCTGTTTGAGTGCGGGGCCGTGACCAGGCCTGGGAAGCCTTCTGGAGAAGGTCACAGCCCCTTGCGTGGTGAGGGGGACAGGATTGTGCTGGCAATTAGGCGGGGGCACGAGTCCCGTCGAGAAGGTAGGCCCTTGCGTTTGCGGCTCCATATACTGCCGGCACCGTTACCAGCGGGTCTCTCTTCAATTGAATAGAGTGTTGGCTCGACCGACAGCTATAAACTTTTTTGAAAATAAAGGGCCGCACTGAAGAAGGAGAGATTTTCGGACACCCAGCGGGTCGGCTGGCTGTTTGGCCGTCAGGCTCCTTTTAATGCCTCCCTCTTGCCGATCTTACGCGCAACCGTAAAGAACGCCAGTTCCCTTTGGCAACTGATACAAGTTGCGAGATGAGCTTCGATTCGCTTTCGTTCTCTGGGCGTAACGTCCGAATTCAGGTAGAAGAGGAAGAAGTCACCGATGTGAGGATTCGTGCAAATTTCTCGGCTCTGCTCTTTTTCCATAACCTTCCTTCAAAGGCGAAAAAAAAAAGCAGCACAGGAGATCCTAGCCCCTGCCCGCCGTTCAGCAGCCTAACAACCGCATGGTACCACGAGGCGCTTGCTTACCCGGACTATTAGAGCACAGTTTTCTTTAGGAACATAATTTTTTTTGTGACCCCATAAAATTTCTGGGGCAACCTCGGAAACACTTGGGAATTGGTGGGAAAAAACACGCCCCTTTGAGTGGGGGGCCGGGGGGAGGGCTTAGGAACGCTGACTGTCCAACATTGCAACAGCTTTTTTACAGGCCGCGCGAAATTTAGCATTGATTGCGAAGACGTTCTGGATCGTCATCTCCATTCTTGCGGCAACATCGGCCTTGTGTTCTCCGGCGAGCAGCAGTCTGATGACTTGAGCGTGTTTGGGACGCATCTTTGCAAGCACCCGCTCGATAGCCGTGTGTACCATCGCTGCTGATAAGGAGCGACAACGTTGTGCCGCACCTGCGGACTGGCTGTGCAGGGATGAATGGCCCCCTTTTCCATTCAGTTTCCGCTGTGACGGCACCGATGAAGTCGCAACTTTCCGCTTGATTCGTTGCTGAGCGTTTTCGTGAGCGCACTCTTCACGGATGACAGTATGAAAGAACGTCTTTCGTAGCAAGGCCCGCGGGTTCCGGACACCATTCAAATAGACGCTGACAGCGTCTGGCGAGGAACAGAGTGCCGCGGGTTCTCGCCCACCCGCATCGTCCGGAAGTAACCAGATGTGGTCATAGGGGGCACCCCGCTCGATGCGCTCCCATAATTCCCGCTCCGTCAGATTTCGTAGGCCGTATTTTTTGATGACCGCTTCAAGGGCTAGGTGTGCGCACTGCGTTAACGCAGATGGGTCGACCGACTCAAATTTTCGACGCCCAGCTCGTAGCAGATATGAGTGGACCAGGTCATCGATATAGATTCCTGATCCAGTTGGCTGCGCGCGTTTCATAGACGCATCTCTTTCTGGTGGTCCTGTGTATTAATGGATCACCGCTGAACGAGGATTCTACAAAACAATTCGCTTCCGTCTGCGGCAGCGAACTCCTCTCAAGAAAGAACAAGGGCGCCCTCTTTGGACAAACCACCCGAGCCCAGAGAAATACTGGCTGGTGGTTTAGAGAACGCCCCGCAGTGCCTTTAATCCCGTCGCATACACGTCGGGCATCATCGCTGTAGCATCTAGCGCGAACGTATACTCAGCCAGATGGTTCTCCCGACAGTTATAAAAGAGCCTAACCCACTCACATCCTTGCAGAATTGTATTACAAACTTGTTACTGTTAGGCGAAATTCCGGCTTCAAGAAGAGTTGGACATGCGCATCGGCATTTTTGCGAGCCTGGATCGCTCGCTGCTGATCAAATTTTTCCCGACACCCATTCGAGTACGAGGACAGGTCAAGCTGCAGCTTGCATGTGCGACACTCGGGATCGTCATAAGCCACTCCCAGAGCAACTTTTTTGATCCTCAGGCAACAGGAAAGGTCGTGGCCCGATAACGACACTTTGGGTTGAACAACGGGCCAAGGTGTTTTTGTAAGTCCCCGCTCCTCTCGGAGGAGCGGGGACTCAATCGCTTCCGACCTTGCCTCCAGAACCAAACAACGTTCTTGTTCAGTTAGCAGATTTGGCCAAAGCAGTAGTCAAGACAGGACTCTCAACGAGTCGCGTCAGATACGAGAGAGCCTCATTTGGTTCCCCCTGGTTCTTCAGGTCATTTGCTGCGTCTTTAAATTTCCGCATGAAGTCCAATGCTTCAGCACCAGAAGCGCTAGACGCAGCTGCAGCGACGGCCAACTCCTTAGCGCATAGATCGCGGAGGAGTTCTGCCGAGCGAAGGCGCGATTCAAGCATCTGAGCAACTTCTGTAGACGCTTGCCTCGTGAGAAGCTCGGTTTCTTGCCGAGCGCTCTCGAGTCGGATTTGTGCCAAGGTGAACAGCTTCTCTTTCTTGGGAACACTGTCCTCCTCCAGGTAACGCCGCTTAAGGACATCTTCTGCAGCACGGAGGCTCAGCGGCACCGAAACTTGCTCGTCTTTCAGTGTTGGCAACAGAAGATTGGCATAAACACCATGAATTCTTGCGCGTAGCTCGTCGACCCGATCTGGTCGCACGCGATAGACTTTGTATTGCCCACCGCGACCGCCGTTGTCTCGGATGCCAACTTGTTCCAATAGAGCTTCTTGCCGGCCGATAATGACACGGATGGTATTGATTTTCAGGCCAGTATAGTGCTCTAGGTCCTCTGCGGTAAACTCGTTTAGATTAAGCATGGCGCTCAGGACCTTGTACTTGTTCATCGCTATTCTCCCTACAAGAGAAGAGTAGCGCTTCGTTATTCATTTGTCAAGTGAAAAATTATACCGCGACGTATGCCGCGGCAAAGAGTTTCACAAAAAAAGCTCCGCCTCCCAAAATCAGTGGCAAAACGAGCGAGGAGAGTCTCTCGACTCTCCCCACAAGAACCGACATTGACAGGCTTGCTCATTTGTCCTTAAGGTCTTTCAAATCAGCATATTTGCTCTAGCCAGCCCTGTCGAGTTCGACGATGCGTCGCACCGGTTGTCGACCGATGCGATCCCCAAAACGGGCATCGGTCGTCTACGAATCCCTGGACCTGGAAAGGGGCCCATCAGGCGAACACAATCTGTCACGAGAGGATTGACCAAGGCAACTTGATCGCAAGTTCCCACAGAACAAAACAATCTGGGGGCAATGAGACGGCTGCTTGGGAGCTCGACGATTGAGGCGCCGGCGCCGGTTTGTCGACTGATGTCATCCCAAAAAGAGGCAGTCGGCTGTCTATGGTCGCTGGAGTTGGATGGGCCCACCCCAGACGAACGCAATCGGTCACGAGAGGATTGACCAGGCCATCCTTGATCGCAAGTCCCCACAGAACAAAACAACTCGGGGGCAACGAGCTCGGCTGCTCGGAGACGGATACTTGTGTCCCATTCACTGCTTGATCGATCCCACAAAGCGACGTGATACTGACTAACTATCGTGTCAGAATTTCTTGTAGCTAGCAATGTCCGCAGCCCTAACTGATTAGCAACTGTCGCCGAGTTGCCAAACGCTAGCCAATCCCAATCTGAGGTTGACCTGTGCAACCGAGCGTCTAATGTGATCGACTCTTGGCTAGTTATACCGAACACCGCTAGTGGCACTAGCACAGTGCGATTGGTTAACCGCCCAGAACTCGACAACACTAAGCGAAGTCTATCGCTGATACCGACAGAGAGCGTGCCCCGCAAGAAGCTTTGAGTTCCAACTGAACGCCGATCAGAAGGTATACCAAAGCCGTAGAGCGCAGTCGTCGCATATGGAGTGGCTAAACTGCCGACAGCGCCCGCTGGCCTGCGGTCAGGACTATCATCAATGCGCAAAGGTGGTGGATCAGATGACCAATCTAATGGGGGTAGGTGCAGAGTATTTCGCAGGAGCATTACCTTGGATTGCAGTTCTCCAATAAAATCGCTATTAAACGCAAAACGATTCTCTGGGAGAGGTATTAGGAAGCGACGATCGCGAGATAGCGTGATCTGAACATAGGCTGGATCTACGCCACTAAGTTGCGAGACTTCAGGGATGCTGAAGCTGTTCCCAAGCTCTCCCAAATGTAAAACTGTACTCAAAACCAGGTAATTGGAAGTCATACCGTCGTTACTCCATTCGCCGCCCATTCCGTCCGTCGACACGAAGACAATTTGAACTACCTGCTCAAACCGAGGTTCCTCGACTGCGGAAAAGACGATCCGCCCTACTTGGTCCCCTGCAATGGTGAAGGAAACCGTCTGCCCGAGCGTGGTGCTCGCCGCGATACCGACCAGGCTGCTCACGATCAAGAGGCTTCGCATACGGCTTATCCCTCACGACAAAGGATAGCAGATTGCCGATTCATTCGTCAACTGAATCGTAAAGCTGATCAAAGCAGGGCTAGAAAATCGTTCACAAGCTGGAGAATGTTGTTGTTTTTCAAATAGTTACGGAAAGATACCGTCAGGGAGTTCGCCTTGGACAGGGTTTCTATCGCGCCTCGTTTCGCCAAGAGCAGCTCCAGCAAAGACACGAACTGCTCGCGAATTTCGTGAAAATGGGGAAGCATATTCAAGTCGAAAGAGAGCCTTAAAAACATCTCCCAAGGCTGCTCCCGAGATTCCGGCAGCCGCTCGAGCAGGTAAAATACGCGTTGCGCAGCATCCCTGCCAAACGCGCGCTCGATGGCATGTTTTGAAGGCTGCGGATGTTGATCATCCACTCTCGATAGATGAAATTTCGTTGCTGCATCGGCAATCTCATCCAGATGCGGAAGTTTTGAAACGATATCGGCAGCCGGCCCCTTTCCGCGCAAGGCCTCTTGCAGTACCTCGTGTGCAACCCAATCCATCCATCCTTCGGCAAAGCCGTCGTCGGGCTCGGCGGCTACACGTTCGACAAAATCGGGGAATGCCAGGATCCCTTCAAATGCATGGCACAGGCACTCGTGGACAAGAACGTATAGCACCGCCGTGTACGTTCCAAAATCAAATTGTTCCGGGACGAGCGTCAGTTTGACAACTGACAATCTTCGTGCCGCTACATCTTGGAACTCGGTCGCACCACCAACATGATAAGGAACTGGGCAATCATGAGGCGTCGAACTGCGGAAGGACGTTGAAAATTCAATACTGGGTGGGATCGCATTACCGAAATACGTACTGTATGTAGAATAATATCGGCGGGCAAGAGAGAGGGCTACTTGAAAGGCAGCCTTTATCGGAGCAACACACTGCCCGCCGGCGTCCACGATCTTGTCGTCATGCCACTGTCCATCGCAAATCACCGGCTTGAGTGGACTACAGGCAGCACAGTCCAAATTCGTCATCGCCCTCCCGAATGCGGCAAGGGCATTTTCAACATGCGGTCTGTTACCGTTCGAAATGAGAACAGTGGATGCCTGTTCTCCAAGATTTCTATTTATCTCTCGAACAAAACCATCCAGCGGGTCCTTATCTGGCGACGGTAGTTCTGTAGCCAACTTAGACAGCCGGAAAAGATGATCCTCCAAAAACTCAATCTCTTTGCGATCAGCAGGGGCTAGAGAGTTCTTCAGGTCATGAACAGAATCAAAGTAAAGAATCCGTGGGGCAAGCACCTTGCGTTGAGCAAGCGGGAGATGCGAGGGCAATCGCTCGGTGCTCATTTCTTAAGGTCGTTTAGCGGTTCGCCCTTTTCTTTCTGTATTCTCGGAAGAATAATCTTCTGCCAGATGTCCTGAAGAATCTTGGCGGCAACCGGTGAGAAAGAAACAATGACCGCGGTTGTCGCCGGGTCAAGGCCCGATGAATCTCGCTTGATCGTGAACGCTTCGGAAGCGCTCATCTTCTCAACGCTAGATACATCGATTCCGGCTTGTTCGGCATGCGTGCGGAGCTCTGAACCTATCGTCAGCTGATTCCAAAGCCGATCTACCTCTGTCCGGAGATCCGCAAGCGGCATCCCGTCCAGGGCGTATCGTAACTCCATGACCATGGCCTCCATAGTTGGTGAAGAAGATCAGCAAATCATATCAAATTTCCGCATTATTTCATACACTTTGCAAGCTCTTCTGATTTCGGCGTTTGGGGCCTCGCCTCCAGCGGCCAGGCGCGGGGGCCCCCATCTTCAAAAAGCGCAAAATGGATCGAAATCGAGCCACCTTTCGAGGCGCGTCGCAGCTCAAGATGGGTCGGCACAAGCTCCGGACAATACTGAATGCAGAGTTACGGGTGAACCAGAGCAAAGCAGAACAGCGCTAGACGTATCCTGGACGCGGGTCAATCCTGAATAGCGCCGAACACGACTACGCCGGGCGCCGTGGCTGTGAGGCTTCCGGTGTGCGGGATTCCCGTTTGGGATCGATGAGCGCGAGAATGTCCGCCTCGTCGAACAGCCACTTGCGGCCAAGCTTGATACCGCGAATGCCTTGTGCTCCGCCCGTCTCCTGCCAGGTGATCGCCCAAGAGGTAATCGTTCGCGGGCTTTGGCGAAGCAGCATGGCCGTTTCCAGCGTTGTCAGGAATCGCCGCTTCTGCTGTGCATTTTTATCGAAGCTGGTCATAACGCTGCCGTCCCGGCGCATTCAAAACGCGTCTGATCCATCCTATCAATTTGCAGCAACAACGGCAGGAACAGCAGCGGCGGAATTACCAGCAGCAGCGGCAGAAGCCGCAATAGCCGCATTTGACAGTTTTTCCGCTCGGCAGCCACTTCCAGGATGAACGTAGTCTTTAGCGTTCCGGCCTGTGGATGTGGCAGTCTGCAGGCCATAACTTTTTTAGCGGTCATTACTTCCCTCCTTCCTGGCCGGTTTCGAGGCCCGGCTTAAGGCGCTGAGCTTGTGTAGAGTCCGGTGCAGGTACATCCTGACAGTGCTCGGCGATACGCGCAGGTGCTCGGCCAGGCTCATCGTTGTTTCCCCGGCCGCGAATGCCATCACGACTTCCCGCTCGATCTCGGAGAGCTCCTGAAGCCACCTGTCCAGTTCCATTCGTGTTTCGATCATTTCCCAGTCGCTCGCGGCGGCCGGCTCCGCGAAGGACGTGCCTGTTTCAGGCTCGTCCGGCAGCTGGGACATCTGGAGTTGCCGCTTACTTTCCTCGCTCACGCGCCTGCGGTGGTACTCGCGCCGGACATTCTGGGCAATGCCAAGGGCATAGGCGCGCAAATCCACGATTAGACGTTCCTGGTCGAGCTTTTTGAAAAGGCGGATGATGGTCTCTTGCGCGAGGTCTTCGGCTGAGATGGGTGAGATGGGCGAACTGCCAAAGTCGCGCCGGAAAAAAAGGGCAAGAGTCTTATAGAGGTAGGCCCATTCATCCGGACCGAGCAAATCCCGCTTGTCGGAGTGTTCATCGGATTGCGTCTCGTCCGCGTGGGCCGCGGGCGTATATCGCGCAGCGCCGATCGAATGCGTCCTCGCATAGTCAAGCGCCGGTTTGCTGAATGGTCCGCGCGAGACGATCGTACCGCGGATCTTGTCGGCGCCGATTTGATGCATCTTGGCATGGAACTCTTGAACCTCTTCGACACCGAGCGGATGGGCGTGATGCTTGCACTCCCAAATCCATAGAAGTGGGGGTTCGCCGTCGCCGCGCTTGATCTCGATGGCGAGGTCCACTTCGACGGGAGCGCCGCCGTCCTTCGCCGGGTAGGTTCGATTCCGGTAGACACACTCCGGCGTTACGCCAAGCCGAAACTGCCGCCCGATGGCTTCGCAGACTTCGCGCTCGAAGTCTGCCGCCTCGTTGGTCACTGGCTTATTGTCCTTTCCGTCCTCCGGGAACGCTCTACTGGACGCCCACGCGTCCGTTTTGCTGCGGCGGCGGTGGCGGCTGTGGCCGCTGCGGCGGTTTGAGATTGCGCGCAATGACGGCGGTGAGCGCAGCCACCGCCAGAAGCGCGGCCCAGATGATTTCGAAAGCTCCAGGAATATTCAGGTAGGCGGCGATAACCCCGATCAGCAGAACGATCAGGGCGACGCCTAACCCGAGACGAAGAAGTCTGTAGGCGGTCATCGTAGTCTTTAGCTCCGTTCCGGCAACGATCCGAATTGTCAGGGGCGTGGCAGTTATGGCCCCGATCGGCAAAGCGTGTGGCACCACTTTACCGACTGGGCTGAATTCTAACACTTAATTTCCGTAAGTTAAAGGGGGAGTCCGGCTGAGCCGGCTGAGCGGCAAAAGAGCGCCTGGCGGTGATAGCCTTGAATGGCAAGGACGGTGCTCCATGCCCGAGCGGGAAGTTTCCTAGTGGAAGCGCGGCGCGTTCCGTGAAATTCTGGAGCGCGGCCACGCTGTCACGAAAAAAGAATACCTGCTGATTTTTCCGGGCGCATGTTCGAACTGCTGCGGCCGTGACATCAGCGTTGATGGCGTGTTCGGGCCCGAAGGCTGCGACCCCAACAACTGGGCGGGAAATCCCATTGACCGGCATCGATACGCTGAGGTGCGACCGCTGCGGATATTCATGGACGAGCGTAACCACGTGCAACACGCACTACGGCTACACCGAAGGCCAGAGGCATTTAGACCGTTACAGGGTCCATTCGCCGTATCTCACGCTTCAGCAAAGCGACACGTTTCCCGATTTCGATAGCCGCACAACGCAAGCCGTCGGTAGCTGAGCCCATTTCACGATTAAGAGCGATCACACAGGAGAGCTTCATTCCGTTCACGGCGTGCGGCATTCGGATCGGTTTGCGACGGCACAGCCCGAATGCGCTCGATGTGCTCTGCAGGAACGGCGTGCTCTATGGCGCCGACCAGGACAAAAGCCTTAGTACCAGTCGTACGGGCTGGCGCGCGGCATCTTTTCCGTCGCGAAATACGCTGTCGCGGTGGAATGGCGGCAAGCTATGCACCTGCTGCCCTACGTGCTTTCATCGGAGCTGCGGCACTCTTTACCGGCATCTTGGGCGGCCGAGTTTTCTCCGCCTGCACCTCCGCGAGCAATTGTTGGAGCTGCTGCTGGATCTCGGGATAGCGTTTTGTCAGGTATCGCTGGACGCGCGGGTTGGCGAACAACCGCTTCAGGTATCCGCAGCATACGTTTAATGTGAGCACATCGGAGCCATACGAATCCTCGACGCTTTTGAACTCGGCCAGCAATCTATCAGTCTCCTGCTCGAGGATTGCCTTTCGTGGTGCTTCGATTCGCCTCTGTGGGCGCCGCCCCTCGTCAGCACGCAGTTCCGGTCTGGTACCGGACAAGAGCGCATGGGCAAAAGCCAGGGTGAACTTGTTAGCAGCCACCATGAGCTCTGCTGATGCAATCTGTCGAGCCGGCTTCATCTTTCGCAGAACTGAAAACGCCGCCGCGGTCACCCGCTTGTCCTTTAAAATTTCCGCCGCTTCCGGGCAGATTCCATCCAATAGATTCCGCTTCTTGCGAATCAAGCTGACGTTCACGTCGAGAGACTGGGCAATCGTTTCTTCCGGTATGCCATCGGCCAATGCCTTCATGATCATGTGATGTTCCGCGATCGGCGAAAGGTAATTCACGCGCTTGTTGTAGGTGTAGCATTCGTCATCGGTGGCCAGGAGGCAACGCACTTCAGTCACGCCCTGGGCCTTTAAAATGTCAAGACGTTTATGCCCATCCAGAACCAAATATTTCCCGCGCCCGGCCGAGAAGACAACGATAGGCTCAATTAAACCGACGTGCGTTAGCGACGCCGCAATTTGACTGTACTTGCGATCCCGCCGCATCGCCGGCGTGACCTCCTTCAGAGGTGTGAGACGCGATATGTCCAAGATGACGATATCGGGGCGGAAAGCCGCTTTAACTCCTGTTGTAGCCATGATCGTCGCTCCTCATGCCGAACGCCGGGCTAGTACTTCAGGCAACCGGTCAAGTGATTCAGCCCGCAATAGCGTGACGAAATGATCGTCACCGAGGAGCCGTTTCATCGCCGATCTGAGCAACGCCAGCCGCTGCGCAACAATGGCGGCCCGCTGCACAAGCGCGACTTGACGCTGAGTCTGCTTCTGGTACTCCCGCACTATATCTTTGCTGGAGACTGTCGTCGGTTTCGCGGGATCAGAATGCTTCTTTGAAAACCGTTGCGTAATCAATTTCTGCACAGCGCGGAACTTCCCACCACGAAGGTCCCCGGACTCGTATGCGTCGTTAAGCGCCTGTTGGACCGCTTTGCTCGAAGCCCCGGCAATTTTTACGGCAACACTGATGGGCAATGTGCCAGCTTCGACTTCAGCGATGAGCCGATCCTCACCTTTTCGAAGTAATCGCACCACATTATGGATATAGGTAATATGCAGCCCGAGTTTCTCCGCGATCGAAGATGGGGTATAGCCGCGTTCCGTCAAGTTTCGAACTTCGCGGACCAACTCAGTATTGGATGGTCTCCTCCGCGCGATGTTTTCAACAAGGCTCATCAGGTGACGCTGTTCCTTATTGGCCTCGATGACGATCGCGGGAACTTTGGTTCCACCAAGCGCCGCGAGCGCCTCAATCCGCCCCTGGCCACAGGCCAGGTCATAGGCGGTTCCATCCGGAGCTGGTTCCCGGCGGCATACCGTGATCGGCTTCTTTAGGCCAACGTTGCCGATGTTCACCACGATGTTCTGAAAAGTAACTTTATTGCGAGCGCGTGGATTTGCAATCCGTATCTCGCTTATCGGGATCCACTCGATGTGTTGCGTGTGTTGATTCAAGCGACCTCCTCAACCAATTGGCGTCGGGCGAGTGTGAAGAGAAACGACAGGTTTTCGAAACGGTACACGTCGAGCACAAATCCATTCTCCGGGGCCAACCGGATGCGCTCGGCAAGATCGTCGATGTTGGGCAAGAGGTAATAGTCCAGAACGGCCTGGTTGTCTGGCTGCATACGTGCCACCACGGTGATGTCGGGCACGAGCGACGTGTCGAGGCGTACGAGCCAGCGAAAGCTATTGGAGCCTCGAATCGCACGGCACCGAGCTGGAACCACCGACAGGGTGAATTCTTCGTTTATCGTAAATAAATCGGTTCCGGCATCTTGGCTGATCGTGGCGCCAACAGCCTGCAGCTCCCGGACGATGTCCGCGACCTGCGCACGGTAGTGCTCCCGAAGAATCCTGTTGATTTCAACATACGTATGGTCACGCTGCGGCGTATAGCCGATCAGTTGATAAGCGCGGAAGAGACTCTTGAAACGGCCTCTATAGGCGGCGCTTGAGGGCATGCCCTCGGCCTCGTCGATGATGATTCCGGAAAGCGATCCCTTGCGCGAGAGCAGATGGCGCAGAAGCTCCAGCATCTCGTTATCCGAATACCTCTTTAAGCGGGCTGCGAAGATCTCTTGAGCCCGACGAAACATATCGGCGGAAATGATCGCCTCAAACGCCTGATCGCGGGAAATCCACATTTCCGGAGGGTTGACGACGCGTTTCGTTTTCAGCTTGAACGAACGCCGGTTATAGACGTTTGCTCCAATGTACTTCGGGTTAGTGAGGATTTGGCGAATGGCCGCGCTGGTCCAGGGCCGCCCCCAATCCGTAAGCAGGCCCCGCGCATTCAGAAGTTCGGTTATCTCGCCTTCAACTTGTCGGTCTTCCACGAAACGGTGGAAGATTTCCCGCACAACAGAAACTTCTTCCTTGGGGCCGGGCACCAGAATAACGCGATCCGTCTGAATACTCTTTCGTTCCCCACGTTTCAGAAGTCCCTTGGGATTTCGTTGCTGATCGATTAGGAGCCGCCGGAGCCCATATCCTGGGGGCCCTCCCTGCCGATATCCAAGCTCAATGAGACGGCACTGGCCCGCGAAAACCTTCACGGACAGCTCACGGCTGTATTCAGCGGCCATTGACCGCTTCATTGCTTTCAGGAGGGTGGAGTTTGGGCTTCCGTCGTTGATGAATGGCTCAGCACAATAGTGGACATCGATGTTTGCGCGCCTGCACAGATATTCGTAATACGCGCTCTGATCCGCATCCTGGAAGCGACCCCACCGGCTCACGTCGTAAACCAAAATCGCTTCGAAGTTCGCAGTCCCGCTCTCGACATCCGCGATTAATTGCTGGAGTGCATCGCGGCCCTCGATATTGAGCCCACTTTTTCCATCGTCGGCATACGTTCGGACGATGTCCATCTTGTGGGACTCTGCATAACGGCGATGCACTGCCGTCTGATTTTCTGTGGAGTATTGTTGATGCTCGGTCGACATGCGCACGTATTCGGCGGCCCTATGCGACCGTTCGACTTGGTCCGGCATCGCGCCCGGACCCTCTGGTGGCCGGCGCCGGCGCATGAAACCGCCATCATAGCGTTTTTTGCATCCAACGTTGACAGGCCGGGATCACCGGAGCCGACGCTGGCGCCCGGAGCCATTCGATGCGTGGTGAACGCGGTATCGATTGCTCTCGAATATCGGTCACAATGCAGCCCGCGCTCAAATTCGTCTATTTAACAGAGCATCCGCCACAATTATCAAGGCAGGTTCTTCTGCCTCCACCAGGGCGGCTGGTTCGCCTGCGGCGGGCTGGGCACGGTAGGATTGGGCGTGGGTGTTGGCGAGGGTGGCCGCTGTGCCGTCGGTCCTGGAATGTGTCCGCTGGCCGGCGGTGGGATCGGCGGCTTACCTCGCCGAGATCGAGAAAAGAATTTGTAGAAGTATAGGCCAGTGCCGGGAATGCCGATGGAGAAATATCGCCTGCCATCAGCGGCCACGCCAATCCGGAAGCCAGGGAAGCCCCAGCTATAGCCAATCCCAGTGCGGGACAGCCATCCCCGCATGGGTCCAAGTCGGACGATCTTCCTGAATCGCCAGGGCATCTGCGCTAGGACCTCCCAAATACTCGCCGCACGTATTGCCGAAAGCTCAGCGAACTGTACGCCGAACACCGCCGATCCGCCTGGTTCCGCCGCCATGAAACCTCGCGCACGCGTTTGGCGGCGGCTTCGATCTCCTTGTTGAATTGATCGAGGCTAGCGCGGTAGTTCTTCTTTATTTGCTCACCCTCCTCCGCCAGCCGGGCGGCCGCGGCTCGGAACTGCGTCCGGCAGTCCTCCGAAGCGCGTCTGTGCTGCGCACGCGCGGCTCCTTCGTCAGCGACAATTTGTTTGCGCTGATCGGCGAATTTCTGTTCGATGGCGGCAGTTTGCTGCCGCAGGTTGTTTTCAGCGGTTGCCTTTTGTTGTTCCAGCGTTCGCTTTTGACTAAGTATTCTCGCCTTGACGTTCTGCTGTGCCGCTGACAGGCGGGTTTGTTCCTGCACCAGGTTTTGCTGAAGCTGCCGGATTTGGGTCTCATAACGCTGCTCGATAGAGGCGCTTTTGTGCGGGGGCAGGGACTTCGGCGCCTCGCGTGCGCGGATAGGCCCTTCGAGTTGCTGTCGCCAGGCATAAAGCGCAGCCCATTTCTTTTGCCCTATTCCGGGGACGTTGGCATAGCGCGTGCCGATGTCGCCCGCCGAGACAAACCCGGCCACTGCCAGGCGCTGCTTAAGCTGCGGGCCGACGCCGGCAACACTGGCATCCGACAGCCTGATTCTCTGAAGATGGCTGTTGACGATCTGATCCTGATATTCCTTCAGCGCCGTCCGAAGTTCCCCATCCCGGCGCGAAGTGACCTGCTGGAGCTGTGCGGCGAGCGAGTTGACCCCGCTGCCGATATCGGCATCGAGGCGCGCAAGTTCCTGGCGCTCCTGATCCGGCAGGGCGGATATCGCTCGCGAAAGCCGCGTAATCTCTCCGCCTACGGATTCCGCGAGCTTGCGTTTTTCCGTCCCTTCCTCTGCCGCCGCGGTTCGCATACGACTGGTGATTTGCTGCAGGCCGTTCTGGAGAGCCGCGTCGATATCGCGCAACTGCTTTTCTTCATCTGCCTGTAAACCAACCTCACGCTTCTGCAAGCGTGATCCGTCCTCGGTGAAGGTCGTGCGCCGGCGCAGCCGCTGTCCCTTAAGCTCCTCGAAATCTCGCTTCGCCCCGTCGCGCTCTTTGGTCACTCGCGTCAAATCAGAGCGAAGCCCTTTGAGGGTGGCAAAAATCGGCTCCGCTCGGTAGCGGATTCGCCAGATGGCAAGCGTGACCAGCGACGCAGCGCTGATTCCGCCGATCCAAACGACGACGGCAAGAAGCGCCGCGTGCAGAAACGAGAACCATGTGCAGAGGACAAGAACCGTCAACAAAGCCGACACCGCAGTCACGCGGTCGGTGCCCACGTCGTTGCTGAATGAACCGATGTCGGTCTTCTGTTCAACATGATCCTCAAGCCAGCTCTGGTCCCCCGCCTCAATCATCGGAAAGTCATCGGCCGTCTCTGCCGCGAACTGCTTCATGTAATCCTGAATCCAACTCGGCGTCGATGGAGACGGCGGAGCGCCGCGGGCGGCGGTCTGAGTAGCGATTTGCTCATCGCTGATGGCGGGCACCTGGTCGGGCGGTAGCCAAAGGAAGTATTCAAGCCGGTCGGCGAGCGCCCGCGCTTGGCCGTCAGGTAGGGCCTTCAGGAGACGGAATGCGGCGGATCGCTCAGGGGCATCGAAATCGTCCTTGCGGAATAGCAGGCATTCATCCCCACCTTTGAGTTGTCCCCACAAGGCGGGCTGCGCTGCCAGAGCGACAAGTGAAGCGTAGATCGACCAAGCGGAAAAGTTATCGAGGTGGGGCCCAAAATCCAGCTCGGTGCGTTGGGGATGCTGATAGTTGCGATGGCCAAGCTCAATGCCGCGGCTGCCTTCAAGCGCCGGGACATACATGCCGTCGTAATCGACGAGGCGGAGTTTGCCCTGCACGACGAGCACATTGCCGTGTTGAAGGTCGCCATGCGCAATCTTTGCCTGACGCAGGTCCGTGAGCATCTTAGCCCATGCCGCCGCCAGATCCTTGAGTGCCACCGGGGAGGACAGGTTCTTTTCAATATATGAGACCAGGCTGTCGCCCTCGACCCATCGCATCCTGACAAACGGATACCAGGACGGGCCTACCCGAATTCCTTGCGACATGTACCGGAAAGACACCATGTAAGGCAGGGTGTTCTGATTTAGATATGCGGCGATTGCCGGGTAGCGGATATTGTGTTCAGGATTGTCGTACCGGAAGCATCGCACCGCGTGCGCGGTGCCGTCGGTAATGATTTTGTAGACAGTCGCGAAGTTTCCCGAACGGGCCTTGGGAATGCCCATGGCGTTGAGTTCCACCTGGCCTAACTGAAGCTCCTGATCGGCAAAGGCGATCCGGGGATTTTGAATAGCTTCGTTATAGTCCTGGTCGCTGGGCCACGCCATAGCTCGTCCCCGCTAGCAGTGCTCGAAACTGATCCCAATTAAGGTGCAATCGTCGTTCTTGATCGCCCGCTCCTTTCGCAACGAGGCAATCCACTCCTCAAAAGGCGGCTCCTTGGCAATGGTGATATCCCTCAGGGCTTGCCAGGGTACGTCTCCTGTCTCGCAGCGGCCGAGAAACCACGAGGCGAGCGCATCGCTCATCAGGTAAAAGCAATCTCCCTCCTGCCAGGTTCCCGCGGCCGTGCGTATCCCTTCCAAACCGCGTGTGCGCGGATTGCTGCCCAGCAGCAAAGGCGTGCTGGAAAAGTCTTCGGCCCGCGTAACGGGGAAACTTTCGATAACAGCATCGGAGCGCAGATGGAAGAAACACGAGTCGCCACAGGCGAGCGCCGACCAACTGCCCGATTCACCACCGCCCCCGCGGTTCAGCTCAAGGCCTATAAGCGCGGCGTAGGCTCCCCGACGGGCTTTCTCCTCCGCGTACCATGGCAGCGGGCGGCGTGCGACCGCCCTGCCCCACACCTGCGCGGCCCTGCTCAGATAATCCTCGGCGGTCTCGCTGGTCATTCGGCGCTTTCCATAGGCCTTCACTAGCAGCCGGGCCCACAGCCCGCTGTATATGGCGTCCGTGGCGCCATCGGCGATGGCAATACGCACGCTTTCCTCCCGGAGCCTGGCGGTCGGCGCCGGTGTCCAGAAAGCGTCCTCGTATTCGATTGCGGCGTTGCCGGCTTTCTGGGTGTGGAAACTGTCGATGTAGACACCTTGCATCGACCGAATCCGATTCAGCGCAGATTGCTGGGCCGCGTGCCGATGTCGAGCGCCTGAATGACCAGAACCATGTCCGCGTTGAAAACGTAGCCTCGCGCTCCATCGGACAGATTCATGCCGTGTTGGGAGTTCGCGACGGCGCGCATGTTGTACGTGAGGGGGCTGGCGTTTTCAAAGAGCATCTGGGCATATTGATTGGGCAGATTGGCGGCCGTATCCGGAAACGCCACCGGCTTGGCTGTGCCGTCACTGGAAATATGAATGTTGAACAGCAGAACGGAACCGTCAGAAGACGACAATGCCGTGAGCGACTTCATCGCATTTGTGGGGTCGCCGTCCGTGGACTCGCCATCGGTGATATGAATCACGACCGGGGGAAAACAATCCGGATGCTGCGCCAGCCAGCGCTGGACGATGCTATGCGCCTGGCTGAGCGCGCTGCACATCGGAGTGCCACCGTCCGCCACTGGATCAAACCAGATGGGCAGCCGGATGGTCTGTTCCAGAATGCCCCCGGCGCCGTCATCGGTCTTCTTGATTTTTTGCTCCACGCGGGCGGGCATATTTCCAACATCACTGATGGGGACGGTCTCGCGCCCAGCAAGCGGTCCGCTGAACGCCGGACCGATCTTACTACCGTAGCCGACGACGCAGACACTGAAGTAGTCGCGGACGCCTTCCTCCTTGGCGCATCGGATCACCAGGTTCTGCAAAAGCCGATTAATCGCTAGAGCTAAAGCATCGGCCTTTCGCCGATCGGGTTGCTCAGTGTCCGGAACGCCGTCAGCCATCGAGCCCGACTGATCAATTAAAAAGATGAAAAGCGTGGGGTTGTTCCGGCTTATCTCCGCGGAATATGCCATCAGGTACGCCTCCCTAAAGAATTGTAAGAGAATGCACACAACTGCGCTACCCAGCCATGGACACCCGATTCGAACCGCGATCCCCACCAGGGCGTGGGCGATGCGCCATTTTCGCCAAACCAACGAAGGAAGCCAGGCCCGCGAGAGCTCGGTAGGGCTGAGTGCAGCCAGTAGCTCTGAAAATGGCCGGGCTCACCCGAGCCCGGCCGGAGGCGACCTGATCAAGCCGCCGGTGAGCCATACTGAAGCTGCCAAAGCTTGCTACGGGAGAGGGTGGCGGCCGTCGCCCTCAGCCACTCGATGCGGGGCGGGTAGCAGCGTGGCAATGAGTTCACGTTGAAGCCGCGCTCCTCAAGCACCAAAACGCGAACGTTTCCCTGCCAGACCGTTCCATCTTCAGTGACCCAGAGCGGCTCCAACTGGCCGGGTTTCAGAGAGCGAACGATATGCGCCGTCGGCTCCAACCGCCAGCGCCGTAACGCGTACCGGTGATAGGTCCTGATGTAATCGTCCGACAGCATCCTACGGAGTGGCGGGTTTTGAAAAACGGTTTGTTTGCGGCTCGTAACTGCGTTCATTGCCTTGTTTCCTTTCGTTTCTGGTCTGCCCCTTCTCTCGGGGCACCCAGAAGCGAGCGGAGCCGCTCCCAAGGACAAGGTCTGCTTTTTTGGGGGGACCGCCAAGGCGTAGCCGGTCCGCAAGGATGGCGGGGGAGCCGAAACCCGTAGGGATGGCGAAGCCGGAAGCAGAAGACCGCAGTGCCGCAGGGCGCGGCTAGGCCGTCAGGCCGTCAAGCGAAGCAGTGCCCGAGAGAAGGGGCCGACACGGGCGAAAGGATCACTCAGGCAAGAACACGGATGTTGAGTCGCACGAACGAGTATTCATTTAGCCCGCCCCCTTTGGATTGCTGCCAGATCGATTCTGACCCCATCAACTCGACGAGTGACCTGACGTCATAGCCACAGGTGCTCCAACCTCGCATACGGGCAGGTGATAACGAAGAACAGCAAGGTGCCAAATGGACACGCGGTAGCTTCGATGCCTACCGGGAGACCTCATGCCTAGAGGATTCAGGGGTAGGGCACGTGGCCGGGAGGATGGCTTTAGCGGTGGGAACGTCACGAGGCGCTGCGGCGGCGGTGAATCCTCCTACGACAGCTAGGTACATCATGCTCTCGTGTGCATATCCACGGGGGCCTTCCTGCAGGATTTCGGCGATCTTCGGGCCGTATTCCGATAGGCGATCTTGAAGGCCAGCTGTCACGGCCAGGAGCGCGAGAGCGGCCACTTCTGCCGCAGCGAACCAGGTTGCCAGGTAAATACGCCAGCCGCCCTCCCCCTCCAGTTCGGAGCGCAGCGCCAACACCGCCGCTACAGGCAGGAGCATGTCGGCCAACAATATCCGGATGCTGCGGTCGTAGAAATCCGCCACTTCCGAGACTCCCCGGACCAACTCAGGTTGCGAATGGTAGAAGCCGGAGGCCGCCGCGCTGAGCCACATGGTCGCCAACGGCGCGGTGTACAGCAACAACAGAATGTTCAGCAGAGGGCGGATTCGGTTTGTCGGCATATTCTGTTCCCTAACTGTTTTTGAGCCTTCGCCGGAGGGGCAGGAGAAGCGGACCTTCTCTGCCCCCATCGGCGGACGCGTCTCCGTAGCTTACTTTCTGGTTACCAGGACGGGCTTCGATGTCCAGCGCGCGGGCGGTAGATCAGCCAGCACTTCTCCCACCCGGAGCGAGACACTCGGACCGGCTACAGCCCAGACGGCGAACTTCTGCCCAGCGTGCGCGGGTCCAGGGTCGCCCAAGTGGGCCGAGCCGAACCAGTTCTTGCGGGCGTCCACGGCAGCTCGACTTTGTACCCAGAACTGCTGCGGTGTCTCGAGAGGATTGACGATGAGGTAGACCACGGCGTCAGCCGATGGCGCCCGGCCGCTGAAGGTGGCCACCGGTGGTACGACGTCTTTGTCGCTCGTGATGGTCAGTTCCTGGGCAAAGACTGGCGTCGCCCAAAACGCCAACGTGAAGATCAACGCGAAGGCGAAGAGGATTTTGTTCATACGGTTCTCCTTTACATCCTTTTTCGAGGGCGGCTGCGGGCGGCGCGCAGCCGCCGGGCCGCTCAGCGCCGACCGGACACAGTGGAAAGGGTCCATTCCGGCTGCGGTGAGAAGCGGACGAGCGCGCCGCCGCTCATGTTCAGATACTGGGTCCAGAAATCTCGGAGTGCAGCCATGTATTGCGGGTCACGGCCGATAGTATCCACCCCGACCATGACGATCTGCACGCCGGCAAGGCGCGGAAGCTGCACCGACCCGCGCGGCAGCGCCGCGAACGCCTTTTTCAAACCGGGTAGCGTGTTTAGGTTGGGATCGGAGGTGTTGCGCGCGTCGGTCCAGACGGCTATCCATCGGCGCGAGCCGCTGTACTCCTCCAGAAGCCAGGCGGCATAATGCAGTGCCCCAACGATATCTGTTACCGGCTCGGTGGCGTGCAAGCCTTCGACCGCATCGCGCCAGTGGTGTGCCAACTGCTGGCGCGCCACAGTTGGCCGCGAGTCCGTCGCGTAGTCTGCCACCCCAATGCAGGTTCGGCGGATCAGGAATTTCGGCGCACGGAAGCTCGCTCGCGTAACCGCGAGCACCGTCACGCAGGCACCGTCGGGGAGTGCGGCCAGACTCTGGCCCGTCGCTGATACGTTTATTTCGAACGCCGGGGCCACGCTGTTGGATATATCCAACAGCATCACGACTTCATCGCCAGCAACGAGTGGAAGGGCGATCAACAGCAGCAGCGGCAACCGAATCATTGTGCAACTCCAATTGATCCGGGCCCACCATCGGCGTTCTTGTGCGTGCTTTCCGGCTCGGCTTCCGCGTCGGCGGCCGCAATTTCCTCATCGAGCGCCGCTACTTCGGCGAGGATGACGTCGTACTGGGAGCGCAGGTCGTCCAGACAGAGGTAGGCGTTGCGAAGCGGGGACGAGATGATCATATTGGCCCAGCCGGATGCCCCGAGTAGACCGCCAGCCAGGTCAAGGCCAAGCCCACCGATGATAAATGCAAGGCCACCGAACAGCCGCGCGAGCCGCTCGGCAGCCTGCATTTCCTCGGGCGAAGCGGTCGAAAACCCAATCACCTGCATGCGGGCCGCAGCGAACAGCACCATGCCGGCCACCAAGCACACCGCTGCACCGACCCTCAGCCCGCGCGGTGCGGCTACTTGCTGCGAGCGTTCGTCGTAAAACGCAACGTGCAGCGCGACTACCGTGGCGATGGCGAAGGTCACAGCCAGCGTCGTCTGAAGCAACAGCGAAAAATCCACCCGCGGCAAGAACGTCTGAAGCGACATGCGCAGTAAAAGCAGGATGCCACCCGAGAGGACAGCGGCACCGCTGAGATCGGCGATGCCCATCCGGTAGCGGCGCATGACGTCGATTCGGTTGAATGCGGGGTGTTGAGAAAGGTCTTTCAGGATCTCCTGGGAGGAGGCGTTAATCTCGTTGGCTTTCTGGGCCAGGCCAGAGCGGCGCAGCCGGCGCTCTGTATTGCGGTAGCGGCGCTGAACATCGCGCAACCCTTCCTGGTCGATTGCGGCAACCGGGAACTTGGTCACAGACATCTGGACCTCCAACAGGAAGTCTAATGCACCTACCATGCGAAGTCAAGAAAAAAGTTAAAAAGTGAACTTTTTTGTGAACAGTAATTGCCAGCTCCTCTCCACAAACGCCAAACTTTCCCTAATATTTCCTTTTTATACAGTACTATCCGAGGATTACGTTAGGCTATCTAACCAAAGTGTTAAGTTCAAGTTTCACTTGAATTGCGATCTTTGAACATGCTAGGATTCAAGGTGACGCGTCCGACAGACCTTATATCATGACTACCAACTCCCCCCGCAGTGCTTTTGCGGACGCACTCGGCTCCCTCCTCGAAGCCATGGACCTCTCCCAGACCCGGGCGGCGAGCCTATTCGGCGTCTCCAAGGCGGCCGTCAGCCAATGGCTTTCAGACCGCTCGCTGCCCCGGCCTGGAACGCTCCACACCATGCTCGAATACGCTCGGGAGCACGCCCCCTCCGAGGCGTATCAAAGGTTTCTCGAGTTGGCATCCCGCCGGGCGGTTCAGACCTCCACGCGTTTCCGGGGCGACGTGGAGAGCGTTGGGGCATATCTGCTCCGTCCGCTGGAGAAGGAGGCTTTGGCGGCTCTCCGCAAATTGCCCGTAGCGGACCAGGAGACGGTTTTGCGAGACCTCAAGGATACTTGCGAGCGGCAGCAGACGAAACCGGGCGTAGTGGTGAGGATCGACCACAAGGACCAGAAAGGAAGCGGGCGCGAGGCCATCGCCGCCCTATTGAAGAGTAACGCCGCGGTGCGTGTCTCCGACGTCGCTCTGGATGGAATGGCCAGCCAAATCCTTCGCGCCTGGGCGAGGAACGCGCGCACAGAAGGTTCCCTTCTGGCAGAGTGCCCCGACTTGCAGGAAATGCTCGTAGACCCGGTACGCACCTGCCAAATGATTGTGGAAGCCTTACGCGGAGGCACGTCGGCGGTGACGAGGAGCGACGGACGTGTTCACGCCAGCCGGTAATCCTGCGCGATGCACGGGAATCTCGGCCTTTCGCCGCCTCACGCCGTGTGCGCGCGTCATTAACTCCTGCTTCGGCGGAACCCATTTGGGCGGCCAGACGGCCTTGCAGATACTGCAATCCCGGCATCGCTATTCCTGGCGTCTATTCCAGGCCGAGTGGCTGAAAACCGCAAAGGGATCCCTGAAGGTGGATCCGGCCTCCGGCAGCGTTGTCACCTATGCCGACCGCACGCCCGCTGGCGAGTTCAGGCCCAGCCGGCTGAGCGTCTTCGCTACCGTGGAACTCCTGCTCGGCGCGCACGTTCCCAATCGCCTACTGCATGACTGGTACCGCGCCGATTTGCGGCGTTCTTCGCGCCTCGCCGACACCATCGAATGTACCGATTTCGCTCGCGAATGGCTAGCTCATTTCAACCGGCTCAAAGTGGACGCCTGCTCGCGGCAGGACCTACTGCAGTTGCTGGGCGGCCATCCGGACTGGGCTGCTGGGTTGGTGGAAGGCCTAGAGTATCTGGCCATCATCGGCTACAACTCCAACCCGCAGAGGCCGTACCGGCTGACGATGAACGCTAATGAGGCTTTTGTGCTCGCGAACCTGCTGGGCAACTCGGCAGGCAATGCCGGAATCGACGCCCTCGTCTACGGGGCACTTCGCGTCCCAGAAGATCAATTGGGAATTGTGATTGCCGGATCGGGTGGAATGGGCAAAACCACCCTGGCACTGACGGTCGGTGCCCAGTGCTGCGCCCGTGGCGGTTTCTGCCAGGTCTACCGGACGGAAGTCAGCGAGTTGGCAATCCGGCGGACATTGCACAAATTCAACAGCAGCGTTCTGCCCATGTTTGACGTGGAAAGCTGGGTTCCGGAAGACGCTTCGGCGACTGAATCCGCCATTCCCCGGAGCCGCGCAGTGCGCGATCCGGAGACACCCGCGCGACGGGGGCTGATGCGGATCTCGCGCGTTTCGACGGGAGACCTAGAATATCTCAACGAGGCGGTTTTGCGCGCCGGCGAGATGCCGCCAGAGGCGAGGGAAACGCGCTATCCGGAATTGATGGTAATCCTCGATTCAATCAGTTCGATGCGTGGTTACGGAGAGACGTCGTCCGAGTCGCGCTCGGTCTTCTTCGAAAATATAAATCTCTTGCGGAGCCGCGGCTTTACCGTGGTGGTAGTGGTGGAGCGGGACGATTTCTCCGGTATCGATTTCGAGACTTACGTGGCGGACCTGGTCATTCGTCTCGACCGTCACAAGAGCGTTGATCCGTCCAGTTATTTCCGCACCGTGGAGATGCTCAAGAGCCGCGGACAGGTGGTGCATCGGGGGGTGCATCGCTACACCATCCGCGACGGCATAGGACTGGACATCTCGCTGTCTAGCGCAGCCGTGCTACACTCGCTCGGCAATCGGGGCAAGCAATACTATACCCAACGTTCCCCAATCGCGGTTCCGATTCGCGGTGTGGCCACTTACCTGGGTGGCGTCAGCCAAGCTCCCGGACTAGACGACCGGACGATCAAGACACCATTCTGGAAAAGCTCGAGCATGACGTTGTGCCTGGGCCGGCGATCTTCGTTGCACGACGCTTTTGCCAGACAGTTTCTCGACGGGATCGATCCGCAAAGACCATCTGCCCTGCTAATCGGTTTTTCTGAACCTGCCCGGCCGGATTTGCACCTGCTCGAACGGAGGTCCCGTTCGGAATTTCCTCTTGGCCTGCGGTACGACATAGACCGTGGCCCGGTCGGTAAGGACGGCAGGCGGCCGCAGTTCATCTACCTGGGATTTCGTGGCGGAGCGGGGTTGACCCCGGAGGACGTTCTGGGCGCCGTTCGCTCTGTGCTGCAGGACTTCCGACGGCAGCAGATCGGTGTCGGCCGTGCCGTGGTTTCCGATCTGGCCACATTGCCGAACACGTATCCCACCCTAGGTCAGGATCCGAGCTTCGTGGAGGCCATGTTTGAGTCGTTCGCGAGCGAGAATGTGACCACGGCGGCGGTGTTGTCCGAGACGGAAGCTTCGTCCGAGGCGGAGACGGCCAGCCTCGCTGCCGCATTACGTGATCGGCTTGAAGCCCTTGCGGACAACGTTGTCCGGTTCGATTCGGTAGGTGCGCCGGGGCGGCAGCGGCAATCCATCCGCGTGGAGCGCTCCTCGGACAACTCCCACGACAAAGGCGTTTACGAAATTCGACGCCGTTCCCATGAGCAGCTAGAGGTTTCTCCCAGCTTCGACCTGCTCCAGGATCCTTTCAGCCAGGAGCCGAAAGATGCTTCCATCCATCTGTTCCTCCACTATGAGACATCGGCACAGCAGCAGTATCACAACCGGTGCAAGCAGCGTGAAGAGTCGTTCGGGACCATGCAGGTGCACGTAGCCGACCACACGGTTCCCTCGTACGCAATCAATCTGGCGCGGCGCGTGCTAGGCTCGCCGGGGCTGTTCATAGTGCAGGTGGATAACCGGCAGCTTCCGCTGCGTTATCAAGAGGGAGAGCGCCCCCTACTGGCGGATCTGGACAGGTATCCGCAAATCAATGAACTCGCCAAACAGCTCGTGGCGGCGCCGGTCAAAGGCTCCAGCCCGAGGAAGCGCCAGCATGTCCCGTACTATCTCAACCCCCCTGTTTTGACCGTTGCGCCCGAGTTGTTCGAGTATCTGCAACGGACACACCCCGAGATTGCCAAAGGCGAGGGCAACTACACCTGGATTGACGTGGCCGATGCCGTTCACGGTTTTGCAGACCAGAAGGGACTGCACGACGTTCCGATCATGGGCAATCCCGCCGGAGCTGACTCGCTGAACTGTCTCTTTCTGGAGATTCTAGCTTCGACATGGCCGGCATTCTGGCAACATCCGCATATGAGCGAGTGGTTCCTTTCAATCTCGCCGGCCCGGCAGTCTGCGGAATCGGCCGCTCTGATGTTGCACTCGTTGCTGCACCCGTACAGGCCAACCGACGCCGACGAGCAGCCGTTGCTACGGCGCGAGTGGTACAGCTTCCATCGCAACGCGCCGAGCGGCCGTCAGGCCATTCTGTTGCCTGGGGGCGTCTGTGCCTGCGGCGACTGGTATTTGGGTATTGTGGACGGTAGCATTGCCGTCCGTACCGGCGTCCGGCTTATTCTCGATCAGTTCGTGAACCCGGCCGCCGGAATGGACCTTATGGAACAAGGCGTCGGACTAACACCGTTCCGCCGGTTTTATAACACCCTGTCCGGCGAAGTCATGCCCGGCTTGCCACTGTCCCGCTTCGCCTCGTATGTCAGCGGCCGCGGAGTGATCTACCGATCACTGCTGTGGGACTATGCGAAGATTGATCCGCTACTCCATCTAGAATTGGCCGACATGCTACAGTTCGATGCGCCTACAACCGAAAGCCTAGAATCCCAGGTAAAGGGGCGCTTCGATTTCCTCGGCGAGATGCTCGCGACGCGGTCTTGAGCGAGCTCACATCCCAACTGATCGGAGATCACCTTACTGCGCGAAAGCCCAGCCAGCCACGATCGCGCAAACGAAGAATAACCCCAGAATCCGGAAATCCTCGGTCGAGCAACAACCCGGTTCCTTGACGATCCGGAGACCCACCCTGCTCGTCACATATGAAGAGATCAGTCCGTTCCCCAACAAGAGAACACTGCCGATGGTATGCATAGATTTTTCCCTTTTTCAGAAG
>Ga0335071_10000611_pt1 | contig 39145 bp, 30 predicted proteins | sample Lox_Sample_15_FD_206724 | JGI IMG/M metagenome (GOLD analysis project Ga0335071, IMG submission 206724) | Soil microbial communities from Loxahatchee National Wildlife Refuge, Florida, United States - Lox_Sample_1.5 | ecosystem: Environmental > Terrestrial > Soil > Wetlands | place: USA... | reverse complement strand
TGTAGTGCGCTGCGCGGTGGTCAACGGTGGCGGAGCCACCGACTTTTGCGCGCGGTTTCTCGACAAAGATGATGCGCCAGTGAAAAACTTCACCGTGAACCTGGGGGAGGCTGTGAAATAGGCTGTAGGGATGCTGTTCCTGGAAGATTCACCCAAGGCACCCGGATATTGCGTTGTCGAATCGTGATCACAGAGTCTATATCGACCGACATAGCGTGCGATTTCCGGTTGAGCGGGAGGTCAAGAGGGCGCTGAGTCGGCTCCTCAGGAAGATGCAAACAGATTTCGCGGAAGAAATAATAAATAAGCTATTGGAGTGAAATTCGTAACGTTTTTTGTTTTCTAAAGCCGGAGGCTAAATATGAAGGGTGTCAACGATAAGGTCAGTCGACGAAGATTCCTGAAAGGGGCGGCGGTTGCAGCGCCTGCCATGGCAGCCGCAAGCGTTTTGGGCGCGCAAAAGAGCTCCGTTCAAGCCCCTAAGTGGGATAAAGAAGCGGACGTCGTGGTTATCGGAACTGGCTTTGCAGGCCTATCCGCAGCCATCGCAGCCAAAGACGCAGGTGCAAAAGTCCTAATCCTGGAAAAAATGCCCCAGAAACACGAAGGAGGCAACAGCAGGGTGTCCGGAAATATGTGGTGGACGCCCACGAATCTGCCGGAAGCCCTCGAATACATGGAAGCGCTTTGCATAGGCCTCACGGATAAGGAATGCCTTCAAGCTCTAGCAGAGGAGATGATGAAGCTGAACAGCTGGCTTGAAACGCTGGGAGTGAAGCCTCAGCCGCTGGGCATGTTTCAGCCGGAGCATCCTGAACTTCCCGGCTCGAAATGCGTGCGCACGTGGAGCAATGGAGGATCGGGCGAAGGCAAGCTTTGGATCCCGATCCGCGACCAGGCTGAAAAGAGGGGAATCGAAATACTGTATGAGACGCCGGCCAAGGATTTAGTCTTGTCGGCAACGCACGAAGTTCTCGGAGTCAAGGCCGACGGCGGAGGGAAACAAATCTTTATTAAGGCTGCGAAGGGAGTTGTCCTGGCCTGCGGCGGTTTTGAGTTCAATTTCGAAATGCAGAAGCAGTTCCTGCCCGGTTGGCCGACCTATGGCCGCGGAACTCCCGGCAATACGGGCGACGGAATAAAAATGGCTCAAAAAGCGGGCGCGGCGCTCTGGCATATGAATAATTCATTGGCCGGCATAGGATGTTTAATTGTGCCTGAATACGATCCCGTGATGGTCCCGGTCAGTTTTCCGGGAAACTCGTACATTCTGGTCGACAAAACCGGAAAACGCTTCATGAATGAAATGAGGGAAAACCGTCACGGATTCGGCCACAAGGAAAATCTGCTTTACTTCGACGGAGTGCTCGGCGCATTTACGCGCATTCCCTGCTTCGGAATATTCGACGAAAGCGCGCGAACCCGAGGACCGGTTGCCGGGGGGATGTCCTTTAAATTCGGCTGGTTCGGCTGGTTCGGCGGATATCAGGGAAGCAGGGATAACAGCAAGGAGATCGAGAAAGGTTGGATCATTAAAGGGGAAACTCTAGCCGAGCTGGCGAACAAGCTTGAAATGAAACCTGCTGATTTGGAAGCTTCGATCGCGAGATGGAACGAGCACTGCAAAAATAAAAATGACCAGGATTTCGGGAGACCAAGCCGAAGCCTGACCTCGATCGAGAAACCGCCGTTCTATTGCGTTAAAGTTTACCCGGCAACTTTCAACACACAGGGCGGACCGAGGCGAAACGCTCGGTGCCAGGTCGTAGACCCGGACAACCAACCGATTGCGGGGCTGTACAGCGCGGGAGAGTTGGGTTCTTTCTGGGGCTGGATGTACAACGGCGGGGGAAACAATGCGGAAGCTCTATGCACCGGCCGCATCGCCGCAAGGAGCATACTGATGAAAAAACCAGGCTAGTGCAGTGTTTCAAAAATCCTCTTGCATTTGGGCAAGAATCGGCAGGAAGTGATCCGTGTCGAAGCAAAGATTTTTTTGACGCACGACACTGGCATTTTGGAAGGCTGGCTGCACAAATACATCCATGGTCAAATCCAGTGATAGAAAAAATAGAAAGAGCCTTGTCATTGGCCTGGATTGTAGTACCACGGGCACAAAGGCAATTGCTTTCGACAAAAATGGGCGGATAGCCGCAACTGCTCACACGTTAACCCCGCTTTTTTCTCCCAAGCCCGGTTATTACGAACAGGACGCCCAGGACTGGTGGACCTCCGCTCAAAAAGCGTTGAGAACCATCACGAGCAAAGTCGAGTCGGAAAGAATCGCTGCACTCGCCATTTCAAACCAGAGGGAGACGTTTGTTCCACTGAAAGAAAGTGGACATCCTGTTAGGCCTGCCATTGTGTGGCTGGATGAACGGTGCAAGCAGGAAGTGGAATCCTTCTCAAAGATAATTGGAAAAGAAAGAATACATCGAATAACCGGCAAACCCGTGGACTATGCTCCGGCAGTGTACCGCCTCGATTGGATGAAAAAGCATGAACCGGGCTTGTTTCAAAAAATCCGCAAGATCTGCGATGTCCACACCTATCTTGCATGGAAATTAACCGGTCATTTCAGAACGAGTTGGGCGAGTGCGGATCCTCTTGGATTATTCGATATGAGACGCAGGAAATGGTCGCCTCAAATCATGCGCGCGCTGGGATTAGGGGAGAACCAGTTGCCCGAGGTCCACTGTCCCGGTTCGGCGATAGGGAAAGTCACGAAATGGGCGTCGAAACTCACAGGCTTGTTCCCTGAAACTCTCATAGTGGCAGGTGGCGGTGACGGACAGGCTGCGGGCCTGGGTGTCAATGCGCTCATCCCCGAGCGAGCATATCTCAATCTGGGTACGGCGGTCGTGGCGGGTATGTATGGGCTCCGGTACAAAACAAGCAAGGCATTCCGTACGATGAGCAGTTGTTCGGAAAGCGGATACTATTTCGAATGCAGCTTAAGAGCGGGGACATTTGCCATCGACTGGTTTTTTAAGAGGATTTTGAAAATTGACCCTTTAAGAAAACCCGACATTTATGAACAGTTAGAACGGGAAGCGCGGCAGGCCGCTGCCGGGAGTGAGGGACTCTTGCACCTGCCCTATTTGTGCGGTTCTATGAATCCCTACTGGGATATGGACGCCCGAGGCGCGTTTATAGGCTTATCCGCATCCCATCAGCGTGGGCATCTGTACCGTTCCATTCTCGAAGGAATTGCGTTCGAACAGCTGTTTGCGATCCAATCCGTTGAAAAGGCTGTCGGCAGGAAAGTTCTCAGTCTCGTCGCGATCGGTGGAGGCGCAGCCAGCGATTTGTGGTGTCAAATTTTTGCGGATGTAACCGGAAGAAACATCTGCCTTCCGAAGAATACCGAAGCATCCGCCCTGGGCGCGGCTATTGCGGCTGCTGTGGGAGCAGGCTGGTACGGCTCATTCCAAGAGGCGGCGAATGCAATGACCGGGATCCGCAAACAAATCAAGCCGGATTCAAATAATCAAAGGAAATATCAGGAGCTTTTCCCGAAGTACTGCAGGCTCTATCCATGCCTGAAAAGCGCCACGGGGCCGTCTCAACATTAACACCCCATTCTTTTTCAGGCGAAGCTTTAGGAGTGCGTCAGCTTGCTGCCGCAAGGCGCCCTTGCAGGCGCAAATACCATGCGGCATTGGTCACCTGCCGACCTCGGATTCAAGCAAAGGTTTCGGCTTGTTTTGCAGCCATCGCCCTGGTTAGTCGGCCCCGATTGCTGCAACAGCAGGCTGTGGGGTTTTCAAATCCTCAACTACCGCGTCCATCGAAACCTCGGGAACGGTGAGGATAAGCAAAAAGGAAATCAGCATCGTTACGGCGCCCAGCAGGAAAACACCTCTCAGGCCGGCTTGCATAGAAGTGCGAATGGCCACGACGGTCTGCCGGAACAGATCGTTTCCATAGCTCCCTTCCTTTGCGAAAGTCGTCTCGAGCGCCTTCATCGCCGCCGGAGACAAGAGCGCCTTGGGGTCACTCAGAGCCGTGATGGTTTCCTTGTCCGCGAACTGATGTAATCCGGCGGGGAGCGTTGTTTCGAGTTTTTTTGCATAAGCCATATTCATTACGGGACCAAGGACAGCAGGAGCAATGGCTGTCCCCAGCGTAATACTGAAAAATATGGCGCCCATGGAGGCTCCGAGCAGTCTCTTGGGGACGGCCCATTGAACCACGAGCGTATTGATGGTTGGAATAACTCCCAGGCCGAGACCGGCGAGAGCGGCGGCCAGTAGGGCGACGAAAACGGGGGTTCCGGAATCGAAAAACACGATCCCGAAAATCACCGCCGTCAGGAGGCCGTAGCCGCTGACATACATCCATTTATACCGTTTTGTCTTAGCGAGGATGAACCCGGCAGGCAGCCCCATAAAGGCCATAAGAACAGTGAATGGAGTGAGGATCTGGCCGCTCCGCATGACGCTGATTCCTTTCACGCCCTGCAAGAAGATGGGGTAATACATCATCATCGCCATCAGGCCGATAAATGACAGCATTCCCGAGACCGCGACAGTGAGAAAAGTGCGATTGCGGAATACCTGCGGATCCATGATTGGTTCGTCTGCATGCTCTTCGGCTCTGAAGAAAAGCACCCAAAACACCAGTCCCGCGCTCAACAAACCGATTACCTGGAGCGACGCCCAGGGGTAGGTCGTCCCGGCGAAAGAAAGGCCGAGGATTGTCGCCGTCGACGCGACCGCAACCAGCATGGAACCCCGCACGTCGATTTTGCGATGCACTCTCATTGAAGTTGAAGGAACGCCCACCGGCACTATGATCAGGCCGATGACCAGGAGCGGAACTCCCAGCCAGTACAGGTGGCGCCAGCTCAGGTTGTCGACAAACCACCCTCCGATCGTCGGTCCAAAAAGCGCCAGGAGTCCCTGCGGTATGCGGAGCAGACCCACCCATTTGCTTCGCTCCACAGGTGCAAACATGTCTCCCAGCACCGAGTAAATTAGGGGCAAAAGAGCGCCGTTGCCCATTCGGGACAGCGTTTCACCCGCGATCAGGATCACGAACGTCGGGGCAAGAGCGCTCCAGACCGTCCCGACCAGAAATAGCGTCACGCATATCAGCAGCATGAGCCGCCGGCCATACATGTCGGAAAACTTGCTGAACAGCAGCGTTACAAAGGCGGCGGCCAGGCTGGGGATGGAGAGCGACCATGCATACAGCGGCATGCCGTTCAGGTCCGCGGCAATTCTCGGCCTCGCGATTCCGAGCGTCTGAATGAAAAAACTCAAGGTAATCTGGAGCGAAAATATGGTCAGCAGTCCCAGGACAATCTGCCTTCGGGTAAACCCGGTTTCGGAAGGGGAGTGAAGCGCTTGTGTCATGATGATCTCCTGAATCTCAGTCGCCGAGTTTCGCAGATTTTGCGAACACAAATATGTTCTCTGCAAAGATCCCGCGCACGCACGGAGTTGCTGCTTTGCCGGCGGGAAGAACCGAATCGCTTTTATAAAAGCGATTCTCCCTTCGGGGCTTTTAATCAAATGTATAAGGCAAACATTCCGCGTTTTCTCTGACGGTCTCCCGTTGAGGCCGATATCATATCATAGGTATTCGAATATATTTCTCCGAAGCGGACGCATCGGAATTGTTTTGAAGAGTTTTCCCATCGAAGGATATGATATATAGAAATGAGTCGAACTTGGGAATTCCTCCCGCGATGACACAGCAACCACCGGGGAATATATGCTCGCTCAAATCGTTCTCACTCCTGCAGAATCAAAGAAACTGATTGCAAAGGCCGTTGCCGGACTGGACGCCGTCCAGCGGGCCTCAAAAGAGGGGATTGTCGCACTCCATCCCAGCAGCAGCACCTACTTCATCATCGAGGAGATTACGGGATCCAAACCAAAGACTAATTACTGGGTATGCGGCGTGGTGACGCCGAGAGGAATGTGCGTGGAAATGGCCATGGTCCTGGGCGCTGGGCTTACGCCCGACGAAGAGAGCACCGGTCCCGGAGATCTTCAGGGAACATGGGTGATCGAAAAGGGGCAACTGCAGGGAGAAGAGAAGCTTTCCAATCTACTCTACCGCATGACGCCATCCGACGTATATGTGAAAGGCGTCAATGCCCTGGACCCGGAGGGAAATGTCGGCATTCTGTTCGGTCTTGAGGGATCGATGGGATATATCCAGGCTGCGAGGAAGAAGAGAAAGTTCATCATCATTTATCCCGCCGGATTGGAGAAGCTCATTCCTATCTCGGTGAAGGAAGCGGCGAAAGAGGCGAAGCTCAATCGCTATGAGTCGGGCATGGGAATGCCTGTCGGCCTCTTTCCTTGTCCAGCGGGTGTCACAGTCAACGAGGTGCGGGCAATCGAGATACTGAGCGGCGCTTCGGCAATACCGATCGCATCGGGCGGCCTGGGGGGTGCAGAAGGGGCGATTACGCTCGTCCTGAAAGGGAAAGCCGATGAAGTAAAGAAAGCGCTCGATTTCGTCGAGCAGTCGAAAGGGGCCAGGCTCCCGGATCTCCGTCTCTGCAACTGCAGCGATTGTCCGGTCCCCAACTGCAAGTTCCCACAGGCAGGCAAATCGTGGGCTTTGCTATAGCGCAGGCAGCCCCAGCATCTGCCAGGCTTCCGGAAATGGCTCCCGACAGAGCGCCACGCATCAGAGAGATCCGATGCATTGAAGATAAGGGCAGAAACACTTAACGCAAGGAGGAAGTATGGTACGGCTGCATCTGGGAATTCTAGTGATGGCTGCCGCGGTGCTGAGCACAACGGGAGGATTTGCGACATCCGCAGAGGCAGCAGATCGTGCCGCCAAGGTTTTCAAGGATTGTAAGATGTGTCCAGAGATGGTGGTTATTCCGCCCGGCACGTTTATCATGGGTTCGCCGGAAACGGAGAAATACCGGGACGAAGACGAGGGGATGCACAAGGTCACGATCGCATATTCATTTGCAGTGAGCAAAGGACCAATCACGTGGGATCAGTGGGAAGCCTGCGCACGCGACGCCATGTGCGACGGACAAGCGGTGGAAACGGCGCTTAGATTGGATAGAGAAGGCAAACCCATTCAAAACTATTTAGACCATGGCAGGGGTAATCACCCGGTAGTCGGCGTCAGCTGGTGGGATGCGCAAGTGTTCATCGGCTGGCTCAACAGGAAGACCGGCAAGGACAAATATCGTCTTTTATCGGAATCGGAATTCGAATACGCCGCGCGCGCCGGTACTACCACCGCCTATTGGTGGGGTAACGAACCCAGCCATGACTATGCCAATTACGGTAAAGAGGTTGGCCAGGATCTGGGCGGAATGGCAGCAGGGCGCGACGTGTGGGTGGATTCAACATCTCCAATATGTTCATTTCCGACGAATGCTTTCGGCCTGTGCGATATGCACGGTAACATTTATCAGTGGATCGAAGATTGCTACGAAACCAACATCGCATCGTTGCCCACCGACGGCTCCGCAGTAAAAGACGGCAATTGTGCCGTGCGTGGATTCCGCTCCAATTCATTTGAGAGCAACCCCAAGAGCATGCGTTCGGCGAATCGGGCCTTCGTGTATGCGCCTAATACTCGCGGCCGCAACTACCTTGGCTTTCGCGTTGCCAAAACGATCCAGTGATCTCTCAAGGGATCCCGCATCAGGCTTGAGATCTTCGGCTGATAATAAATTCTAATAGGATTTACTTCTTAATACCGGCCAAAATCTCTTTGCCGAATGCCAGACAATCAGCGCGTTTGAGAAGATCGTAATCTTCCAGCGGCTTGCCGGCAAATTGCGGATACATATCCTCCATCCGTTTGCGATTCTCAGGATCCAGCAGGGATTTTGTGATTCTGCCATTAAACACCTTGGATGGGAGATCAGTGACTTCGCACAATTTGGCCAAATGATTATCAATGAGGGCGGTCTTCTGCGCCGGACCAACCGGTTTCTCGCCGTTGCCACATACCGCAAACAACGCTCTGATTTTGTTTTTCAGAGTTCCCTTGTTCCTTGTGATGTAATCCTGTAGCTCTTTTCGTGTTGCCCCCGATCGAATGGAGCCGCCTATGACAATGTGATCAAACTCTTTGAAATCAGGGTTTTCGCGTACATCGAAGACGTTGGCAATCCCACCCATCCCTTCCGAGATCCATACTGCGGCGTCGCGAGAACTTCCGCACCAGGTCCCGTAGAGCACGGCACATTTCTTGTCGGATGGCATAGGATAATAATCCAACGCCCCCGCATCGTTCGGCAGTGCTATCGCGCCGACTCCAACCGCTAATCCTAATTTAAAAAAATCTCTTCTCTCCATATATTGACTCCTCTATTCAGGATTATGTGATGTGCAATTACGTGTATTCAGCCAATCGCGAACCAATTTTCAACGATTCAAATTTATCAGGCAATACTCTCGAGCTCCAGTGCGTCCGGGTTGAGCTCCACCTGCACCTTGTTATCGAACATCATTGTGGGCGCGATCTTGGGCGTGCACTTCGGCCAATTCGGAATTCCTTTGTGATTGGGATCGCCTGTTCGGGCGAACTGTATCCACGCATCGGCAATCTTGCCGGCCAGCGCGCGCGCATCGGGACCGCCGCCTGTCATCGTTGCACACCGGTCGGTGTTGTAAAATACGAATGGCAGCTCGGCGCAGTGAAAGGCCTGCGGGCGTCCGTCGAACATCGGCGTCTGCCACGCAAACCAGTATAGATAGGCAGGCGCTCCGTTCAGAGCCGCCTTAAGCGTTGCCTGCTTAACGGCCGCCTGGCGGACCGGAGCGCTCGCGATGCGAGACCACAAATTATATGGCTTGGCGTTGGGTGTGCGGTGTCGGAACGCCGATATAATTTTCTTTGCGCGGCCCGCGTAAAGCGGCTCGATCTTGGCTTCGAGCTCAGCCTCCGTCATGAGCTTGAAATCCGGATTGTTCATGCCTGTCGCAAACTCGTTCAGCGTCGTGCCGACGATCATCGGCACATCCGCGGAGATTGTCGGCGCCTTGTCGCCGAATAACATAGACGGAAGCACCTTGCCGTCGATTACAGGCCCGAAGTTCAAGCTGGCAGCCATCCTCCGGATATTTATCGTAGCGTCAAACGGCGGATTGGCTCGACGCAGGACTTCCTCGCTCGCACGACGAAGATCGGCGTACGGCAAGGTCTGAAGCCGATCGACAGTGGCAGCGCCCAAACCCAACTCCGCTAGTACCATATCCGCGAGTTTTTGCGACATTTCCCGCGTATTGCTGAGCGCGAATGAGCCGCTTTGCACCACTGCGCGGTGGAACAGCCCTTTGGCGGACGGCATTCCCATCAATGTGCTGACTTTCGCTCCGCCGCCGGATTGGCCGAAGATCAGAACTCTGCCCGGATCCCCGCCCAAAACAGCAATATTGTCCCGAACCCATGCAAGGGCTGTGACAATGTCCAGCATGCCGACGTTTCCGGATTGGGCATACTTTTCACCATACTTCGAGAGATCGAGAAAACCCAGGATATTAAGTCTGTGGTTTAACGATACAACTACGACATCGCCGCGGCGCGCCAGATTTTCGCCATCAAGCATCAGGGTGTCGTGGCCGGACCCGGCAGCGAATCCGCCCCCGTGAAGCCAGACCATCACAGGGCGCTTTTTGTTGTCGTTGATCCCAGGCGTCCAGATATTGACTCGCAAGCAGTCTTCACCCTCGACGCTGTCTTGCCACTGGAACATGAACGCCTCTTCGTCGTTCAAGCGTCCAGTGCCTTTGTCTTGGGGACAAACGAAACCATATTGGCGGGAACTACGAATTCCTGTCCATGGTTTCGGTTTTTGTGCAGGACAGAAGCGGTTTTGTCCCTCCGTGGTTGCTCCGTAGGGGACACCCTTGAAGGAGTAGATCTTTCTGATAATGGCGCCGGCGATCTTGCCGGACTCAATTTCCACGACCGCGGTTCCCTCTCGCGCGATGACTGCTGGACCTCCCGCCTCGCTTAACGGTTTTGCAGACGGCGCGTTCCCGGCCGCAGTCAATGATGGGATCGCTGCGCCGGCACCGATAGCAAGCGCCGCGCTCCTTAAAATCGTCCGGCGGCTGATGTCGGTTCCATTGTTCGCTGGAGTACCCGATCCATTCTTCTTACGCATCTCTAGATCCTTCATGGTTGGTTTTTAGTCTACCCTGAGCGATCAACATGCTAACACAATACATGTCACACTTCTGTGACATATCTCATGACCATACAATGATAGCTTGGAACCAGCGGCGGTTTCATTAAGTTGTTCGATTGGCATGATAATGGCTTTAAAGCCAAAGGGAGACGTTTAAACAGGTCTAGTATATTGCATAATAATGGCGCCGATCGGCAGGATAAAGGGATGGGAAGCGCGCATCTTTTGTGTGTCATAAATATGTGACATATTTCTTGACAACGCGTGAAAGGGGTCGGATAGTCTGGCAATCGGAGATTGTGTCTTATAAATCAAGCGATGTCCTTTGTTTTGTTCACGGCCTGTTGGTTGGTGAAACCTGTCTAAATCAGATAGATGAGGTTTTGAACCATCCAGCGGCAAAATTTCCCTCTCCGTTCTAATATATTGAGAGATCCGTTGGCTCTGCCGGGGAGGCAATAACAGTTTGAAATTTCTGAATTGAGGCATGAATCATTTTGGGTGTCTTAGCGGCTTTGAGTCTCTAAGAATTCGCGGGTGAACGATTATGAAAGAGGCTAAAAAAAGCATGGCAATAAAGCGCAGGGATTTCCTGAAGGCAAGTGCTGCGGCTGGCGCTGCGGTTACCCTTGAGAGCGCCGGTGAAGTCCTCAAGGGAGCGGAAGACAGGAAGGAAAAGGTATATATCCTTCCCAATGTGGCGACGCCTAACAAGCCGGTTATTCGAAATCCTGAAATCTGCAATGGCTGCAACACTTGTGTCAATATATGTCAGATAGACGTATACATACCAAATCCCGAAAAAGGCAAGCCCCCCATTACCTTGCATCCCGATGAATGCTGGTATTGCGGTTGTTGCGTAAATGAGTGTCCTCGTCGAACCCTGGGCGCCATTAAGTTTAACTGGCCGCTTCAGCAGAGAGGATTCTATAAGCGCAAGGCGACCGGAGAGATCTTTCGCGTTTGATCGAATAATGGGGATGGGAATAAAGCCAGGCGTTGCCGCATGCCGTATGAGTGAGCGCATAGCCGGGATTTCAGAACGCAGCAGGCATCTGAGTTTTGCCTAAAACCTTGAGATCAAAAAAACGAACAGTGGGTTTCCAGAGGGAGGCTGAAAAGATGACTTCTTCATGGCATGAGTTGATGGGAAATGACGGCCGCGTGCCGGAATGGCCTTATCCAATACGGTATGATCAAGAGCAAGAAATTGAGACGGATGTTCTCGTGATCGGCGGCGGCATTGCCGGATGCTGGGCAGCTTTAAGTGCGGCCAGGACGAAGGGCGTAAGAGTTGCGCTCGTCGAAAAAGCCGCCACGCTGAGAAGCGGGGCCGGAGGCCCGGGAGGCGATCACTGGGATTATCCAATGACGTGCCCATTAGCGAATGTGGATCCATTCGTACAGTGCCAGCGCGTTATTGACAGTCAGAGCGGATACAGCAACGGGATCGGACACGCGATAGAATGCCAGGAAGGCTACGACGCGTTTCTGGAGCTAGAAAAGATGGGCGGCAAGATGAGAGACACCGAGGATGAGTTCATTGGCGCTCCGGGACGGGATGACAGGACCAAGCTGGTAGTCGCATCCAGATATCAGCCTGACAGTATTTCTCTTCGCTTTTGGGGAACGACGGTTAAGCCTGCACTAAAGAAAGAGTGCGAGCGTTTAGGGGTCAAAATCTTTGACAGGGTCATGGGAATCAGCCTGTTGAACGAAAAGGGCATCCACGGCGCAAGAGTGGCAGGCGCAACAGGAGTCAATACCAGAACGGCCGAATTCATGATTTTCAAAGCCAAGGCAGTGATCCTGGCAACGGCCGGAATTGGATCCGTTTGGGTTTTTAGCACGGAATTGGCGGGCATTTCAACTTTCAGGTCCCGCAACGCATCCGGAGACGGGACGGTAATGGCATACAGGGCCGGCGCTGAGGTCACCCTGATGGAAAAGTCCGGGCTCCTCTATCTGGGAACCGGCTATAAACATAAGATCGATTCAGCAGGCAACGATCCAGTCTTCGAAAATGTTCCATCCGTTGATGACAACGGCAAAGCTTTGACAACTTCGGCGGCATCTCGCGAGGCTGTGCTCAAAGGAGAGCTTGCTTTGCCTTTCTGGGGAGACTTCCCCGCCATGTCGGAAGGCTGGAGGAAGATCAATTGGGATTTGGGGTACAGGGAAGAGTCAACGGCTATAGCCATGAGAAGATATTTTGAGAGTGCCGGATATGATCCCACGAGGGACCTGATGATGAATCATACCCTGATAGAGGGATCCACGCCCGCTCATTTTCGCTCTCCCGACAGCATGAACGACCGCGGCGGCCTTGTTGTCGACTGGGATTTGAGAACCACTCTGGAAGGGCTGTATGCCGCGGGTGAACAAATGTTTGCCCCTGCGGCCCATGGTTATGCAGCGGCTACCGGCAGGTATGCCGGCAGAAAAGCAGCCGCCTATGCCTCGCAAGCCATCCAGCCGGCAATATCGAGGGAGCAGATCGTGCGTGAAAAAGCCCGCGTATACGCTCCGATCAAAAGGAAAGACGGCATAGAATGGAAGGAGCTGCACGCCGGAATGGCGCGGATGATGCAATACTTCTGCAGCGAATACAAGACTGAAAAGCTCCTAAATATGGGGCTGGACGCGCTCAACGAAATTGAAAAAGACTTTGTGCCCAAGCTTTATGCCCTGGATCCGCACAAACTGATGCGCAGCCTTGAGGATCTCAGTATTCTCACATTCTCTCAACTCATCATCCACGGCTCCCTGGCGCGCAAGGCGAGCAGCCGGCCTTTGAATTTCCAGAGGATAGACTATCCGCAAATGGACCCGCCTGAATGGAAGAAATTCATCACTCTTAAGCTGGTAAACGACAAAGTGAAGGTCGGAGAACTGCCGCATGCTTATTGGGGCAATCTCAAGGAAAACTACGAAGCCCACAACAAAGACTATAAAGGAGTCTACACCGCATAGCGAATCGCGGACGGTCAGGTCACCTTTTGGCAGGGACCTCCCATTGTATGGACTACATCGCATGGCGTTGCCGGATTCCTGTCCGCCAACGTGGTCTTCGGCGAGAACCCTGCGTGTTAGTGTCTGTCACGTAATAACAGGACTACTTTGCTGCTGGCCCGAAGGCGCGCGATGGCGGGCATCTGTTGCGATGTCGCTCCTCGACGGTGACGTGGGATCGCCTGCTTCGCCGTACCCTGCATCTGCCCGCCCGGCACTCGCGCCAAAGCGGATCTGTTATTACGTGACAGACTCGTAGGAGCTTACAGCATGCGGAGGTGTGTGCGGGCGGGACTGGGTTTCGGATGCGCGAGAAAAACTGCCGCCGAATGAAGGGAAAGTTAATGATGATATTCATGCGACAATGTTGGCGCCACTGGCGGCAAGCGGCGTGTTTGCTGGCAGCAGTCTATATGCTGATACAGGCGGTCAGTGCAGGGAACCAGGCGGCTGCTCCGGACATCGGCCCGACTGCGGAACGCAAATGGGTGGACGCCTGGGCTGTCAGTTACCTGTCCACCACGGTCAATGGGGCGTCGCAGGCCGTTCCGACATTCCATAATCAGACATTGCGCTTGAACATGTTCATCAAGCTGGGGGGCGCCGCATTGCGAGTGAAACTGACCAACCGCTTTTCGACGCAGCCGCTGGTAATCGGCGGCGCGCACGTGGCGTTGCGCCGCTCGGCAGGCAGCCCGGCGTCCGGGCCGGACATCGTGGCGGAAACGGACCATGTGCTGACGTTTGGCGGCACAGGCACGCTGAAGCTGGAAGCGGGGCAAGAAATATGGAGCGACCCGGTGGATTTGGCGGTCAAACAACACCAGGATTTAGCAGTCAGCCTGTTTTTACCGGAATTGACGACGCCCGAGGCGTTTCACCCCACCGCTCTGAAGACGCAATATGTGGCGGCGGGCGATCACTGCGGCGACGCAACGCTCCCGTCCGCGGGTGCGGGTTCGCGCACCACGATGTATTTCTTTGTGTCAGATGTGCAGGTATTGGCCCCGGCGAAATCGAAGGTGATTGTGGCTCTTGGAGATTCGATCACGGATGGCGCAACCGCCGCTAACGACCTCAATGCTGCGTGGCCGGATGTGCTTTCGAAGCGTCTGCCGGCGCTACAGGACGGCACGCCGGTCGGCATAATCAACATGGGCATCGGCTCCAATCGTCTTGTGACGGCAGATGCGGCGGGCCCGGCGGGCCTCAGGCGTTTGGAAGAGGACGTGCTTTCAAGGCCGAATGTGTCGCATCTGATTCTGCTGGAAGGCATCAATGACATCAGCTATGAACAGGCGCCGGCGGAAAAGCTCATTGCAGCCTATGAGCAAGTTATAGGCAGAGCCCACGCCAAAGGCATCAAGGTCATTGGCGCAACGTTGCTACCGATCCAAAACTCGCGCAAAGACACGCCCGTCAACGAGGCCACGCGGCAGGCCGTGAATAGGTGGATCCGGGATGCCCACCGGTTCGATGCGGTGCTGGACTTTGAGAAAGTCGTCCAAGACCCGCAGAACCCCCTAAGAATCCGCAAAGATTTGACCATGGACTACGTGCATCCAAACACGGAAGGCTACCGGCTTTTGGGCGAATCGGTGAGTCTCAAGCTGTTTGAGTAGACAGCGACCACGCTGTTTGGCTGGGGAATTGGAGGGCGACGCGTGAGGTTGAATATGAGGCAACATTCCGAATTACACGCAATCGTTTGCCTGCGGTCTGTCTGCGCTTCTGATCATCGCCCCGCCGCTTCCAGTCCGGTCGGTTCAGAAAGACGCGGCGAGCGTGACAATAAAACTAAAGTCTCCGAAATTGAGGCTGGAGGTGTGCGACGATCGCACGATTCACGTCACCAGCATCCCCAAGGACAAGCTGCCGGAAAAGAAGGAATTTGCCGTGATCCGGCAGTGGACGCCGGCGCCCTGATTTTTGTTGACGCCGCCGAATTGCACCCGCTCTGCATTTTTCATGGCGCGGTCAAGCCCACGGGCCATCGGCGCACGAGTTGACGCGCGAGGGCGTGTGCGTCCACGGATACCACATGACGTCGCTGCCGCTGCACTTCGCCGGAAATTACCGGGACTTCATCGGAAACCCGGCTGAGGATACTGGAACCTGATCTCGATTTTCTTGACTGGGCGACAACTGCCCGCCTGTTTGTCTATAACACGATATGGGTGCAACCATCGCGGACTGGAACCCTATTTGTTTACTCCGATCTTAATCTGTGTAAATGAATGCGCCGGGAATGAATAGGATAGATGATTCCCTTCAACCTGGATTTCTTTTGTCACGGGGACATACCGATCCCGCTTGTCATAGGTGAAGAGTTCGGTTAGCGATTCATTCGCAATCAGGCTTGCTTCCGCCTTTCCTGCCAACACGCCGGAGCTGTTGATGATGTCCGCCGTGATGGATTTGTCCTTATGCCGGTTGACGACATTGATATAAACCGCGTTGTTTTCCCTGGAATACACGGCCGTAACATCGAGGTACGGAATGCCCTTATATTTTTCGGTGTCGAACGTTTCACTTTCCACATAGGTGTCGATGGAATTACCGCGACAGTTATTGGAGAATAATTTGTATATGTTGAACAACGGAGTCCTGTAAATTCCTCTTATTTTGTCGCTCGACAGCAGCGTCGTGAGCATCGTGAAGTTCGACATCTTTACCGAATCCGCGTGACGAATAAATGAGTTCAGCGATTGCGCCACCGGCAGGACGGACAAGAAGTCCCTTCCGATCACTCCCCATTCATCAAAGGAAATGTAAATCGGATTCCTGAAACCGTTCATAGTCCTCGCGGCATCAATTTCAGCTGCCGTTACCCTGATTTTTTCTTCAAAATCCATCGCGCTCTGTCCCATATAGGTGTAATAGTCGGGAGAATTTTCCCAATAGCGATGAATGGAGATATAGGAGATTAGATCTCCGAGCGACGAGAGCACTTTGCGGTTCCATTCCACCCACCGGCCGGTGCTTTCATAGTACGAGGATCCGGAAGCGACGAATTTGATCGTGTCGTCTACGGATTTCATGGCTTTGGCCGCTTCACGCGCAATCTTGACGTAATCTTCGGCGCTTTTGTGGCCCAGTTCCCATGGGGCGCCATCCACTTCATTTCCGAGATCCCAGATTTTTACATTGTAGGGTTGCTCATGCCCGTTCTTGGCGCGCAAGTCGGAATAGTAGGTGCCTTTGCCGTAATTGCTGTATTCAACCCAATAGCGCGCGTCGTCGATCGTGCCGAGACCCAAGTTGACGCAGATGACATTTTCACTTCCTATCGCTTTATTAAGCTCGACCCATTCGTCCGTGCCGACGTGGTTCGTATCGACTCCGCTCCATGCCAGGTTGATGCGGGCCGGGCGTTTGTTCTTGGGGCCGATGCCGTCCTGCCAGTTGTAAGCCATGACGTAATTTCCGCCAGGCCACCGCATGTTGGTGATTTTGAGCTCCCTCATCGCTTCTATATAATCCTTCCGGAAACCGCACTCGTTGGCCAGCGGTGAGGACGGATCGTATAAACTTCCATACAGCGTATTGAGGCTTGCCGTATCGGGCAAACCCTGTTCCTTCCCCGTAAATTGAATCGGCTCCATAAATACGCCGTAGATTTTGGGATCAATCTCCGCAATGGTTCTGTCGATATCGATTTTGATTTTTGCCGTCTGCGCCAACAGCGCAATAGGGAAAAGAAGAAATAAAGGGAACAAAAGTCTTTTCATGGCGGATGGCTCCTATGTTTTGCAATTTGCCAAACACGGCATACAGTCTCCGGCCAAGGCCGGGACATTATTTATTATCCAAAAACAATTGCCATGTCACGATGGAAAAATCCCCGCCTGCAAAAGTGAGAAGAACTGCCCGGCTTCCGTAACCAATTATTCCTGATGGCGAGAGATTTTAGATGGGGATAATGATGTCACGGAGGTTTCCTGTCGACGCGCGCTATTCTACACTTGCCTGGAAAAACCCAATTAGTTTCAAGCAGCTAATATCCGCCTCGTGAGGTATAATGCCGCCAATTTTCGGAGGACATCCATCATGAGACGCTCTATTGCTCTGGCTTCCCTGTTCGTCATTCTGACCATTGCAGCAAATGCACAAACTCGAGTGGGAACTGCTGCCGATGCGTGCGACCGCGAATGCCTTCGCGGATTTATCACGCAATACCTGGACGCCATGATCAGCCACGATCCGAAGGCAATTCCAACCGCTCCCACCGCACGCTTTACAGAAGACACGAAGACGCTGCCGCTGGGAGAAGGGCTGTGGAAAGGCGCATCGAAGATTCGCCCCTATCGACAGGACTTCCTGGATGTCCGTGAAGGTGTGGCGGCATCCCATGTCGTTGTCGAGGAGAACGGGATACCCGTGATGCTGGCATTGCGGCTGAAGATCGAGAACAGGAAGATTACGGAAATCGAAACGATGGTCACACGGAGCAAGGCGGAAGGCGCACTCTTCGATATCGAAAAGCTGACGACGCCGCATGCGGCTATGAATGTCGAACCCGAAGCATCCCAGCGGATGTCGCGTGCCGAGCTGATCCGGATTGCGGAAATCTATGCTGCAGGCCTGAAAGCAGGCGGCAATTTCGATGCGGTCAATGCGCCATTCGCTCCAGATGCCTATCGCATCGAAAATGGGACCCTCACCGCCGGTCCCGGCGCCAGGGCGGGCAGCGAGAACATTCGCACCCAACGCGTTATGGCACATCCCAACATTACCTATCGGATTGCAGCCGTGGACGAGGAAATGGGCATCGTGCTGTTTCGTCTCGATTTTGGGAACACCAACAACTACGGCCCCGGAAACGCCCTGACGCTATTCGAGGCATTCAAGATCTACGGCGGGCAGATCCACGCGGTTGAGGCATTCATGGACATCATGCCGGAGAACACACCCTCCGGTTGGCCCAACTACGAGGTCAAGAAACCGAAGTAATCATCAGGACTTGATTGCACTTTGGCGGGAGCGCCGGGCGGTTTAGAGAGGCACGCCATTAAACGCATCAGGCACGGCGCGATGCCAGCAGAGCGCGCTCCGGAGTGTCAACCCGAAGCACTGCAATGCCGCAAACAGGGGATAGGCCATGGGCCGGAATCCCAGGCGATGGCAGGGAAGATGGCAACCGCCTGGGCCAATTTCGCGCGCACAGGGATGGAAAGTTCAAGCTGCCAAATTCCCCTTGGATCCCCGATTCCAAGCTCACACAATTCCGATAAAAAACGATTATGTCGTCTTTGGCACTCGACCTTCCCGATTAATCCGAATCGGCGCCATCCAAAACTGGAACTGAAGGCTTTGGAATGGGATTATGAATGCTCCTATAATGCAAAATCAGCGCTTCTTTCCTTTGTTTTACTGAGTTTTCTTCACTTTCAATGAGCATTGCCTGTTAATCGTTGGATCCTTCACAGACTGCCACAGTCTGTAAAGGTCGGGCAGGAATTTGGGGAACGTCGATACTTCCGCCTTGTCGTGCGCTTTCCAGATTTCCGCGAAGCCGGGAGGAACGGGTCCCGGGAAACGCATCGTGGACCGCATCCTGCTTCCGTGGGGACTCTTCTCCCATTCGTGGAGAATCATGGCACCCACCTTCCCCTCGGGGCTGATCCCGGCTGCGACGATCGCATGTTCGTAGATGCGTGGGATGGAACAGCTTTCCGGATCGTCCCACCGGATTCGAATTTTCATCGGCGGCATCGGCCCCATTTTCTCCTCGGCTATCTGGATTGCTCCCAAATAACCTCCAACGGGCGGCGGAACCTCCCATACAAAGGATTTGTGATCGTTGGGTTCCCACAGGGGATATCCCTTTTCCATATTGACCCACCACCAATCGATCATCTCGGGCGTTACCCCGACAAGCTCATCGTGTTCGACCACTGCATCAGGCACAGCTGTGACCTGGCCAGGCTTTATTTTGTAGCGCTCAATGGGAATGGGCTCGGTGGTGACAACCATGCTGCCTTGATCTTTCTTAACGATAACCCACTTAAGCCAGTTTGTATCGTCCTGTTGGCGAAAGTCTTCCCTGTAATGCCAGCCTCTGGATTCAGTGCGGGCAAGAGCTGCTCTGAAGCCGATTTCGGCACATAGCGCTATGCAGGAAGCTTCATGGCATTTGAGCAGGCCATGCGGATCCTCGGCGTATAATTCAGGTAGTTTTTCCTGGACGGCCGCAACTTTGGACAAGGCCTCCTCCAATCGCTCCCGGTTCCTGCGCATGCTGTATTTCACAGGCACAACCACTTCTTGAATGCTTCGTATGGCTTCCGAAGCCGAGTATCCGTTATTGCGGTTCAGCGGCGCGAACATTTTCTCTTTCAGAACTGAAACTTGATTATCATCTGGTGCGGAAAGTGAAATCTCCTTTGCATGACGAACCACAGACGGAGTGGTCATCAAAGCGGATATCAGAGCGTTCATCAGGCCGGAGCCTCTCAATCTTCCAGGAGGTGCCTCTGCAGCGCCGGCCCATGCCGATCCCGCATAGCTCGTATCACCGATTGCCCACAGGCCAGGAAGCGTTGTCTTCATTTCACTATCTACTCTGATAGCCGAAAACTCGCCGGTGAATCCAAGAGAAACTTCAATTTTCTCTGCCGGTGGCGGCCCATACTGCCGTGCCTTCGCAAAATCACGGTCAAAAAGCGCCTTGGTATGGGGTCTGTCCCATTGAAATATTCCCCCTCCTCCGCCTCCCATGCCTTTGGCAAACTCAGCCGGGTCGAAATAGATGGGCCCTCTTCCCTCCATGACCTCTTTCTCCATGCCAAGGATGATGGAAATCGGGATATCCGGCTGCGGTCCCTGGATGTATTTGGCGCTGATATTCTCGCCTTGTGCGTTCCAGAGAGAGTTAAAACCGAAAACGATTGGAATGCCTGTGCCTTTATTGGTGACATCGTAAAAGTTGCCGAACTCTGCATTCCGCATCTCTGCTCCGGCATTATAGGCAGCCGCGATGCCATCGCCGCAGGCATTGGCCCACATCCGCATGACGCCGAAATCGCAATCTCCGTTGGCCAATATCGTGGCTTTTGAGTTGAATACGGCGACGCCCCCATCGAGGAGGTTGAAGCCGGTTGCACCGGTTACCCGGCCACCCTGATTCAACAAATCGACCACGTGAGTCTTGTCCATCAGCCTGACGCCGAGTTTCGCAGCCTTTGCCCTGAGCGGTTGCATCATGTCCAGGTCCGCGGCCGCCAACGACCAGCCATAAGGCAGATGGCTAACATCCAGATCTCCGTTCGGGGTTTTCATTACGTTGACGCCCCAATCCGCGAGTTTCCGCGCCGCCCCGTACGATTCCCGGGCCATGGCGTACAATAAATCCTGATCGTTCAGGTACATCCCGATATTCCTTACGTGGAAATCAACAAAGGCATCGATGTTATCGCCGGGCGCGAGGACCCACAAAACACCGGCCCCTTTGTTCGCTTTTCCTCCCCAGCCAATCGTCTGCTTATCCACGAGAAGCACGCTTGACTCCGGGGACAGCTCTTTGATACTGATCGCTGCCGCAAGGCCACCGAATCCGCCGCCTATGATGAGTACGTCCGTATCGTATGATGTTGAGTTCTTTGCTTTCTGTGGCATGTTTGACTCCTCCTTTAACTGCAGATGGCAACGCTCAGTACGGATTCACGAGTTGTCCCGGCATTTGAGGTATGACGTTGATGCATTGAACCGGACAGTTGATTTCGCAGGTAAAACACCAGACGCAATCCCGTTCATACGCGATAATCGGCTTCTCTTCGGCGTCGTTCCATCGAATCACATCCACGAAACAAGCCTCAACGCAGGTCCCACAGCCGGTACATTCATCCAGATTAATCTCGATATTGGCACTCATGCCCCCTCCAAAACTGAATTTAAAAGTAGTACGCCTACTCGATCATCCGCCCACCGAACTCTGTATAGATTCCCGGAAGCAGCACACCGAAGTTGCTGAATTCCCGCACATTGTGCCGTGCGAGTCCCTGAACCGCTATTGCCGGAACTGAGATGCCCGGAGGCAGCACCAGTTCAGGCTTGCCTCCAGACATCCGATACCCCATCCAGAAGCGTGTCCGGTGTTCGAGCCCGCCCGGAGTTTGTCTGAAAATATGACACATCAGCGAGGGTGACTTGATGGCATGGCCCGTATTGCCTGTCCGGCTGGACCATCCGAAGCCGCCCACGAAAGTTGAAACATACGGTTCCTTCCACCGCGTCATGTCAAATCCGAAATCTCGAGGCGATAAAAACGTGATTTCGATGTTTTCCATTCCGCAATTGCAGTCCTCGGTCACATAGTGTGTAACACCCCAACTCTTCTCATGAATGGGGATGCTTGGATCCAGAATTCGCGCGCGAGATTCGGGACTCAATCCAATTCCAGCATGTTGCGGCGGATACCAGATGCGGTATCGCAAGCCTTCAAGCGGGTGCCAGGCGAACCACCAGTCAATCATCTCTGCCGTAATGTTTTTATACAGGTTCCGATTGGCGATGAAACCCGCGCCGTTGGGCAGATTGCACCACCCAATTTCCACCTGCAAGTCGCCTGGATTGAGCAGGTCATTCATCTGCTCCGGATAGATGGCTTTTGAGGGATCGCATGGCATGTCCATCAATGCCAGATGTGTGAGATCCGGCGGTGCAGGGTCTTGATAATATTTTGCGTACGGCATTGACCGTTCTTCTGGGCTGAGTGGAGCTAATTCGGATGACATCATTGGACAACTCCCGATTTGCTTACAGGCTGACGTCGAGGCTTTTGGCCGGGCAGTATTCTGTGCTTATTCGGAACTTTGGAATCGCAGGTTTGCATGCCGACCTCAACAGAGTCCTGGAAAATTGCCTGCGATTACGAAATGTACACGAATTTTTTCCATTTGTGGAATGAATATTTTATATGTATTGTCATCAGATTCTTTAATACCCGAGGGTTTTATGAACATCGACAATTTCGATATTGGGTTGCTCGTGGCACTGGATGCATTGCTGACAGAACAGAGCGTCACACGTGCCGGCGAGCGACTCCATTTGAGTCAGCCGGCGACCAGCATAATACTCTCGCGCCTGCGGAAGTACTTTGGGAATGAATTGTTGGCTCCCGCGGGGCGCAGAATGGTCCTAACCCCGTTGGCTGAAAGCCTTGTGCAGCCGGTAAGAAGTTGCTTAATGCAGATCCAGCACACGGTCGCTTCCAAAGCGTCCTTCGATCCAGCTTCTTCCGATCGGAAATTCTGCCTTGCAGTGTCAGACTATGTGACCGCGGTATTGATGCCTCAGGCAATGCAGGAGGCGGCGCGGAAGGCGCCCGGAATCAGGTTTGAACTTGTGCGTCTGGATGAGAACATCGAGCAGAAACTTGAGAAAGGTGGCATCGACTTCTTTGTCCGTCCTTCCATTCATTCTCTGAGGACGCATCCGAAGGAACCGCTCTTCGAGGATACCCACACATGTGTGGTGTGGCGCAACAACTCAACAATAGGGGACAGGATATCGTTAAACCAGTTCATCAAGATGGGCCATATCGCGGTTCATTTCGGGGCTGCTCAGGCTATTTTTGAAGAGTGGTTTGCAACACAATACGGAGACGTAAGAAAAATAGATGTGGTCACACAGGATTTCGAAGCTGCATGCCGGCTTGTTGTGGGGACCAACAGAATAGTGACCGTGCTGAGCCGGATAGCCCAGCTTTGCGCAGAACACCTGCCACTGAAACTAATTCGCCCTCCTTTTGCTATCCCAAAAGTTACCCATTGCCTTCAGTGGCATCGCTATCAGGACCAGGATCCAGGGCATATTTGGCTAAGGCGCTTACTGAAACAGACGGCGAATAGACTCCAAACCCGGCCCAACGGCGGCAAGGCAATTCGCTTTTGATGGTATATCTCCGAATTATTTCGGCTGAAATTCCTCCACCTGCATCAGTTCTGGCGTTGGGAATCTGCCCGCATGGCATCGGGTCCTAACGCCATTTCGGGAACATGTGCGGAAACAATCAGATTTGCCGCTGTCGCTGCCACCACCCTTTCTATGCTCAACCCCGGCGCTATCTCCTTAAGAACCAAGCCTTCCTCTGTCGGTTCGATCACAGCCATTTCTGTCACGATCAGGCTGACTCGTCGCACCGAGGTCAACGGCAGAGTGCATCGCCTCAGTATTTTAGGTTTGCCCTTCGCCGTATGGGACATGGCGACAATAACCCTTTTGGCGCCTGTCACCAAATCCATGGCACCGCCCATTCCCGGCAACATCTTGCCCGGCACCATCCAATTCGCCAGGCAACCCCGTTCATCCACCTCCAGTCCACCGAGAATGGTCAAATCGAGATGGCCGCCGCGGATAAGGCCGAACGAGAAGCAACTATCAATGCTCGCAGCGCCGGGGATGGCACCGACAAAACCTCCGCCTGCGTCGGTGAGCGACGGCTCTTCCATTCCTGCGCCCGGCAATGGAGCCATGCCAATGATGCCGTTTTCGGATTGGAAATAGATTTCTATCCCGGGCGGCAAATACCTGGGAACCATCGTGGGCAGGCCGATTCCGAGATTCACAAGGCTGCCATCCTCTAATTCACTCGCCACCCGCCTCGCAATCAGAACTTTATCGTCCATTGGTTACCCCTTCCCAATGATGTGATGAACGCAGATGAAGGGAGTCGCCACTGCGTCCGGCGGTATGACCCCGATCGGGACGATGTGTTCGGGCTCGGCGATGACGGTCCGTCCGGCTGCAGCCATGACGACGTTGAAATTGCGCGCAGTTAGAGAATACTCAAGATTTCCGCGATAATCAGAACGATGAGCGGCGATCAGCGCAAAATCGGCAGTTAAAGGTTTCTCGAGCAGGAATTTATTTCCATCTATATCGATCACCTGCTTGCCTTCCGCAACTACGGTTCCCAAGCCGGTCGGCGTGAGGACGCCACCAAGTCCGAAGCCTCCGGCGCGAATCCGTTCTGCCAGCGTGCCCTGCGGACAAAGCTCCGCATCCATTTCGCCCGCAATCACCTGACGCTGAGTTTCCGGATTCAACCCAATATGAGAAGCAATAAGTTTGCGAATTCTTTTTGCTGCTACCAGCTGGCCAATGCCAAAACCCGGTGTGCCGGTATCGTTAGCGATAATCGTGAGATCTTTCCGGCCCTGGCGAACCATTTCGGCGATCATGCGGTGCGGCGACCCGACTCCCATGAACCCCCCGATCATGATCGAGGCCCCATCCCGGATCATCTCAACGGCCTCAGTACAGCTGAGGAATTTGTTCATTACCTTCGCGCCCTCTCTAAAATCCAACCGCTCCCGCTCCCTTCAACCCCAGCATCTGTCGCATGTCCTCCGGTGTTGCAATATCCCGATCAAACTCACGCGCGATTCGCACGATTTTCTCGACGAGTTGTGCGTTTGTGCAGAGCGTGCCTTTGCCGATGAAAATGTTATCTTCGAGGCCCACGCGCACATGGCCACCCATCATAATCGCCATGGTGGCAAGGTTGATCTCGTTGGGATAACCAACGCCGATTACGGACCAGCGGTAATTTTCGGTTCCGAACAACCGGTCGGCTGTTTGCTTCATCACGATCAGGTCCTCGACATTTGCGGCCAGGCCGCCGAGGACTCCCAGAACAAATTGGATCCAAAAGGGAGGCTTCACTATGCCGCTCTTCATCATGAACCGCAGATTGTATAGGTGACCTACGTCATAGGCTTCGAATTCGGGACGTACTTTGTTCTCGGCAAAAGTGCTGGCATAGGTCTCCATATCCCCGAAGGTATTTCGAAAAATAAAATCCTTCGTCCCTTCGGCGTACGATTGTTCCCAATCGTACTTGTAGTCCGCGGCTTTGTATCTCCTGGCCACCGGATGAATGGAAAAATTGATGCTCCCCAGATTGAAGGACGCCAACTCGGGACGATAGCGCGGAATCACACGCAACCGATCCTGAGGCGACATACCCATGCCTCCCCCGGTTGTAACCCCTACCACGACGTTGCTGCCTGCCTTGATTCCTCTCAGAATCGGCCCGAAGAGATCGGGGTCGGAAAGCGGGCGGCCGTTCAAAGGATCGCGCGCATGCACGTGGACGGCCGCTGCCCCGGCCTGGCCACATGCGATCGCATCCGCAACCAGGTGCTCCGGCGTAAACGGCAAGTGAGGCGTCTGGGTTGGGATGGTGATCGCGCCCGTCAATGCTGATGTGATGATGAGTTTGTCCGCCATGTCAACTCCCCCTATGTATGGAATCTGGTTGTCTGCTGCAAAATAGATCCGGACGATCCACCAAACTCACGGCTATTTTGCACGCTTCGCAACAAATTCCTCTGTCCCATAGCTGCCGACCTGCCGAGAACCGCGGATCTCGTCGCTTGAAATTTTGCCCTTGTACGCGCAAGTTAGTTCCTGGCCCTGAATTTTCAGCGTTTCGACAAACGAGATTTCATCGCCATTCACAGAACCTTCCGTTAAAGCAGACTCGCTGGATTGGTTTCCCATGGACATCACGGCCTTTCCTGTGAGCTTTCCCCCCTCAACTTTAAAGTCGAAGGTGTAGTTCATCTCACCGATCCCGGTGGAGATAACTGCTGTCCACTTGCCCGAAATATCGGCGGCAAGGGCTGGAATGAGGCAGAGAAGCACGACAGACACCATCAGCAAAATTCTTATCGATTTCATAATTCAGTCTCCTTTTGGCGAGTTACTATTTACCGCAATGTGGTATATTCATATCACAATACGGTACGACCGGACAACAAGGAAAGGAGGTCAGGATGAAAAAGGTGGAATTGCAGGATGCAAAACCCTATGCACCGCCCAAGCATTTCAATATGACTGCTTTGCGGCTGCATGGAAAAGAGGAGACAGGAACACAGCAGTTCTGGATGGGTCTCTCTCATTTCCTGCCGAATGGAGGCGCAGAGATGGACGCGACTCCCGCGGAAAAGCTCTATTTTGTGCTCGAGGGAGAGGTCACGGTCAGCACTCCGGACAAGCAGACCTATGTGCTGAAAGCATGGGATTCGCTCTACGTTGGGCCGAACGAGGCCAGGGCGATCATCAACAATACGAACAAGCCCGCGAGCATGCTCGTGATCATTACATATAAATAACCGTGAACGATCCGGTGAAAGGCGGTGAATGAATGGAATCGCGCGTTGACTTGAACTACGTTCGAAACATGTTTAGCCTCGCAAACAAAGTGGCCATCGTAACGGGCGGCGCGGGAGCCTTGGGACAAGCAATCGCACAAGGGTTGGCAGTCTATGGCGCCGATGTTGTGGTCACCGGCCGCACGTTGAAGACGCTGGAACCGATTGTAAGAGATATTGAGGCTGCCGGCCGAAAAGCCCTGGCTCTGAGCTGCGATGTCGCCGTTGAAAAAGATGTCGAGGCCTTGATGCAGGAGACGCTGAAGGCATTCGGCACCGTGGATATTTTGGTCACGGTCGCCGGAATTGCGAAGCGTTTTCCCGCAGAGGAATTTCCCATTGATGAGTGGCAGCAGGTAATGGACATCAATGTCCGGGGGACATTCCTCTGCTGCAAGCATGTTGGGAAGATTTTCAAAGAAAAGAAAAAAGGGAAAATCATCACGATCTCGTCTGTACGCGCCTTCGCAGGACATCCGGGCGGGTATGCTGCCTATGGCACCAGCAAAGGCGCCGTGAATCTTCTGACCAAACAGCTGGCAACTGAATGGGCAAAGTACAGCATCAATGTCAACTCGATTGCTCCCTGCATCTTCTGGACACCGCTGACACAGGAGGTTTTGGAGAACGAGCAGCTGTACAAAGTGTTCATGTCCAGGATTCCAATGGGGAGGGCTGCGCTGACTCAGGATTCCGTTGGTGCGGCCGTATATCTTGCTTCTCCCGCTTCGGATTTCGTAACGGGGCAAATCCTCTATGTGGACGGCGGCACGGTCGCCGGATAAAAACAAAAATTGGAGACCATCCTATGAGTAACAATATGAAATTAGTGGATCTCAGTCACCCTTTTGGCGCCGGATGTCCTCTGTGGCCGTACTTCGAGGATGTCAAGGTTGAGCGAATGCATTATCACGCCAAATCCGGCGTCCTCTCGCAGAAAATTACTACCGTGATGCACTGCACCACACACGCCGACTCGCCGGGACATGTAGTCGAAGGCCTTCGGTTCACGCATGAATTGCCGCTGGATCTTTACTATGGGACCGGCGTTGTGGTGGATATTCCGAAGAACAAATGGGAGTTGATTACGGCCGAAGATCTCGAGAAGGCAACGCCCAAGATTGAGAAGGGCGATATCGTGATCGTTCACACCGGATGGCACAAGTATTGGGGGGACAACAAGCAGTATTTCTGTTACTCTCCCGGTCTCGGACGCGAAGCCGGCGAATGGTTTGTCGCCAAGGGCGTAAAAGCAGTAGGCGTGGACCAGCAAGCCCTGGATCACCCTTTGCATACCGCGATCGGTCCGCACGGTCCCGGCCCTATCATGCCGTCACTCAGTGAAGAATACAAACAGATGACAGGCCGCGACGTGCTGGCGGATTTCCCCGAATGGGAACCCTGTCACAACCTTCTCCTTAGAAATGGGATCATGGGATGGGAGAACGTGGGTGGTGATATCGCAATGGTTGTCGGAAAGCGGGTCACCATCATGGGACTCCCGCTGCGATGGTATATGGGAGATGGATCCATCGTCCGGATGGCGGCCTTGATTGACGAGAAGGACATCAATCCCGTTCCACCAAGAGTCTATAAATACGGCGTGGTCTAGGATCGGAGGTTCCGGAATATGGAAAAAATCGCGGTGATTGGCGCCGGACTTATGGGACACGGCATCGCGCAGGTTTTTGCAGTGAATGGGCACGAAGTTGCGATCCACGATCCTTTCCCGGAAGTGCTGGCCCGAGTTCCAGAGCGAGTCTGTGCAAACCTGCGCAGCCTTGGCCTCGATGAATCGAGTGTCGAGAGAATATCCGTGCACGGAACGCTCGAAGCTGCGGTCGAAAAGGCCGACATTGTCTTCGAGGCAGCGCCCGAGAACCTCGCGTTGAAGCAGGACATCTTTGCGCGATTGTCGACATCAACGCCGCCAAGCTGTATCCTGGCCAGCAATACCTCGGTCATTCCGATTGGAGAAATCGCGGCCAATTCCGGGGACCCGGGCCGCATCCTCGGCACGCATTGGTGGAATCCTCCGTATCTGATTCCGTTGGTCGAAGTCATCCAGGCGCCTGGTACGGAATCGGTCTATATAGAAAAATGTATCGATCTGTTGCAGCGGGCCGGCAAGGTAGCCGTCCACGTCAAACGCGATGTGCCCGGATTTGTCGGCAACCGCTTGCAACACGCGCTCTGGAGAGAAGCAATCTCCATTGTAGCGGCCGGAATTTGCGATGCCGAAACGGTCGATCTTGTGGTCAAAAACAGCTTCGGGATGCGGTTGCCTGTGTTGGGGCCGCTGGAGAATGCGGATCTTGTGGGACTGGACTTGACTCTCGCGATCCACAATGTAATCCTTCGGCACCTCGAAGCTTCACCTGAACCAAGTCCGTTATTGGCACGCTACGCGGGCGAACAACGCCTTGGGATGAAGACGGGAAAGGGATTCTACGAATGGACGCCCGAGTCGGCACAGCGTGTCCGCGAGCGGCTGACGCGGTACCTGCGGGATGCAATAAAAAAGCGAGAGTAGTTCAGTGGTAGAACATTTGAAAACAAAACCCAAAGCGCGTGACCGGAATGGAGTCCAGGTGATAGCTCGCGCCGCCGAAATCTTGCGGGCGCTTGAGGGAAGCAATGGTATGAGTCTTGGCCAGCTTGCGGGACGAGTCAGCTTGCCCAAATCGACCGTGCAGCGAATCACTAATGCCCTTGATTCCGAAAATTTTGTGGTTTCAGCATCCCCCGGCGGACGCCTGCGGTTGGGCCCGGCTCTGGTCAGGATTGCCCATTCCATTCGATTCCCGATTGCCGACACTGCCCGGCCTTATCTTCGGGAGCTTTCAGAAAAAACGGGTGAAACCGTAGACCTCGCCATACTCGATGGGGAAAAGGCGGTCTTTGTCGAACAAATCCCCGGATCCCATCGCCTCCGTGCGGTATCCGCCATCGGTGTTTCATTTCCGCTGCACTGTACCGCCAACGGGAAAGCAATGCTGGCCGCGCTTGATGCTGAAGAATTGAGCCGGATGAAGAAGCGCATGATCCTGACTGCTTTCACCGAAAATTCCATTCGATCCTGGGAGAAACTCGAGCAGGAGATTCTCAGGATTCGCGAAGCCGGACTTGCCTACGACCGGGAAGAACACTCGATGGGGATTTCGGCCATTGGAACCGCGATCATCGGTTTTGAAGGGGAGATTGCTGCAATAACGATTCCCACACCTACGGTGAGGTTTGCGAAAAAGGAGCCTGAATTGGCAAAAGCACTGAAGCTTTGCCGTGATGCAGTCGACAGAATTCTCGGCGGGCGCCGCCAGTAGAGTTGGTCGGCAATTCGACAGCTGTTGTGTAAAGCTTTGGTAAATTCCTCTTCTTCGAGGAGGAGCGGAAATGGCCGTAAAGGTTTAGCCCGACTTCAAACTTCGAAGCCGGGCTAATGTGTCTTAGAGCCGCACCGGACAGCATTTTTACTAGGCGCAACTACTCCATTTGCCGGAACCTAAAAAATATACTTGAGCGCTAGCTGCATGACTCTTCCGCCATTGTTTACAGTCGCAGATCCGCTCGGATTCGCGCTCGCGGTGATCTTTCCGAAGGTCCCGCTGGTCAAAGTCGTATCCGGGTTGCCGAGCCGAACGCTGTTGGTGACATTGAAGGCCTCGGCTCGAAATTCGATTTCTTGGCGTTCGGCGATATGGAATCTCCTCGAAATGCTCTGACTCCAATCCCAGTATCCCGGACCCCTCAAGCTGCCTACTCCCATGTTCCCGTAAGTGCCGGCTGCGGGCAATGCAAACGCAGCGGGATTGAACCAGCTCACACAAGGGCCAGGTGTGCAGGCTTGCCCACGGTCGGATGCCGCCACACTCGCAAGCACCTGATTCGGACGCTGCGGTATGGGAGTGGCGGCCTGGCTATAGCCAACCCCGTTGTAAGCCTGATCGCTACCGATCATCGGCATTAAAGCCGCGCCGGAACGTATCTGAAAGATAGTCGAGAGGGTCCATGAGGAAGCGGCCTGTTTAACCCAGGAGCCGCTCGAGTACTTCGGCGTCAAAATCACGAAAGTGGCATTTGCAGCCTGCCGGAGATCCAGCAAACTGGTAGATGTAAGAACACTGCTTCCGCTGCAATCGCCCATGTCCAGGTGGCGGTCATTCGGTCCGGTGTTCTGATAGGGTCCGTGGGGGTAGGTCCCACCGAGAGTGAGGACCGGAGTGATTGGCAGTCCGATGCAATGGGACCACGTGTAGTTTCCGTCCAGACTCATCCGTTTACCCAGTCTCAAACGGGCATTCAATAGGAGACCGTGATAGCTCTGCGTTCCGCCATCATCGAGCTGAGTTAGCGACCCGAGTGTATTAACGTTTTGCGCGCCGGGGTTCGCCAAATTCAGAAGCCGCCGCTGATCTACGTTTCCGAACTGGGTGCACGGACCTGGAATGACGAGGCCATATTGTCCGGGGAGGCAATTGCCCGGGATATACATTCCAGGATTGAGTTCGACTGCAGTCCAACTATGGATCATGTGGCTTCCGACATAGGTCGCGGAAACAAATAATGCTGGTGTAACCTGGCTCTGAATTCCCAAATTCCACGAGTACTGTGCGGTCGTTTTCAGATTTGGAGGAATAGGATAGAAACCTTGATAATTTGGGCTCGATGGCCATACCGGGTGATCCGGATCGAAGTTGTATGGGAACGGACTCCCAGAGGGAAATGGATTATCCAGGTTGCTTCCAACGTTTTGAACCGTCAGTCGGTATGGCGCACTCGAAGATGTATTTTGGTGCAGGTCCATTCGGATGAAGTCATGGGCGATTCCACCTCCCAAACGGATAACCATTTTGCCCTTACCGGACGGATCCAAAGAGATTCCAACTCGCGGTTCCAGAATTCCCCACTGACTGTCCATTCCAGACTTGCCGTGGAATCCTGGATCGCCGGGATAGCTGAAGCCCGGGGGAGCGGTCGGAATGACGGTACTTTCTACGCCCTTGTAAAAGTTCTCAAGATTGAAGTTGTAGATGTTCGCATCGGTGAACTGCATCGGCATGAACGGCGCCCATCGCAGTCCATAGTTAAGCGTAAGCTTGCGGTTCAGTTTCCACGTATCTTGCAGATACAAAGCGAAATAGTTTTGAGTCAGGTTCTCCGGATTCGGGTTTGCCTGATGAAACGAGGTTATTTTACCCGTCAAAAAATCAGTGATTGGTGCGCCTGTTCCCAAGACCGGAGGCGCTCCGGGAGGAATGTGGAGCATCGGGTTGAGATTCGGTAAGCCTGCAAAAATCATAACGCCTGGAGCCCATGCGTAGGCCCGGGCAAACAGAAGACCTCGACTCACGCTGCCACCAAAGGCGAGTTGATGCGATCCCTTAATAATTGTCACGTCGTCATTCCCGCCAAAGTTCGTCATCGCCGAGGTCGAGGCTGCCAGGTTCGCAGGAAAACCCACCATGAACCCACCGATCACAAAGAGCGAAGTGAATTCAGGCAAGTAACTATACAGGTTGGTTATGCCCACGTCGGCTGGACCGAAAAATCGTGCCGGAATCTTGCTTTGTCCAACGCGATTCCCCGAAACGCGAAAAGAATTTACAACGTGCGCGCCGATCATGTCGGTGGTGCCAAAGGCCAGCGATTGAGCCATATCGTCTGATCCCCATCCGCTCGTAGTCAGGAGATCGTTCTTTTTGATATCCCAGGGACCCATCACGTCGATCTTGGTGACCAGGTACCTCGCAAATAAGGAGTGCCTTTCGCTCAATTGATAATCCAGCCTCGCCGGAATCTGAAACCGGTTCTCATGAAGAGGATTTCCCGACAGAATTTTTCCGCACGGATCGCTCGTTTGCGGGAGTCGGGACGCGATGTTCACCGCGGCTGGACTTAACGGGAAGGTCAGTCTCCCATTCGAATCCACAATGCTTCCTATGGCACCAGCCGAGGGACACCCATTGGCTGGAGCGATATAGGCCGAGAAGTCCCCCGAACGCATCGCCGCTGTGGGGACGTAGGACGCGGCATTTGACGGGGTCTGGCGTGTTGTTGTGCCCTGGAATCCGAGAAAAAAGAATACCTTGTCTTTCTTGATTGGCCCGCCGAGAACACCTCCAAATTGATTGCGCTTCAGCTGGTCGTTCTGGGCCGCAAAAGCGTCGCGGCTGTTCAAAGCCGCGTTGCGCAAGAACCAGAACAAGTCCCCGTGGAACTCATTGGTGCCCGACTTCGTCACCGAATTCACGGCGGCGCCCGAGTGTCCTCCGTTGGACGCGTCCTGAGAGCTGGCGACAAGCTGGAACTCTTGAAGTGCGTCGGGAAAAGGAAGCGGCATATTCGTGCCAACAAACAAATCCAGATGCGCTGCCCCATCCAGGTTATACTGCACGCTGTAGCTCGTGCCTCCCGCCACACTGATATTGACCCCTGTGTCCATGGTGTAACCGGGGGAAGTACCTGTCTGAATAGACAGGCCGCTCAGCGTTATCAGGTCGGTCACGGATCGGCCATTGAGCGGTAAATCCAGCACGCGTTGCGTCTCAATAACAGTTCCCACGCCAAGGCTTCGCGTCTCGATCATGTTCGCATCCGCTTTTACCTCGACCGTTTGTTCAATTTGGCCAACGTCCATCTTGACGTTGATGACCGGATTGCTGCCAACCTGCAGGACGATCCCGGTCTGTGCGAAAGTCCGAAAGCCTGCTAATGATGCTTCGAGCCGGTAGGGACCAAGCGGCAGACTTGGCAGCACATAAAACCCTTTCTCGTTGGTTACCGTCGACCGTGAGACGCCAGTCTCGACTTGCACGGCCGTTATCTTTACGCCCGCCAAAACGGCGTCACTCTGATCCTCTACCGTGCCGCTGATCTGGGCTGTCGCCTGTGCCCAAAGTGAGTCCGGCAGCAGCATTAAGCAAAAAATGCACATAACTACCAGCATTTGCGGAACTCTCATCGTCCCCTCCCGGAAATTCTCAAGGTTTGCGGAACTCGCACTTGATTTATGCTTTTGTGAATCGAGGTTACCAATGGTTTGATGAATTTGTAAAATGAATCTTTTATATCAGTAGTGATAAATATTTTAAATGATTGATAATTTGGATACTGGTGTGATTTCATATTTTCCCAATTGGGAGAGGGATTGCGCTACAGTTGGTACGGAACTGAATGCGTAACCCGCATTCTTTATGAAGGTGCGTAGCGAGGAGGCGCAGACGGGCGTGGATGCAAGGCGCGCGACCGAAGGCCCCGCAGGCGTACCCGATGGTACGGCGAGGAGCCCGACGGAGCGCAGCGCAGCAGACATGCCCGGATCCGCCGCCGCAGTAGAAGCTTCATGAATCATGCGGGTCTAGCGCATCGTCATCGGAAAGCAATCCATGTACGGACAAAGGAGAACTGACGCATGGCAACAGCGCAACAGCAGATAGTTGAATCAGCCAGCGGCCGAAAACGGATCGTGTTGGGGTTGGTTGCCGTATTCCTGACCTACTTTGCTCATGGGTATTTCATTCAGATCCTGATTCCTGCAATGCCCAGGATAGCCGCAGATTTGAATGGGATGCACTTGTATTCCTGGGGCATCTCAATCCCGCACCTGGGACAGGCTTTTGCAATGCTCATGGTAGGCAAATTATCGGACCTGTATGGACGGCGAGCATTGCTGGTGGTATCCCTGGCAGTCTGCCTTTTCGGTACAGTCTGGAGCGCTCTGAGCACCACCTTTCTCATGTTGATAATCGCCCGTACGGTTCTCTGCATCGGGCAGGGTGCTTTGGCGCCCCTTTGTTTCTCGGTGCTGGGCGATACGTTCGAGCCGATAGAGCGCAGCAGATGGGCTGGTCTTCTCAATATACCAGCCGGCATCTTCGCTTTTATCGGCCCCACTCTCGGTGGATGGTTCGCAGATAATCTCGGCTGGCGCTACATATTCTGGTGTGGAGCGCCGCTGGTGGCTATATGCCTGGCCGCGGTTCTATTCGGCTTGCCCCGACGGCGCCTGCATTCGGCTGCAAAAATCGATACCCGTGGCGCGCTATTTGCTGCGATAGCTTCATCGGCGATGATACTTGCATTTTCCCTGGCCGGAACAATGTATCCATGGGCATCGATGCAGGTGATCGGGCTGCTCGCCGGGTCTGTTGTTTTTGGGGCGCTTTTTTTAAAGAATGAATCTGGTGTCGAGGAACCCATCCTGGATCTACAGGTGCTCCAAAACCGTTCAGTGGTGACCATTTCATCGGCGTGTGTTTTATCCGCCATTGGGATGATAGGGATTGCGATCTATTTCCCTCTCATGATGCAAGGCACTCAGGGAGTCAGTGCAACATTGACTGGAAAGATAATAACTCCAAGCGGCATCCTCATGGGTTTTCTAGGCGTTCCTACGGGTTTCATCCTCGCCCGCACGAAACGGTACAAATGGATGTATGTTTTGGGCTATGGTCTCGCGATGATTGCGGCGATTCTTTTGGTTTTCTTCAAAGCATCGACTCCTGCATATGCAGCACTCGTCGTGACCGTTTTGAGCGCCCTGGGGATAGGCGCAATGCCCACTATCAATACCCTTGTTGTTCAATATGCCGTTCCCAAAAAGCTGCTGGGTGTGGCAACAAGCGCTTTATTCTTCTTCGTTATGATGGGACAATCGATTGCTCCTGCAATTCTCGGCTCAGCCATGAACACGAAATACAATAGTGTGCTAAAGGCTTCGATTCCAGCAGAATTGGCTAAGCTAACGGACCAGGCTACGATGACCTCTCTGGGGAATCCACGAGTACTTCTGTCGCAACCGGCGATGGCGGCGCTCCGGGAGACTCTCGATAAGAATCAGGAACTCTTGGATCAAACGGTTTGGGCTATCCGGACATCCATGGAATCCAGCCTGAGGCTTGTTTTTATAATCGGGGCTGTATGCATGCTGCTCGCATTTCTGACAATATGCACCATTCCGGAAATTTCCATCGATGCCAAGGTGGAGGGAAAGACACCTATGTGAATGACAGCGACCGTCGCGGAATTCCTGATGCGGGAACTGATTTCCTAAGGCAATTCAACGCCTTGCGCGATCAGCCTTTTCTGAAGTGCCTTCACATTAATTTTCCGCGGCGGCACTCCGTTTTTAACGGCGAGAGCGGCGGCTGTCCCGGCGGCCTGACCCATTTGGATGCAATGTGGAATGACGTTGAACATCGTATTGGCTGCTTGATCGGATGAAAAGCAGCGTCCGGCAGCGAGAAGTCCATCCAGCTTGATTGGCACAAGGCACCGGTAAGGCATTCCGACGTTCTTGGGCTCGCTGCCTCCGGGCCAGCTGAGCGGAACGCCCTGCGGGAATATCAATACGGTGTCATCGAATTTCTTGCCAGAACGCGCTTCTTCGCCGGTTAACACATATTCGCCGACAAGACGGCGGCTGCCGCGCGTTCCAGTCTGCGATGCACTATCGTATATATAGCTGATTTCGAAGCCGGGCACGTTCTTCTTGTAGTAAGAATAAACCGGTATCATTGCCTTGCGCGCGTGAACGTCGACCCAGGTAAGGTCCTCAACCTTGATACAGCTCTTGCCAGGTATAAAACTGTTGACCCAGAAAACATCTTTCCGCTGGGCGGCGACCGGCACCAAAGGGAATCCGGCTATTTTGAAGGCTTCGTTTCTCATTTCTTCCCACTTCTCCGGCTGGGCCGCGCGGAAATCGGCGAATGTATCAAAATCAATTCCCCCGATTCGGAAAACCATCGCCAGATCTGATGAGCGGTAGCGTTTGTCCAGCGAAGCATCAAATTCCGCGCCGGCGAAAGCGAAGACATCTCCATCCCCGGTGGCGTCAATGATCACTTTACCCATGATTGCCTGACGCCCAGACTTACTTTCGAAAATAACGCCTTTAACAGTGTTCTCATCAACAATCGCTGCGGTGCCCCAGGAATGAAGAAGCAGCTTTACGCCGGCATCGAGAGCCATATCGTTTAGGATGCACTTCAGGAGCTCGGGGTCGACCATGATGGCATGTCTCAAGATACCAGGTTCTTTGGTCTTGGACAGATCGCGCGCGCCGCCAACTTTATTCAGCCTGTCCAACCATTCCCGACATTGGCCTGCGGGGTACTGGTTCATCATCAGAACTAAACCACCCGTGGCCATGCCGCCCAAGGAGCCATACCTTTCGATCAAAATCGTGTCAGCCCCTTCGCGCGCCGCCGCGATAGCCGCAGCTACACCTGCCGGCCCAGCTCCCGCCACGACAACGTCCGCCTCTGCGAAGACATTCGTTTCCCGCGCGGCTTCGTAAATTGTTTTTGATTTAACCATTGGATTCCTTCCCTTCTGATGAGCAATCCTGATTGTCGAGATACGCCAGGAAAATCAGGCTTGTGGGGAATCTTGCAGATCCTCGCAATTATTGGTATCGAGGTTGAGGCTTGCCCAAAGCATTCGCTCCTCGCCCATTGTCAAATCCAGAATAGCTTCTTGAACCTCCAGAAAGCCCTGACCGCAGGATTTCTTTTGAAGAATGATCCTCTGTCTCATCTTCTGATTCACGAACCACATCTTCGCCTACGGAAAGGAATTTTTGTTCGGAGCCCTTTCACAGAACGTAAAAGCCCGTTACGTTCAAACCGGCCAAAGATATCATTCGCAAGACTGATCTGTACAATGAATGTTTGCTAACTATCGCAATTTAATTTTTAAATGTATATGAATACCAGGTTCAGTATTGCCGGCATAAGGCGGTCTTTGAGACCTGTCCAAAAATTATTTCTGCACTACATCGGGAGCGCCGGGCGTGCAGAAGCAAAGCGCCGCGGCGCCATCGTCGAGGCGCGGCAATGCGAGTCTATCTTCAATAACTCCGCTATCAATATCACCCGCAAACGCGATACAAATGATAATACCCATCCTCATAGAGGTGAGGTCCAAGGCATTCTCTGGATTTACAAAGTCAAAACATCATGGCAGATGACACAGATTTGTGACAAAATCGGCGACGTTCCCAACGCCGTTTCGTCATTGTCAAGGAGATCGCAGATGAAGAAACTTGTTGCTCTGGTCGTGATGTGCGTTTTCGGTATTTGTTGTTTTGCTCAATGGAGTCAAAGCCAGGGGCAGATAAACGGCAACCATTGGGTAAGCGCTTGGACGACTTCCCTTTTCTTATCAACGCCATTGCCCGGATTGCCGGCGGAGTCTCCCATAGCCGATAAGACGGTTCGCGTCGTCGCGCGTCCGACGATTGGCGGAAAGCAACTGCGTGTCCGGTTGTCGAATGAGTTCGGGACAGCTCCATTGACGATTGCCGCAGCGCACATTGCGCTGACCGATCAGGATTCCAGGATCCAGCCGGCGACCGATCATGTACTAACATTCGGTGGAAGTCCCAGGATCACCATCCCTGCAGGAGCTCCCGCTTTCAGCGATCCGGTGGAGATAGCGGTCAAGCCATTTGCGGAAGTCTCCATCAGTCTCTATATCCCCGGCACCGTTGCAACCGTCAGTTCTCATCCTCAATCGTTGCATGACAGTTATTTTGCAGGGCCTGGGGACATGACATCCATGCAGGATCTCCCGAATCCGGAAACCAAACGGCCGGTATATTTCGTCTCCGGCATCGATATATGGGCCTCGCACAACACCAGCGCCACAGTCGCCTTCGGCGATTCCATAACAGAAGGCGCCGGGCAAAAATCCGGACAGTACATCGATTATCCGGATCAGTTGGCAAAACGGCTGGCAGCGCAGGGGGAAACAACCATTGCGGTAGTAAATCAGGGAATTGGCGGGAATCGCATCCTTCACGATGTAGCCGGACCCAGCGCACTTGCACGCTTCGATAGGGATGTGCTGTCTCTACCAGGCACGACCAACCTGGTCGTTTTACTGGGAATCAACGATATTGGTTTCCCGCGTGTCAGAATGCCCGGTGCGAAAGGTACAGAAGCCAAAGAGATGCCATTCGCATCTCAGGCAGTATCGGCGGACGAGATGATCGTAGGATTGAAACAGATCATTGGCCGGGCGCACGCGCACGGAATAAGAGTCTTTGGGGCAACGCTGACTCCGTTCGAGGGCACGAATTCGTATGATGAAAGTGGTGAGGCGATCCGGCAGGCGGTGAACAAATGGATCCGCAGTACGGACGCGTTCGACGCGATTATCGATTTCGATAAGGCGATCTGCGATCCCCAGCATCCTACAAGAGTTCGTCAGGAATATGACTCGGGCGATCATATTCATCCGAGTGCTGCAGGCTACAAGGCAATGGCAGATCTGATTCCTTTGAGTTTGCTCGGAGCGAAACAAAAGCCAAAGTAGGCTCGATTTCTCACGTGCATTTAAGTCTTCCGGCGACACTTCGGCACCGTAATGAGCTGGTCAGATCTTACAAAGAAAGGCAAAACTATGAAATGGTACGCAATGATCCTGGTGACGATGACCGTTCTTGCGGGTCAGGCGAGTGCGCAGCGAAACGCTCCGCAGACCAATGCCATTGTCGTGAAAGAGCCCGTGTTCCAGACCAACGGGCCCTATAAAGTACAGGAAATGATGGAGCCGTCGATTGCCCGGCACACCGTGTACCGGCCCGTCGATCTGAAGGCCGTTAAAGGGAAGCTGCCGATTATGGCATTCGGGAACGGCGGATGCTCGATGATCGGCAATGCGTTTGAAACCTATCTGACGGAAATCGCCTCCTACGGATTCCTGGTCATCGCAAGCGGCCCGATTCAGCCGGTGTTCCCGCCGGAGGGACGGCCGGGCGCCAACGGGACTACGCTGGGTCAGCCATCGGATGCCGTTGTGGGCAAGCTAAGCTCCGAACGCTCGAAGACGG
>Ga0335071_10000610_pt1 | contig 39204 bp, 34 predicted proteins | sample Lox_Sample_15_FD_206724 | JGI IMG/M metagenome (GOLD analysis project Ga0335071, IMG submission 206724) | Soil microbial communities from Loxahatchee National Wildlife Refuge, Florida, United States - Lox_Sample_1.5 | ecosystem: Environmental > Terrestrial > Soil > Wetlands | place: USA... | reverse complement strand
GGCTTTGGCCATCGCCGTCTCCACCCGCTCGCTACCTCCGTGATGTAAAGGGGTCAGTCCCGCATTTTAGACAATTTTCCTTTTTCATCGCTGGCGCAGGGAGTTGGCGGCGTAGCCGGCGGTGCCCATTTGCAAATGGCTGGCAATCCAGGCCCAGGTCATCGTGGTCTCGGATCGCAATCGTTGGGCAATTTCCTGTTTTTTGCGGTCGGCTTTCCGGCGTTTGGCCAATTCGCCTTCACCCAGTCCCTGCCGCTCCAATTCCTCAGCCAGCAATCGTTCGGCTTTGGCCATCGCCGTCTCCACCCGCTCGCTGCCGCCGTGATGGGCGCCGAGGTGTTCCTGCATCTGTTCCAACAATTCCGCCCGGAACGATTCCTCGCCCAAAAACCAGCCGCGACGGATTTGTTTCCACTGCCCGGGATTTTTCGCCAGCCGCCGTTCTTCCATCAAGCGTTCGAATTGCCTGCGCCCGGCGCCGGTGTCTTTGGGAATTCTCATTTCGCCCAGCAACCGGTCCACCCGCAGCCATCCGGGCCGCCGGCCGGGTGGTTTAAGGTATTCGCCATAGCTGCTCCAGGGATAGGCCCGCAATGCCTGCTGGCCGGACAACAGCCCGGCCCGCACCGGGTTCAAATGCACATTATCACAGACGGTGCGCAAATAGCCGGTGCCGCTGCCGTCCACGATCAGCGCCTTGTATCGCCCGCTGAAGAGGTGTCCGAAGAGCTTGTGGCGGCGGTTAAACCGGGAGGTATAAGTGCCCAGGAACCATTTCATGCCCGCCACCAGATTGCCGTGCGGCGTTTCCAGCACCAGATGAAAATGATTGCCCATCAGACAATACGCGTGCACCTGCCAATCGGCCTTGGCACAAGCCTCCCCGAGTGTCTCCAGAAACCGGTTCCGGTCCTGATCATCCCAGAAGATGGGTTCACGGCGGTCCCCGCGATTCATCACATGGTACATCGCGCCCGGATACTCCACGCGCAATTTTCTGGCCATGGCCGAAAGCATCCTCCCGCCGCCGGGCCTGTCAATGCCGAAAATATATCAATATGCGGGACTGACCCCTTTGGAAAAGTGAAAGCAAAAAGGCCGTCGCGAGGACGGCCTTTTCAATTGAGCGGGATCGTTGGGTCAGGACGCCTTGGGCGCCGCGGCGGATTTGGACTTGGCGGCGGCCTTTTTCCGTTTGAGATAGCTTTTTCGGCGTCTGGCTTTGATCACTTTATTGTATTGTTTGCCCATAAGTGTCTTTACTTTGCTCGCTGGTTGCGTTTTGGTATGCGCACTATGAAAGTTTTGGCGCGGTATTTCAACATCTATTTGGCGCTGGCCCTCCTGCCCGGGCTGGTCGCCAGCTGCGAAACCGGCAAGAAGAAAGCCCAAACCGCCGCCCTCCGGGTCCATATCGAAGCCTTGCCCGACGCCGCCGGCACCAGCCAGCCCGTCTCCGTCCTGCGTTCCGAACCCGTGCTCGTCAACATCAAGAAGGAACCCATTCTGACCGAGGCCAATCTCATCAACGCCAAAGTCATTGAAGCCCGGGGCGGTTTTGCCCTGGAGCTGCGATTTGACGAAAACGGCACGTGGCTGCTGGAACAGTACTCGGCCGCCAACAACGGCCAGCATTTTGTCGTCTTCGGCCAGTGGGGCGAAAAGCGCAGCGAAGGCCGCTGGCTGGCGGCTCCGTTCATCTCGCGCCGGATCAGCAACGGCATCCTGGTCTTTACCCCGGATTGCTCGCGCGAGGAGGCTGACCAATTCGTAGCCGGAATCAACGAGGCCACCAAGCAAATCCACAAGGGCCTGCTCAAATGATGCTTCCCGGTTTGGGCCGCGCCATTCTGATTGCCGCCGGGTTGTCCCTGACCAACGGAGTTCTCCTCCGGGCGCAATCGCCGTTCCGATTTCCGACGGCCAACCACGCGCTCTACGAATATGGCCATGAAACTGAGTTTTTTGCCCCCACGGCGCCGGACAAGCCGTGGACGACGGGCAGCTTCGGCTGCGTGCGCACCGACGGACGGCAAATGCACGAGGGGCTCGACATCCGCTGTCTCCAGCGCGACCGCCACGGCGAGCCGACGGATCCGGTGATGGCCACCGCCGACGGCACAGTCGTTTATTTCAGCAACAAGCCGGCGCTGTCGAATTACGGCAAATATGTCGTCATCCGGCATATCATCGACGGCATCGAGATTTATTCGCTGTACGCGCATCTGAGCGCCATTCAGCCGGACCTGACGGTCGGCAAATCTGTCCGGGCGGGCGACGTCATCGCCACCATGGGCCGCACGTCCAACACCGGCGAAACCATCACCAAGGACCGGGCGCACGTGCATTTCGAACTGAACCTGTTTGTCAGCGAAGGGTTCGCCAACTGGTACCGGCAGACTTTTCCCAAACAGCGCAATGACCACGGCATTTGGAACGGCCAGAACCTCGACGGCCTGGACGCGCGTGAAATCCTGCTGGCCGAGCACAACCCGGCCGCCAAGTTCAGCCTGCTGAATTTCATCCGCGGCCAGACGGAGCTGTGCCGGGTGCTGGTCCGCTCGACGAATTTCCATTATCTGAAACGGTATCCCATGCTGGTTTTGGCCAATCCGGTCGCGGAAAAGGAAGGCGTGGCCGGTTACGAAGTCAGCCTGAACTACAACGGCGTGGCCTTCGCCCTCATGCCGCGCGCCGCGTCGGAAATTCACGCCAACGGCCGGATCCAGCTCCTTTCGGTCAATGACGCGGAAGAACGGGCCAATCCCTGCCGCCACCTGGTCGTCCGGCGCAACGGCCGCTGGCAATTGACCGACGGCGGCCTGCGGGAACTCGAACTGCTGATCGATTAGCCGGCTCCCAAATTCCGGTGGCGCTTCGCCGCAAACAGGTTACTTTAAAAACGTCATCGCATGCGCATCAAAGTCGAACGTCGAGCGCCGGCCCTCGAATTTCGACGGGAAAGGGATCGGCGGTTTGCCGCGCCCGGCCGCGCCCGCCGCGGTCTGGGCCGGCTGGCCTTCACCCTGATTGAATTGCTGGTGGTGATTGCGATCATTGCGATCCTGGCCGCGCTCCTGCTGCCGGCGCTGTCGCGCGCCCGGACCCAGGCGTGGGGCATCGCCTGCCTGAATAATCTCAAGCAGCTGCAGACCTGCTGTCAGCTCTATGTCGGGGACAACAATGATTACCTGCCCCCCAATAATTTTGTGTATGACCTCGCCACCGGCCAGCCCATTCCCGGCAACGAAGGACCTTCCTGGTGCACCAACGTGGCCCCGTTTGACCCCGACCCGGCCGGTATCAAAAACGGGGTATTGTTTCAATATAACGCATCCTACGGGATCTACCGTTGCCCGGCCGACCAGTCCACGGTCGAAATCCGCGGCGGGCCCAAGCTCAATGAGCCGCGCCTGCGGAGCTACAATTTGAGCCAGTCCGTCAACGGCATCAGTTACGCCGGACAGATTTCCCAGTACATTCCGCATTACGCCAAGACCACCGAAATAAAAAACCCGACGCCCACCGGGCTGCTGGTTTTCCTCGAGGTGCATGAAGACGAAATCATGGACACGCAGTTTGGCATTCCGGTCGAAACCTATTGGTGGAGCCAGGGGTACTGGTGGGATATGCCGGCCAACCGGCACAACCGGGGCTGCAACTTTTCGTTTGCCGACGGGCACGTGGAACATTGGCGCTGGAAAGTCCCCAAACAGATGACCGTCCCCCGCGGTTATGCCCAGGCGGTCGCGTCTGGCGAATGGGAAGACTACAACCGCGTGCAGGCCGGCTTTCGCCAGAATTTCAACTAGTCAATACAACCCGCTTGGTTTCCCCCGTTCCCGGCCTTAACCTGCCCGGGTGCTGCCCGACATCAAATCGCTCACGCGCGACGAGCTGGTGACCCGCTTCCAAAGTTGGACCCAACCCGCCTTCCGCGTCACGCAACTGTTGGAATGGCTGTACGTCCGCCGGGCCGCCACCTGGGACGCGATGACGAACCTGCCCAAACCGTTGCGTGACAAACTCCGGGAAAATTTTTCACTCCGGACTTTGGAGCTGATCCGCAAACAGGGCGCCGCCGACACCACGCAGAAATTTCTTTGGCGGCTGCACGACCATGCGCTCATCGAAAGCGTTTTGATCCCAGCCAATCCGGCGTTGTACGGTGACGCCAGCGACCGGCACACCCTGTGCGTGTCCACTCAGGTCGGCTGCGCCTACGGCTGCAAATTCTGCGCCAGCGGCCTGGACGGTTGGAAACGCAACCTCACGCCCGACGAAATCGTGGAGCAGGTGCTCGCCGTTGAAAGAGGGTTCAGGGGTTCAGGGCCAAATGTTCAGCCGGACCACCACGCAGAACTTAAAACTGAAAACTTAAAACTGAAAACTCGTTTGATCGATAACATCGTGGTCATGGGCATGGGCGAGCCCCTGGCCAATTACGACCATTTGCTGAAAGCTTTGCGAATCCTGAACGCGTCCTGGGGCGGCGGCATCGGTGCCCGCAAAATCACCATCTCCACCAGCGGCCTCGTCCCCCAAATCCGCAAGCTGGCGGAGGATCCTTTGCAGTTCCGCCTGGCTCTTTCCCTGCACGGCGCGACGGACCCGGTGCGGAACCAAATCATGCCGGTAAACCGCAAGTACCCGCTGAAGGACCTGATTGCCGCCTGCGAATATTATCAGGAAAAGAAAGGGCGGATGATCACGTTCGAATACATTCTGATCGCTGGCGTGAACGATTCACTTGACCAGGCCAAGCCCCTGGGAGCCCTGGCCCGGAAGCTCTTCGCCAAAGTGAATCTGATTCCTTACAACCGCGTCGAAGGCCTGCCGTGGAAGCGGCCCACCGACGATGTTTGTGAGGCGTTTCTAACCGACTTGAAGCGACAAAAAGTTACTGCGACCCTCCGCCGGGAGAAAGGAGACGATATTGACGCCGCCTGCGGCCAGTTGCGGTTGAAGACGGAACAAGAATTGGGCCGCAGATGAACGAAGATCAGGCAGAGATACGCCGACCTTCGGCGGTTTATTCTCCCTCTCCCAGCGGATGGGAGAGGGCGCGGTGCGGACAAAATCCGTGTTTCATCTGCGCCCGTCTGTGGCTAGATTGTCCCCGTGATTGCCCTGCTCGATTACGGTTCCGGCAACCTGCGCAGCGTCCACAAGGCCCTGCTCAAGGTCGGCGCGGACGTGCGCATCGTGCAATCGCCGGCTCAAATCGGCGACGCCCGGGCGACGGTCCTGCCGGGCGTCGGCGCGTTCGACGATTGCATCAACGCCCTGCGCAAACAGGAATTGCTGGAGGCCGCCCGCGCCTTCATCCAATCCGGCAAACCGTTCCTCGGCATCTGCGTCGGCTACCAGGCGTTGTTTGAGAAGAGCGAGGAGTTCAATTCCTGCGCCGCCGGGCTGGGAATTTTTCGAGGCAAGGTCGTCCGCTTTTCCGAAAAACCAGGATTGAAAATCCCGCAAATCGGCTGGAACCAGCTCGAGGTCGTGAAGCCGGACTGCCCGCTGTTCCGCGGCGTGCCCAACGGCAGCTACGTCTATTTCGTCCACAGCTTCTATCCGCAACCGGTGGATGACGGCATCGTGGCCACCCGGACGGAATACGGTGGGACGTTTGCCTCGGCGGTCTGGCGGGACAATATTTTCGCCACGCAATTTCACCCGGAAAAGAGCCAGAACGTGGGCCTGCAACTGCTCGCCAATTTTGTCCGTCTGGCTGGACGATGACCCAACTGCCATGAAAACATTCAAATGCCTGGTCTGTTGTTTTTCACCGGCCTTGCTGGCTCTCAGCCTGGCCGCATGTGCCACCTCCCATCCGGTCGAATCCCTGGGAGGCGGTTACGAAGAGCTGGCCCATCCGCGCGGGTCCGCGAGCGCCTCCGAAGACATGCGGGTTTCGTTCCAGTATCGCGCTCCGGACGGAAAAATCACCCCCATCTGGCCGGCCTTGTACGGCGTCAACGAGGTCATCCACAGCAACGTGGCCATTTTTGTGGGCGACGTAGCCTGTCTGTCATCGGATCCGGACCATTCCCGAACCACCAAGCCGCGGCTGTTTGCGGTCCAAGCGCCCGCCCTGCCGCTGGATATCACCGACGAGATTTTATGGCGCTGGTCGAAGATGTGGGGCAAAGACTTCAGCCAGGCCCAGCAACTGTTCACGCTGGCCACGCCGGTCGAACAGGGCGGCCGGCTGGAACTGCAAATCGAATTTTGGACGGACGCCAAGGACTGGCCGGACAAGGCCGTGGTACAGCTCGATTGGGATGAAGTGTCGAGCATCATGGCCGAGTTGAAAACCAAGGGGACGGTCCACAAGGATTTGCGCTGGGGCACGCCATACATTGCGAAATGAGGCGCATCGCGGAGCGATGCCGTTATGGCAGCCACGGGTTCATCCCGTGGATCAGCCGCAAAAAAAATTGTTCCGTCGCGGAGCGACGATTGAAATCTGCGCCAGTTGCTTTGTTCAAGCGTCGCTCCGCGACGCGGACCGTTTGCGACATCCATGCCGGGGGATAAATCCACGCGGCTACTGTCATCTCGTCGCTCCGCGACGTTTGCTTTTGGGTGCGAAGTAATTGGCATTCAGCCGGTTGATTCTCCGCACTTGCCTTTCGGTCGCCGGCTGCAATTTCCAGCGCCGTAGGCGCGGCATCTTTGTAGAACCGAACGCCAACCATTTCAGCCCCGTCGGGGCGGCATATTCTGACGATATCGCTCCTACGGAGCTTGGGATTTTTGTTTCCGCTTTCTACAAAGATGCCAGCCCTAACGGGCTTTCCGGCGCAATGGGGAGGCGTAAACGAGATTCATCACGTCAAGATGAACCCGCGGTTTACATTCAATTCTCCGCACTTGCATTTCCATCGGGGTTGACGCATTTTGCCGGCTAAAGGAATTAATAAATCGAAAAGAAAGGATTAAGAACTATGGCACACGAACTACCCCCCCTGCCCTATCCCAAGGAAGCGCTGGAACCGCACATCGACGCGCTGACGATGGAAATCCATCACGGGCGCCATCACAAGGCTTACGTGGACAATCTCAACAAGGCCATCGCCGGCAACGCTGCGCTCGAAGCCAAACCGCTCGACGCGCTCATCAAGGACCTCGCGTCCGTGCCGGACAACATCCGCGGCCCGGTGCGCAACAACGGCGGCGGCCATTGGAACCACTCGTTTTTCTGGAAACTGCTCGGACCCAAAGCCGGCGGCGCGCCCTCCGGCAAAGTCGCCGACGCCATCAATAGCGCGTTCGGCACCTTCGCCGAATTTCAGGCGAAGTTTGAAGCGGCGGGCCTGGGCCGGTTCGGCAGCGGCTGGGCTTGGCTCGTCGCGAACGGCGGCAAATTGGAAATCGTTTCCACCGCTAACCAGGACAATCCGCTCATGGGCAAGGCGGTTGCCGGCTGCGAAGGCAAGCCCGTCCTCGGCGTGGACGTCTGGGAACATGCCTACTACCTGAAGTACCAGAACAAGCGCGCGGATTATCTGAAGGCGGTCTGGAACGTGATTAATTGGAACGAAGTGGCGAAAAACCTCTGAGCATTTACGATATGCGATTTACGATTTACGAGTCACCTTACCAAGCGTGAAGGTGGCGTAAATCGTATATCGTAAATCGAAAATTCCAGTATTCTCCACTCCTCCGCGACTTTGCGGGCTATACTGGAAGGAATTCTTCCTGCCTTTGCTCCTTGGATCCTGTCTGAAATGTGAAACTGGCGGCAGGATGCCGCCCGAACCCGCAGGCTGGCCGCCGTCGCGCCGTAGCGGCGCTTTGGCACGCCGCGAAGGCGGAAAGCCCGCGCTACCGTGTAGCGCAGCCATCCTGGCTGCGAGTTCACGGAGCTTCCCATCTCCGTGTTCCGAATTGGCGTTTTCAGACATGCTCGACAATCACTTGCAACAAGTATAGGCTTTCATCGTGGCCAAATGATAGGCCGCAAAACCAAATGTCTGGTGATTGTTAGGCAGCATCCGACGCACTCATGACAACAGGATTTAGAGCATCGGCCAAACGCGACCCTTGGTTCGGGATGTTGTCAGTGATGGCACCCTTTATTGGCTGGTTTCTTAGTCTTGCTTTTTTCTCGCTTCGATCGGTTCTCGATCTGACTTTTTTGAATTTATACGTCTTCCCTTTGACTCTGATTTGTGGAATTGGTTTTGCGGTTGCAGCTTGGAAACGCCATGAAAAGCATTGGGCATTGCTATGGATCGGTTTGATCTTAAATTCAGTGCTTTTGGTTTTCTTGCTTCTTTACACTTGGGGTTAGTTATATGAAAGTGCCACCTAATATCAGGATAGGCTGCAAATTTTCAGAATAATTTTCGCCCGCAGTCGTTTACTGGCAGTTGTCCGTCAATTCCGCAATAGAGTCACTTCAACTTGAGAAAATTCCGCATGATCTGACGCCCGCTTTCCGTCAGGATGCTTTCGGGATGGAATTGCACGCCCCAAATCGGCAGTTCCTTGTGCCGCACGCCCATGATTTCGCCTTCGTCGCTCTCGGCGGTCACTTCCAGGCAGGCCGGCAGCGTGTCGCGCTTGATGACCAGCGAATGATATCGCGTCGCCAGGAACGGATTCGGCATGCCTTCGAACAAATCCTTTCCGTTGTGCTTAATCGGCGACGTTTTGCCGTGCATCATGCGGTAATTCACCACCACCTCCGCGCCGAATGTGTGCCCGATACATTGGTGCCCCAGGCAGACGCCGAACACGGGAATACGCTGGCTGCCGAAGGTGCGGATGACCTCGTTGGACAGGCCGGACTCGCGCGGCGAACACGGCCCCGGCGACACCAAAATGCGCTCCGGCTTCAGGTCGCGGATGGCGTCGAGCGTGATCTCGTCGTTGCGCCGCACCTGCAGCTCCACCTTCAGCTCGCCGAGATACTGCACGAGGTTGTAGGTGAACGAATCGTAATTGTCGATGACCAGCACCATGGCCCGAGAAGCTACCTCACAAATCCGGCTTTGCAAACAAGGAATCTGCCCGGCAAATCTCGTGAAGTGAATTCCATTGCCGGCCGCACGCTCAAGATTCCCGGCTTGACAAAAGGTTCACTCATCACGTAGTTTCGGCTGTTAAGTCGGTTCAGAAGAGTCAGTTTTATAAACCCGTTCAACCGCATTCAGTCAGAGGAGTATCCTATGAAAAAACAGCTATTCATCTCCATCGCCATGGTTCTGTCCTCAGTCACAATCCCCAACGTTCAAGCCAGCCCGCTAACTGTCACCGCCACCATCGGCGGCACACCCAGCGTTGCCGGCGCCACGCTGGAAACTTTTAACGCAGCTTCGCCGTCCATTTTGACGCTTTCCGGTTCCGCCTACTTGGTAACGGGCGGAAGGGGATTCCCGGATTACTACACGGCGCCTTACTTCTCCGGTTCGACCGCGGCTTATTTCGGGGAATCTCCCGCCAATGGCTATGATGACAGCCAGTTTGTTGCCGTGATCAGCGGGGGTTCTGCCACGCTCAGCTTTGTCACTCCCGAGAAATACCTCGGACTGCTCTGGGGATCGGTGGACAAAAGCTATAACACCCTTACCTTCTACGACAGCGCGAACAACGTCATTGATACCGTCCCTGGATCGGCTCTCTCGGGAGTCAGTGACGAAGACGGGGGCCCGAATGGAACCGCTTATGTCAACATCACTTCGACTATCGCTTTTTCGAAGGTGGTCGTGAACACGTCCGGATCGCCGGGATTTTTTTCCTTCGAATTCGATGACGTAGCTTACGCGCCGGTCGTTCCCGAACCAGCCAGCGTCGTCTTGCTAGGCGCCGGACTTTGCATTTTCGGCTTCAGATGCCGCCGGAAGTTCGCATAATCTGCGGCGGTTGATGTAACCACCGTCAATCCAGCACCCGGTCGATCCACCCGCTGCGGATTGAGGAAAATCCCTGCTCCGGGTAATCCAAGAAACTGCCTCGCGTTTTACGCGCTTATCACAGCCTGGGTTGCGTTGAGGATTGGGGCAGTAATCATCACTTGCTGGCTGACACCGTCACGTCGCGGGCAGGAATCTGCCTGGCCTCGGTATCGAGCTGCAGGGCAACCACGGTGTCCAGCGCATCGCGATTGGCGGGCCGGACGGTAATTTCAATCCCATTCTCCCCCTGGCGAACCACTGCCGCTCCGTCGGCCAACAGTTTTGCACCGACGATTTTAGCCGGAATGCCCGGCAATTTCACCGGTCCATCCGGCCATTTCAAAATATGGACATAGATCGTTTTCCCTTTGCGGGTGCTGGCGAGGGCCATCGTCGGCTTCCAGGGACCGCCGCGCGTGCCGTAAATGCTTTCACCGTTCACCTTGAGCCAAGCGCCCACCTGTTTGAGCACTTCGACCTGGCGCGTTTCGATGCGGCCGTCCGGCATCGGGCCGACATCGAGCAGCAGGTTGCCATCGCCGCCGACAGTGCGCGCCAGAATGCTGACGACCTCGGCGGCGGATTTGATTTTGTCATCCGGCTTCCACGACCACTGGGTGCCGAGGGTCATGCAGGTCTCCCACGGCCGCTGGTCGTCGTAGCTGCCGATGCGCTGCTCCGGCGTGTAATAGTCGGCATAGGGACTCAACATCTGGGTGTTCCGGGCGCCGGTGCTCAGGTCGAGGCGGTTGTTGATGATGATGTCCGGTTGCAATTGCTTCACGATCGCGTAGGTATTCGTCGGGTCGTAAACCGCCTCGCGCCCGTCGAAATCGAACCACATCACGTCAATCTTTCCGTAGTTGGCCAGCAACTCGCGCAGTTCGCCTTGCATCCGAGGAATGAACGCGCCGTTGCGGTCGGTCCGAAAATCCGGGTCCCGCCAGTCCATCGGTGAAAAATACCAGCCCAGCCTCAGCCCGTCGCGCCGCACCGCGGCCGCCAGCTCGGCGCAGAGGTCCCGCGCAAATGGCGTGGCCATGATGTTGTAGCTGTCCACCTTTGAATCCCACAGCAGAAAACCATCGCAATGCTTCGCTGTGAGGACGACGTACTTCATGCCGGCCATTTTAGCCACGTCGGCCCAGTCGGCGGCGTTGAAGTTCGTCGGGTTGAAATTCTTGTAGAGGTTGTCATAGACCGCGACCGGCGTCGGGCCTTTGTTTGGGCATTTGGGATTCGAATTGGCGCGTGACCAGCTGATTTCCTTGCCGGTCAACGCGACCGGTCCGTAGTGGATGAACAGGCCGAAGCGCGCGTCCCGCCACCAGCCCAGGCGGGTCTCGCGTTCGGCCGACGTTTCGGTCGGTGCACCGAGAGCAGGCAGACCAGCCAGAACCAACAGGAAATACAATGCTCTTTTCATGAATCCGTGCCTCGTTGACAGGTCCGAGAGCTTAACGCCGCTTTCGTTTGCTCTTGAACAATTCCAACTGCGGTTCCTTGAAGAAATCGTAATTCTTCAGGATGCGAATCATCTGCAACAGGTCCGATTTCTGGTAGTTGCGATTGACCTCGATGCTCTCGACCAGGTCGGCCAGCATCACGTGAAACGGCAGCACGGCGTCAATGCCTTTCGACCGCAGCAGCTCGACGCTCTGTTTGCGCGCGGCCTCGCCCTGCGGCAGCGCCGGCACCACCAGGATTTTTGTCGGCGCGCCTTCCGCGCCAAATGCGCGCGCCGCCTGCTGAAATACTTTCGGCTCCACGAACCGGAAGATCTCCGGCGCATGCGCCAGCACGGCCGGGCTGAATGTCTCCGTGTGCCAGCCTTTGACCACCACCACGGCGCGCTCAACAAACTTGAGGTCCGCAGCCGACAGGACAAACGGCAATTCGGCCTCGCGTTTCTGCGGGTGCGGGTTCAGCACGAAGAAATCAATGTCGTCCTCCTCGCGCCGGGTTTGCGCGATATACTTCCGGTGCTGCCGCACGAGGAACTCGTGCAACTCGAAGTATTCCCGGACGATGGTTTCGCTGACCGCGGCCATGACAATTTACGATTTATGATTTACGATTTACGATTTCATCCAGCGCCTGCTGAACCAAGGACTCGGGAACCCGCCGTCCCCAGACAACCCGCCCTATTTTCCGGGCTAGGACAAATTTGACTTCGCCGCCGCTGACCTTCTTGTCCAGCTTCATCGCCACCAGCAGTCTTTTTCGCTGCAGAGTCTTTAATTTAATCGCCACCGGCAGGCCGGTCCGCTTGAACAGGCCGGCGATCCGGTGCACGTCCCGTTCCGACAGGCCGAGCACGCGCGCGGAAAGTCCGGCCGCCGCGACCTGGCCGATGGCAATGGCTTCGCCGTGAAGATACTTTCCGTAGCCGGAAATGTTTTCGATCGCGTGGCCGATGGTGTGACCAAAATTCAGGATCGCCCGCAGGCCGCTTTCCGTCTCGTCCTGACCGACGACGTCCGCCTTGATTTCGCAACAGCGGGCCACCACGCCGACAAGGGTGCCGGGTTGGCGCCGGAGCAGTTTCGGCATGTCGCGCTCGATTTGCACAAACAGTTTCGCATCGTAAATGATGCCGTACTTGATGACCTCGGCCAGGCCGGAGCGGTACTCGCGTTCCGGCAATGTCTTCAGCGTGTCGAGGTCGCACAGCACGAGCCGGGGCTGGTAAAACGCGCCCACGAGGTTCTTGCCGGCCTTCAAATTAACACCCACCTTGCCGCCGACGGAGCTGTCCACCTGCGCCAGCAACGTTGTCGGCACCTGCACGAACGCGATGCCCCGGAGGTACGTCGCCGCGACGAACCCGGCCAGGTCGCCCACCACGCCGCCGCCGAGGGCGACGATAAAGGATTTGCGTTCGAGCCGGTGGGTGGCCAACAGGTCGTAGCAGGTCTGGACTGTTTTCAGACTCTTGGCCGTTTCACCGGCGGGAACCACAATCAACGACGGCGAAAAGCCGGCCCGGGCCAGCGCGTTGAAAGCTGCCTTGGCAAACCGGCGGCCGACGTTGGTGTCGGTGATGATGGCGCAGCGCGCACCGAGTTTCAGGCGGGCGCATTCGCCACCCAGGCGCTCGAGCAGGCCGGCGCCGATTTTGATGGCGTAGCTGCGGGCACCAAGCTGGACGGGAACTGTGCGCACCGGCCAAGCATAAGTAGGCCGCAGGCGTGGTGTCAAAGTTTTGCACGTCATTTTCATTCTGTCCGAACGCCGTTTCGGCTAGGCTCAACCCATGATTTTTAACCGCTGTGCGTTCCCTGGTTATGTCCGTGTTCAACTCGTTGGCGCAATGCTGGCGACGCTGGCAATCTGGAGTTGCGCGATCCGGCCGGTCCCGGCCTCCGGCGCCGAACCGGCCGCCTCCGGTTTCACCCTGTTCCTGATCGGCGATTCGACCATGGCGGACAAACCGCTGATCCCGGCCAATCCCGAACGCGGCTGGGGCCAACTGCTGCCGATGTATTTCCAGCGCGAGGTGCGGATTGAAAACCACGCGGTAAACGGCCGGAGCACAAAAAGTTTTCTGGACGAAGGCCGCTGGAAAACGGTCACCAACCGGCTCAAGCCCGGCGATTACGTCATCATCCAGTTCGGCCACAACGACGAAAAGAAAAACGACACGAACCGGTACACGGAAGCGTTTGGCAGTTTCAAAACGAACCTGACCCGGTTTGTGCGCGAAACCCGCGAGCACCAGGCCATGCCCGTCCTGGCCACGCCCGTCGCGCGGCGAAAATTCGATGACCACGGCAAACTGGTGGACACCCACGGCGATTACGTGGCGGCGGTGCGGCAGGTGGCGCAGGAACAACCGGCGCCGCTGCTGGATCTCAACCGGCGCAGCTCGGCATTGCTGGCGCAACTGGGCCCGGAATCCGCCAAGCGGCTTTTCGACTGGATTCCGCCCGGCGAGTTCGAACGCGACCCGAAAGGATTATCCGACGACACGCATTTCAACGCCTATGGCGCCAGCCGGATGTGCGACCTGGCCGTGTTGGAGATCGAAACCAACGCGCCGGCACTGGCCCGGTGGCTGAACTGTCCGCCCCCGGTTGAACGGACTCCGACGCGCTCGGAAAAGTGATTTCAACCTCGAAGTGATCCCGTTGGCTGGACCCGGGCAAAAAAATGTCCCGCCCCCGGGAGTTTGCGTCTGGTTCCGGGGGCGGGAATTGTAACCCTCGCCGTATTAATCGTATTCGGCCAGCGTCATCAACCCATCGGGTTTGGCGACGCCCATGCCTTGAACAAAAACAATGTGCTGATAGCCGAGATGCCGCAGGCCGACGAACAGCGGCGTGCCGCGCTCGCGGAACTGTTCGCCAATCTGGGGCTCGGTGTAATTTTCGAGAATGACCACGGCCGTCTCGCGCTGCGGCAAGGTCATCGCCTTGGCCAAAACCTTGTCGCACGTCTCCCGGCCGGAAGTTGTCGGCTCAACAATCTGGCAGGTCGAGTCATCCAAAGACTTGATGACCAACGCCGTGCCGTCAGTGTTGTGAAAAGCAGTTTGAGGCGGCAGCGGCGTCTCGCAGGAGGTCAGCAGCATTGCCATTCCCAAAAGTGTCAATGAACAGAAAATCTTCATGGTTGTACGTCTTTTACGGCTTCAGAACAATTTGCTTTTTGTTCTCTTTCAAATCCTTGTCAGTCTCGCCAGGTCGTTTGCAGCTTTGGTGCCACGAGTTCTCGCGTTGAATTCTGTTTCAATTTCCCAGTGAGTGTAAAACTTTTGGGCGGCGCAAAATTTTTTAAGGCAATCGGATGGCACAGACAATTCATCCGTCTGAAAATCTTACAACCCACCTCACCTGGAAAACGTTTCAACGAAAGGTATAGCCGTTGGTAGGGATGCCGCGCTGCGGCGTCCGGCTTGCCTTGCCGTAGCCTTGCGAAGGCAGGTCGGCGCAGCAGCGCAACAAAGGGTTGGATAATCAGGATGGTTTAAAATCCATCCGCGGACGAGGACGCGGACGCCGCGGCGCAGCGTCCCTACCATCGCAAAATATGCTGCCACCAGGTTGGACAATGATTTTGGCTCGATTTACAATTCGCCCATGAAAACGGATAGGCTGCAGAACGGGCCGTCAATTATCTATTAGGCGCTTTCGCACATGAAGCAACTTTTGGAGGGAGAGTATTTGGCGACGATGGCAGAGCCGATGAAGCGATTGCCATCTGATGCTGAAGCGCCATTTGAGTTTTGGGATTACTTTGACGCTATTCCACTGTCGGATTTTAGCGGTCACGATTTTTCAAGGGGCTCAGTTACTTACGTGTGGGAGCATCCGAGCGGTCAGTATCAGCATGTGCTTGTTGACAGCGAGGACAAGAATGTATTCATGGTGATTGTGCTGGATGTTGTCAGTCGCATTGTTCTTGGGCATCGTTTGCTGGATTTGAATCGAGAGTATGGACTTGCACGCGCCTAATATCACGATAGGCGACAAGACCCCGTTCACAACCCGGAACTGAAGCAACAGTCAGCGGCGCTTCACAGTTGGTTTAACAACAGACCTGGCGCACATCCCAGCAGCACCACCAGCCCAGCCAGCACCAGCAACGTCAATCTCAGGATCAATGGAACCCTGATAGCCGGGACATCTTCAGGCGCATCCACCACGTAGGCCTGCTTGAGCACCTGCAGGTAGTAGTAGAACGACACCGCGCTCATCACAATGGCCAGCACCACCAGCCAGAGCAGGCCGAGATTCTGTTCATCCGCCGCGACCGTTGCGCTGAACAGGAAAAATTTTCCAATGAACCCCGCCAGCGGCGGAATGCCCGCGAGCGACAGCAGGAATACCAGCAGGCACAGGGACAACAACGGCGCCCGGCGGCTGAGTCCGGCGAAATCCTTGATCGCGTCGCCTCCCGTCGCTTCCTCCACCACCGTTACGACGCCGAAGGCGCCCAGCACAGTCAGCGCATAGGTGATGACATAGAAAAGCAAGGCGCTCTGGCCGGATGGCGTGTTGGCCAGCACCCCCAGCAGCATGTAGCCGGCGTGGGCAATGGCCGAATACGCCAGCAGCCGCTTCACGCTGGTTTGCACGATGGCCGTGAGATTGCCGAGCAGCATGGACAGGATGGCCACGACCGCAATCACCGGCACCCACCCGGGCACGCCGTTTTTCCAGGCGGCGCTGCCCGCCGCGCCGGCAAAACCCACCGCCAGGATTTTCACCAGAAGATAGAAGCTGGCGACCTTGGAACCGGTGGCGATGAACGCCGCGCTCGGCGTGGGCGCGCCTTCGTAGGCGTCGGGCGCCCACAGATGGAACGGCACCGCCGCCACCTTGAAGCCAAACCCAACCACGGTCATTACGATGGCAACGTACAGGAGAGGATCAGCGCCCTTGCCTGCCAGGCCGCCGGCGATTTCCTGCAGATGGGTTGAACCGGAAAGCCCGTACAGGAGGCTGAACCCGAACAGCAAAAACGCCGCGGACATGCCGCCAAACAGGAAGTATTTCAAGGCCGCCTCGCTCGAGCGGGCGTTGCGCTTGTTGAACGCCGTGAGGATGTAAAGCGATAGGCTGGCCAGCTCGAGCGCGATGAAAATCATCAAGAGGTCCTCGGCGCTCACCAGTAACATCAGCCCGATGGTGCCCAACAACACCAGCGCAAGATATTCCCCCACATGCTCGGTAAACCTGCCGGCGGTGGAAATCAGCACCGTGAACACCGTGAGCGCCAAAAGCACATCCTTCAGAAAATCCGTGCGCGGGTCCACGATCAGCATGCCGTGCAGCGGGTCGGGCTGCCCGAAACGCAACCAGGTAAACACCGCCGCCAGGAGGCAACCCACCACCACCAGCATTCCCCCCATCAGAAAACGTCCCCTCACGGTCGCTCCCCGCAAAACGATCAAATCCGCCGCCAGGACGAACAATACCGTGATTGCCAGCACGGTTTCCGGCGCCGCCGCCCTTAAGACCTCGAAATAGTTCATGCTGTCCCTCCCTTCAGCAGCCGTTCAAACAGCGGCGACGCCAGGCACGGCTGGATCCAATTCAGCAAGAGTCCCGGGAAAAGTCCGATGACCAGCGACGCCGCCAGCAGCATCGCCGCGCCAATGCGTTCGGGCGTCGAAATCGGGTCCAACGGATGGTCATGGCCGGAGTTGTCCGGCACGGTGGTATCCGAATAAAACGCCTTCTGCCACGCCCGCAGGATGTAGGCCACGCCGAGCACGATACCCGCACCGGCGAGCAGGGTCATCTTTGGAAACGCGTGCCACGAACCGATGAGCACCTGCAATTCCGCCACAAATCCGCTGAAGCCGGGCAATCCCATCGAAGCGACGCCCGCCAGCACGAACGTGATTCCGGCGAACGGCAGCAGCTTGCCCAACTGCATCGTCTGGAGGTCGTTGAAATCCCGCGTGTGCGTCCGGTCATAAACCATGCGGCCCACGACGGCGAACAGCAGCCCGGCGATGATGCCGTGCGAGAACATCTGCAGCACCGCGCCGCTGAGGCCGATGGCGTTGAGCGTCGCCAGCCCCAGCAGCACAAACCCCATGTGACTCACACTGGAATAGCCGATGACGAACTTGAAATCCCGCTGCACCAGCGCCACCCCCGCGCCATAAACGATGCCGATCACGGCCAGCGCAGCAATGGCCCACTGCCATTCGCGCACGCCTTCCGGAAACAGAACCATTGCCACGCGCAGACAACCGTAGGCGCCGAGCTTCATCACCACTCCGGCCAGCAACATCGAGCCGGCGGTGGGCGCGGCCACGTGGCCGGTGGGTGCCCACGTGTGGAACGGCCACAGGCCGGCGAGAATCGCAAAGCCGACAAACACCAGCGGGAACACCCAATGCTGGAAACCGGCCGGAAACGAAAGCTTGGACAATTCCAGCAAATCGAGCGACGCATGGCCGGTTTGCGCGCGGGCCACCACCCAGGTGGCGATCAACCCGATAAGCACCAAGTGGCTGCCGACAAACGAATACAATGCCAGCTTCATTGCGCCGTATTCCTTGCGCGTGCTGCCCCAGCGGGCGATGAGGAAATACTTCGGGATGATGGTCAGTTCGTAGAACACAAACAGCAGCAGCACGTCAAAGCTCAGAAACACACCGTAAACGCCGCCGATCAATGCGAGGTAGAAAGCAAAAAATTCCTTCGTCCGCTTTTCAACATTCCACGAAAACAAGATGCCCGCGACGGCCGCCAGTCCGGTGAGGACCACGAGCACCAGGCTGATGCCGTCGGCGGCGAGATAGTAATTCGCGCCCAGCGACGGTATCCACGGCACTTTGACGATCGTGGCCGCCTCACCCGGATTGGTTTGCTGCAGGGCTCCGGCCAGGGCCACCCCGCAGCCGGCGACCGCCGTCAACAGGGCGATGATGCGCGCCGCCCGCGCCGCCTCGCGCGGCAGGAGCATCAGCACCAGCACCCCGATAAACGAAATGTATATGGTCCAAGCCAGCATTTTGGATTTACGATTTGCGATTTACGATTGGTGATTTCGCCGAACCCTCACCCGTCCTGCGGACACCCTCTCCCATCGGATGGGAGAGGGCCGAGGCGAGGGCATGCCTTCGACTCTCGACATTCGAATTGCGGCCTCGGTCGCCGCTATGCTTCACCGTATTCATCCATGGTTAGAAGTTCAATTGTTGCACCATTTTCACAACGGTCGCGTCGATCATGCCCAGCACGACCTGCGGCCAGAGCCCGAGTCCAAACATCAGCACGATGGCCGGCAGCACGAGCAGTCGCTCGCGCAGGGTTAGGTCCGGAAACTTCAGCCACCGCGCATTCAATGGCCCGCAAAACACACGCTGGATGATGGTCAGCAAAAAGATGGCGGTCACCAGCAAACCCAGCGTGGACAGCGCCGCCGCCCAGGGCGCCAAGGGGAACACGCCCTTGAAAATCAGGAATTCGCCCACAAACCCGTTCAGTCCCGGCAATCCCAGCGACGAAAACAGCGCGATGCCCATCAAGCCGATGAACACCGGCACGATTTTGCGGATGCCGCCAAAATCATCCAGTCCACGCAACCCGCCACTGCGTTGTTCGATCAGCCAGACGAACAGGAACAGCGTGGAGGCGGTGACCCCGTGGTTGAACATTTGCAGCAGCACACCGTTGAGCGCCGCCGCCTTTTGCAGGTCGGGCTGATGCACGTCGGTCGCCGCACTGCTCACGGCAAACAGCGCCAGCAGGCAATAGCCGAGGTGGTTGATGGATGAGTAAGCCAGCATTCGCTTCAGGTCGCGCTGCGCAAAGGCCGCACAGGCCGACAGCACAATGGTCAGCACCGCCAGCCACAGCAGCGGCGTCAGGACCAGTCGCACCTGCTCCGGAAAAATCGGCAGCAGGATGCGCAGGAAACCGTACACGCCCATTTTCGACATGACGCCCGTCAGCAACATCGTCACCGGGCCGGGCGCCTCGGCATACGCCGACGGCAGCCAAGTGTGAAACGGCACTAACGGCACTTTGACAGCAAACCCGAGGAAAGCGCCGAAGAACACCAGGAGACCGATCTGCGACTTCCAGCCGATGGCCTCGCCGAGCCGAGCGGTGATTTCGCCGTGTCGGGCCAAGTTGGCGAGTTCGATGAAATCAAAGCTGCCCGTGGCCAGCCGGATGGCCAGGAAGCTCAACAGCAATGTCACACTGCCGACCATGGTATATATGAAAAACTGCGTCGCCGCCGGGCCACGTTTGGGCCCACCCCAAAGTTTGATGAGGAAGAATGCCGGTATGAGGCTCAGTTCCCAGAACAGGAACCAGTGAAAGAAATTCAGCGCGGTGAATGTGCCGAACAATCCGGCCTGCAGCCACAACACCAAAGCATGATAAATGTGCGGGGCGTCGGTAGGGACGCGCTGCCTCGCGTCCAGGCCGACCGGCAGGTCGGCCCCAGCACCGAACAAATTTCCCGACGCAAGAATGGCCAGCGGCGTGACCACCGCCGTCAGCAGCACCATCAACAGGCCAAGGCCGTCCACGGCGAGAAAGTATTGAATGCCCAGTGATGTTACCCAGTCGTGTTTCTCGACGAATTGCAGGTCGCCGGACGCAGCATCAAAATGTCTCCACAGGCACAGCGCCCCGATCAACCCGACCAGGCTGAACGCCAGCGCCAGACTGCGCGCGAGCCGCCTTTGTTCGGCGCTCAAACCGGCAACCACGATGCCGCCCAACAGCGGCGTCAGGATCAGGATGGTAAGCCACGGCAGGTTCATGGCTTGCGCCCCCAGATCAGGAACAGCGCCAGCACCACCAGCGCCACGCCCATGACGCGCAGATACGACTGCACGCGGCCGTTGTGCCATTCCGAGATTTCACCACCGCCCTCGCGCAGGGTGTCGCAACCGGTGTCGAAGCCGGCGTCCACCAAAAACTCATCCGTGAACCGGTACAACCGCGCCAGACCGAGGGTCACCCACGTGACCAGCAGCACCATCCCGCCCCAAATCCAGCGATCCAGAAATTCACAGATCCGCGCTGCCCGGGTGTTCAAACGGATGACGGTCGCCTCGTAAATTTCATCCACGAAATATTTGTTCGCCAGCAACCGGAAAGCGAACGGCTGGGCCACTTGCAGCACGTCGGGTTCGTCCGGCGTTTTCCGCGGACGATTGCCATACAACCACCAACCAAGGCCCAGCCCGGCAAACACAATCACCGCAGACGCCACCATTAACCAAAATGTGCCGCTCTCGGCCAGTTTGCCGCGATTGAATTGGACGGTCTCGCCGTTGAGAAAACCATCAAACCACGGCCACGCCGGCGTGCCGATGAAGCCCAGCAGGATGGCGCATACGGCCAGAATGACCAGCGGGATGGTCATGACGCCGGGACTTTCGTGAGGTTCGCCACCACCGTCGTGCGACGGCGGATTCGCTCCGCGCGATTTAGCCTGGTCCGCGACCTCACGGGCGCGGCCACGGTATTCGCCAAAGAACACCAGCGCCACCTGCCGCGTCATGTAAAACGCCGTCAGCAGGGCGCCGGCGCAGCCGAGATAAAACGGAATGGGCGATCCCGGCCACCGGTGCGCGGCGTGCAGGATTTCGTCCTTGCTCCAGAACCCGGAGAAGAACAGCGGGAATCCCGCCAGCGCCAGCATGCCGACGGCATACGTGGCAAACGTCACCGGCAGGTAATTCTTCAGCCCGCCCATCTTGCGCACGTCCTGTTCCTCATGGCAACCGTGGATGACCGACCCGGACCCAAGGAACAACAGCGCCTTGAAAAACGCGTGGGTGATGAGATGGAACATGCCCACCGCCACACCGCCCACGCCCAGTCCCAGCATCATGTAGCCGAGCTGCGAAACCGTGGAATAAGCCAGGATGCGCTTGATGTCATTTTGCGCCACCGCGATGGACGCGGCAAAAATCGCCGTAATCGCGCCGACCCAAGTCACGACTTGGAGCGCCGTCGTCGTGTGGAGTTCCATGAAGGTGCCCGCAATCGGCGCTTGCGTCATCAACGGGAACACCCGCGCCACCAGAAACACGCCCGCCGCCACCATCGTCGCCGCGTGAATGAGCGCGCTGACCGGGGTGGGACCTTCCATGGCGTCTGGCAGCCAGACGTGCAGCGGCAATTGCCCCGACTTTCCCACGGCCCCGAGGAAAATCAAAAGCCCGATGGCGGTGGACACCGCCATGCCCGCGGCGGTCACGTGCGTTGCCATTGCAGTGAGGGCGGAATGCTCGAGGCAACCGTGACCGTTCGCGAAGAAGTTCAAAGTGCCGGTCTCCGCATACAGCCACACCATGCCCAGCAGCAGGCCGAGGTCGCCGATGCGCGTGGTGATAAAGGCCTTTTTCGCCGCCGCCGCCGCGCTCGGTTTGTGATACCAGAACCCGATGAGCAGATAGCTGGTCAGGCCGACGATTTCCCAACAGACGAAGAACAGCAGCAGGTTATTGGCAATGACCACGCCGAGCATCGCCCCGGCGAACAGCGACAGGAAACAGAAGAACCGCGTGAAATTTTCGTCGTGGGCCATGTAGCCGACGCTGAAGATGAAGATCAGCAGGCTGACGAACGAAACCATCACCAGCATGATGGCGGTCAGCGGATCCAGCACCCAGTCCAGCCGCAGCCATTGGCCGCCGAATTGAAGCCAGTTGAAACCGGCGACTTCGCGAAACACGCCGTGTTCGCCATGATGCCCGAGCACCGTACCGAAGGCGCACAGCGACAAGAGAAACGCAAAAACCATCGAAGCGATGGCCAGCGTCGCGGCGAGCTGTCGCTGCGGCTGCTTGTTGACGGCAATGATGGCCGCGGCCATCAGCGGCAGCACCGGAATCAGCCAGAGGTTTTGCGCGATCCAGGTCATCCCTTCAGGTTCCTGATTTCATCCAGGTTGGCGGTTTTGTAATGGCGGTAAATCGCGATGATGAGCGCCAGGCCCACCGCCGCCTCCGCGGCTGCAATGGCAATGGAAAAGATCACAACCATCAGCCCTGACAACGCCTCGGGATGCGGCCCGAACCGCCAGAACGCGATGAAATTCAGGTTTGCCGCATTCAGCATTAATTCGATACCGACCAGCGCGAGGATGGCGTTGCGCCGCGTGACCGCGCCGGCCAGGCCGATGGCGAAGAGCAGCGCGGAAACGAGCAGGCAGCCTTGGAGCGGCGTCATCGATGGCCTCCTGACGAAAATGGAGGATGGAGGATGGAGGATGGCGTAGTCGGCTTTTCCATCTTCGATCCCCCACTTCTTATCCGCGTTTCCGGCTTTTCCTCGCGCATCGCGATGATGACGGCTCCAATCAAAGCGGCCGTCAGCAGCAGGCCGATGACTTCCAGCGGCAGGACGTAACGCGTCATCAGGGTATCGCCGATGTTCTTGACCGTGGCTTCGGGTGCCGGCGGCGCTTCCAAGGGCAAGCTCGTGCTATGCAATACCGCCCAGCCGAGCGTGGTAAAGACGGCGGCCGAAACCAAAAGGCCAGCCAGCCAGCCGGGCGCCACCACAGCCTGGTTGGGCGTTTCGCCGCTGCGCGTCAGCAGGATGGCGAACACGATGAGAATGGCGACCGCGCCGACATAAACAAGGATTTGCGCGAACCCGACGAACTGGGCGCCGAGATTCAGGTAAATCGCCGCCAGCCCGGCCAGCGCCACCACCAGCGACAGCGCGCAATGCACCAGATTGCGCAAGCTCATCGCCGCCGCCGCGGCCAAAAGCGTCACCGCTGCAATGAGGATGAAGGTCAAGGACATGGTTGAATGGCAGAATGGTTAAACCGTTGCATCGTAAAGCACTCGAAGGCGCACGTTTCTTCCCGAATCTCAGCGCTTGTCTGAAGATTCCAATGCGGAACACGGAGCTGAAAAGCTCCGTGAACCCGCAGCCAGGCTGGCTGCGCTACCCGGTAGCGCCGGCTTCCAGCCTGCGGGTGCGGGCGGCATCCTGCCGCCCGTTTAATATTTTCAGACCAGCTCTTGATCCGATTTAACGATTCAACAAAGTAACCAATCACTTTCTTTTTCATTCCGCGTAACGGTAAATGCGTTTGCCGAGTTTTTGTTTTCCCATCAAGCCGCGGCCCAGAATGGCATAGGCGCCAAAAATCAGGGCCGCACTGGCCAGCCAGCGCGTCGGGCCGGCTCCCAGAAAATGCCAAACCCCGGCGGCGACGATGTTGATTAGCGCCAGCGGCAGCATGAATTTCCACGCCAAATTCATCAACTGGTCCATCCTCAGCCGCGGCAGCGTCCCGCGAATCCAGATGAACGTGAAAACCATCGCCAGCAACTTGGCGAAGAACCACAGATAGGAAGGCACCCACGTGAGAAACGAAACCGGCGACGTCCAGCCACCCAGAAACAGCGTGATCCCCAGACCGCAGATGGCGAACATGCCGAGATATTCGCCGAGGAAAAAAAGCGCGAACTTGAATCCGGAATATTCCGTGAAATAGCCGGCGATGATTTCCGATTCCGCCTCCGGCAGGTCGAACGGCGTGCGATTGGATTCCGCCAGCGAGGCGATGGTGAACAGGATGAACCCGGCGAAACCCCACGGCGTGAACACATGCCAGTGCGCGATGCCGCAGGTGTAATGATTTTGCGCGGCGACGATGTCCACCGTCTTAAGCGATCCGACAATCATGATGACCGTGACGGCGGACAGGATGAGGGGGATTTCGTAGCTGATCATCTGGGCGATGGCGCGCATGGCGCCCAGCAGCGAGTATTTGTTGCGGCTCGACCACCCGGCCATGAACACGGACAGCTCCACCGCCCCGCCCACGGCAAAGAAAAACAGCACGCCGGCATCGTAATCGGCGGCGGTCATATTGCGCCCGAGGGGCAGCACCGCGTAAGCCAGCAGCACCGGGATGAGCATGACGACCGGCGCCAGGAAATGCACCACCTTGTCCGCCGCCCGCGGCACGATGTCCTCCTTGGTGAGCGACTTGATGCCGTCCGGGATGAACTGGCCGAAGCCGCACAGGCGGATGTTGGTGAACGGGACGCCGACGCGGTTGGGGCCGTAACGGTTCTGGATGCGGCCGAGCCCCTTGCGCTCAAAAATGGTGATGAAAGCGAACAGGGTGGCGAAGACCAGCGGGATGAACGCGATGGAAATCAGGGCGGACACCAGCGGCTGCCAGGCCTCGGGAACAAATCCCAGCGTCTGGTGCTTCAGAGTGACAAAAATCTGGTCCAGTGTTTCAACCATGGCTTCGTCTGCGGAAGTGCAGAACGAATTTTTATTATCATCAATCGTAATCCACAAATCAAGGCCGGAAGGATGGCATTAGAAAAACCGGGCAACAGACGATGCAAAGTAGAGGCTTTAAACATCACCTGCCGCCCGGCGCCTGCAGGATATTGCTGATTGAGGGTTGAGGTCTCGAAGGCAGAACCTGATGATTGTTCAGTTTCTCGATCCTCGACCCTCGTCTCCCGGTTGGTTTTTTACGTGGCCATGAGCGCAGCCGGCACGCTCCAATCGCTGTCCACCAAATCGTATGGCCCGCGCACAAAATCATCACGACTATGGATGCTCTTTTTGAAGCAGGGCTTTATTTAGATTGGTGCAGGCCAGTGTAAAGTCAGGCTGGAGGGCCAAAGTCTTCCGAAATTGAACGACAGCCTCGTCCACCATTCCCTTTCTGAGCAAGGCCATCCCGAGGTTGTTACGGACGGACACGTCATCAGGATTGATCTGCAACGCTCTTTGGTAAAACACCGCCGCCTCGTCCATATCTCCTTTCTGGAACCAGGCGTTGCCGAGGTCAAATGAAGCCATCGCATCGTCGGGGTGTTTTTCCTGGATCTCCCGAAACTGGGCAATGGCCTCGTTCACCTGCCCTTTATGGAGGAGAGTGACCGCAAGGTCATGGCGGGCATCGGCAAAATCGGGAAAAAGCTCCAGGGCCTCTCTGAATTCAATAATGGCCTCGTCGTCGCGTCCCATCTGGACAAGCGTAGTGGCATAATCGTCATGAGCCTTGGCAAGCGCAACGTCAAGGTTGTTGCGAACTTCCGCGTAGTCAGGTTTGATTTGCAGCGCCCTTTGGAAATGGACGATCGCTTCGTCCACGCTTCCCTTTTTGAACAGAGCGTTGCCAAGGTTGTTGTGGGCTTCGACGTAGTCGGGTTTGATTTTCAGCGCCCTTTGGAAATTGGCGATGGCTTCGTCCACGCTTCCTTTTTTGAGCAGAGCGTCGCCGAGGTTGTAATAGACTTCCGCGTTATCGGGTACAAGTTGCAGCGCTTTTTGAAAATGAGCGATTGCCTCGTCCAGGTTTCTCTTTTTTAGCAGTGCGTTGCCGAGATTATTTTGGCCAAGCCAGTTGTCGGACGTACAGAGCAGAGTATGAGTCCACAGTGATTCACTGTTTCGCCAATACGAAGTCTGCACCCGCGCACATAAAATCAAGGCGGTAACGATGACCGCAGAGCCGCTGGCAAGGATGACGCGGCGGTAACGCCAGCCAGCGCACAAATCAGCCGCCGCCCAGGTCAGCAACAGATACAAGCCGATCTGCGGCAAATAAGTGTAGCGATCCGCCCGCGCCTGCCCTCCCACTTGAACAATACCAATCACCGGCACCAGCATGACGAGATACCACAGCCATCCGGTCAAAAGATACGCCCGGTGTCGCAGGAAGAATACGCCCGTGGAAATACCGGCCAATACCACTGATGAGAGCACTTCTTTTGAAACACCAACGCCCCCCGCCGACAATGGGTATAATACCGCCAGGCCGGACGGCCAGAACATCTGGCTCAAATAAGTTACATAGGAGATCAAGGCGTTCCCCACGCGCAAGGGAATGGAAATTTGCTCAAACGGCTGGATGGCCTCTGTTTGGGCAAAGAGCGTAATCACACACGCTGCGACGGCCAGTCCGAACAAAGGCAGTTTTTCAAGGTTCAGCCGTCGTGGAATCGGGAAGTGGTTTTGGTCGCGGCGGTCTGTGACCGTCGCTTCGGCGAGATTGGCCATACGATTCAGCGGCCAGTAGTCCAGCAGCAACAGCACGAACGGCATGGTCACCAGCATCGGCTTGCACATCAGCCCAAGTGCAAACGGGAGCATCACCATCAAATAGCGACTGAGCGACGGCGATTTGCGCACGTAGCGGACATAAGCCCCAAGTGTCAGCATGAAGAACAGCCCGCTCAACACATCCTTGCGTTCCGATACCCACACCACGGATTCCACTCGCAACGGATGGACGGCAAATACCGCCGCCACAAATGCGCTGCGCCACAATGCGCCCGTCATTTCCCGCAACACCAGAAACAGGAGAATTGCCGTTGCAGCATGGAGCAGGAGACTCGTCAAATGATGACCCCCGGCCTGTACCCCATAAAACTGGCAATCCAGCATGTGCGACATCACTGTCAGCGGATGCCAATTCCCCATTACACTGTGCGTAAATGCCCACTCAATTCCCTTCAGATTCAGGCCGTGAATAACCTGCGTTTTCCCATACACATATCCTTCGTCATCGTAATTGACAAACCCATGCCCCAGCGTCTGGCCGAAGACCAACCAAACGGCACCCAGGAGAAACAGGCAAACGCCCAAAACCGTCCGGTAATCGCCCGGCCCAATTGAAAGAATTCGTTGAGTTACTTGATGGGGAGGGACAGTTTGAAGAGTTTTCAAGTTCATGCCTTCAAACGTGTCGCATGGCCTGATTTCATGACAACCGGCTTGGCCTGTCAACAAAATCAGGGTGCGCTCACTTGATCCAATGATGGCAGGTTCTTGAACAAATTCTGCCGGGAATCAAACTCCATGTTCCGCGAGTTGGGGGTTGGATTCAGGTAGTAACGAAAGTTCATTTGATCGGGGTCGCCGTAAATTTTCCCATACAACGCGCTTTTCACGTTGCCGTTTGAGTCCAACACTGTCCGCACACGGAAAAAGTAGTTTCGGTTTTCGTCGTAGTCAGATTTCCCTGCCTGCCCCGGATGATGAAAATTTTCTCTGACTAATTGAGATTGGTAGCCGTCCGCTGGCGCTTCATGGGGCGAGCGAAGCCCGCTGCCTTTTTCCGTTTCCGGCACGGCAAACTCTTGAATGCCATCACCGGCGTTGGGAAAACTGATGGTCAGTTTGTAGTCATAGTCAGAAACGGATTTCTTGTCGAAGGCTTCGGTGACGACAAGGTCTGTCGCCTGGCCTTTGCCGCAGGGTGCAACCCAATCACCCGCCATCAAATCGTAGCCGACGGAGTTGGTGAAGGCGATGGGCGGGCGGCCTGTCTTTTTGAAAATCACCGGCTCGGAGTTTATCCGCTTGGCATACATCGGAATGGGCTTGCCGATTTTTTTAAGCGTCACGGCGATGGTTGGATTTCGACTTGCAGCCACGGTTTTGTCATCTAACTGCCCCGGCTGATACAGTTCATGCCCGATGTGCGTGGTGTAATAGCCGGCTTTCTCAATGTTGATGCCTAAACTCCATGAACTATCCGTATGAGACGCGCTGAACATTCCGTTGGTGTCCGTCAAGCCTTTGATTTCACCATACGATTTCTGGTTTGGATCAGACGGTGCCGGCAAAATGTTGTAAGAAACAGCTACGTCCGCGCCAGCAACCGGAGCACCGTCTTCCCCAACGACTTTGACGGTAGCAGCCCACTTGTAGGTAGGGAGCAGTTGTCCAAAAGCACAGCCGATGGTCAAATAGACCAACGCTAAACAGAGTGGTATGAGCGTGTTTTTCATAATCATCGCAGATGTCCTGACGTTACCAGTTGGTTGAACAGTTGATAGGTGAAAGGATAAGCCACGACATACATATCGGAATGATGCCATTCGCCCGCCGCTGGATTGCCGACATTTACTGGCCCGCGAGTTGAAGGCCAACCATTTTCAAAACTGGACTGCATATCAAAATTTTGGACTACGATTCCAGGGTCTGGCACAAGATTCGCCCCGATGGGTGGTGTCAATGCCGGAATAGCATCTGAAAGAATCCTGTTTCTGTTAGCCGCAGCGTAATCGCTGCCGCCGGCATCCGTCACTTGGAGATGATCATAATCAGGGTGATTGCTCCCGAATGTATGCCAGCCAAAATCGAAAAAGGCGTTCGTCTGCAACTGGGAAGACGGGATGGCGTTGGCCATTGCCACAGTGTAAGTAGTGTAACTATTAGGGTTGAGAGCATTGTCATTGAATCCCCAACCACCGTGGTTGCTGCTCAAGATTGAGTTGCCGGACATCCGCCCCTTGTCTTTCTCCTGCCAAGCCCAGACGTAGGTTCCCGACTGGCCTTCTATCCATTGCACCAACTCCCTGCCAAAAAGGGTAAAGAGGCTGCTTGGCGGAACGCCGACATGAGTTCGCAGCACATCCTCCCCGCTCGAATAAAAATTATAAACCGCGGTGTTGCCCAAATTTGCCAGTCGGTCATCCCAAGTGAGCGTGCTACGAGCGTCCGAGGACGGCCACAGATTATACCACTTGCTGGCATAGAGTTGGCTCACATAATTTGTCCAAACGGGATAAATCATGTTGACGTTCACCGCCGCGTTCCCGTCAATGGCTTCCATTGCCACCGCCCCGTCAATCATAAAATACCTCGTCGGAGCCGCGCCCCAATCGTTGATGGCGCTCAAACAAACCATGTTGCCCAAGCTGTGACCCGCCAGCGTGGTATCACCACTCAAGCCTGACAGAAAATCCTTCAAAAACGGCGCGGTGACAAACGCATTGACCACGTTCGTTTGATAATTGGCAGTTACTCCTGAAACGTAATCGCCTTGCGACTGGCTGCCATTCCACGTCACCGCGTAAAATTTCGCTTTTGAACGAGCCTGATAAAGCCGTTTGAAAACTTCTGCGTCCCCGCCTCTGGCTTGGGACTCATTCACGTTGTAGCCGTGAACAAACACAAAGTTTCCATTGGGATTCAGCGAGTCGGGATTGTTCGGCGGTTCATCCGTATCGCTTTCCCGGCTCACTGCGCCACCGGTCACGCTCCGCAGATTTACCCAGCGATACATCTGTTCCACCCCGCCGATGCTGATGTAGAGCGGCACGCCGCCCATTTTCTGGCCGTTGCGCCAGATTTCCAACATCAACGGCTGGGTCGTTGTCGCGCAGCCCTCCATCAAAACGACTCCGTTGCCGCCATTGTTCTGAACCCACGCCAGCCAGTTGGTGTCCAGCGTTGTGCCTGGTGTGTTCTGTACCTGAATGGTATCTGCATTTGTTGCCCATCCGTTAAAATTGGTTCCGTAGCCGAAACTGGCGGTGTTGGTCAGGCAATCAAAAGCGTTGGCAGGAGCCAAGGTGGTATGGACGAATTTCACCGCGCCGTCATTTTGAACCAAGTGATATTCAAAGCCATTGGTCGGCGACAGCCAGTCCATGAGGCTGCTGAGGCAAAGTGCTACCGGGAAGAAATTGATCAAATCCGAACGGCCGTTGATGTGATTCAAGTTGCAATTCGGTAAACTGGCACCGGGAATCTGGTCGTCGGCGCCGGACACAATATCACCGCCCTCCTTCGAGTCGTTAATCCAGAAGCGGAATGGTTTGGCCGGCGTGGTGTCATCGCTGCCATCGAAGGCAATCTGGCCGTCGCGGTTGTTGTCCACGGCCATAACACGCGTTATATCCAGCGCCTGCACATCGAAGGTGTAGTTCCAATATTGATGCACTTGCGTGGCTGTCGGCGTAACGTCTACATTCATACCTGCCGGTGCAGATACGATCGCTTCGCCGATAACCGAGCCGTCATCATTGGTAATTCCGCTGTTGACCAAGGTCTGCCCCTTGATTTGCAGCCATTCCGGGGACAGCGGCACATCTCCGGCATACTGCCGTCCAAACATAGCACCGAAGCTAAATCCATATGGCGGATTCGAAAATTCCAGCGCTTTTGCCCGAACGAGGTACAGATTCGTTGGCCCGGCTGCCAATTGCCCTTGAGGTTCGATCATTACCCGTGTTTCAGTATGATTTTCCCACATTTTATTGACACTCCAACAATCGGTAGATTCCGACGGAAAGAAGGTCAGAGAAGCATATTCCCATGGTACAAAAATTGCATCCTCACCACCCGGAAGGGAATAAGACTCTGAATTGAAACCGAACGTCCCCCCCGAACTGTATAACCAATTAACGGTGGACTCCCAAGCCCCGGCACTACTATCACCTATCCCGCATATCCACTGAATATTCCAGTTCTCATACCGGCTGCCCGAATAACTCATCAGTCCTATTTTAACCGCTTTCGGCTTGCAGAACAATTGCGAACCCAAGTTGTTTCCGCTGGCATTGCCGTCCGCAGGGTTAAACCGAAGATTGGAGTGGGAATAATTGACGGTGCTGGCTGAATAAACTTCCACATCGAAAATTGCCGTACGACCGGAGGTTACCGGAACATCGTCCGCTTCCCAGGTCCCATTGGAATCGACAAACGCCCGGATACCATTTACCCACACCTCGCAATTTGGATCACTCACCGTTCCGATCACGTTCACTGTTGCCTGATTCAATCGGTCATCGGATAGTGCATCTAAAGTCACAGTCGCACTACTTTTGTTAACTGTAATGCTGTCCGAGGTGCTGCCCGCCAAATTCGTGGCAGTGATCGTCAACACATTCGCCCCGTCAGCCAATGGCAGGTTTTGCACCCAAACCAAGCCGTTTTGTTCAATCAATCCTTGGATGACGTTTGTATTGCCTCCAGCATCCACAATAGATGCTGTTATCCTTGCGGTCGTATCATTCACATGGCCTTGCAAAGTGAACTGGTTGCCGCTGATGACGGTTCCACCTTGTGGCCAAGTCAACGTAAACACTGGTAGATTGGTGTCGGCAGAATAATCCAGCGTGAAGCTGACGTTGGTCGTATTTCCCGCCCAATCTGTAGCGTGGAGCAGAATGATGTTTGGTCCGGGACTCAAAACGATATTGGGGCACTCAAAATAATTGGTCGTGTATGCGAGCAGGTTAGTGTTGTAAAATTGCCCCGTCAGGTATCCGATCTGATTTGTCAAAATGCCCGCCGTGTTGCTGACGTCAAACGTGAGATTGCTCAGGGATTCGCTAGCATACCCTTGCACCACAATCAACGGTTGGGAAGCAACGCTGGCACTAGGATTGGTAACCACAATGGTAGGTGGAATTGTATCCAAAATCAGTCCTGTCCACTGCCACGTCTGGTACGCGTCTTGCGGAAGCCCTCGCAACCCGATCCAGACATTATAATTGCCGTCGCCCGAATCCAGCGAGATGACAAGATTCGAGTTATACGGCTGCCACACTGCATCTGTAAAATTGGTGCTGTTAATCACGGAGGCCATGTAGGATGGAACGCCGTGCGAAACAACGATAGTACCGTAAGCTATGTGGGTGTTGATATGATTATTCAGAAAGTGAAGCGAAAACCTGATTTTATTCGGATCAGTGCCACCCAAGTATTCGGTCAGATTGTCAATACCATCCGAATCGTAATCGCCGTTGGTCGGTTGATTAAAATTCCCAAAGTACCTCCACTCCCACCAGTCCGGGATGCCGTTGGAATTTTCATCAATGCCCGTCCAATCACGCCCCCAGATAAACAGGTTCGTACGCGCCATTTGCGGAACCGTGAACGGCGTCGGTTCCTGATTCAAAACCGGGCACACTTCCTGTTCGATGTCCCAGTTTGTCGCCAGCAAGTCCGTCCGGCTCCAGATTTCATAAACTTGGTTGGTCGCATTGTGCAGATTCAAATACGCCTGTCTGTTGGTGATACCCGTAATTTCCAGCCATAAATCATTGCTGCCATACATTGCCGTGGACGCTCCCGCATCCCCACTTTCAAAGTCAGCACCGGCCAAGCTCATCATCCGATTCACCATCGCCCCCGCTTGCGCCTGGAGGGCGGGAAAATCCACGGAGCGGTCATCTATCAGATAAACTCCATTCGTGGGATCAAGAGTGTAAACCGGCAATTCCGGGAACAAGTCGAAGGGGAGCGGAGGCAAAGCGTTTTGCAGACTCCAATAGGTTCCGGGCGGATTGTCCGCCGAAGGCTCGGTGGCCGTTACTGGAATGCTTTGTTCCGGAACCGGTTCTTCCGCCGCCAATGCACGCGCCTGAGCCAGCACTGACATTATGTTCGTGTCGTTAGCTGGAGTTGCTTGAACGTTTCGGATGATTGTTTGGGCGTGGCAGAGATTCAATGAAGCGATGAACCCGCCGATGATTGCCCAAATTCTGAAACTGCTTCTGATCGTTTTCATATTTTCCTTTGCCTGTTGTTAGTTTGCCCTTTCCCAAACGACAAGCATTAGCGTTACTATAGTAACCTGCATAGTCAATCTTTTTTTCTGTATTGCTATGCTGTGCTGTCCGGCCATCTTGACCAGGTTTGTTCCCAAGTCGCCCGCATTTTGCGGGAAGAACGGGAGAAACGCGGTCTTTCCATGACCGCTCTCGCCGGACGCGCTGGTTTGTCTCGCGCCATGATCAGCTTCGTTGAGCGTGAAATAAGGAATCCGAGCCTGGAAACACTTCTGCGAATCGCCTATGTTTTGGACCTTGACTTGGGCGAAATAATTACAAAGGCCAATAAAATCGTCGCCAAGAAATAGTATTTTAAGCCCGATCAACTAGGGCTAACCGGTGGAGTTGTGGCGGTCTTGGCTTTGGCTTCGGCGGCGGCTTTGGCTTTGGCCTCCGCCTTGGCCTTTTCGGCGGCCAGTTGCGCATCCACCGCCGCCGCCTCCTCGGGATGAATCCGGTGGTAATGCTCGTTCGACCGGGCGAGCTTATCCTTCGAATAGAGCAGACCGCCAAACCGGTCGTCGGTGCTCAACTCAAACTCGGTATCCATCTTGATGGCATCGAACGGACAGACCTCGACGCAAATCTGGCAGCTCATGCATACGGAAATGTCAATGTCGAACGTGGCGGGATACAGCTGAGGCTGCCCTTTGTAATCTGGTTTCTTGTCCTTGCTCTTGACGATGTAAATGCACTGGGGCGGGCATTCCTTCTCGCAAATCTGGCAGGCCACGCAGCGCAGTCCCTTTTGCCAATCGTCACCGTCATAGACCAGGAACGGGAATTGCCGGGCATTCTCTTTTTGCGGCAGGCGCTCCTCGGGATATTGCACAGTGGTGAGCCGTTCCTTCGAGACGTAACTCCCGAAGAAGTTCTTCGCGGTCACCGCCATGCCTTTGATGATTTGTTCGCCGAGCATGAGATCAGGAATAAATTAAATCTATAAGGAAACCAGGAAGACAGGAGAATTTCCTAAAAGAAGCAAAAAGGGGGCGCTCGAACCCAAATTTTTCGGCTGAACCTTTTATTTTCATGGCTTCCTAGTTTTTTCCGGGCCGCCTTATTCGGCGATTACTCTCTTGGTTTCCAGTTTCACTTTGGCAAAATTCAACAGCAGGCCATGTTTCCGTCTCGCCGCGCGCAATTGGGACTTCACGATGGCAAAATGAACATCCAGCAATTCACTGACGGCTTTGAGATCAATCACAATTTCGCCTTCCACCAAAAGGTCGAGCCGGTGCTTGCCCACCTCAACGTTGCCATCGTATGTGATAGGCACCTCGACCTGTTGCTCAACTTTAAGTCCGCGCTTTCGCAGCTCATAAACCAGTGCGTTTTCGTAAATTGACTCGATAAACCCAGGCCCCAGTTGACGATGCACTTCAATCGCCGCACCGATGATCTTCCCCGTCAATTCTTCAAATTCCAATGCCATTAATGTCTCCTGCTTTCCTGGCTTCCTTATAAAGTTCGTCCGGGTTTCATCTATCCACTTCTCCTAATACAATGTCCACACTGCCGAGAATGACCACGGTGTCCGAAATCCGGTGCCCGAGACACATGTCCTCGAGAATCGTCAGGTTGATGAAACTGGGCGGCCGCACCCGGTACCGATACGGATTGGCCGAACCATCGCTGATGAGATAAAAGCCCAACTCGCCCTTCGGCGCCTCGACGCGGCCATAAACCTCACCCGCCTTCGGCCGGAAGCCGCGCAACTTCGCCTTCGGGTCCATGACCGGTCCGCCAGGAATGTCGCGCAGCGCCTGTTGCAAAATCTTCACGCTCTCGCGCATCTCCAGCACGCGGATCATGTAGCGGTCATAAACGTCGCCCTGCTCGCCCAGCGGCACCTTGAAATCCAACCGCCCGTAAACGCCATAATGGTCCACCTTGCGGATGTCGTAGTTCACGCCGGCGGCGCGGAGCATCGGGCCGGTGACGGAGGCGTTGACGGCCAGTTCGCGCGGCAGCACACCGACGCCCTGGGTGCGCGCGAGGAGGATTTCGTTTTCGGCCAGAAAGGTTTCAAACTCATCGAGGAATTTGCCGTAATCGTCCACCACTCGCTGCACCTGCCCCAGCCACTCGGGTGTCACGTCGCAGCGCACGCCGCCGAAGCGCATGTAATTGCACATCATGCGCGAGCCGGTCAGCGCCTCGAACAGGTCGAGGATTTTCTCGCGTTCGCGGAAGGCGTACATGAGCGGCGTGCCGAGCGCGCCCATGTCCTGCACAAAAAATCCGATCAGGCAGGTGTGATTTTGCAGGCGGGTCAGTTCCGCCACGATCACGCGGATGTATTCGGCCCGTTCCGGCACCGTCAGACCGGCCAGCTTTTCGACGCTGAGGGCGTAGGCCCAGTTGTTCGTCATCGAGCAGAAATAATCCAGCCGGTCCGTGTACGGCATCGAGGCGAGATAGGAAATGGTTTCGGCGATTTTCTCATGGTTGCGGTGCAGATAGCCGAACACCGGCTTGAGCTTCACCACGCGTTCGCCGTCCAGCACCACGTCCATGCGGAACACGCCGTGGGTGGAAGGATGGTGCGGCCCCATCGAGACTTCCAGCAGGTCGCCGAGCGGCTCGCCGGAGCCGCCGGTCTTCGGCAAAATTTCGTAGTTCGTCGCCGGCATTTGGGTGACGGCATTCACGCTTGTACCTCCGGCGGATAATGCTTTTTGGCCTGCTCCAGCACCTCGTCGTGCGGCGTCGGCTCATACTCGTAATCGTCGGGCGCGACATAATCCCGCCGCATCGGGTGGCCTTTGAATCCGTCCCACATCAGGATGCGCCGCAAATCGGGATGGCCCTCCAGCCGGATGCCGTACAAGTCGAATACTTCGCGCTCCTGAAATTCGCAGCCGCGCCAGACCGGCGTGAGCGAAACGGCGGAAACCTCATTGCCCCGCCCGGCCGTGCGCTGCCGCAAAGCCACCGGGCCGTGCTTCAATTCCATCGAGTAAAGATGATAAACCACTTCCAGAAATCCGGGCCGCGCGGTCTTCTTCACTTCCTCGATTTCCTTTTCCACGCCGTCCACGACCCGCTTGACCTTGATTTTCTCGGTCAGTTCGGCGTCGAGCCAGTCGACGCCGGTCACGTTGGAGCAGAAATCCAGGCGCAATTGAGCATCGTCGTGGAGAAATTTTGCCACGGCCAAAGCGTGGGCCGGGTCCACGAGCAGCGAGCGCTCGCCCGCCGGGCAATCGTTCGGCAAAATTTCGATCTTTGCGCCGGGGACCGCCGCTTCGATACGCGCTTTGATTTGCTCGGGTGTTTCCACGGTTTAGCGCTTGAGCACGGGCGGCTGCCACACTTCGGGGTTGCTCGGCGGTTCGAGGTCGTGCTCGCCGTAGGCCGGCACCGGAAATTCGCTGGGCGCGCCTTCGACCAGGTGGCGCGGCCGGTTCGGGCCGGTCAGCTTCTGTTTCGTGATTTTCTCCTGCAAGGTCATGATGGCGTGGATCAGCGCCTCGGGCCGCGGCGGGCAGCCGGGAATCGCCACGTCCACCGGCAGATACCGGTCGATGCCCTTGAGCACGTTGTAGCCCTGCTTGAACGGCCCGCCCGAAATCGCGCAGGCGCCCATCGCGATGACATACTTGGGCTCGGGCATCTGGTTGTAGAGCCGCACCACCAGCGGCGCCATTTTTTTGGTGACCGTGCCGGCCACGATCATCAGGTCGGCCTGCCGGGGCGACGGCCGGAACACCTCCGCGCCGAACCGGGCCAGGTCATAGCGGGACATGGAGGCGGCGATCATTTCGATGGCGCAGCACGCCAGGCCGAACGTCAGCGGCCACACGGAATTCGCCCGGCCCCAGTTGTACAACTCCTCCAGGGTCGTGGTGTAAACTCCTTGTTTTTGCAGCTCGCTTCTTAAACCTTCGTCAATCATGGCAAATTTGTTCATGAACTTCCCCATCTTCATGCTCATCCTCAAAAATGACTAAAGAGGATGACGAGGACGAGGGAGTTTGATTCACTTCCAGGTCAACACTCCCTTCCGCCAGGCCCAGACCAGCCCTTCCACCAGCAGCAACAGGAAGATCATCATGGCCAGAAACGCACCCACGGACAGGCTGCTGAAGGAAACCGCAAACGGGAGGAGAAAGATGGTTTCCACGTCGAAGACGAGAAAAATGATGGCGTAGAGGTAATATTCCGACCGGAAGGAGATCCAGGCATCACCCTTGGATTCCAGGCCGCATTCGTAGGTGGCATTCTTGTCCCGGCCGGGCTTGTTCGGCGAAAAGAAGCGGGCCCAGGCCCAAGCCGCCGCGAGCGGCGCCAGCGCAAAGCCCACCGCCACCACGATCAACAAAACGAGCACCAGATAAGGATATTGGGACGATTCCATCACGTCGCTTAAACGGGAGGAGCCCGGCACCATCAACTGGTCGCATCCATCGCCGGATCGCACGCGATACCATCAACCTTTCGGATGCTGCCGCCAGGCTGCCTGCCAAAATAAGAGGCTAATTCAGGCGATTAGAATGTCAAGCGTGCACACGCGCTGGCCACCCATTGCTGTGATCGTTAATAACTGGGAATCTGAGGCCCTTCGGGATCGAGAGTGAAATTCCTTGCATCGCGGATGCGAGTCCGACAAACTGTTGTTTCTGCAACCGCGGGGTGGAGCAGCCCGGTAGCTCGTCAGGCTCATAACCTGAAGGTCGCTGGTTCAAATCCAGCCCCCGCAACCAATCTCCGGCACTGAGTGGCAGCGGTTTCCGCTGCACGACGGGTTGGCATGACTCCTGGTTCTGCGTCTGTTCAGAAAGGACAGATCCCGTACCGTACCCAATAGCCCAGCAGCTTCAAATACTCCAGGCGGGTGCGGATGCCGGTGCGATTGCGCGACCAATCGGCGCGCGCCGAGGCAAAATAGGATGGTCGCGAGTAAAACCGGATCTCCGGGGCGTAATGCCGGAAACAGGCCAGCGCCCGGCGCGAATGATACCAGGAGGTGACGATGATGACGCGCTTCACTTTCTGGTCGCGCAGCAATTGAGTGGTGGCTTGCGCATTTTCCTTCGTCGTCTTGGATTTGGGTTCCAACTCAATCACTTTCGCCGGCACCCCCGCGGCCACCAGCCAATGACGATTGATCGCCGCATCGCCATAGCCGCTGATGATGATGCGCGGCGCCGCGTGTTCCTTGAATAATTCCGCCGCGCGTTCGGCGCGGTCCCGCGCCCCACCACCCAACACCACCAGCACATCACCGGTTACCGGACCGCTGTCCACGGCCAGGAAAAGCCGGGGGAAAAACAACGCCGCCGCCACCAGCAACCCCAACAGGATGAGCAGCACCAGGACGGCCCGTTTGATGAGTTTTCGCACGCGGGCAAACCATTACACCAAACGCCGCCCCTCGGCCAGCGCCGGATTTCTGCCCGGGACCAACCTGGACAACCCCAGACCCGAAATCCGAGACCCGAGAGCCTGAACACTCACCCGTACAGCGGCCCGAAATTATGGCACGCGCGATAATCCGCCGCCTGCAATTCGAGCGCCCCAAACAGGTTCCAGGCGCTGGGCCGGAAGATTTTCTCCTCCGCCACGTTGTGCATGGCCACCGGAATCCGCAGCATCGCGGCCAGCGAGATCAGGTCCGCGCCGATGTGGCCATGGCTGATGCTGCCGTGATTCGCGCTCCAGTTGTTCATGACGGTGTAAACGTCGCGGAAGGCCCCCTGCCCGGTCACGTTCGGCGCAAACCAGGTCGTCGGCCACGTCGGGTTCGTCCGCTCATCGAGGATTTTATGGACATTCGCCGGCAAATCCACCGACCAGCCTTCGGCGATTTGCAGCGCCGGGCCCAGCCCCTTTACCAGGCTGATACGGCACATCGTCATCGGCATGCCGCCGCGCGAGCGGTAAAGCGATGAGAACCCGCCGCCGCGGAAATACTCGTAAACCGCCGCCGGCCAGCTCGTGGCCTTCAGGCATTGGTCCACCTCGGCCCGGCTGATTTCCCAGAACGGTTTCATGGCCGGCTTGCCGTCGCGCTCCTGCCGCCCGGTGCCATCGAGCGTCGCCGCGCCGGAATTGATGAGGTGCAGCAGGCCGTTCTCGCTCTGGCCTGACAATTTGTGGCCGGTGACGCGCTTGACGGATTCCGGGCTCCAGTACGTCCGCACGTCGGCAAAGATCTGCGCCGTGTTCGTGAGCAGATAACCCGCCAGCATGCACGCGCCGTTCAACGCGTCGTTCTCCGTGGCGAAAATCATCGGCGGCCGGATGCCGTTCCAGTCAAACGACGAATTCAGGATCGCCTCCATGAAATCGCCGTTCGGATAATGATCCGTCCAGTGGCGTTGCCCCTGGAAACCGCCGGCGATGGCATTGCGCCCGAGCGCCTCCTCGCCAAAGCCCAGCTCGGCCAGACGCGGATTGCCCACCATCAGGTCGCGCGCAATCATCGTCATCTTCACCACCGTCTCCCATTCCCAATCCTTCCGCGCCCGGTCGCGCTGCGACTTCGCCGGATTCCAATCCTTCCCCTCC
>Ga0335071_10000608_pt1 | contig 39231 bp, 30 predicted proteins | sample Lox_Sample_15_FD_206724 | JGI IMG/M metagenome (GOLD analysis project Ga0335071, IMG submission 206724) | Soil microbial communities from Loxahatchee National Wildlife Refuge, Florida, United States - Lox_Sample_1.5 | ecosystem: Environmental > Terrestrial > Soil > Wetlands | place: USA... | reverse complement strand
TCCTGGTCCAGTGGTCATAGTCGTTACGCCCGTCAACAGAGGAATCATGCTTCGATCGGCAATCTGCTGCGCGAGTCGGCGGCAGTAAACGCATTCCCGCCCAGCGAGGGCAGGCCAGTTGAACCCACGGAGCAAGGCATCTTGTTGCTGCTGCTTCTTGTCAGATCCCGTGGTCGCATTGCACCAACAACTGTTCGGAAAGTGGACCGTCAAATACCCAATCCACGCTCTTTGGCTATATAAGGCCGCCAATTCATTTGCCTGATACGCAAGATCGGACTCCGAAAAATCAGCACACGGTTTATCGAGCCGGAATTCAAGAACGGCCGCACCCGTGTCGACAAACGGATCACCGACGAATTGGATAACCGGTGACATGCAAGTCAGAAAGTCCCCTTCGCATCGGGGAAACTCATAACGGATGCTGTCAGCATGCCCTTCCCCCACACAGTCTGCCGACCAACGCCGATCCACTTGCCGAGATGAAGGTACGGCATAAACTCACTAAGCTTTCCTTGGTACTCGACTTCGCCGACGAACCCGCCTAAAGAATGCCGTTGACCCGTGCGCGAGGAAAGTCGATCCGCCGCGATCCGTTGCAATTCGCAGCGCAGAATTCTGACCGCCGCGGCGCGCTCTCCTATCGCTCGGAAATCGATATCGAGAGGGCCGTCACCATAAAGAGTGCGCAGCGTGCTGATTCTATCGCGCAAGCGTCCGAACAGGATTCCGAACTCCGGACGTTCTGCCACCCGATGCTCGCTCTTGAGTTCCGTGGGCGTTACAAACCGCACGCGCACGCGGTCCACCAGCGCGGCGGAGGGCTCAAGATCAACCTGCATCGCTTTCGTTGCGCATTCGAGCAGCGTGCTGCCGTTGAAGACTTGGCCGGCGGGCTCGCCCGCTTCATTCAATCGCCACACCGAAACCAGATCGGCCCGGCCGCGCCGCGGTCCCAGGCCTTCCCGAGCCAGTTGCGCGAACGCCAACACCAAATAAGCGATGGCCGGGTTACGCATGTCGAACAAATTGAGATCGAACGAGAACGCAGTGCCGGGCTCCACAATCGAGCCGTCAAGGTGTGATGCGCGGAACACAAATGGCCGTGGCCAGTCAGTCAGGCCGCTCGGACCCTCACCGAGCGCAGAAGGCTCGAACATCAGCGCATATGGGCAGGAAGCGCGAAGTTCGCATGTGCGGGCACTCTCACACTGCGGCACGCACGCGATGCGGCGGAAGATCGTGCCGAAAGCGCCCCGCAAAATATTGGCGGACTTTCCAGGCGGAAAGTGGATCGATTCCCGCGCGAGGAACGAGAATCGCAACGGATACAACCGGAAATGCAAGACACATTGTACGTCCGATTGGCGCCAACATGGTGTGGCTTCTCGTGCTCACTCGCATACAGGCTTCCTCGCCGCCAGCAGATTAGACTAGCGGGAATCGAAACCGTTGCGCGGTATCTGATCACACCCGATTTTCCCTTATCTATTTAATTCTATTTGGAGGGGCACCGATCGTTTCGCGATCATACCCCACATGAATTCGCTGCGTGTGATCAATGTGTGAGCAAAGCGGCGGACATGGCTCCGACGTCAGTTCGTCTCGCACGCAGCAGGAGTGGTCTGACCTAACGACATTTCCCCGACTGTTTCTGCGATCATGCACAGTTACTCGGTGCTGAGTCCTTAATCGGACTTCTGCCAGTAGACTCCGGTCCAGTCGATCTTTTGCAGCGGTGTTGTGATGCCCTTCTTTTGGCGGAATTCGTTCACTGCCATCTGACAGCTCTTCGTGTACCCATAGTCGTCGATGATGACGTATCCGCTGGGCGACACCTTTGAGTACAGCGATTCCAGCGCTTGGATTGTTCCCTCGTACATATCCGCGTCGACGCGAAGGACCGCCAGCCGTTCGATCGGCGCGTGCGGAAGAGTATTCTTGAACCAGCCGACGAGGAACTTCACGCGGTCATCCAGGAGCCCGTACCGCGCAAAGTTCAAACGCACCGTATCAACTCCAACCGCCAATTGATCCCCCTGTTTGAAGTGTTCGTCGTGCAGGTCGGCGGGATACGTTGCCGGATCCGGCGCCGGTAGCCCTTCGAACGAATCGGCCACCCAGACACGGCGGTCTGGATCGTTGTAGGCGAACAGCGCCGCCCGCATGAAGATCGTCGCACCACCCCGCCAGGCACCACATTCGATGAGATCGCCTGGGACTTTTCGCGCCAGTACATCCCGGACACAGTACTGGATATTGTCCAGACGCTTGATGCCGATCATCGTCTCAGCCGTCTCGGGCCAGGCCGTGCCTTCGTCCTGTGAGTTTGGTGCCAGTTGCGAGAGCCTGAGGCCGCGGGCATTCAAGAAGCGCCGAACTGGTACAGGGATACTCGACTCGTCCGAGGCGTCGTAGTCGGACCGGGTAAGATGCCGTTTCATGACGTCGAGGTAGTGGTCTGCAAGAGACGTTTGGGCCGGGAGAACATGCGCCGGCTTCGCGGCGGCTACAGTAGGAATTGACAGCTTGGCGAGCACGACCATGGTGAGCAGGCCCACAGTAGCGAGCACAGCGATTGCAATCTTGAGCGTGCCTGAGAGGATTTGCTTCATAGGGGTTCTTTACACAATCAAGCCACGGAACCGAGTCGGATCCAAGATTATCCATGTTTAGGTCTCCCGCCGCTGCCAAAAGTTAACCACTAAGTTGTAAATGTGGGACAGTTACGTTGCACCGTGGCAACGCAGTCGGTTACCGATTCACCGATTCCGCTCGCGTGGACATATAGTAGTCTTGCCTGCCCGAAGCTCTGGCCTGCGGGGCCGCGCGGCTTACGCCTTAACCGAAACTGAATCCATAAATCACGGGGTGCGTCAGTAAGCGTCCGAAGGCTGCCAGACCGAACGGTTACGACACAGTGACACAGTCGGGTGAGCTTTCGGTCGATAAACCGACACTGCCGGAACCTGGTCGAGCACGCCTATTCGCACCGCGCTTTGCAAAGAGTCCGTAACGGCCAGCGTGTGAAACCCAAGTCGAGCCTTGGAGGCCTTATTGCCCTCCACCAAAGAATAACCCACTCACAACCGCGTTATATCCTGCCAAATGCGTGAAGCGTACTCTGACTCGACCGGAAACGTTCCAGACCAAGTAGACACCGCCATGGAAACTAGTCAATGTCCGTGTATCCAGGACCGTGTTTGTAGCAACATCGATGACGTCGATCTGCTGCTGCCTGGACGTTGAGTCCCAATCAACGCAATACATGGCGAACCGATGGGTCGCGCCATCGCTGAAGTCCAGATCAATCGTAAATGTTGGTGTTGAATTCGAATACCAGATATCGGCTATCCGGTCGTTAGGATTGGATGCTTTCTGAAGCCCTCGAATATCAGTGGTAGAACCAATCCAACTGGTGATGCTTTCATCGGTTACGATCGGAGTCAAATACGCCGGGTAGGCCACCGTATCGCCGATCACATTGTATCCATCTGACCCATAGACGCCCTTCCAATTACCTTGCGTCGTTGTGTCGGTGCCCATGAAGGTGGCGCTACCAGGTGGTATTGGCACAGGAGAGCCGAAGAACACACCCGATACGACCGAATTGGGCCCCGCCACTCGTGTGATATTGACTTTGACATGGCCCGATAGCTGCCAGACGACGTACACGCCGCCCACAAAGCTGCTTATGTTTCGAGTGTCGAGAACATTACCGGTGGAAGCATCCACAACCTGGAGTTGCTGTTGTCGACCTTGCACATCGAAGTCCACACAATAGAGAGCAAGGGTGTGGGCGGCGCTGTCCTTAAAATTCGCGTCGATAGAAAACGTGGAGCCTGAGTACCACACATTCGCAATGCGGCTAGCCGGATTCGAAGCTTTCTGAAGGGCCGAAGCCGTCACTGTTGACCCCGTCCAGGACCACGAACTCTGCCCAGAAATCGTAAGGTTTACGTACGAAGGGTAGGAGACGGTGTCGCCTATTACATTGTATCCATCAGTCCCGTACACACCTATCCAACTGCCCTGTAACACAGAATCCGTGGCTAGGAATGTGGCGGTATTGGTACCCGCAGGGGGCGGTGACAACGTAACTGTCGCGCTCGCGGTGGCTGTCGGGTGGGCCACACTTGACGCCGTGACGGTCACGGTTTGCGTGGTAGCGATCATGGACGGTGCTGTGTACAGGCCAGTGTTATCGATTGTGCCAACGCCCGTGGGGCTAATCGACCATGTGACAGCTGTGTTGGATGTATTGGTTACCGTGGCTGTGAACTGCTGCGCCTGGGAAACCGACAAGGCGGCTGTTGTGGGAGCGACGCCCACCGAAATGGCTCCGCCGGTGACAGTCAAGGTCAACGTTGCTGTTCTTGTCGTGCTGCCACTAGCCCCATTTACGGTCAACTGGTAGCTTCCGTTGAGTATCGCTGCTAAGGTAGAAACTGTCATCAGAGTTGATCCGCCACCCGTTATCGAAGTGGGCGAAAAGGTCGCTGTGGCGCCTTGAGGGAGGCCGGTCACAGAGAAAGTTATTGGGCTATCGAAGCCCCCGGTCGAAACTGATGTGATCGTGAAGATCGCATTTGACCCCGCCGTAACACCCGCTGTTGTCGGTGATGCTGCGATTGAATAGCCTTCTGTCCCGGCGCCGGAAATCGAAATAGGAAGTTGTGAATCCAGCTGACTCATTTCAGTAGGTGTTAGGATCCGGCCCTTATAGATAGCCAAGTAGGCCAACTTGCCGTTCAATGAGCCCGCTACCGGGCCGAAGCTTGCATTCCCAATCCGAAACGATCGGCTAGTCGCATTCGTATACCCGATCGATCCACTGCCGTCCGCCGAAGTAGCCTTGCCTTGTTCTGTTCCGTTAACGAACACGTGTGCCGCGCCCGCCATTCCGAGCGTGCCGTCCCACGTGAATGCCAACTGAACCCACTGCCTGGGCGGCACTGCCCCTCCCGTCGTCGCGACGGTCATGTCACCACTACTCTTTTCCACATTTAGCTGAAGCGCCCCGGCGTTGTCCCATCCGAACAGAAAACCGGAACCGCAACAATCGCCGTCGTTCTTTTCCACAATTCCCGCAGCTGACACTACATTGGCGTATACTTTGGCTACAATCGTCATTTGCTGCGGTGTTAGCTGGTCGAATGTCGGGTCCGGTCCCGCGTCGAGATAGCTATTCAACGAAGTTCCGCCGTTGAACACAATCGAAGGATCACTTGTGTTCCACGTTGGTGCATTCGAGCCCGACAAATTCGCCACTTGGTTGTCCAGAAGGTTCAGATCTGCGATGCCGTTTCCTTCATTCATGAGGAACAAACCCGCTAGGTTCGCTGACAGGGGATTGTTGGTATCTAGTGTGGATCCTGTCGGGCGAGATGGCGAGGGATTCGAACTCCCTGGGAGCAGAGTGACGATCCCACTTGCAGAAACCTCAGGCTGAGCCACGCTGGTCGCAGTCACAGCAACGCTCGTCGCGGAACCGACAGAGTTTGGCGCACTGAACAATCCATTGCCGTCTATGCTGCCAACACCACTCGGGTAAAGGGACCAGGTAACGGCTGTGTTGGTCGAGTTGTTAACGGTTGCGCTGAACTGCTGGGTCTGTGATGAATAGAGTGTAACAGACATCGGACTGATGCCGACAGAGATTGGCCCAACCGGCCCTGGCACACTCGAAACACTGACCGTCACGTTACCCGTGAAATTCGAGTTGCTAGAATCGCCTGACACTACTATCGTATAGATTCCCTCTACCGGGAGGGTAACGGTGCGTAGGTCGAACTTTCCAACCCAATCTGACGAGGTCAGAGTATTCCCGCCGGGATCCAGGAGGCTCACTGATGCGAAGCCCAGATCGTTATACAAAAGGTGGATCGTTGTGAGCCAGCCTGCGAGTCCGACGAAGGTGAATTGAGCCGCTTGCCCAGGGGCCGAAATGTGCCCTCCGTATGGCTGATCATACATCGGCAGGTAAAGTGCCGTGTTCGGAGGGACCAGCCACAGCTTGAGAGTCATATAACCTGTGAACGCTCCCCAAGGGTCCCAAATGATCTTATATGTGCCGGTAGTGGAGAGTTTCAAAACCCCGACCGGCGAGGGCTCGTCAATCGCGCTGTAGAGCGTCGAGCCGTCGGGATTCAGGACTGAAAAGTTGCGATCGCCACCCCCGCCGAAGAGCGTGGTAATGTTGATGAGCTGTCCGGCTGTTCCTGAGAACGTCCAGTTTCCATTTTGGCCGGGAGTAGTGATGTACGCGGTTACCGGTTGTCCTCCCTCTACAATCTCGCTGCTGTAATCCTGCGGTACGTTATATATCGTGAACGTAGCGGTGCCCGTGAAGTTGCCCCAGGGTGTAAACGTGAGGGTATACGTTCCAGTTTGAGTCAATGCGGTCGCGTCTATGAAAGAAGGATCGACAAGATTGAACAATGCCGTTCCATCCGGCCGATATACATTTACTGAACGATCCACACCCGGGTTCACGCTCGTTAAGATGCTGATTTTTTGACCTACGGTGCCATTAAACGTGAGTGTGGTTGTGGTTTGGGAACCGGTATAATTGATTGTCATCGGTTGCCCGAACGTAATCGGACCAGCGAACGAGGCATTACCGATAACCAGGCTCACCACAGTGATACGCGTCAGGCTGCCGCTGACTCCTGTAGCCGTCAGTTGGTACGCCCCGCTCGGAGTCGCCCCCGTCGTCGTCACCGTGAGCGTCGTTGATCCTGATCCAGTGATAGAACTCGGGCTGAAACTCGCGCTTGCACCCGCCGGCAGCCCAGTCACCGAAAGCGCGATCGCTCCGTTGAAACCACCCGTTGCGGTTGAGCTGATCGTGAAGGTCGTGCTCGTTCCCGGCGTCACGCTCTGTGTCGTCGGCGAAGCCGCTAGCGAAAAGCTTCCAGCGCTCAGGTTTGCAAGCGGAAGTTGGCTGTCCAACTGCCCCATCTCCGATGGCGACAGAATGCGCCCTTTGTACACTGCCAGGTATGCGATCTTGCCGTTCAGCGACCCGGCCATCGCGTCAATGCTCGCGTTCCCGATTCGGAACGATTGATTCGTCGCATTGGCGTACCCAATCGTGCCGCTTCCATCCGTGGATATTCCTTGAGCTTGTTCGGTCCCGTTGATGAACAGGTGTGCCGATGCCGCTACGCCCACTGTGCCATCCCAGGTGAACGCCATTTGCACCCATTGTCCGGCGGATACCGCGCCGGCAACAGTGCCCGCCTGCATATTCGTGGTGCTTTTCTCGACGGTGAGCCGCAACGCGCCGGTACTGTCCCACCCGAATGCGAAGCCAGAGCCCCCGGCGTTTCCATCGTTCTTCTCGCAGATCCCAGCGGCAGCCAACGTGCTGACGTACACCTTGGCCACGACTGTCATCTGATTCGGGGTGAGCTGATCGAATGTCAAATCTGGTCCCGCATCCAGGTAGCTGCTTAGGGAACGGCCGCCTCCGAAGACGACAGACGGATTGGTCGTATTCCACGTTGGAACAGTCGAGCCAGAGAACGCTGCAGCCTGGTTATCCACCAGGTTCTGGTCCGTCGTGCCACTTCCTTCGTTCATCACGTACAGACCGGCAAGACCACTCGCCAGCGGATTCCCGGAATCCAAAGCATACCCAACTGGACGAGCAGGGCTGACAGGCCCTCCGCCAGATCCTGAGGGCGATAAGGTTACCGCCGCGCTCGCCGAAGTAGTGCCGTCCGCGACACTAGTTGCCGTTACCGTGACCGTTTGCGTGGCCGAGATCGAGGCTGGCGCTGTGTAAAGGCCTGTATTGTCAATACTGCCTATACCAGACGGGCTGATTGACCAGGTCACTGCCGTATTGCTCGCGTTCACGACTGTTGCCGTGAACTGCTGTGTCTGCGAGGTGGACAGCGTAGCGGTTGTCGGAGCGACGCTGACCGATATTGAGCCCCCTGAAGGTGGCACCAGGTTAACCGTTGCGCTGGCCGATGCCGTCCCGTCCGCACTTGTAGCCATCACCGTAACCGTCTGAGTGGATACGATGGAAGCAGGCGCGGTATATAGACCACTGCCGCTGACGGTGCCCACTCCGGTCGGATTGACCGTCCAGGCTACTGTGGAACTGCTGGCATTCGTTACCGTGGCAGTAAACTGCTGGGTCTGGGATGCGGACAGTGTCGCCGACGTAGGTGCAACAGTCACCGATTCTGGCGATCCACCAGTGCCGCCCGTCACTGTGAGAGCAAAAGCCGCCGTCTGCGCGATTGCTCCACTTGTCGCAACTATATTGATGTTGTATGTGCCATTTGCCGCGCTACTCAGAGCGCCCAATGTGAACATCGACTGTCCGGCGCCTATCATGGCATTCGGAAACGCAGTGCCTGTTACCCCAGCCGGCAGCCCTGTAATCGACAGCGTGACGAGCCCACTGAATGGGCCCACACTATTAACGTTTGCCATTACGTAAGATGGTAATCCGCCGGCAAATAAGCCTCCCGACGTGGCCGGCAACGACAGGGTGAAGGTCGGCTGCACGAAGCGAAATTGTGAGGCGGTAAACGGTCCCGTCTGGAACTTCGTATTGGCCGTTGCACCCGTCGCATCGCACTCCACGCTGGCGGCTACGGTGTAAGGTCCATCTACACCCATCTGCGCAATTTTCGTTCCGTCGAAGTCGAATGTCGCCGTATTGTTGCCCGCCGACAACGTTCCGGTGCCGAATGTAGTGTCGATTCTAGTACCGCCCTGACTCGAAAGGTAGGCACTCCATGTACAAGAGTCCGCGGGTGTAAAGATGCCACTCTGCACTTCCAGCTTGTCAAATGTTCCGGATCCTGTTGAATCGACTCCCGAGGCAGTATTCTGACCCGTAAAATATGCATCGCCCAAATCAAAGGATGAGAGCGAGTAACTCGCGGTCGGGCCTGCATCACTTAGAACATCGACCACCTTCTCTCCGGCAGGATCCTCCAAAAGCAAAACCGCGTTCGTTCGTTCGTACGGACCATCGACGCCCAAATTATATAGGTCTGACCCGGCAAATTGGACTGATAGCTGCTGGGGTCCTGTTCCAAGGTTTCCTCCGGCGGTCCCCTGTAGCCGCTGCCCATTACTGGCTTGGAGCATCATGCTGAAGAGATAGGTGCCGGCCTGCTGGATGTTCACGTTGACAGTCGTAACAACACTGCTAATCAGGCCGTTTCCGCCAACGACTCCGTGATCCGAGAACGAACCAAGAACCGATCCGGCCGGTAGAACAGTGAACGTCGTGGTTGCGGTCCGAGAAATTGAAACGCCCGACGGCAGTGTGGCAGTTAACTTGACCGCTGCCGTGTAATCTCCAGGTCTGGTTGGCACAAATCCACCCGAGTAAACACCATCTCCGCTCGCAGCGTCGAATTGGCCGGAATCCAATAGTGGTACCTGCGCAACCGGACCAGGAATCTGCGAAGTCCACCGAAGCTGCGTCGGGTCTAAAGTTTGGGAGGGATCATACTGAATCGTGAACGTGTTTTGTCCTACAGCATTGCCACCCGCAGCAATATCGCCAAAATAAACTCTTCCGGTGGTTACCGTAATTGAAGGGCTCAGGCTAACGAGTTGAGCACTCATCGTTTGTAGCGCTGGACCTGAGTTCGTCGCTGTAACGGAGTAGGTGAAGTTGCTGGTATGCGCATCGATCGCCTGCTGGCTAATAATTTGATAATTCCCAATCGTCATCTGCGCCGACACGTCGCTTGGCGCAGCAATCATGGCGTTCACCGTGGCATTCTGTATAGGCGTTTGTCCATTGAAGGCATCAGCAGCCAGAACCACAGTATCCCCCACCCTATAAAGTGGTGCACTAGGGGAGGCTCCCATCGTTGCACTCGAAGATGAATAATACGAAACGATTAAAGACGCCGGGGCGGATAGGGAACTTTGGTCCACGCTTATCGTGTATGTGCCAGACGGCTGCGAGGGGGGTAAGGTAATTACGATGTGATTGCCAGGAACGGCAAAGGGATTGGGTAAGCCAGATAATCCAAAGCTCCCATCAGTCACGTACTGATACCCCAATGCTGCCGCTGTCGCGGCGTTAATCTCTGTACCATCCGGCAAGATCAAAGAGACTGGGAGTGGAGCGCCATCGAAAATTGCATCGAATACATCTCCGCCCGCAGAGCTTGGATCAGCGACGAAGGCAAGGACCGCAGGCGTGGTGCTTGGCTGCAGTGTCACTGCCTGTGTGTCCCATGCTTTCAGTTGATCGACAGCGGATGCAAATGGAAATACTTGGCCTTTGAGAGCAGAAATCGAGAGTAAGAATCCAGCAACAACGATCTTTCGCATGAGTCATTCCTTGGTTTTAAGCGCCGGCAGTTCACAGAACCAGAAGTTTCGGAACATTACGTCGGTTCCAAACACGTAATAGCGATCCGCTAAGAACGAAGCTTCGAGTCGCCACAAATCCGGGTTACCCCGAAATGGGCCAGTAAAGCCTCCCACTTTCTTCCCGGAAGCGACATCGTACAAATCGACGTGGAAAATACCTTTAGATGGGTCTGGCCCCTTGCCGGGCCAAGCGAGACTCCCGCCATACTGTTCTGATTTTGGTGTCTGGCGGCCATCATAACTATACACGGCAATCCATCGGCCATGCTCCGATACGTCGCTGCCATAAGCAAATTGGCCCGTTCGGCGGAAGCTTTTGCCCTGATACGTGGCATCAGTTCGATAGAATGAATCGGACCAAACGGGTCCTCGTTTTTCACCTCGCGCCAGTTCTTTCGCGTCCGTCCAGAGACGCTCGCTCGCGGGCCAGACCGTAGGATGATCCATCCTGAATGTGTACTTATCGGTGCTGAAAACGGAACCCACTTCGAGGTACGAGCCAGGGTGTACTTGCATCGAAACGGTAATTTCGGCCGGTTGCCTGGGCGAAAGGCGAAATTCAGCCTGATCTGGCCAACGTCCCATGACGATCACCCGATTTGCCTGCTTTTCCACTTCGGGGTCGGTATGCCAGGAGTCTGACGGGAGTTCAACTGCAACACAGTGCATTGGGCCCGACGGCGTGAGAACGAGCGATTGCCGACCGAACAAAGAGCAGCCCATGGCGACGAAGCACATGGCTGCAATACCGCCCGCGACGGCGAGCGCGAGAGCCTTCAAGGTCGTATTCATTGAACAGGCTGAGCATGCTGGATCGCGCCAACTACAACTTGACCCAAACTATAATTCGCCTCAGACCAGTGATTTTCCCCCTGCCTGAAAGAGATCTCGTTGAACTGCACTGAACTCTTGTAATTGGCGCTCGTTCGGGTAACGGCGAAGTCATTAACCTGGAAACTATTGGTTGAGTTCTCAGTTACAACCTTGACTGATGATGGGATTAGGCCGTTACCGCTCTCCCATGTCACCTTCGTAGATTTGACCGTCCCTAAGAGGTTGTAGATATTGCTCCAGACTGCAGAGGCGTCAATTAGGTTACCACCCGGAGTTCCAGTTAGCGCCTCTGGGCCGATGCTGGTGTATCCAGGCACCATGGCGTCGGCAGACACAGCCTGGTAACTCACATTGTTGGTCTTGCCGCTCACATTGAGTGTGGTTGGAAGTGGCAAAACTGTTTCCGTTTGGTTATAGCTCGCAACTGCACTGGTTGTAAGATCATCAACGCTTGCATCGGGGAAAGCGGCGTAGATTCGAATGAGCGCCGCACGAATAACTGAGTTGGTGGATAGGATATTAGCCAGTCGAGCATCACGAACGTAATCGGCCAGCACGCTACCGTAGTGCGGTGTGGAAATAGTCGTCAAGGAGTATACTCCAAAATTATTCAAGTTAGAATTGTTCAGGTTAGTCGGAATATGGGTCATAAAATATCTGGCATTCAATCCGCCTTTGCTGTGCGCCACGAGATTCGCATAATTGGCGCCGAACTGACTGGCAGCTAATGGAACTTGCTTTAGTAGCTTTTCTCCACCCGCCTGAATACTGGTCTCAGCATTGAGATTTACGGTGCTATCATCAAAAGGCATCTTCGCGTCTCGAAATGCCTGGGCAAACGGTGTCAGCGGAGTACGTCGAGTTGGCCCTATCATGTTCGCGTTGTCAAACCAGCTGCCTGTTTCTCCGCAACACCCGTGAATCATCACGACTGGCGCCATAGCCTGAAAAGTCAACCTACTGGCGCCATTAACAACATTGACCCCGGCGGGAAGGGTGACGAAACCGCCGAACGACGTAAATGTAAAATAAGTGATCGTCTCCGCCTCTATGTCATTAATGCCAGGACAGGTCGTGTCATTCGTGTCGGGCGTCGTGTTAGGACAGGGAATAGTTGAGGTTGGATTCGCAGGATCGCTAAGTCGACGTGCGAAATGAAGAAGGCTTGTCGGTACCCGTACAACACCGGCCCATGACTGCTTGATTTCGCCTGTAGTAGGTCCGACCATAGTATGATACGAAATCGATGTGATTCCGACACCATTCAAACTGAATCTGACGTCGAAAGCGATGGGAACCGGGTCTGTACCGGGCACAAACCTTTCAAAAAAGTTGGCCGGTATTTCCAGTTTAGAATAGAGTGCAACACAGGCGTTGGGCGACACAATACCATTTTGGATATAAGTATCGTAGCTACTTCCAGTTATGGCACCATCGCTGTCGAACTCGGCCGTCACTCCTGGGCCTACAACTCGAGTGACGCGGAAATAGGTCGGCATGTAGGCCTCCGAAAACCCATTGGAGAAGTGGCCGACTTCGTAGTCAGACGAAAGACTATATCTGTGGGTCGTATCTGGCGCATAGGCGATATCGTCTGCTGTCGCGGGACACTGCGCACGAATTCCGCCAGCGCTCATGAAAAGGATTGAGACGACCAGCAGGACCTGGCGCAGAAACCAAACCCGCGCATCACGAAGAGATTTGCAGTGAAGGCGCGTTCCTTCGCGCCTCCACTCCGAGCTGCCATCCAGATCCCGTTTTCCTGTTCTCTGTTCTCCTAGACTCATCAAGCTCCTCCCACTGCCCTCAAATTTTCGTTCACGGTTCGCACGCTCATGGTCCGCAGCGGGCACTTCACCACACTTCGCCGCAGTGTCGGCGTTTGGTCCCGGAAGCGCATGCTGCACGGGCTCAAACCCACATGTAGGTCCGATATGTGCCAAACGAGCCTCGGTTCATAAATCGTCACCTCTGCCGGATCTCCCGATTCGCGTCGAAATCGTGCAGTCCTGCATTTGTTGATCATTAAAGCGTCAATATCGGTTGAAGGCCAATATTGGCGAAGTGAGACCGGAAAGTCAATAATCTTTTTGGACGAGTTCAACTGTTAATAGCGTGTTACAGATCAGCCGAAGGGCCAATTCTTGATTTCTTGGCAATAAATATGAATGTTTTTGCTCGGATATCTCGGTGGCCATGTCTCAGACGATCCGCGGCCCGCTCCCGAGTCCTCAGGCGAGGTGTTCCCATAGTTCCGCGCGACTGCCATAACGACGGGCAGCCTTCGGTACCGTTAGTGGAGATACGCGGCCGCCCGCGTCGCCGCCTCTTTGGCCAAGAAGAGGGATCCGGCGCTGGAAGCCCCTCAAACGAATCCACCCAGACGCGGCGGTCCGGATCGTTGTGGGCGAACAGCGCCGCGCGCATGAAGATCGTTGCACCACCCCGCCAGGCACCGCATTCGATGAGATCGCCTGGGACTTTTCGCGCCAGCATGTCCCGGACACAGTACTGGATATTGTCCAGACGCTTGATGCCGATCATCGTCTCGGCCGTCTCGGGCCAAGCCGTCCCTTCGTCCTGTGAGTTTGGCGCCTGTTGCGAGAGCTAGAGGCCGCGGGCATTTAAGAAGCGCCGGACGGAGGCGGGGATACTCGACTCGTCGGAGGCGTCGTAGTCCGACCGAGTAAGATGCCGTTTCATGATGTCGAGGTAGTGGTCTGCGAGAGACGTTTGGGCCGGGAGAACGTGCGCCCGCTTCGCAGCAGTCAGAGTAGGAATGGACTGCTTGGCGAGCAGGATCGTTGTGAGCAACCCCACGTAGCGAGCATAGCGATTGCGGTCTTCAGCGTCCCAGAGAGGATCTGCTTCATCGGCTTCATAGGGCTCCTCCGCACAACGTATCCGTGGAACCCAGTCGGTTCAATATTCTCCATGTTTAGGTCTCTCCCTGTTGCCAAAGGCTAACGACCGACTCGTGATTGGATTAGTCGCCGGTCATTCCCAGGTGCTGCACGGCGGGTGAGTGAGCCCTTTATGCAGAGTGCAAATTCGAGCTGGCGACGGCCTAATTATTTAAAACAGACCGTTCACGACCGCGTTTGTGGCCGGCCGTACAACATAACCTTGATCTGAACACGGCCGGCCAATTGCCACAAGAGCCACACTCCTGTCACTGAGTGGCTCAGACTTCCGCTGATTCCTGTCACTGTCAAGAAATATGTGCGGCCGGGAGCTGTGTGGCTCTGGTATCCACCGTCATTGTGGAAGAGGCAGAACCGCTAATAGACATGCGCCTGAAGGCGGCCGTTGCTCCGGCAGGCAGGCCACTCGCACTCAAATTCGCGGCTCCACCAAAACACTCCGTCCGCCTGATTTATGCTCTCGAAGAATCATCAAACTCCTCCCACAGCCATCAAATTTCGTCACGGCCGTCTGCTTCGTGGCTTTTGTTAGCACCGCCAAAAATGACACGGTCGAGTAAAGCCAAATGTGCGACAAGACAGGACGCGGCTTACGAACTAAAGAACGGCTATTCAACACCTTCCCGGCGCTGCTTGAACCGTAGGGGTTCCTCTGGGTTGTAGCGGAACTTGTCGGTGGCCGCTTTCGGTACCCGCCGCTTCTTGAGTGCGGCAATGCGTTGGCGAACAAGTTCAGAGCTTGGGTCGACCTGCTCTTTGGGCTTTTGCACTACCCGATTCACTGAAGATGAGTTGGGTGTCGCGGGACGTTCGAGAGTGGCCAGTCGTTTTCGATTGCGCTTCATCTTTTGGTGGACTCGCACAAAATGGTGAACTGTGCTTGCAGCGGCTGGGACATGGCACTTTTCAGTGAGCACGGTTGCGATCTCGCGATAAGTTCGCCCCTGCCGCAGCATTTCGGAAATCAGTTCGCTATACGGCTGAAGGCGTGATCGCGGAACCTTCGGCGGAAGGCTGTCCAGTATCTTCTGTAGATCGTCGTTAATGCCGCCCTCCCTCTGAGGGGATGAAATGCATATAGACCCGCTTAGGCTTTGAACAAGTATAGAATAATGTTAGAACAAATATCGAATGATCTTCGAACAAATATCGAACGAATGGCCGTTATCGGCGGGGCCGCAACTCTAAGCCGAAGGCTTAGGGATGGTGTCTTTTTTATAATTTTATACCGGCCCCTCCGAATTCGATGCCGGCTAGCTCGTAAACCAGACATATTCGATACGCTACAAATCAGCCCTCTTGGGCCACCGCGCCGATTGCGTTATTCTCAGCTTGTGGCGCAGGTAACGCTCGAAATTCCGGATGACCTTCTTGCGGCTTTGGAGACGCCTGGCCAGGAACTTTCACGCAGCATTTTTGAGGCAGCCGTACTGGAAGCCTATCGGGAGCGCAAGCTTTCGACGGCTCAAGTTCGGCGGCTGCTGGGCTTCGAGACGGGCTACGAACTGGACGGCTTCCTAAAGACCCACCAAGTCTGGTTGGAATACAGCTTTGAGGTCCTCAAGCGGGACCGCGAAGCGCACCGCAAGCTGGCCTTCTGACAGGTGCGTAGTTCTCTAAGGAAGCCACTGAACCTGGTTGTGAAGGTCGTCAGGCTCCCAATTCAGCCAAACGAAAAGCAGCCCTTCGATCGCCGCTCCGATTGATCTCGCAGACGGGATCAACAAAACTCCTGGCGATTCGCGGCTGGCAACGAAGTTCTTGAAATGGATGCTCATGGTTCGTATGTCGCCCGAGACCAGAACCCGACCGTCCTCCGCCGCAATGCGCAAAACCTCCGGATCGGGCATGCCTTCCGGAATCGTCCCCGCCGCCGACCGGAAGTCTATCGATGGCTCCCTTCGGAGCACACCTTTTCGAATGTCGGGATCGATATCAGCGTCAGCCTGAAATCTGATCTTCAAGCGAGCTTTGCCGCCGCATCTTTCCTGGCGCGCTCAAAACGGTCGATTCTATCCTGAGGCATTGGATATTGTGCCTTGATCTCCTCAAAGAGGCGATCTTGATCCTTCAGATAGGCCTCGACTTCTGCTGGGTGTTCAAGAATGAACGTGATGACGCCGTAAACCTTGGCCAGAGACCCGAGCGATGGGTAGGCCTCGAAGATCGCTTCCGCCGAGCGCCCGCGCCGAAAATCGTACACTACAACGTCCAGCCCAATACGCGTGCCAGCTACGTAGTAGCCGCCATTCCGGACCTCGACGTATTCGTTGGTCGGCATCATCGACTCCGTTCCCTTCTTTAGTCTAACCCGAGCGCGACCGGTTGCTGGATCAGCTCGCGATTCAATGCCGCCACTCGAAAGCGCGTTGGCCCCGCACAGAGCAGCCTCTTACGATATGTCATGGCCTGCTTCGATCCTGACAACCGAAACCTCGCGGATTAATCGGCCACCTTTGCTCGCCAACCGGTCCGCTCTGACAGGCTGTTCCAAGCGGGCGAGCCGTTGAGCTGCCAACTCAACGAGAAGAGAGTTGAGACCGCTACCCTTTATCAGAACGTCGTGCGTCGTGAAAGCGGCGCGGATTTCGTCATCGCCGCCCTCGGCATAAAGGAATTGATTCCAGGGCAGCACGAATGTTCGCTTCAGAAGGACAACTTCCAATCCTGCCGGCCGTTCTGGCCCTCCCGTTTCCCAAGGCTGCCGATTATCGGTCAATGCTGTGTTCATACCTATGTTCCACTCTTGGTTGATGTTTCACGTTCAACTGCCACACCCGTCCCTGTACCACTGGCGATCGGTACCGACTCGCATACCTTGCGAGATCTCGGGCCGCAGCAACGCCTCGATAAAGTCCCTGGTGCAATCCTGGCCTGACTTTTCGTGCCAACTCGGATGCTGACTGGCGCGCTGCCGATCGCCCGACAGAATCGCGAAGCAGCTCCTTGTCGCTTGTGATCACCTGGACGGTCTCTCGACCGCGAGACGCCGCGACGTAGAACAGTTCCTTTTGCATGCCGTCTGCGGAGATGATCACCGAATCGACGGATTTGCCCTGGCTCCGGTGCGCCGTTACAGCATAACCGTAGGCGAACTGCCCGAAACCGGAAGGCAACTCGCGGCCATCCTCAATGCAGATGCGCCCTCTTTCGTCGACAGCAGAGACCGTGACGATCTCTCCGTTCGTTGCATGAAATCCAGGTTCATGGCGATTGGCGGTAAGAAGCAGCTTGTCGCCTACGGCAACCTCAATTTTGCGCCTTTCGTACACGTCGAAGGACTTCGCCTGCTTGGCGGTAAGTATCCGCTCCCTGCCGCGTCTGTTGCGAGCAACAACGCTTTGCGCATTTAACTGCACCACGTCCAGTGTTTCGTTTTTCGCAGTCCCTTTAACCGCGCGGTGAAATACCAATCGATGGCCCACCTGAAAGTTACGCGTGTCGCTCTTCTGGGCGGTTGTCCAATTCAGAGCTACGTCGCGGGCCACTTGAACGCCTTCCGCAAGGTCTCCTGCCTCCTTGCGCAGTGAGCGGATCGCGTCTGTAACGCGATTAATTTCATCGTGAGTGGAGCAGACGGCCAACGTATCTCGGCCTTGCGCCTGGGACTTCGCCCATGTTCGTGCGACGGTGGAAGCACGATCCGCCCACACGATCTCGTGCACGGCCCCAATTTCCACTAGCTTTTCGAAGCCACATTTGGGATCTCGTCGCAGCTCTTTGATTGCCTCCCGATAATCCGCAATCGTCTGCCGCTGTACCTGCATCAACGCGGTACCCTTAAGCCGGGATTCAGTCTCCAGGATTCGCAATGCATCACCAGCCTCGACGCTCTGGATCTGTTTCGTGTCACCGCTAAACACAATCCGAGCACCTTTTTGCTCGGCCAACCGCAACAGCTCAAACATCTGGCGCCCGGACACCATTCCTGCCTCATCGACGATTACAACTTTGCCGCGCAGTTCGGCGCGCGCACGCTCATCCTGGAGCAACCGCTCAACCGTGATCGCCGCGCCAAAGCCCACCTTCTGAAGCTCTTCGACCGCACTCATCGTCGGTGCTGTAGCGAGCACTTGCCGGCCAGCTTCGATGAGTCCTCGGCGTAGCTCTTGAAGAGTCGCCGTTTTACCGGTCCCCGCCGCTCCGCGAACGTTCACCGCCAAATCGCGCGAATCGAGTACGAACTCTACTGCGTGCCTTTGTTCTGGCCGCAGGCGATCCGATGCGATGAATCGGTTGAATCCACCAAATGGCTCGAAGCGACCAATGCCACGATTCACGCAGGCAATCATCTCTCGCTCCCGCTGCAAACTGGCAGCAGTAGCGATCTCACCACCGTCTCGAAAGATCGCACCGGACGATTCCTGGAGACTTATTGCTGCCCTAAGCTGACTGAGGTCTATGCGGCCGCGGCCGTGCCGTAGAGCTTCGGTGAGCACCTCATGAACGTCGGCAACTGAAACACGTTCAAAAATATGATCCTGAGCGTATTGAAGTGACGGCTCGGGCGAGTCCATAGTGAGCTCATACAAACCGTTCTCATTGCGCAATCCGGACAGGAGGGTCAGGTCCTCCGGAGTCAGTCGAGCGCGGTGGCGCGCGCGTACCTGCTCGGTTCTAAGACCGACCAACTTGTCGGCGCGGGACTCGCGCACCAAGACGGCAACCTCGTTATCAGTCGGACGTCGCCTGTGTGTGGCAACGAAGTCCGCGATGGCTTCATCGCGTTGGCGGCTGCGCTGACTGAATTTGGTTAGCAGGTCGGCGGAAACGCCGCGAATCTCAAACCCGCAGTCTCGGCCTTTGATATCGCGAGCATTCTCGATCTCGTATCCGAGGGATCTCACTTCGCGGGCGAGCGAATTTCGATACACCTCCGTCAGGTACGCCCGACGAGCGTAGATGCCTGAAGCCTGCAACGCTTTCCAGCGGCCCTCAGCGCCATCATAGGTTAAGTTCGCCGCGACGGCGTGTGTATGAAGTTGGGGGTCCATTTCGCGGCTGGCATCGTGTAGGTAGACGGCAATGGCTAGATTGCCGGTCGTGCGGTCGCCATTTGCGCCGTCCAGCCGTACTCGGGACGCGGCGTGAGCCTCTAATTCTTGGAGAGCCTCAGTAACGGCTTTCTCGTGAGCGCTAACCAGCCTGCCGTCGCCACCAACAAGCGCCATGATCGAGACGGACTTGGGTGCGGAGAATGTGAAATCGTACAGATGCCGGCCGTGCGACTGGGCTGTCCCGTCGGCATAAATGCGATCCGCACTTTGTCGTTGACGGAGAAATTTCCCGGTCGTAGGATCAAGCCCCTGGCGCAACGCCTCAAAATCCTGGGACTGTACCGCCCCCTTCAATCCGAGGAGTTCCGCTGCTCGCCCTCTCCAATGGCCAGTGACGCGTTCGCCCTCGGCATAATAGTCACTCCGTTCCAGGTACCGGGCGGAATATCCTCTACCATCCGACATGGCTCGGATCGTGAGCATGGGACATCCTAGTGTTTGATCCTCGGCTTGGCGGGAGGTGCGGTTTGCACCACAGGGGCGCGGTCAACCGGCTGCGCCAGCGCTTCAAACCAACGATACAGTGACAAACCCAACCCGATGCCGATTAAGAGCGCCAGGCTGCTCAGCGCGTACAGCGACCAGCGGTATTCCCGACGAAATGTGGTTACCAATTCCTCAGCACCGCGCCTCGCGCTCGCCATCGCACGAGAGCTGGTCCTCTCGATATCGTCGATCGCCTGGCGGGCTTCCTGAGCTGCACCGCGATACTGGTTGCCAAGCGCAGTTGCGGTGCGCCCGAAGGCTGTTGTGACATCGTTCAGCTGTGCAGCGACAGCCGCAAGGCGGCTAGCTGTCTCCGGAATCGTCGATTGCACGAACTGCTGTCGCAAACTCTCGTTAATCGCGGTGGCAATGACCTCAGGGCTGATGCCGTTCGCGATATTTTCTGGAAGTTGCTCGAGCCGTTGATCGAGCTGCCTTTGATAAACTACGCTGGATTCGACGGTCGTTTGAAGACTTCCCAGTGCGCCGGTAAAAAGCTGTCGAAACTTTTCTCGCTCGGTCGTGATGTCACGCGGCACCTGTACCATTAGGATGTGCAGAAACATCATGGCCCGCAGAATGTGGAGCATTTCATCACTCGACTGCAGTGTCCGGCAGGGCCTCATCGCGCGATAGTATTTAGCACGAATCTCGACAGGCAGATCGTCGGCGATCAGGTCGATCAGGTCCGGTTCGGGATAATCACTAACTTCGTCTGTCGCACTCACGGCAGCAGCAGCTCCTTCACGCGCTCGAACTCCGCGAACATACGTCGCCGATAACTTTGGGCGCGCATGACGAGCGATGCTCGCTGCAACTCCGGCGCAGTCGTCGTTCTCGCGGCTACGTCGCCCAACTTGACGCCATGGTTACGCGTGGCATTTTCGAGGTCAGGCAGCCGGTAATCCATATGAATGACCGCCGGCTGGAACACTCTTTGAAACTGCAAAGCCTGATCACTCTCGCGCCAATACGTGAAGTCGGCGTGGTCCGTGATGCTGTTTTCGACGATCAGATACTCGACCCGATTCTGAAGTCGCGACGCCCAGGCGAGAACACTTTCCACGCTGGCCGGGTCCGCCGTGACGACACCGATGGCGGTGAACACGATTCCGGCATCGGACACGTCGGGATACATCGTCTCGAACCAGTCGTAGGTGACTTGGCCCGCGCCCGCTCCCATATCTGCAAGAATCACCGGTGGACCGTCTGAAAGTTGGTCGACGAAGGAGTCGAGTCCCGCAGGGGTATGGATGTTGACCTTCGGCACGCCGCCACCGAAGAAATGCGTCAGCGATCCACGTGCTTTGTTCTCCGTGTCGAGATCCAGCAGCTTCACGGGGATCTCGTTCGCTTCGAACCATTCCGCCAGGCCCGCCATCACGCTGGTTTTACCTACCCCGCCTTTGCCTCCCATGGACAGGATTACGCGCTTCTCTGCCGTAATCGCCGCCACATTCACTTCGCCTGTGCGGACTGCTTGTTTTACGTTGCCCATCTCCAACTCCCCAATCTCCACTCCCAGTCAAACATCTCCATATGCCAGCGCCAGCTCGTCCATTGCTGGCCGCAACTCGGCTAAACTCATCACCTGATCGAAAGTACTTCGCAGAGCGTTCCACTCTTCCCCGCTGAACTCGATCAGCACGCCCTTGCCATATTCCCGAAAGAAAAATGTATTCGGCGTCAGCCCCTTCAGCCCCGAAACCCCTGGCGACTGATCCGTATACGCATAGAAATATTGGCCATTCCAAGTCTTTCCCCGCACTAGCGTCTTCACCATACTGTGAAACTCACGGAGCTGTGGAAAAGGCCCCAACGGATATAGAAGCCGACGCGATCTCAAGCTGAGCAACATGTGCAGCTCCCCGTCGTCGTTGATGGAACTCGTAAGCCTGAGATCATCAATCTCAACTGGAGGCACAAGGGGAGGAAATACTCCGAGAGGCTCCCAGGCCTTGCGTTTCACTCGAATCGGCTTGTGCTCTACCAGCCAGTGCCCTCGGGCCGCAATGCGATACAGAACCGGAAGGAATGGCCGCAGAACCCTATTCAGACTGTCCACGCTCTCCAGCCGCTCGTCGCGCAGTGCCACATAGATGTTTCGTCCGACGAATGGGTGTCGTGCGGCACCCGGCGCATTCCTAAGATCCTGAATCATGCGCCGCACAACGGCCGACACTAGTTCGGCGGCTTCCGGTCCGGCGGTCAGAATCTGATCCCCTTGTTTTGTCGATCCCGCGAGGTTGGTGACATAGTAGTGGTCTAGCTCTGGAGCGTGATGTTGCCGCAGTTCGCGAATGGCGAGGAGAGCCTCCAGTAATTGTGCGAAGGATTCGCGGGTAGGCAACTCAGGATCATTCGAGGGCGTATCGCATCCGCTTTGGACGTAGTGTCCAAGTACGATCCATTCGGCCCGTGTGAGCTGCTGGTTCTCCTCCCACTTTTTGCGGATTCCGAACAGCGCGGCCGTAGGATTTGCGAGGAGGTCGGTGGTTTCCAGCCGGTCGTCCAGGCGGCTCTCGATGGCGGTCTCAAGCAGCACCTTGGCCACGTCGGATATCGAGACGTTTGAACCCTGGGTGTCGGAGAACTGCTTCCGTGCCCGCTCCAGGAAGGCGCGGACCTCTTCGGAGACTCGAATGGACAATGTCTGCTGCTGTGATTTGCGGTCTTTGAACACGATTTTAGATGATTGTGGCACAGGTTTCAGAACTTTGCAAGAACGTATTGACACAATATCGATTCAACCCTACAATCGATGGTGCCGTCTTTGTCTGGTGACGTATGGGCCGCAACGAAATCACAGTTTTCCCTGGGGCGGTTGTCGGTCCGGCGCGCTTTCATAAGGTTCTATGAATGGCCTCAGCGATTTTGACCTGCTGTCGCTCGCCGAGGTTGCCGAACTCCTGCACTGCTCCAAGGCTCACGTCTGCAACGCGGTCGCTGGGCGTGTGCCCGGGTGTCCTCCCATACCCGTCGTCTCTCTCGGCCGCCGCAAACTGGTGCGGCGCGCAACTCTGCTTTCATGGATTGAACAGAACGAGCAAGCCGCGACTCCTGCTATCATTCCTGCATCGCCAGCACGGGGTGTCGTGAAACGCGCATAGGAGAGAATCAAATGCGCAAACGGCACCAAACGGGAGGTATCAAGAAGCAACGCGGCCGCTGGATCGGCATGTGGTGGGTCGATGGCGGACGCAAGAGCAGGGTCCTTGGTCTTACCAAGAAGATGTCGAAGTCAGAGGCCAGGGAAGCGGTGAATCGCATTGTCACCGAGGAGAACGCCAAACGTCACGCAGGCAGAAGCTGGCGGTTTGGCGAGTTCGTGAACGAAATTTATGTTCCGTACTATAGCCGAAAGTGGAAGAAGTCCACGCGCGAAAACAACGTGAACCGAACCAGCAACCATCTTATAGCCAGCTTCGGGGATCGTGAACTATCGAGCATTCGCCGCGACGAGCTACAGGACCTCCTTGACGAGAAGGCAAAGCGCGGCCTATCCTTCTCCGTCGTCGATCACCTGCGATGGGACCTTCGCCAGATTTTTGAAATGGCAATCGGCGAGGGCTATGTTCAACTCAATCCGGCACAGCTGTTGTTTACACCGAAGGAAGCCCGACGGCGGGAGCGACGAGTTATGACTCTTGAGGAGGTAAAACAATGTCTTGAGCTTTTGGATCTTCGCGAAAGATTGATCGTGAAGCTCGCGATTATCGCAGGCATGAGGCCCGGTGAGATTTTTGGCCTGACCTGGGGGCGGATTTCGGATACATATGCCGAGATCGTTCAGCGCGTCTATCGCGGTGACATCGACACGCCGAAAACCTATCAGTCAGTGCGGAAAGCTGCGCTTTCCTGTAGCCTGGCTGCCGAGATCGAAGCGTGGCGGCAGTTCGCGGTCGATACGAAGTCCGAGGCGTGGGTTTTTCCTTCGGAACGGATGACACCGCTTTCGAAGGACAACTGTTGGAGGCGGCACATTCAGCCCCGCCTCGCAACGGTAGGACTCGGATGGGCTAATTTTCTGGTGATGCGACGGACGCACTCAAGCATCATGAAACAACTTGGAGTCGATCCAAAGCTGGTCGCCGATCAGCTCGGCCATAGCCTCGATGTAAACCAAAACGTCTATACGAGAGTTTCAGTGGAGCAGAGGAAAGGCGCTGTCGAGCAGTTTGAGGCGGCGCTCGTGATGTAAACGGAGCACAAACGGAGCACAGGGTGAAACGGGTTTGTGTATGTTGTTGATTTTCTTGGAGCGGGAGACGGGACTCGAACCCGCGACGTCCAGCTTGGGAAGCTGGCATTCTACCACTGAATTACTCCCGCATCGCTTCTTTTTCAACGACTTCCGGAACCGCGTTTCATCTTGAGCGCTAATTAAACACCGTTATTGTACCAGCAATCTCTGCTCAAGCTGGTTCATGATTACCCGCCGGCTTTCAACAGGCGACTGCGTGACGTACAGGGTCGAAGATTCGTTTGCGGGGGACCACCCTCCCCCGATAATGTAGACCTGAATTGGTTGCTGACTCAGTCTGATGCGAAACCGGCGCTGCTCGGTCCTTTTCGCCGAAAGATACCGTGCGCGTCCGTCGCGGTTCGCTATTTGCCAACTGCCGCTTCGTCGACTACCGATCTCTCTCACCGTGCTTCTCATTTAGAAAGCGGTCGCCTCTGCGTGCGCACTCGCCAGCAAGGCTTCGTCGAAACGCGCTTCATCCACCGCGCAGAGCATGGCCTGCAGTTGGTACGCGGGCCCGAGGGCGTAAGAAGCGCTAGCGATGAACCAGACGTACCAGGAAGCGGCTTCAAGCCAGTAGGGAACAAGGCCGTTCGCCGAGGCCCACAGGCCAACATCTCCGAGAGAGGTGAGAAGAATCGCCGCGGTATACGAGATCCAGCAACGCGAGATCAGTCCCCAGCCGAGGTTGGCAGTGGATCTGCGGATGAGAAGAGCTTCGAGCAGCAAAACACAGAGAAGCGGGTCGCTGCTCCATCCGATGACCTTGAGCAAACTCACAGGCCCTTCCGGGTGAAGTGGGGAGAGAACGACCTGGGAGAAATAGTAGACCGTGTATAGGGTAACAGCGGCGAGAAGCACGGCATCCAGAGGCTTCAGTTTGCCGAGGACGCCATTGATGCGGCAGGCTCGAAGGACTTGGATCAGCCCGATACCCAATAACGCCATAGACAGGGGACTGAACAGTTCGCCGGCCTCGAATGAGCGCTGCATGAGCAGGTGGCCCCAGTAAGACGGCAGATAGGAGAGAGGATTAAGCCAAGTTTCGAGCCCGCCGATGTGGCGCACCAAACCGCCCATCAACCGGGCAACCGCGGACAGGAGAATCAGAAACCACGCCGGCCGCAGCAGATCTCCCGGTGAGAACCTTCGCCAGCAACGATAACTCAGCGAAACTTCGAGTAGACTGCAGGCGACAAAGAACAGCGCGCCGGGATAGTAAAAGTAGGCACGAATCCAGACAGGATTGCCAGTGTGCCACCAAGCCCCGAACGCCGCCACACCAGCAAGGAGAAGGACGATCGTGCTGCCAACTACACGGCGCGGCGCAGCATCCTCGCGGAGCAGACCATTTATGGCAGCGATGGAACGCGAAGGCATTGTCAAACGGTGCGCGCGATGTGGCGAGCCACGGAATCGGCTGCCTTTCTGCCCAGGAAGGCGTTAAACAGCGGCTTGATCGCAGGCAGGAGATGTAACTCGTGCGGGCCTTGTTGTATGGCGCGCGTAACTCGATTAGCGGCTTCCTGTCCGAAGTAGAGTTTTACCGCTCGTGCCGAGCGAAGATTGATGGCGCTTCGCGCAAGATGGTGGCGCGGGTTGTCGGGCAACAAGCCCCGCATCGCGGACCAGACCCGCATTCTGGCTTCGAGGTCTTGGAGACCTTCTTGCAAAATTCGCGTCTCATCCCCCCGGGCGCCGGGAGCGGTCAGATGGATCCGGGCGTCCCGGAGTCTACGGGCGTCGTCGCCACACTGGCGACAACCAGCGAAGTGAGCTTCGAACTCCGCCTGATCCGCCGGGGCCATGTCACCGTCGGCCCAGGTTAGGAACTCTTCGATTCTGGGATGCACACCTGGAATGGCGTGTCGCCAGGCCCAAACGAGCAACCGTTTCATCATGCGCGGACTCCGCGCCCGCTGATGGCCGAGCGAACCTTCCTGACCGCGCGAGAGATGAGAGCGCCTACGGTGCCGGACCGCAATTTCAGCGCGGAGGCGATTTCATCGTAGTGCAGACCTTCGCTCCGCAGCCGAAAACATTGAAGCTCCCTGGCTGTCAATGTGGTTTCGATCAGAGCTAAGACCTCGCCGCGAAAGTAATCGCCTTCGACGTCCTGCTTGCGATCAGAGCAGGTACGCGCCTGCTCCAAGCTACGCTCCTGCCGCGTGCGGGACTCCTTCAACCGGTCGAGGAGATAGTTGCGAATCACGCGGTAGATCCACGCGCGAGGAACCGCGACCTGCTCTCCATTGCACAGAGCCACGAAATACCGGATGAATCCTTCCTGCAACGCATCGCGCGCCAGCTCCTCATCGCGAATCGTCGCCAACGCATAATTCAAAAACTCGGATGCGCTTTCGGCGTAGAGCGACGATACTTCACGCCGTGCCTTATCAACTAACTCACGCCCGTGACCAAGTAACACTTGTTGATCGAGCGGGAGCAGGCGGCCGTCCGAAACTGCAGACGACGCAACCGGAACTGTCTGCGGAAACCACATGGCCGCTTTGAGCAGAATCATATCACGGAGATCGGATTCCGAGTCACCTCTAAGACTGCGGATAATATTTCTCCCGTGACGTAAAGAAATCGGGTGGTCGGTCGTCATCGGTCTGACAGGAACTTGCCTTGGCGCCGGCACGGCCCAGCGCCACGGACTGCTTCAGGAAGGGTACTATGCGCATCGTTCTTTGCTGTTGTTTATGCACCTTGCTATTGGCCGGCGTGTTATCGGGCCAGGCTAACCGTGCCACGATAACCGGTGCCGTGACGGATTCCACCGGTGCGGTGGTAGTTGGCGTCGACGTAACTGCCACCAACCTAGACACCAACGTGACCACGAAGACCGTGTCCAACCAGGACGGCATTTACGTTGTGCCCAACCTCCCGGCCGGACGGTACGCCATCGAATTCAAGAAGGACGGGTTCGAGGTCGAGCGACTCCCGGCGGTCACTCTGGTGTCGACCCAAGTGGCGAAACTCGACGGTTCACTCCAGGTCGGGGCAGTAACCAACTCCGTTACCGTCACCACCGATGCACCCGTGCTGGATCTCGAGCGGCCGTCCGTCGGAACGAACATGCAGGGCAGTGTGGTGACTGATCTCCCGCTGAGCATCTATAGCGGAGGCCGGTTTGTGGAGGATTTTGCGGTCGCGATCACCCCCGGCTATTCACCGATCAGCAGCCCTTACGGAGCCGTGGTCAACGGCGGCCAGTGGTTCACCAAGGACTACACAGTCGATGGCACATCCGGCACTGCGGATATTCAAGGCAATTCGATGCAAAATGGCCCGAGCATGGAAGCCGTTCAGGAATTGCAGGCGCAAACGAGCGGGCTGGATGCACAGAGCAGCATTACCGGCGGTGGTGTTATGTCCTTCAATCTGAAGTCGGGGACAAACAAGCTACATGGTTCTGCGTTCGTCTACGGTGTTAATGAGATTCTCGACGCAAACACCTGGACAAACAACAATGAAGGCCTGCCCAAAGGCCGGCAACGCGCCTGGGACTACGGCGGTAGCGTGGGGGGCCCAATTAAGAAGAACAAGACGTTCTTCTTTGGCACGTTCGAGCGCTACACCCAGACGGATTTCCGGCTCGGCGGATTCAGTTCGGTTGTGCCAACCGCCGATTTCCTCAACGGCAATTTCAGCGCTCTGCTCGACAAGAGCCAGGTGCTCGGTACGGATACGCATGGCAATCCGGTCTACTCAGGAGCGATCTTCAACCCAAAAGATCCGGGAGCGGTGTTTGTTGGGAACATCATCCCGACCTCTATGTTCAGCCCGGTATCGGAGAAGATCGTGGCGATCTACCAGAAGTCATACGCACCACAAACCGGCGGCCTCAACAATAACGATCGCTTACCGCTCCAGAACACCCCGACGCAGACGCCCAACGAGGCTGTGATCAAACTGGACCACAACTTGACAGACCGGGACCGTTTGTCGGGCTCCTGGATCTATAACCACAAACCTCGCACGCTGGTGGACAGCGGCGGCGTATGGCAGGCGGGGAGCACGGACGGAGGCCCGTTGTCGGCCGCCAGGACCAATGCTTTTCACTCGGATCAGGCACGGCTGAGCGAGTCACACGTCTTCACGCCCAATCTCATGAACGTATTCAATCTGACTTACAACTATGATTGGCAGGGCGACACACCATCCGCCGCTGGCAATTGGGCGCAGCAGCTTGGTTTGGGAAATACAAGTGCCACGAATTTCCCCCTGATCTCGTTTGGGAACGCCGTGAATGGCTACGGCGAGACATTTATCGGCAACTCCTTCCAGGGGAATTTTTCAGGCGCCAATTGGATTACCGGCGACAGCGTGACCTGGACGAAGGGCCGGCACAATTTTACGTTCGGCGGCGACTTCCGTGCGCACGAGGTGAACAGCCACAGCGGGTCAGGCGCGCTGAGTTTCAACTTCACCAACAACACTACCGGAGCACCCACCCAGTCCTATAACAATCAGGTCGGCTTTGGTTTCGCCAGCTTTCTTTTGGGGGACGTAACAACAGCCAATGAGTCCACACCATTTGATTTGTACGGGCGGCAAAAGGCGACATCGCTGTTCGCACAAGACAGTTATAAAGTCACATCCAAACTTACCCTTAACGTGGGACTTCGTTGGGAATACACATTTTCATTCCACGAGAAATACGGACACTGGGCGGACTACGATCTAAAGGCTATTGATCCTACGCTGGGTATTCCGGGCACGCTGGTCTTTGCCAACGGCGGTGGAGACAGTTTTGAAAAGAAAGAATACTATGCGAACTTCGCACCGCAACTCGGCTTTGCGTATTCACCCTGGAAGAAGGTCGTGTTTCGTGGTTCCTGGGGTCTGATCGACATGCCGGCCGCCGTGCCTTACTTCAGCGGTGTTCCCAACGGTTTTGCACCGGGCTTTCAAGGTACAAACGTGGTGAACACTTCATTTAATTGGGACAGCGACTATCCCGGCGTCTATAAACCAGGTAGCAAGAGCGTGGATCCGTCTACTCTATTTCCTCTGGTCAATGTCGATCCCCAGGCATTACGGCCAGGTATTAGTAATACCTTCAACATCGGCGCTCAGTACGAATTGACGCCAAACATGCGGGTGGAGGTTTCCTATGTGGGTAACCGCGGCCACCATCTAGCGGATACAGCGCTGGCATGGAACGAGGCGCCGTCGTCCGTTTTCTTTAACCTGGTAAACAAATACGGCTCCAATCAGTACAACAACTACGTCTGTAGCCCGGCAGATGCCTCTAAGTACGGTGTCAAGTACCCGTACGCGGGGTTCTGTGCTCCGGTACTAGCAGCCGTCGCACCCTATCCGCAGGCGGCGGCCTGGGCGTCTACGTATTGGTATTACTACAATTTGCTCTACGTAGGACTGCCGCTCGGACAGAGCTTTTACGACTCGATGGTTGTTAACTTAGTGAAGCGCACCGGGCGGGGCCTGACAATGGATCTCAGCTACACATTGTCCCGGCAGGAGGGAGACACTTACTCGGCCCAACAGGAAAATAATGGCTATTACACTCCGGTGCAAGACTTCAGTAACTTGTCGCAGGCCGCTCACACATTGACGGGCTATGATCAAACCCACATCGTGAAAGGGTTTGTGAGCTACGAACTGCCCTTTGGAAAGGGACAGCGTTGGTTGGCCAATAGCGGCCGCTGGGTGAACGGCATTGCGAGTGGGTGGACCTTGGCCGGCATCGTCCTGTACTATTCCGGCCAGCCGTTCGAGGTGTCGGTTGCAAGCCCTAGCTACTACCCCCTGTGGGGCAATATCTATCCTAATTTCAATCTGAGCGGATTTACCGGTCCCTCGGATCCCTTCAAATATCAAGCGCCGTTGTCGAATCAGCCAACTCCCTCCGTGGATTTTTATATGCCCAAGAGTGTGGCCAGTAACCCTGCTAACGGTCAATTGGGGACGGGCCCCGCTGCCATCTCGGACCTGCGCTGCCCAGGCGGCGCGAATGAAAACCTCAGCCTCTTGAGGTACGTGCCATTCGGCGAGGGCGGGCGATATAAGGTTTCTTTCCGGGCCGAATTTTACAACGTGTTCAACCGACACGCTTACAACATCAATGGCTGCGGTGGCAATCGATCCACGGTCGGCGCGGACAACTTTGGCCAGATTTTCGGTGTTCTCGATAATCCACGGACCGGGCAATTCGCCGTTCGGTTTGAGTTCTAGCGGTGGTGGCCGGCAAGGTTAAGTCCAGGGGAGCTACTATCGCTGTGGCGACAATAGCGTTGGTGGCCGCCGCGCCAGCGCCAACAAGCCATTCCGGTGTCACTTACTACGTAGATTGCGCGCAGGGTAACGACTCGGCAGATGCGCTCTCGCCTTCCGCAAGTTGGCGTTCGCTCGCGCGAGTGTCTCAGCAGGTGCTCCGTCCAGGCGATGCAGTCCTGTTTAAGCGCGGAACAACCTGCCCCGGGATGCTTTGGCCGAAAGGCTCGGGCGCGTCGGGCGCCACCATCACCGCCGGTGCGTGGGGAGACGGTCCGATCCCACGAATTCAATCAGGCCCTGATAAAGAGGCTGCGCTAAAACTCTTCAATCAGGAGTACTGGGACGTTGAGAATTTGGAACTGGTGGGGGGGCAGCCGCACGGTCTCTTTGTCAGTGGGGACAAGGGCGTCCTGCATCACATCCATGTGAAGAATGTGGTTGTGCACGATGTCACAGGCGAGGTGAAAGCCAAAGAGGGAGGCTTACTGGTCATCTCTCCCGGCAGTGTGGAGCAACGATTTGAGGATGTGCTTGTCGATGGCGCCACCGCTTACGGCACCTCACAATGGGCCGGGATATTAGTTGGCGGCGGCAACTTCGGATATCCACCGGAGTCCACGTTCAGTACCCATGTAGTGGTGCGCAACTCCATCGTTCACGACGTCCAAGGGGACGGCATCATTCTTTTTCGCATCAAGCACGGCCTTATCGACAACAGCGTGGCCTGGAACACCGGTATGCAGGGAACACAAACGATCGGCACCCCCAACGCGATTTGGACGTGGATGTGCCGCGACTGCACGGTGCGGCGCAATGAGGCCTTCCTGAGCGACAGCCCTGGGGTCGATGGTGGAGCGTTTGATATCGACTATGGCAATGTCGACAACACCGTCGAAGATAACTACGGTCACGACACACAAGGTTACTGTGTCGCCGTTTTCGGGGCCGGCTGGACTACCGTGAATAGCATCGTCCGGAACAACGTCTGTGCTAACAACGGCCGCAGCCCGCGCCTCGCACGTTATCAAGGTGCCTTGTTTCTCTGGACTTGGAACAAGGGAAAGCTGGGAGGACTCCGGGTTGAGAATAATCGCATCTACTGGAATCCCGCAGTGGATGCTCCCGCCGTCATCAACGGGGCCGAGTTCCAAGGGGCGGCCTCCTTTGAGAATAACCTCATTCGCTCATCCGCACGGTCGTTGATTACTAGTAACGCCTCGTTGAAGCTGGATGGTAACTCATATGAGTACACCGGAGCAGGCTCGCCCGTCTGGCGGTACGCGGCGCAGTCTTATACGAGTTTTGCGGCATATCAGACGGGGTCGGGCCAGGATGCGCACGGACGGAGCAATCAGTCAGCCGGCTCCAACCACCACTCCCAGGCGCCAGAAGCCCCGCTAGGGATACAAAACTCCCCGGAGAAGCTGTCCTTTTGGGCGGCATACGGCGGCAAGTGGCTATTGGCCGGGTTCGTTTCGCCGGAACGGGAGGTAGACGGCGCGTCTCGGGGCCAGGTCGCATTGCTGACGAGCGCAGACGAGCAATTCCATCCGTCGGGCTTGCAAGTGGTCGTAATGGCAGAGCCACCGCTAGCCTCGCAGACGGCCCGCAACCTGGCGTACGATTGGAATCTGCGAGATGTTCCCCTGCTCGTGGACGACGACCGTTCCGCTCTCGAAGCTTGCGGTCTTGCTCGCTTCCCGTCGATGGTTTTGATCAGCCCGGAGAAGAACATAGTGTGGCGAAATGAGGGTGCTGTCTCGCCGGGAGAATTGGGGCTGGCGCTACGCTCCGCGCTGGGTGAACCACGCTACGCTCAGATGCGCGCACCAGAGAAATGAACCGTTTTCAACTTCTCCTTGTGCTGTCCGGTTGTTCCATCGCTGCCCTAAGTCAGCCCGCGTCCGATAAGAACCCGCACATGCTGCGGGACCCAATCTTCGTCTATAACAACTGGTCGTCCTACGACGAGTTGTCGGACAACGTGCCGCTAACCGAGCAACTGGCCATGAAAGAGTTCGACGAGTTGATGCGTCTTCGCCGGGATGGCGTTCGCTTCGACTACTACATGATGGATGCTTTTTGGTTTGCGAAGGATGGCGGCTACCGCACCTGGAGGAAACAAACCTGGCCGAATGGTCCGGATCGCTGGCTGGAAGAATGCCGCAAGAACGGCATCCGGCCGGGAATGTGGTTTGGCACCAACCTTCTGGTGCAACTCGATCCGGCTCCGGAATGGCTCGATTCGCTGAACACCAAAAAGAGCGCCATGTGTTTTTACAAGGGCGGGTTTCTGCCGCATTTCATGCAAACCCTCCAGTACTGGTATGACCGCGGCATCCGCATGTTCAAGTTCGACTTTGTGGACTTCGGCGCCGCGACACCGGAAATCGAGGCGTCAACCGCGGTCGCGGAAATTCGCGCTCGGAACCAGGCGGCGTTTCGCGAAGCGCTGGTGCAATTTCGCGAGCGGAATCCCGACGTTGTTCTGGTCGCTTTCAACGGATTTGGTGGCAACGTGGAAGGAACGTCGCTCCCCTTCCCCTTCCGCGATCCCATCGATTTGCGCTGGCTGGGTGTTTTCGACACCCTTTACTCCGGCGATCCGCGCCCGTCGGATGTCCCTATGATGAACTTTTGGAGGTCGGCAGACCTGTACGCCGATCACATGGTCCGCCGTTATCACGACAGCTACCTGCCGCTCGAGCGCATTGACAGTACCAGCGTCATGTTCGCCACCACGGGGACCGATTACTACCGGCGGACAGGTGCCTGGAAGAGCAGTGTGTTGTTGATGATGGCGCGTGGTGGCTGGATCAACACCATCCACGGCAACCTCGAACTGATTGATGACGGGATGGCGGAGTGGTTGCGAAAGGTCCAGTCTCTATATCTGCCCATGCAGGCACTGGGCCGCGCGAAGACCTTTGGCGGCGTGCCCGGCGACGTTGAACCGTATGGCTTCGCATCGCTAAATGCAAATGGAGCCGTTTATGTCGTGGTAAACCCCATGGAGGCCGTCCGAAACATCGCACTACCCCGGCTGTCCGGGGAGCAGCAACCCCTAGGCCCGGGCCGCATTCTCTTTCGCGACGCCGGTTTTTAGCCGTCTCTCTCCCGTGACGCCATCACTTTGGGCCCGGAACAACTCGCGCTTGTTGGCTATGGTCAGTATGCGCGCCCGCAATACGATCTGGGAATTGAACAAGATGTTCGGATCCCCGTTTCCATCGAGCCGGTTCCCGCCGCGTTCCAACCGTCTGGCCGGAACGAAGTACAAGCCTCAGCCACGGTGCCGCAGGGCGCAGACTTGCGAATCATCATGCGGCAACGGTCGCCTGACGGCCAGATACGCCGAACGTGGGCTGGCGGCCCGCCCAACGGCAAGTCCATGGAAAAAGTTTTCCGGATCGAGGTGCGGCGTCAGGCGAAGTCCCTACCCATTGAGATCCAGTACGACAAGATCATCTGGAGCGGCCAATCGTGGGCCGCCGGCGAGGTTCGATCTGCGGAAATCGCGGGGAACGAGCCGCTTGTAATCACCTGTTCCTCCGGCGAGAAGGACGAGGTTAGACTCGAAGTCAAACTCTACGCCGTGAAATATCGTTGAATCTGTAAGAGCATCCTGCGTGCGCGTTCGCTGCACCGCCGCAGTAAGCTCCGCGGCTTAGGAGGCCGTCAGTATAACGCGTCGGAAAAAGACGACGTTCTAAAACGTAAACTTCAGCATGAACTGCATCGCGCGCGGATCAGTTTGCACATTGGTGATTTTGCCGAATTGGCAGCCAGCCTGGTGGACTAGGTCTGTCGATCCATCGGGATTTGGCGGAAGGCACCATTGTGTGTTCGGGATGCCGAGATTCTGGTGGTTCAGAGCGTTATAGACCTCCCACCGGAAGCTGAAAAACCTCTGCTCAGTGACGTGGAAGTCTTTGCTCAGTGACATATCCGTATTCCAGAAGCCGGGCGACCGCACGGCATCATTGCGCAGCCCCATGGTGCCGAATTGCCACCACGCGCTGTAGATTGTCGGGTCAGGCGCTGTCAGCACGGCAGGGTCGGTCTGGAAGACCGCCTCGAATGCACTTGGATTGAACCACTGATTCTGCGTGTGTGCGCCGGAATTGGGGTTGCCGATGAAATTCGGGCGGCATGTGACCGCATTGCACGGCCCTGTGATCACCAAAGGCACTCCGTTCTGGAAGTTCCAGTTCTGTGTGAGCGTCCAGCCTCCAAAGAGAGCATTTTCCAGCCGATTTCCCGAAAGGAAAGCCTTCCCCCTGCCAAACGGCAACTCGTACGAGCCGGCAAAATTGAGCACATTCGGAATGTCATCGGCGGTGAGTCCAACGTCCGCAAATCGGTTGTCGGGGTTTTGAGGGCCCGCGCCGCCGGCGGTGTTGCCCGTACCGCCGGAAAGGCCACCCGGAACCAGAGACGCCCGGCCCACCGTGCGGCCGATAGTGGTGGGTGTGGCTGTGTTGCCAATGATGCTGCCGGTGTTAGGCGTGCCTATATTCTTCTGGTGCGTGTACGCCACCATGAAATTCAATCCCGCCGAGTAGCGTTTTTCAAATTTCACCTGCAGAGACTCGTAGCGGTTAAACCCGTCGGGATTCGAATTGATGCTTAGGTTGGTGTACTGCGGATACGGCCGGTCGAGGTTCGCGAGTGAAATCGTCGAGCCGTAAATGGGAACTAGCGCCGCGGGAGTGGAAACGGTATCGTTAATTCCCGTTTTCAGTTGCTGGCGGAGGGACGTGGGAACGTAGTCGTAACTGCGGAACTCGTCACCGTACAAGTGAAGGCCGTGTGTGCCGACGTATCCGACGCTCAGCCCCATGTTTTTGGGAAGCTCACGCTGCACGTAAAGGCTCCACTGCTCGACATAGGGGTCTTTGCTGCCTTGCAGGAAGCCCTGCGGCCCTGTGCCGAGAAACTGGTTATCGGTCTGTTTCACTTGGCTCAGTGGCGGAAGATTCAAATTGGGCGCGCCTTTGCTGAACTGAAAGGCCGGCGTCTTGCCGGTGAAGTCGCCGTTGTATGCGAAATAGTTGGCGTAAGCGGGACCGCTGATACCGCCGTTCTGGTCGCCAAACGCGGCGCTGATGCCGTTGCTGTAAATAATGTCATAGCCGCCGCGCACGATCCATTTCCTGTCGGCAGTGGGTGCCCAGGCGAAGTTGACCCGCGGGCCAAGCGAGTTCTTGTGCGCCGGGAAAACATCGGAACTCGGATGCGCCGCTGTCCCGAAGTAATCGATGCGGCCCTTGTACGGCACATCCGGATTCTGCGCGCTGAAATCGAGATTCGCCAGGTAGTTGCTCCTTTCGCGGAACCAGCCGTAAAGGTCATAGCGCAGGCCGAGGTTCAGTGTGAGACGCGAATTGACGCGGTAATCATCCTGAAAATAGAAACCCCAGTAATCATCGGTCTGGTAGGGGTAGTGGAACGTACCGGTGCCACTGCCCTGATCCACCGCACCCAGCAGGAACTGCGCCAGGCCGTTGCCGCCAAGGCCGGTAACGGGATCGGTGGTAAGACCGCCGCCAAAACCCAGGTTGTAACCCCAACTGGCGTTGTACCAGTTATCATCACGCCGCCACATCAAACCGCCCTTGAGCGTGTGACTGCCGATGATCTTTGTGACGTTATCCTGCAACGTGTACGCATCCACACCTTGCAGCCCGTTCTGCCACTGTTGCGGACCGAAGCCGGGCAACCCGCCAACGCCGATGGTCGGTACCGGGCCAAATCTATCGAGAACAAAATTCAGCCCTTGAATTTTTTGCTCGACGCCGGAATTGTCGACAAGGGTACTGGGGTTTTGCTTGGCGATCTGGTTCTGCCGGCTGTAGCTGGCGCGGAACTCGTTGATTAACGTTGACCCAAACGTCTGCGTGTGCCCGATGGTGAACATCTGGTTTGCCGTGGTGTAGGGTTGCGCGCCCGCGATACCCTGGGTCTGTGCCGTGGCGCCGCTCCAAGGCAGCCGGAAATTCGCGTAATAGCTCGGATTAAACAAATACTCAACGAAGAGCGCACTTTTGTCGTTGAAACGATGATCCACCTTGACAGACATGTTGTTGGTGGTCAGACTGCTGCCGATGTTACCCAGAAAGTTGTTGCAGTAGATTCCGCATCCGCTCGGCCCCTGCTGAAGAGGATCCACGAAGTTCGGCGCCGGGAAGCTGGCGGTGTAGTATGCGGAGAGCGGATCGATGCGGCTCGCCGGAATGGTGTTGCCGGCGAATGGTGTTCGGTGAAACAGCCCGTTAGCGTCGGGGCCGGTAGTGGAATAAGGATCGTAGATCAAGCAGGTCGCGCAAGAGCCGATGCCCGGGGTCTGGCTGAAATTCCCAGATGCCTCCAAAGCGGTTGGAACGGTGTAGATCTGATTCTTGTTCTCGTGCAGGAACGAAGTGTCCCATGAAAAGAAGAAGAACGTCTGGTTCTTGCGAATCGGGCCTCCGAAAGTTGCGCCGACATCGTTGTAGTTGACGCGCGGCGACAGGAATTCCTCGCCCGTCGGCGACCGGCGGTCAAATGGGTTGTTTGCGTTGAAATACGAATTCCGATTGGCCCCGTAGCCACTCCCGTGGAACTGGTTCGTGCCTGATTTCAGCACCACGTTGACCACCGCGCCACTGGTGCGGCTCCACTCCGCCGCCAGCCCGTTGTCTACCAGATTGAATTCCGACACCGCGTCGGGGGATGGGTTGACGACGACCGATTCCGGACCTAATGCCGCATTGAGCGATCCATCCAGATACCACGCGTTCGCGCCGCCCTGGCTGCCGTTGACGCTGATGCCTGAGCCCACGATATGCGTGGGATCAGGAAAACCGCCGAACTGGCTGTCGAAACCGAATGTCGATCCCGAGGGCCCACTGGACTGCGTGATACCAGGCAGCAGTTGCACCAGGTTCTGGATATCGCGGCCGAGAATTGGAACCTTCTCCAGCATCTGGGGCTGAATGTCCGTACTGAAGTTCGCGGCCGTGGTTTCAATCGCCGATGCCTGCGCCGAGACGTCCACCGTCTGCGCCAGCTCGCCGACGCGCATCGCACCATCCACGGTAACCTTGCTGCCGGCCGTCACTTCGATATGCTGCATATCCAGCGAGCTAAAGCCCTTTGCCCGGAACTGCACGGTATAGATACCAGGAACAAGCTCCGGAACGAGGTAAAAGCCCGCGGTATTGGTACTGACCTTGGTCGAGACGTTGGTTGCCGTATTCGTAACCGTCACTTCAACGCTCGGAACCGCGGCCCCTTGAGGATCTGATACCGTGCCTTGGATCGCTCCCCGATCGAGGGCGGCTTGCATGGCCGCGACTCCCAGCCATGCCACCAGTGCCCATCCCAAGAAACGCACATTTCGTTGCATATCCACCTCCTCTGCTGCCAACCCTCTAACCTTCAATCTGATTGCCCCGCGTCAGGTGATGCGCTTTCCTGCGAAAGAAATACTACGGCCGCCAAAGCACAGACGATTCCTGCCATCTGCGTGGTTGTCAACTTTTCCCCCAGGAAAATCCAAGCCCCCGCAATCGTGACCAGCGGATAAAGATTGATGATCGGGATCACGACGGAAGCCTTACCCCCCTTTTCCAAAGCCGCAAAGCTCGTCAGCGCCCCAAGCCCGTTCAGCAGGCCGCCTAGCGCAGCCAAGGCCACTAGCGCCGGACTGAGCCGCCAGTCGAGCGGGACCGAGACGGCGACCACCAGGGAGATGACGGCCATGGCGACGCAGAACCACAGGAAGGACATCTCGAACGAGACATGATTTGTGCTCAGCTTCTGCGTGATTCCGCTGATCCCGAAAAACACCAACGCGACCGATGCGAACAAGAACCAGCCCTGCATGTTTATAAGCTCAACAAGTAAATCGAAACCAGCGCGAGAATCACGCCGACGATCTGCAACCGATTCAGCGACTCGCCTAAAAGGATCAGCGCCAAGACTACCGTTACCAGTGGTGCCAAACCGACAAACGGGATCACCACCGAAGCCTTTCCGCCCCCTGCAAGCGAAAGATACAACGCGACATTCCCTGTTCCGCCAAGGACACCTGTGAGCAGACCATAGATGATGCCTTTCCTCTTGCTGCCTGCCGTTCGCCGCAGGTTCTTCGAAAGCGCCATCCATAGCACCAGCGGAGCTAATCCGATGGAAAACAGGACTTGATTGGCCCAGGGTGAGATGCGGTCGACGATGATCTTCGATTGCAATCCCCAGCCGCCCCAAAGGACGACGGTCAATAGCGACAGCAGCATCCACGGAGCCGACAGAGACCTCGGCTTTTTCCGCTCCGTCATTGCCATGGTTTCCTTCATCAGCGGTACTCGATCTCCAGGTGGATGACACCAGATTCAGCCGGAAGCTCGATCGCCTCGAGGGCACGATCGATCCGAGTCCAGGGCTTGCCGTCCAGCGTCACTCGCTCGATACGGCCCGAAGGAACGCGGGCCACTAGCCAACTCTTCTTGGGCGCCTGCGTGGACGGTAGGTGCACCGTCGCCGCTAGAGTTCCCTTCCTGGATCCGGCATGCATCTCGTAACTGACCGGCCCGAAGAACGTCTGCACACGATCCACACGGATTCCCTCATTCGATTCGAGCCACCTCCGTGGCGCTCCCGGCGCCAGCCAGAGCGTGTCTCCGTCTTCCAAAACCAAACTGTCGCGAACGCGGTTCACAAACCGCGATTCGTCGGAGATCTTGTAAAATGGGCCGCTGCCGTGACGCCACTGGTGAAACTCCTCGGTAAACATGTTGACTTCCGGATACAGGCAGGCGACGAAGTCGTTGTACAGATTGCGAATCGCCGCGGGAACCTCGTGCCGTTTGAGGTACACGGGAATTGGATTTACCAGGTTTGCCTGGAAGACCATCCCTCCCTGGCTGAACCAATAATGGTCGTCGGTCATGCCATGGATGTTGAGGCCCATGCCGCTCGAAAGGGTCTCGTTATCTTCCCAATCATCTAGAATCCAATTCGCGATGGGTTCGTCCGGTGAGAACAGGCCGAGAAGTAGCCACACGACGGCACCGCACAAGGTGTCGCG
>Ga0335071_10000607_pt1 | contig 39278 bp, 33 predicted proteins | sample Lox_Sample_15_FD_206724 | JGI IMG/M metagenome (GOLD analysis project Ga0335071, IMG submission 206724) | Soil microbial communities from Loxahatchee National Wildlife Refuge, Florida, United States - Lox_Sample_1.5 | ecosystem: Environmental > Terrestrial > Soil > Wetlands | place: USA... | reverse complement strand
AGGATCTGCCGGCCGGCGTCGCCGCCGTCCACGTGAACGGGAAGCCTCGCACGCTGGAAGAGGCCGAACGTGAACACATCCTGGCCACCGTCAAGGAGACGAGATGGGTGCTCTCCGGACCAAGGGGTGCGGCGACGCGGCTGGGCATGAATCGCTCGACCCTGCAGTTTCGGATGAAAAAGCTCGGGATCGTGCGGCCCGGGACGTAAGCTCGGTCACCCCGTGGATATCCCCGTCTGTGCCAATCGGCTGGCACTTGGTAGCCCCTCGGCAGAGCCGTCTTGGCATGATGTATCCGATCGGTCCGCTCGCTCAATCATTTTGAAACCATGGGAATGTGCCGATGCTGGCACCCCGATTGCCTTTGTATTCGGGCGTCAGAAGCGGAGAACACACATCATCTACGAACGTCTTGAGGCCGGCGCGTATGCCACGCTCGACGGTCTGGTCGAGAGGAGTGTCATGCTGAGAATTACAGTACAGCCGGGCCCGAGCGAGGTCAGGATAAAGCTCGAAGGCAAGCTCGCCGGGGCCTGGGTGGCCGAGCTCGATGACTGTGTGCGGTCCGCACATTCGACTCTCGGGGGTCGCCCGCTCTGCCTGGATCTGTCGGCGGTTGAGCAGGTTGACAGGGCGGGAAGATACCTGCTGGCCCTCTTGCGTCGCCAGGGGACGCAATTCGTTGCCTCGGGAGTGGTGATGACCGAGCTCGTCCGAAGCATAGCAGGGGACTGGCCTCTCTCCAAGGACTGACCCGCGTGCTTCCCGTCACGACTCGCGAGACGATTGGAACACTGGCCGGGGTGGCGTTCGGCGCCCTGGTGATCTGTTGCCCACCTCTGGCAGTGGCCCAGGAGAGCCGTCCAGACCCGTTGGCGCCCACACGAATCGACATGGGCATGCCCGAGCGACTGAGCCGTCAGATAGCCCCGAACCCGAGTACGCCCTGGCGGCCGCCCTCCCTGCGTGAGTACACAAGCGTGCTCAAGGGAGCTGAGCGCGTGCCGATCGATCCGCAGAAACGCTACGATCTCGTCGAGCTGATCGACCTCGCCCAGCGGACGAATCCGGAAACGCGCGTGGCGTGGGAGGGAGCCCGTCAGGCTGCGATCGGGATCGGCTTGGTCCAGAGCGAGTACTTCCCGGTGCTTGCCTTGGCGGCCCTCGGCGGCTACCAGAGCGAAGCCGTTCCTGCGCCCAAGGATGTCGCTCCCAGCGGGTTTTGGCGCGTGGATCTGCAGCAGGGAGTGCCCGCGCTGAAACTGCGATGGCTCTTGCTTGATTTTGGACGCAGGGGAAATGCTCTCGACGCGGCGAAGGAACGCCTGCTGTCAGCCAACCTGGGCTTCAATCGGAAGCACCAGGAGATCATCTTTGGCGTCCAGCGCGCGTTCCTGGCCCTGACGAGTCTCCAGCGCCGGGTCATGGTGGCGCAGAGCTCCGTCGACGCCGCCCAGGCAGTTCGCGAATCGGCCGAGAAGCAGCTGCAGACCGGGCTGGCCACGTTCCCGGAGGTCTACCTCGCCAGGCAACAGGAGGCCCAGGCCGCCTTTGATCTAGAGGACGCGGTCGCAAAGGAACGTGACGCGCAGGTGACGCTGGCGGAGAGCATTGGGATCACCCCGACGACGGCGATTCGAGTCACCGACTTTTCAGAGCTGCCGCCTCCGGCCGCCCTCGAGGATTCCGTCGACAAGGTGATCGAGCGGGCCCTCGAGCAGCGCCCGGACCTCATTGCCAAGGTCGCCGTGGTCCGCGCCAAGGAAGCGGAGGTGCGCCGCGCACGGGCGGACTACTTCCCAACGCTGTCGCTCGTCGGTAACGTCAACTCGATACTGGGCCAGGCGCGGATCACTGGGGGAAACAGCAACACTGGATGGTTCAGTGCCGCCGAGCCCAGCTATGGCATCGGAATCCAACTCGAGTGGAACATCTTCGAGGGCGGCGCGACGCGGCGGCGGGTGGAGCTGGCGGAGGCCGAGCGGCGGGCCGCCGAGAGCGAAGTGACCGCTGCCCGGGATCGAGCCGTCAGCGACGTGTGGAAGGCATACACGGATGTCCACCTCGCCGTGCGTCGCCTCGACGTCGCCGCCGCTCTCGTGACTGCGTCCGAGCAATCGTACGAGTCCATTCTCGCGTCCTATCGCCATGGAACTGGGATCTTGACCGACCTCCTGGCTGCCCGCCGCGAGCTGAGCCGGGCCCGGTTCGTCGAAGTCGATACGAAGCTCCAGCTCCTGAATGCTTCAGCCGCGCTGGCCTTCACCACCGGCGACGCTCCGCAGGCCCAGGCCGCGGGGCGATAGACGAGGCGGCGGAGCGTGCTGGGGCCTCAGATCAACATCATCGGCTCGTTTTTCCCGTCGTGGATGCTGTGCGTGCTGATCGGCATCGTGGCGGCGCTGCTCATACGGCTCCTCCTCATCCGCACCGGGGTCGATCCCTACGTGGGGCCGAGGGTTTTGGTCTATGCGAGCGCGGCCATCCTCGTCTCACTTACGCTGTGGGTGATGTTCTTTAGAGTGTAGGAGCCATGAGCGAACCGGGGCATTCACCTCCACCTGGATTTCGGCGCCCGCTTGGTCGTCTGCTCGGCGTCTTCTTTGTGGCTGGCGCGGCGCTCGCGGTGGCTATCGCCCTGCTGCAGTGGGAGACTCGGCCCCAGACGGACGACGCCACGATCCGCGCCAACTTCGTGGGCATCGCCCCGCAGGTCAACGGGCACATCGTCGACCTTCGTGTCCGGGACAACCAGCAGGTTCAGCAGGGGGACCTCCTCTTCCTGATCGACCCGCGCCCTTACGAGATTGCCCTCGCGCGGGCCCAAGCCGCGCTCGCGCTGACGCGGAAGGAGGTCGAGGGACTGCGAAACGGAGTCTCCTCGGCGACCGCGGGCGTGGCGCGGGCCGCCGCGCAGCTCGACGCCTCGGCGGCAGACGTCAAGCGCCGGGAGACCGATCCGGTCGCCGTCGATGCCGACATTGCGCGGCTTCAAGCACAGCGAGTCGCCTCCGAGGCCGCCCTCCGCCGCGCGAAGGCCGAGCTCAAGCAGGCCGAGGACCACGTGGGCCGTCTCGAGCCGCTGCTCCCGCAGAAGTTCGTGAGCGAGGACCGCATGGAGGACGCCCGCACCCGGCGGGTGTCCGCCGCCACGGCCGTGGAGCAGGCGCGGACCTCGATCCTCGCCACCGACGCTGCCCTCGACGAGGCCCGCGCCAGGAAGCAGGCGGCCGTGGCCGCGCTGGCCGCCACGCGCGCCCAGCACATCGCCACCGAGGCCGCGCTCCAGCAGTCCAGGAGCGACCGGGCGCGAGCGGAGGACGCCGTCGGACAGGTGGCGGGCATGAACGCGCGGGTGGCCGCCGCGGAGGCAGCGGTGCACGCCGCCGAGCTGGACCTCGAATACACGCGCGTGCGCGCCCCCTTCAGCGGCCGGGTTGTCAACCTCAATATCTCCATCGGCGCCTTCGCCCGGGCCGGCGCCGAGGTCTTCACCCTCGTCGACACCGCCACGTGGTACGTGATGGCGAACTTTCGCGAGACACAGCTTCGCCATATTCCCGCTGGGGCGACCGTAGACCTGTACCTCCAGTCCCAGCCTGGCCGGCACTTCCGAGGCACGGTCGTCGGCCTCGGTTGGGCGGTCCTCCCGGAAAATGGCACCAGCGTCATGGGGCTGCCGCGCGTCGAGCGATCGCTCGACTGGATTCGGCTCGCGGCCCGCTTTCCCGTGCGCATCAAGGTGGAGAATCCCGACGAGTCCTTCCGCCTGGGCGCCTCGGCGGTCGCGACCGTTCACGGGACGCTCAGGAGCGCGAACCGGTGACGGCGCTGCAAGGTCAACGGTCAACTGACAACGCGGTCTACCAGGCGGAGGATGGGCCATGACTGCATCCGGTCATTTGTGGGCCCTCGGCTACGACGACATGGGACGGGCGGACCACGTTCGCGACGAGATCGTCAGGCTCGGTTGGGTCACGCACTCCTTGCTCCTCGACGACGTGGCCGTGGTCGTACGGCACCCCGACGGAGCCTTCACCTTCAACCGAGAGCCCTACCACGTGCCTACTCACATTCTGGGCTGCTCGGCCCTTGGCTTCCTGGTGGGCCTGGTGCTCGCCGCGCCGGTAACCGGGGCAAGCATCGGCGCCGCGCTGGGCGCCGCCGGCGCTGCCGCCGTCACGTCTGTGGGGATCGGAGAGGACTTCGTTCGGGAGGTGGAAGGACTTATGAAGCCGGGCACGTCCGCGCTGTTCGTCTTGGACGACGAAGGAGATATGGACCTGATACTCCATGGGCTACGAGGGCTCGGCGGGACGGTGCTAAAAACCAACGTGGACGTGGAGCGGGCCAAGCTGATTCAGTCGACGCTGGCCACCTCTTCGCCCGACGCGAGCACAACACCGAAGAGCGGGTAGCGCGGGCCGGCGACGACGCGGTGCTGCTACGAAGATTTCAATTCCCGTAGTTCTTCGCGGCACGCCTCGCTGAATTCTCCCAAGAACGCAAGGACACCCGACAGGATAACGGAGTAGAATGCCGTGCTCCGGCCCTGCGCCACCATCGACAGCCGGTCCTTCCTATTCCTCTCGGCACTTGCTCGAGAGAGTCAATAATACCGAGATGTCATGTTTTGAACGACCCCATACGCCTACTGTGACTGCTCCATCGCTGTGGCGTCTGGCGACCGGCGCACCTTGTCGAGCGCGCCGACCGGGACGGTGATGACGGACGGGTCTCCGTCGCTGACGTACCGCTCGCGCGGGTTCCGCTCGAAGTAGGCGAGCCAGTAGGCCAGCTCGCTCTCGAGCGCCTGGATGCGCGGCAGACGGTAGGGATCGAAGGCCCGCGCGTGGGGTGAGGGGGCGGCGCCGCCCGCCACCATGAGGATGGCATCGTGGCGGTACGACGTCTTGCCCTCCGTGCCCTCGATGGCCCAGCGCACGTCCTTCGGATAGGCGCCCATGGGCAGCGCGAGCGTGCGGATACGATAGCCGGGGACGTCGCGCTGGATCCACTCCTGTGCCTGGGCGAGCTGCTGGCGCACCACGCGCTCGGGATACTTTGCGAGGTTCGCGTGCCACAGTGTGTGGCTGCCGATCTCGTACCCGTGGTTCACCAGGTACTGGAGCTTGCGCGCCGCCAGCTCTTTCTGGTTGAAGAGGCGGTTGGGGGGATCCGCGCCGGGCAGGACGTAGAAGGTCGCCGCGTGCCCGAACTCGGGATGCTGGCGCTCGAAGGCCTCGAGGAGGCCGACGGCGCAGTCGGGATCCAGCACCCACTCACCGTTCTTCTCGATCAGCTTGAACTGGCCCGGTGAGGAATAGTCGAAGGTCAGCACGACGGGCGTCGTGCCCCGCGGGATGCCGATCCGGCCGTCGAGCAGATCGTTGAGCGCCACCAGCCGGTAGCCGCGCTCCCAGAGCCGCTCGAGGTCCCGCCGGAAGTTGGCGGGCGTGCGGGTCCAGCGTTCCTCGGGCAGGTCGATCTTGTGGTACTCAAGGACCATCACACGCCCGAGCTCGTTCGGCGGAAGGTCGCCGGCCCAGGCCGCCGCGGGTAGGAGCATCGCGGCCGTGAGCGAGATGGCGCGGAGCGAGAGGGACACGCCTAGGGAGCGGCCTTCGCCGTCGCTATCGTCTTGGGCGGCAAGGCGGCTCCGGTGTAGTCGTTCTTGGGGTTCCAGAGCATGTAGCCCACGGCGCCGCCGTCCTTGGCCCCGCGAAGCTGCGCCTTGATCTCGGGGATGCCGAAGATGCGCTTGTCGAAGGCGTAGTCCCGGAAATCCTGGAGCCACGGCCTCACAACCACGGCCGCGGCCGACCGCTTGCGCGTCAGCCGCACGCTCTCCTTGACGATCTCGTAGGGCTGCGCCACCGGGTTGCGCACGCCCGGGATGCCCAGGTGATACCCGGAGGGGTAGACCATCGGGCAGATGTAATCGACGTGCGCCGACAGCTCTTCCAGGCGCTGGCCGACGTCGGTGTCATTGTCGTTAAAGGCGGTGTAACCGAAGACGTCGACGCCAAGGAACGCTCCCGTGGGACCCAGCTCGCGACGGGCCTTGGCCAGGAACGCGACGATGGCCGGCAGGCGCGTCTGCGAGTTGTTGGCCTGGGAATACCTGGCGGCGGATAGCTTGCCGTCGGTCGGGAAGCGGACATAGTCGAACTGGATCTCGTCGAAGCCCTTGCCGACAGCTTCCCTGGCAATGGCGATGTCGTAGTCCCAGACCTCCTCCCGGAACGGATCGACCCAGGCAAGCTTCTCGTTATCGATCCAGGGCTTGCCCGTGCGCGTGTCGATGATGGCGAGGTCCGGGCGATGCTGGGCGAGGACATTGTCCTTGAACGTGACGATGCGGGCAACGGTATAGATGCCCCGCGCCTTGAGCGCCGCGATGAATCCCTCGAAGTCCTTGATCATCACGGGGCCCTGAGCGCCCGCCTCGAGGGCGAGCGCCACCTGGGTCCGGTAGGGGATCATTCCCCGGTCGCCCTTGACGTCGATCACCACGGCGTTGAGCTCAGTGCGGTCGACGAGGTCCAGCACGCGCTCCCGGATGCTCTTGTCGGCCACGCCGAAGTAGGTCAGGTAGGCGGCGCGCACGACCCGCGGCGTCAGCGCAACCTGCACCTCTTCGGTCTCGGCTGTGAGGCGGCGGACGTCGTAGCCTGGACGTTTGACGAGGAAGGGCGCCCGCGGCCTCAGCGGCCCCGTCTTGAAGCGCCCGTCCTCGTCGGTGCGAAGTTCTTCGCTGCCCGCCCACACGGAAGCCCCACGGAGCGCGATGCTCGTCTCGGCGTCCATCACGCGACCGCGCACCGGACGCTCCGCCGGCAGGGCGGGCTCGGTGACCTGCGGCGTCGCTGAGGCGACCTGCCGGTGCAGAAGCGGAGAGGGGGAGAAAACCATCCACCCAGCGGCGACGACCGCCGCGAGCGCGCCCGCGGCCAACGCGCCATAGAGGACAGGGCGGGGTTTGCCCGTACCTTTTTCCGTCTGGCCCCGCTCTGGGAGAAGGAGATCCCGTTCGGTCTTGGGGCAGCAGTGGCATCCCGTCATCACCGGCTCCGGTGTCCGGAAGTAACCCATCGCGTAGAGCGCCTGCAGGGAGGCGAGAGCACGCTCCTCCTGTCTCTTGCTCTTCATGGCTAGCCTCATCAAAAGGCAATTGCCGTGCCGGGCACCAGGAAGTGGTCGGGCGCCTCGCAAATGGCGGAGAGGAAAGACACACGGGGAAAAGACAGACTCCACAGAGACCCACTCGCCACGGTCCAACTGCTCGTGGGCTACCGACTACCGGCCGGTTAGCACTCCCGACACTCGGTGCCTAGACCCGGCGCCTGATTTGATGAGAGAGGAGAGAACTCGGGCCACGTCTACTTCGACCTTGTCGAGGTGGAAGACCTTGCCCTTGGCGCTGACCTTGGATACGCCCAGGTCAACGACGCTGAGCCCCTTGACCGAGAAGGAATAGGTCTTGCCCCTGTAGCGGAGCTTGCCGTCGCCCCAGCTCACGCCCACACCCACCGCCGCGGACTTGCTCTCGATCGTCACCGTGCCCGAGGGCGTGTGATCCGCCGTCGCCACCCCCCCGACGCCCACGAGCTCCGCCGCCAGCATCCAGATCCACAGGCGCGCCATCGTCACGCTCCTTTTCGTCCACAACGTTTTGCCGTAGCCGGCCTTCCCGATACGGACCCGTGTTCGCCTGCCTCGACGCTCTTATCTTTGTCTCTTCAGAACCTGTCTGACGCCCGAATACAGAGGCAATGGGGGTGCCAGGCGTCAGCCCGTGCCGTGCGGATCCGATACCTCGTGCCAACACGGCTGTGCAGAGGGGCTACCAGGTACCAGCTGATTGGCTGTGGCGGCGGGACATCGAAGGGCCAGGCACCCTCATGTCCCGGGCCGCACGATCCCGAGCTTTTTCATCCGAAACTGCAGGGTCGAGCGATTCATGCCCAGCCGCGTCGCCGCGCCCCTTGGTCCGGAGAGCACCCATCTCGTCTCCTTGACGGTGGCCAGGATGTGTTCACGTTCGGCCTCTTCCAGCGTGCGAGGCTTCCCGTTCACGTGGACGGCGGCGACGCCGGCCGGCAGATCCTCGAGCGGCACCCGCAGGACCCGCCCCGGTGAAAGGATCACGGCGCGCTCGATGAGATTCTCCAGTTCGCGGATGTTCCCCGGCCACGGGTACCGGGTCAGGGACTCCATCGTGTCGGAACAGATCGTCTCGACCTTCCGGTTCATCCGTCGGGCGAAGTGCTGGACGAAATGGCGCACGAGCAGGGGAATGTCCTCCGCGCGCTCACGAAGCGGTGGCACATGAATGGGGAATACGTTCAACCGGTAGAAGAGATCCGCGCGGAACTTCTGCGCCTCCACCATCGCCGCCAGGTCGGCATTGGTGGCCGCGATCAGGCGCGCCTCAGACCGCAGCGTGCGGCTGCTCCCGAGCCGTTCGAATTCCCGCTCCTGGAGCACGCGGAGCAGCTTCGGCTGCAGTTCCAGCGGAATGTCCCCGATCTCATCCAGAAACACCGTGCCGCGATTGGCCAGCTCGAAGCGACCGATGCGTTGCGCAATCGCGCCGGTAAAGGCCCCCCGCTCGTGACCGAAGAGCTCGCTTTCGAGGAGGCCGGTGGGAATCGCCGCACAGTTCAGCTTCACGAAGGCCTGCGGCTGTCGAGGACTGAGATGGTGGATCGCGCGCGCGATGAGCTCCTTCCCGGTCCCGGTTTCACCGTAGATCAACACGGTGGCATCAGTCGGCGCCACGATCTCCACTTGCTTCAAGATACGCACCAGTGCCGCGCTCTGACCGATGATGTCCTCGAAATTCCGGCCGCCTCGGATTTCATCTTCCAGATAGAGCTTCTCCCGGGCGAGCGTGTCCCTAAGCTCTCGAATCTCGCCATAGGCGAGCGCGTTCTCCACCGCGATCGCTATCTGGTTGGCGATCTGCTCCAGGAAGTTGACTTCGTCCTTCGTGTAGCCGCCTTCGTCACGGCGGCGGAGCCCCAGGGTGCCGAGGATGCGCTTCCGACTGACAAGCGGCAGCACGCATCCCGTTTTGAAGCCCAACTCGGACCATTTGGGGGTGGTGACCTCCAGGCCAGCCTCGACCAAATCGTCAAAACTACCCGCCCACAGTTCGCCTGAACGGAAGACATGGCCCGCCAGCGTTCCCTCCAGCGGGACCAGTTCCCCCTCTTCGATAATCTCCTCCCCCCCGGGGAAGTCCAGAGCATAGGCGCGCAACTGGCCGCTCTCCACATCCGGCAACGCCACCACAGCGGAATCGGACCGCATGACGCGCCGCGCAGTCGTCATTGCGGCTCTCAGGACCTCGCGCAGCTCCAGGTTCGACGCCACAGAGCTGGTCAGTTCGAGCAGGAGCTTGAGTCGATCTTGTTCATTCAGTAGGTCCGCGTGGCTGAGCGCATTGTCCACAGCCATCGCGACTTGATCTGCGACTCTGGCGAGCAACGGCACTTCGTCTTCGGAATAGGCATAGGGTCGCTTGGCCGCGATATACAGGCTTCCGAGCCGCCGATGTGCTGTCGTCAAGGGAAGGGCGCACGCCGACTGAAAGCCCCGCTCGCTCAGGAGTCTGTTCGCCCAGGAGAATCGAGTGTCTTCGTCCAGGCGACGAATCACGGCGGGTAGCTGGTGTTCGAGGACCCACGACGCCTGTGCCGCTTCGATTGGAATCTCGTGCGTCGGGGTCAAGACAAGGGACGGCTGATGCTCCTCGTGAGGCACATACCACGTCGCGCCACTCGCGGTCCCCCTGTCCAGGAAGACGCTCATGTAGTCGAAGTTCAATACCGGTTGGAGCGCACGTGGGAGACCGCGCACGAGTTGGTTCAGGTCGTCATGTGCTCTGAGGGCCTGGAAAATAGAGTCGGGCATCTCGCACCTCCAGCGCCTTACACCTCTCGTCTTCTGTTGCCTCTTCCCGTACCCCGACGTGAGGCTAGGCATTTCGACGCTGCCGTAGTGACCCGCGGTCATTTTTGGGTTGAAGAATGGTGTCCGGCCGGTTCGCTGTTTGGTTCCGAGCTCGCCACCTGCACGCGCTGAACGCCTTCATCGCTGCTCTCCCAGGGCCATCCGGACCGCGTCAAGCAGGGCATGCCTATCGAAGGGCTTGGGCAGGACCGCCATGGCCCCCGCCTCGAGACAGCGCCGGCGAATCGCCTCGTCACCGTGGGCCGTCAGAATGACCACCGGGATTCGAGCGCGCGTGGCCGCAAGATGGCCGAGGAACTCGAGGCCACTCATCCCGGGCATTTGCAGATCGAGCACCAGGCACGCGGTGTTCTGTGCATGGATGGAGTTCTGAAAGGCCTCGACGGATGCGAACGCTTCGACGCGAAAGCCGACGCGTACGAAAAGATTCGTGAGAACGCGACGCAGAGATGCGTCGTCGTCCACGATGGAGATTACCCGGGTCCCGCGCTCGCCCACGCCGCCTCCAGTCCCTCAGGTGAGGGCAGATTCGAACGTGGGCTCAGGCTACGGTGGCAGCGTCGAGGCGTCTATCCTACCTTGGTCGAGTGCGGCCTATCCTACCTTGGTCGGATGCGGTGACGGCCGGGTGATCCCGAGACGCTCGGCGATCCGAACGAGATCGGCGACGGATCCGACCCGCATTTTCGCCATCACCTGCCCTCGCTGCTGTTTGACGGTCGCTTCGGTGGTCCCGAACTCGGCGGCGATCTGCTTGTTGAGCATCCCGGTGACGATGCGCGCCATCACCTCCCGCTCACGGGGCGTGACGGCCTCGTACCGGCGATGAAGCTCCGCCACCTCCTGTCGCTCCCGGCGGGCCACACGATCCCGATCGATCGCCTGCCGGATCGCGTCGAGCAGGTCCCGCTTGCGAAAGGGCTTCGTCAAAAACTCGACCGCCCCGGCCTTCATCGCTCGAACCGAGCTGGGGATGTCCCCGTGCCCGGTGAGAAATATGATGGGCGGCGTCCCTTCGATCCCGGCCAGCTGCCGCTGAAGGTCGAGCCCGCTCAACCCCGGCAGGCTCAGATCGAGCACGAGGCAGCCCGGGGCATCCGGTCGGCGGCTACGCAGGAAAGCATCAGCGCTCGGAAAGACGTGGACCTCGAGCCCCGCGGACGTGATGAGTCGACGGAGGGTGTTGCGGACCGAGGGATCATCGTCGACGACAAAGACGACGGGATCTTCCTCGCTCATCGTATCGCGGGCAAAAGGAAGTGAAAGGTGGCGCCATGGTCCGGGTTCGCCGTCGCCCACAGCCGTCCACCATGCCCTTCGATGATCGAGCGGCTGATCGACAGGCCCATGCCCAGCCCACCCGGCTTTGTCGTGTAGAACGCCTCGAACAGGCGGGGCGCCTGCGGCTCGAGGAAGCCGACGCCGGCGTCGCGGACCGCGACGAGGACCGACGGGCTGCCGTCACGATGCTCGACGGCCGCGCGGACGAGGAGCCGACGCCGCTCCGGCGGGACCTCTGCCGACGCGTCGACGGCGTTCATCAGCAAGTTGAGCAATACCTGCTGGAGCTGGATCCGGTCACTCAGAACTGGCGGCAGCTCCGTGGCCACGTCCGTCTGCAGGGCGATGCCGTGCCGCTCGACCTCGGGCCGCACGAGGACCAGCACGTCCCCGATCACCCCCGCCAGGTCGCAGGGCCGCTGGGCGACCGGCGACCCCGACAGCAGCGTCCGGATCCGGGCGATCACGGCTGCCGCCCGCTTACCATCTTCTACGATCGCGGTGAGCCCTTCCCGGACCCTGGCCAGGTCGGGGGGAACATCGTCCAGCCAGTCGAGACACGCGTCGGCGTCGCCGACGATGGCGGCGAGCGGCTGGTTGATCTCATGCGCGATGGAGGCCGCGAGCTCGCCCAGCGTCGTCACACGAGTAGCGTGCGCAAGCTCGGCCTGCAGTTTCTGCACCGCCTCTTCGGCGCGCGCCTTCACCAGACCGATGCGCGCCTCCTCCACCGCGCGTGCTGCCTGGACGCGCTCGGTAATGTCGCGCGTGATCTTGCCGAAGCCGATCAACTGGCCGCGGTCATCCCTGAGTGCGTCGATCACCGCGTTGGCCAAGAAGCGGCTGCCGTCCTTGCGCACGCGCCAAGCTTCGGCCTCATACCGGCCATCGCGGGCGGCGATTTCGAGCGAGTGCTGCGGCACATTCGCCGCACGGTCCTCCTCGGTGAAGAAGCGGGAGAAGTGCTGGCCGACAATCTCCTCGGTACGGTAGCCCTTGATGCGCTCTGCGCCCCGGTTCCAGTTGGTGACGATTCCATGTGGATCGAGCATGTAGATTGCGTAGTCGGTGACGCCGTCGACCAGCAAGCTATAGCGCTGCTCGCTTTCGCGCAGCGCCAGTTCGGCTGCTTTGCGCGCGGTGATATCGACGATCGCCGACAGCACCATTATTCCCTCATCGGTCTCGATCGGGCTCAAGCCGATCTCGACCGGGAACTCGCTGCCATCCTTCTTGAGACCGTAGAGCTCGCGCCCGGCCCCCATCGGCCGCGGCCGTGGATCGGCAAAAAATGTCGTCCGCAACTCCGGGTGATGACCACGGAACCGCTCGGGCACGAGCATCTCTACCGGCTGCCCCTCGAGCTCCGCCCGTGAGTAACCAAAAACCCGCTCGGCCTGAATATTGACCAGGACAATCTTGCCGGCCCGGTCGATCATCACCATCGCGTTTGGCGCAGCTTCGACGACGAGTCGGAAGCGCTGCTCGCCGGCCGATTCACTTTTGGGGTTCGTCATCGGCATCGCCCTCGATGTAGGCGAGACAGAGCGTAGGGAACACTAGCACCCTCCTGCGGCGATCGCCTCGTCCGCGGGCCCCGCCGCCGTGACATAAGATGCCAGACTCAAGTATCAGGGTATGCGAAAGAGGGAGGCGACATCGCCGCCCTGTTCGGGTTATCCCTTCTCGCGTCCACCCAGACACGAAGGAGGGGCCCACATGTCGGACGATCGATGCCGCCTCGGAAGTGATGATGTGGTCATCGGCCTGGACTTGGCAAGCGCCGAGCACCAGGCCGTCGTGGTGACCGCTGCGGGGCAGCGGCTGACCCGGTTCCGGATTCCCCACACGCGAGCGGGGCTCGAGGAACTGCTCCGGCGCACCACGCCGGCCGTCCTCGGCCGCGCCGGGGGTGCGCGCGTCTTCGCCTTCGAGGCGACCGGGCACCTGTGGGAGGCCGTCGCGTACCTGCTCCGCGCGCGGGGCGAGCGGTACGTGGTGGTCAATCCGCTGGCGACCTTTCGGGTCCGCGAGGCCCGGCAGCTCAGTCGCGAGAAGACGGATCTGACCGATGCCGAGCAGATCGCCGAGCTTTGCCGGACCGGCCTGGTCACCCGAACCCAGTTGGAGGCTCGCCCCTACTTGGCGCTGCGGCGCGCCTGGGGCGAGTATGCCCGGCTCCGGGAGGAGCGGGCGCGACTCAGGGTCCTGGTCGCCCATCAACTCTACGGACTCTTCCCCGAGTTCCTCCGCATCTGGACGGATCTGCTGCAGCCGGGGGCCTTGGCCGTCCTGCGGACCGGCCTGACCCCCGCGGCGATAGCCGCCCTGTCCCTCAGTGAGTTCGTAGCCCAGGTCCGCGCGCACCGCGCCGGCCACCGGATCTGGCGCTACAAACTGGCCCAGGTCCACCGCGAGGCGGCGCAGACCATGGCCTGCCCGGACGGACTCGATGTCCTCGCGCGCGAAGTACAACGGGCGGTGGCGCGGATGGATATGCTCACCGCCCACATGACGGCGGTGGCCGCGGAGATCGATATCGTGCTCGCGGAGCTGGAGGAGGTCCCATACCTGCGGACGATTCCCGGCCTGGGCTGGGCCAGCGTGGCCGGGCTCCTCGCGCACGTCGGGGCCATCACGAAATACCACCACGGCCGACAGCTCATCAAGCTGGCGGGCACGAATCCCTCGCGCCGCGATAGCGGCCAGACGGTCGGCCGCGGGCAGCGAATGAGCCATCGGGGTCGTGCCGGGCTCCGCGAGGTCCTCTACCTGGCGACCCTCTCGTGCCTGCAACACAACCCGCGCATCCGCGCGCACTACGATCGCCTCATCCAGCGGGCTGACCGGCCGCTGCCGAAGATGCAGGCGCTCGGGGCGTGCATGAACAAGCTCTTGCTCTATGCCTTTGCCGTCATGCATCGACGGGAGGCGTTTCAACTCGATCACGATTGGCAGCGGACGATGGCGCGCGTCGCCTGACCCGGGGGCTCCGGCGTGGCCGGAGAGAGGAGCATGTCGACCAGACTCTGGGGACGCCCCACGGGGGCTAGCCCGAGCGTGTCCGCCTGGCACTCCTCGTTCCCTCGGGCATGGAGTCCGAATGAGGCTCGTTGGGAGCCCCGCCGCGGGGTCATCCCGGAACTGTTACTCGATCGGACAGCCCTCTGGGGCCGGCAGCCGCCAGCGCACGGGTTTGACAAAACGCTCATAGCACGCGGACGCGCGCCGCCCAAGGAGCCGATGCCACAGCGCACATGAGCAGCCTCCTCCCGAGTCGAGCGAGCCGGCCCGGCTGAGCGGCAGCCTATGCCAGACGCACCACTGCCGTCAATCGGCCGGCGGACCGGCATGCCTCGCGGCGCAGGCACGACGGCGTCCGCCGCGCCCGTGAGCCGATCCGATCAGGACGAGGTGGCGCCGGACTCGGAAGGGCCAGGACCGGAACTCGGCCACGAGTGGGACAGGGCGAGGTGCGCGAGAATCGTCCGAATGACCGCGGGATCGTGCAGCGTGGCGATCAGGCGCCGCCGGCCGCCACAATGGGCACAGGCCAAGACATCAATGGCAAACGCCGGCGATGCCGGTCAACCTGACCATGTCGTCTACGAGCAGGTTGAACCCACCCGCCCGAAATGGCCTACACGGGTGGCGGTGACGAGGCGAGCCTGCGCATCGCGCTCCGATGCTTCCTCCTCGGCTCTCCGCTCGCTCTCCTGTACCTTGCGGTCGTCTTCCGGCTGCACCGCGGCACCGCCGTCGCGGCCGCCGATGGGGAGGGATACTGACGAGGCTGCGCGGAGAAGATACTCCGACTGAGAGATGGAGCGGGAGAAGGTGCCCTGGGAGCCGTATTTCTTAGGTGTTCCTATGCTGCCCCCCTCTGAATTGAGTCCACCCGGAGGTCGTTGCGGCGGGTGCGGTCCTGTCTTCTGTCTACGTGCCAAACAGAACGGCGCGGACTGGACGAATATCCTGAAGTTCGTGCGCGTGAATCTGAAAGGCCGAATCGTTCACGCGGATGCCGCTACGAGGTCTCAGCGGACTCCGTCCTGCCATTCAAGGCTCCCAGCAAGACCAGGATGAGAGCTACAGCCAGTTCCATCGTGAGCCCGAGTCGAGGGGGGATGACCACATCGAAGAAAATATTGGCGCCCCCGACCATCATGATGGTCAGCGTATGGCCGACCCCCCCCACACTCCCGATCAATATGGCACTGCGGATGCCCTTCTGCCGACTGACGATAGTGGTGAGGGCAATCACGTGGTCCGTATCGGTGGCGTGGCGCATGCCAAGAAAGAAACCCAACATGATGATAGGGAGCACCTCGACCATATGTCGCCTCTCTTGGCGAGCGAAGCCGATGAACGGCGATCGTGTCGTGAGCGGCGTGGACGAGGCCTCCTCACACGAGGGTGTCGACAGACACCATGTGTCGAGACATCTTTTCGAGGCGGTCATCCGTCATCATTTCTGCACCAGCAAGTAGCTACAGACGCAGCTGTGGGATTCGCGCGGGCGGGTGCCAAGCGGCTGGCGACCGATAGCCCGTTAGCACCCCGACGTTGACGCGATGGATCCGAATAGCGTGCGCGTTTCCTATAGGAGCCTTCTCCACTCAGTCACTTGGGAGATGAGGGGAACCATCCGCGATCTCGGCATGGCTATTGCTCCTGAGGACCTCAGGTTCAGGTCACTGTACTTTTCACCTTTCACCACAGGGAGGGACGTATGAATTCTCGGACGGCTCTTTGGAGGGTCACACTCGTAGCGCTTCTTGCCGTGTCTGCGGCGGCCTGTTCGAATACCGGCACCAGCCGGGTCAGCATGGGCTCGATGTGCCAGGCGAGTGGGGGGACGTATTCCGGCGGGACGTGCCTGCCCGCCTCCAACCCGCAGACGGCGGCAAAGCTGTGCGCGGCCCATGGCGGCCAGTACATGGCCGGCGGAGACTACTGCGAAGTGGACAACGGCCTGCTCTGGAAGCCTCTCCCGTAACGCAATGGTAAGGCTGGCGGCCGCTGCGATGGGGATCTCCCATCGCGGTGGCCCTGGCGAGCCGAGCACGCTCGGCTAGCGTCCGCCAGCTCGGTGGCGGTCAGAGCGAAACGGCTGACAAGGACGACCCATAGCCAGAAGAAGGGTAGGACCGGAGACACGAACACATTCGTTGGGGTAGCTCTCAGTGCGGGAAGCGATGCTAACCAGTCAAGAGAGAGGTAGACGACCATGGCAGCGAAATCAGCTCCACCCGTGAGCCCGACGCAGATCGCCAATAACATCGGGATCGCGACCATCAGCAAACCGCCCGTCAACTCGCTCAGCAGCGACGTCTGCGATCAGCTGCTCGAGTCCTTCGACGAGTTCGAGAAAGCCCATGTCCGGGTCGTCATCATTCGCGCCAATCCAGCCACGAAGATCTGGTCTGCGGGTCACGACATCCGCGAGATACCGCTCGACGGCCGTGACGCCGTGACCTGGACCACGGGATTTGAACGAGTCCTCCATCGCGTCCGGAACTGCACGGTCCCGGTGATCGCCATGCTTCACAGCAGCGTCTGGGGCGCGGCCTGTGACCTGGCCGTGACCTGCGACCTCGCGATCGGCACACCGAACACGACCTTCGCCATCACTCCCGTCAAGCTCGGTATCTCCTACAACACGGCAGGTATGTCGCACTTCCTCGGGGTGTTGCCCTTGCACATCATCAAAGAGATGGTCTTCACGGGCAATCCCCTCTCGGCCGAGGATGCGTATCGTTTCGGTCTGCTCAATCGTCTCGTGAGCCCCGAGACACTGGAGGCGACCACGATGGACATCGCGGCGACGATCGCCGGCCGCGCGCCGCTGGCGGTGTCGGTCGTCAAGGCCGAGCTGAGCAGCTTGAGCAGGGGCGCCCCCCTGAGCGCCGACGAGTTCGAGTGTATTCAAGCCGCGCGGCGAGCCGCCTTTCGGAGCGACGACCTCAAAGAGGGCGTCAAGGCGTTTTTCGAGAAGCGAGCGCCCGTCTTCCAGGGCGTGTGATCGCTCTCGCGGGCCAGCGAGGCGACGATGACAACATACGGGCGATTTCCCATCCGTTCGGCCGAGGAAGCCGCCGGGCTGATTTCGCACGGCGCCACCGTAGGCATTGGCGGCTTCACCGACCCCGGCTGTCCGCATGCCGTGCCGAGAGCGCTCGCCCAGCGCGCGCGGGGATTTCACGAGCGCGGCAAGCCGTTCCAGGTGCGGATCCTCAGTGGCGCGGAGGCCGGGCCGGCGGTCGACGTGGACCTTCCGCAAGCAGACGCGGTCAGCTTTCGGATGCCGTTCCAGGGCGAGAAACCCTGCCGGGATGCCATCAACGCGGGGAAAATCGAATTCGCGGACATCCATCTCTCGCACTGCGCGCAGCAGCTCTTCGAGGGATTCTTCGGGAAAGTCGATGTTGCCGTGATCGAAGCCAGCGACATCTCGGACGATGGACGTGTCTACTTCACGACGGCCATCGGCAACGGCCCTACGTACCTGCAGTTGGCCGACAAGGTCGTGATCGAGATCAATCGGCATCACCCGAAGCGCGTCCGGGAATTCAGCGATATCCTCATCCTGCCTCTGCCGCCTCGGCGCGAGCCCATCCCGATTCGACGCCCGCTTGACAGGATCGGTGCTCCGTACGCCATGGTTGATCCGGCCAAGGTGGTGGCCATCGTGGAAACGGATGAAGGGAGCACGCGTCGCCCGCCACGCCAGCCTGACGCCGTGAGCAAGAAGATCGCCGAGCACCTCGTCTCCTTCTTTCTGGAGGAGCTGGCCGGGGGCCGCCTGCCGCGCGACTTTCTGCCCCTGCAGAGCGGAGTGGGAAACGTCGGCAACGCGCTCCTCGCGGGTTTTGGCGAGCATCCCGACCTGCCCCCGTTTACGGTATACACCGAGGTCTTCCAGGACTCGTGTGTCGATCTCATGCGCTCGGGGCGACTCACCGGCGCCAGCGCGACGGCCCTCACCCTGTCCGAAGCCAAGCTCCGGGAAATCTATGATGACTTCGATTTCTTTGGCTCGCGGATCGTGCTGCGTCCCCAAGACATCTCCAACAACCCGACGATCATCCGCCAACTCGGAGTCATTGCCACCAATACTGCCCTCGAGGTTGATATCTACGGACACGTGAACTCCTCTCATGTGTGCGGCACACAGATGATGAATGGAGTCGGCGGTGCCGGGGACTTCGAGCGGAATGCCCGCCTCTCGGTGTTCGTCTGCCCCTCGATCGCCAAGGGGGGCAGAATCTCCACGATCGTTCCATTCTGCAGCCACGTGGACCACGTTGAGCATTCCGTGCATCTCGTGGTCACGGAACAAGGAACGGCCGATCTGCGCGGCCTGGGACCGGCAGCACGCGCGCGTCGGCTGATCGACTGCTGTGCCCACCCGGCCTACCGCGACTACCTCCATCGTTATGTCGAGGGGGCGCGGGCGGGCCATATCCGCCATGACCTGACACGTTGTTTCGAACTGCATCGCAATCTGCTCGAGCACGGAGCCATGCTCCCCGATCTTGATCTCAACCAGTTCTCCCCGGCTACGCCGGATGAATCGAGCGGGGCGGTTCGGCGCCTCGCAGAAAGGGTGTCATGATAGAGAAAGATCTGAAAATCCTGGACGATTTCCCGCCCGTCAGCTACGACATCTGGAAGGCGAAGGCGGTGGCTGACCTGAAAGGTGTGCCCTTCGAAAAGAAAATGATCACCCACACCTATGACGGCATCGACATCCAGCCGATCTACACCCCGGAGAGCTGGCCTTCGGCGAACGACCCGTCCGGCTTCCCGGGCAGCCTGCCCTACACGAGGGGAACGAGGCCGCTGGGGCATTCCCGGGCTGGCTGGGACGTGCGGCAGGAGGTCCTGCATCCGGAGCCTACCGTGGTCAACCGGATCGTGCACGACGAATTGGACCACGGCGTGACCTCCGTCGAGCTGAAGCTCGACGGGGCGGCTTCCGCCGGACTCGACGCCGACGATCCCCAATCGGCCGAGCTGTGCGGTCGCGACGGGGTCATGGTGTACAGCTTGGGTGACCTCGACCAGGCCCTCAAAGGCGTACTGATGGACGTCGTGGCGGTCTCCCAGGAAGCCGGCGCCGCCTTCCTGCCTGCCGCCGCCCTGCTGGCCGCGCTGTGGGAAGAAAGAGGCGTCGAACGTTCGAAGGCCCTGGGCGCCTTCAACGCGGACCCGCTGGGTACACTGATGCGCGACGGTGCCCTGCCGCAGCCACTCGATGTGGCTCTCCTGCATATGGCCGACCTCGCAGCCTGGACGTCATCCCGTCTTCCAAACGTGAGCTCCGTTCGAGTGTCGACCGCCGTGTATCACCACGCAGGCTCCGATTCGATCCAGGATCTTGCCTTTGCTGTGGGGACGGCAGTCGAGTATTTGCGCGTTCTGACCGCGGCCGGGCTCGAGCTCAATGCGGCGGTCCGGCAAATTGCCTTCCACGAGACCGTGGGATGCAAGTTTTTCCAGTCGATTGCCAAGCTCAGGGCCCTGCGAAAGCTCTGGGCCAGGGCGACCGAGGCTTGCGGCGCCGACGTGAAGACTGCATCGGGTATGCGGGTGGTCGTCGAGACCAGCCGGCGAGTGATCAGCCACCGAGCGCCCTGGGTCAACCTTCTCCGCAATACTGCCGCGTCCTTCGCGGGCGCCGTGGGCGGAGCCGATGCGATCATCACACTTCCCATGGACGTCGCGGTGGGGTTGAGCGACGATTCCTCTCGGCGATTGGCCAGGAACACTCAACTGATTCTGCAGGAGGAATGTCATCTCAATCAGATCGTGGACCCGGCGGGCGGCTCATGGTTCCTCGAGAGGCTCACGGACGAGATGGCCGGGAAGGCATGGTCGTTGCTCCAGCAAGTCGAGGGCCTGGGGGGAATGATAAAGGCGGCGACGAGCGGCTGGATCGTGGATCAGATCCAGGCGGTCGAGAAGCGGCGCGAGCAGGACATCGCGACGCGCAAAGCGGCGATCACCGGGGTGAGCGAGCATCCCGACGTGTTCGAGAAGGAGCTCAGTCGCCCCACCCCGAATTACTCCGAGCTACGCGCGAAGGCAGCCGGGAGGCTGGCGAAATGGCGCCACGACCGCCCCCAGCGAGACTCCATCGCGACCCTGCGCGCTGTCGTGGCCAAGTCAGGGCGCGGCAGCGGCGAGTTGATGGCCTCGGCGGTCGAGGCGGCACGCGCAGGGGCGACCATCGGGGAGCTCACATCGACCCTCGCCGGACCGGGGGCGAATCGCCAAGGTGCATCCACGGCTCCGCTGGCTGCCCATCCCTATGCAGCCGCGTACGAACAGTTGCGGGACATGGCCGATGCCTACGCCCGGGCACATGGAGACAAGCGGCCCAGGGTCTTCCTTGCCAACCTGGGGACGAGAAAAGAGTTTCTCGCTCGCTCGAACTACGCACGGGACTTCTTCGAAGCGGGCGGCTTCGAACCCGTGGACAATGACGGCTTTACGGACGCGCAGGCCGTCGCCGCCGCCTTCGCCTCATCCCAAGCGAAAATTGCGGTCATCTGCTCGACCGACGCTCGCTACACAACCGACGTGGAACAAGTCGCACGCAAACTGCAGGCCGCCGGGGCCAAGGCCGTCGTCCTCGCCGGGAACCCGGGCTCGAACGAAGCAAGGTACCGCGCGGCCGGCGTCAACCAGTTCATCTTCATCAAATGCAACGTTCTCGAGATCCTTCGCTCACTGCTTCATCAGGAGGGAGTACTGCCATGAGCATGATCCCAAACTTCAACGACATTCCCTGGAAGGGCGGGCCGGATGTCGACAACCGATTGGCCGACTGGCGCGCCCGCGCGGTGGCTCAGTCGGGCCGCTCACTGGATCAGCTCGCCTCGTACACGCCCGAGCGCATCCCCCTACAACCCCTCTACACCGCTGCCGATCTCGAGGGGCTAGAGCACCTGCGCACGATGCCCGGGCTCCCGCCGTTCTTAAGGGGTCCTTACTCCACGATGTACGTAGGCCGGCCCTGGACCATCAGGCAATATACCGGTTTCTCGACCGCGGAGGCATCCAACGCCTTCTATAGGCGAAACTTGGCGGCCGGTCAGAAGGGCCTCAGCATCGCCTTCGACCTGGCCACTCACCGCGGCTACGATTCGGACGATCCGCGGGTCGCCGGGGACGTCGGCATGGCGGGCGTAGCCGTCAACAGCATCCTCGACATGAGGATTCTCTTCGACGGCATCCCGCTGGACCGCATGAGCGTGTCCATGACCATGAACGGGGCCGTGCTGCCGGTACTGGCTCTCTACATCGTCGCCGCTGAGGAGCAGGGGGTGAAGCAGGAGCAGCTCTCGGGGACCATACAGAACGACATCCTCAAGGAGTTCATGGTCCGCAACACCTACATCTATCCGCCGCAGCCCAGCATGCGGCTGATCGGCGACATCTTCGCCTATACGAGCCAGCACATGCCCAAGTTCAACAGCATCAGCATCAGCGGCTACCACATGCAGGAGGCCGGCGCCACCGCCGACCTCGAGTTGGGCTACACGATGGCGGACGGGCTCGAGTACCTGAGGACAGGCTTGAGCGCCGGCCTGAACATCGACCACTTCGCTCCGCGGCTATCCTTCTTCTGGGCGATCAGCAAGAACACCTTTATGGAAATCGCCAAGATGCGCGCCGCCCGGTTGCTGTGGGCGAAGATCGTCAAGCAGTTCGGCCCGCACAACCCCAAGAGCATGGACCTTCGCACACATTGCCAGACGAGCGGGTGGACCCTGACCGCGCAGGATGTCTACAACAACATCATCCGCACATGCATCGAGGCGATGGCCGCCACCCAGGGCCACACCCAGAGCCTGCATACGAATGCCTTCGACGAGGCCCTGGCGCTGCCGAGCGATTTCTCCGAACGCCTCGCCATCAATACCCAGGACTTTCTTCAAGAAGAGACCGACACGGATTCGGTCATCGACCCCTGGGGCGGCAGCTACTACGTGGAGCGACTCACGCACGAGCTCATGCACAAGGCCTGGGCTCACGTCGTCGAGTGCGAGCAGGCCGGCGGCATGGCCAAGGCGATCGAGGAGGGCTTCCCCAAAAGACGGATCCAGGAAGCCTCGGCCCGGACACAGGCCCGGATCGACTCGGGAGCCCAGGTCATCGTCGGATTGAACAAATACGTCTTGGACAAGCAGGAGGCGATGAACGTACTCAAGGTCGACAACTCTGCCGTCCGGGAGGCACAGACAAGGCGGCTTGCCCAGCTCAAGTCGGAGCGAGATCAAGCGAAGGTCTCGTCGGCCCTGAACGCGCTTACCGAGTGTGCCCGCACCGGGAAAGGGAACCTCCTCGATCTGTCGATTGCGGCGGCACGCGCCCGGGCCACGGTGGGTGAGATCAGCTTCGCACTGGAAAAGATCTTCGGCCGGCACAAGGCTGAACAGGAGCTGGTCACGGGGATCTATGCACAGACCTACGGCGCGAAGAAGTCGTCGATCGTCGCCGTGCAGGACAAGGTCGAGAAGTTCGTGAAGAGCCATGGCCATAAGCCGCGCATCTTCATCTGCAAGCTCGGTCAGGACGGTCATGACCGCGGCCAGGAGGTGGTCGGAGCGGCTCTCGCGGATCTCGGATTCGAAGTGGTCCTTGGCCCTTTGTTTCAGACGCCCGAAGAGGCCGCGCGCCAGGCCGTCGAGGAACACGTCGATATCGTCGGACCCAGTTCGCTTGCCGCCGGTCACCTGACCCTTGTGCCCGCACTCCGCCAGGCCCTCACGAGCCTGGGCCACAAAACCATGCCCATCGTACTTGGCGGCGTCATTCCACCGCAGGACTACGACGAGCTCTATAGGGACGGGGCTCTTGCCATCTTCGGACCGGGTACGGCCATCCCGACCGCTGGACTCACAATCCTGGAGATTCTGGAGCAACCAGGCACGGTAGATGGCAACCGGCCCGATGGAATCCGGGACCATTCTCTAACCGCAATGGAATCACGTTAGGAACGGAGACGGAGGCGTGCGCGCACCAGCGATATCGCTCGATCAGCTCGCATCCTTGCCTGCGGTTTACCGGGCGCTGATCCCGCCTGCCTACGAGGACTCCAATGGCCACATGAACATGCGCTGGTACTTGGCCGTCTACGATGAGGCGGGGGACGCCATGTACCCGATGCTCGGGCTCACGCCGGATTACTTCGCGTCGTCGGGGATGGGCGGCTTCGATCTCGAGCATCACCTCTGGTATCCCGCCGAGGTGCGCATCGGGGACACTGTGGTGATTCGCGCGCGCTTCATTGCGCGTAGCGCGAAGCTGATGCATTACATGCTGTTCATGGTGAACGAGACCCGGGGCATGCTCTCGTCGCTCTTCGAGTGCGTGCACGCCCATGCCGACCTCACGGTCCGCCGTACCGCCCCCTTCCCGGCGCAGGTGGCGGCCACGATCGACGCCTACATCGCCGCACACCGTGCGCTGACTTGGCCCGCGCCAGTCTCGGGGGCCATGGGCGTCACGGCAGCCTCCAGCGCGTAAGGAGAGCCGCGGTGCCCGTGGACACCAGCACCCACACGCCAGCGATCCGGCGTAGGAGAAAGAGCAATGGCGGGCAAGCACGAGAAGTACCAGCGGCTGCTCGCTCTCTGCAGGACGCTGCCGCCGACGCCGACAGCGGTTGCCCATCCGTGTGACGACGGCTCGCTCGAGGGCGCCGTCGGCGCCGGACGGATGGGGCTCATCGCACCGATCCTTGTCGGGCCGCGGGCGCGCATCGAGGCGGTCGCCGAGGAGCGCGGTCTCGACCTCGCCGGGCTGCCGATCGAGGATACCGCGTATAGCCACGAATCGGCGGCACGGGCCGTTGAGCTCGTCCGGGCGGGCAAGGCCGAGGCGGTGATGAAGGGCAGCCTGCACACCGATGAGCTGATGAGCGAAGTGGTGAAGCGCGATACGGGGCTCCGGACAGCGCGACGCGGCAGCCACTGCTTCATCATGGACGTGCCGACACACTCTGAGCCGTTGATCATCACCGACGCGGCGGTCAACATCGCCCCGACGCTGGAAGAGAAGGTCGACATCATCCAAAACGCGATCGACCTTGCGCACGCGCTGCACTTCCAGGAAGTGCGCGTCGCGATCCTCTCGGCGATGGAGACAGCAAACCCGAAGGTTCCGTCGACAGTCGAGGCCGCGGCATTGTGCAAGATGGCGGACCGCAAACAGATCACCGGCGCGATCCTCGACGGGCCGCTCGCCCTCGACAACGCGATCAGCCTCGAATCGGTCGCTATCAAGAACATCGATTCGCCCGTTGCAGGGCGCGCCAACGTGCTGGTCGTGCCGGACCTCGAAGCCGGCAACATGCTCGCGAAAAGTCTATCGTTTCTCGCGGGGGCAGATGCCGCAGGGATTGTGCTGGGCGCGCGCGTGCCGATCATTCTCACGAGCCGCGCGGATTCGGTGATGACGCGCCTCGCGTCATGCGCGGTCGCCGTCCTGGTGGCGGCCGCGCAGCACGCGAGCAGTAGCAGGGCTGTGGGTTGATGCGATGGATGCGCCGACGAGCATCGTGCGGCACCGACGCAACCCACGTGGACCGGGCCGACTTGTTCTTGCGGCACCCACCCTAACACCTTCTTGCGGAAACCGCAGGCCCGGTCCGCTCGCCACGAACGTCTGCGATTCTCTTCGGCCTCGTCGCTCTCTTGAGTGGGTCGATACTCCCCTAAGGTCCGACGGCTCCCCTAGGTGTGGGGAAGGCTGCACCATTGACCTTCGGATCCCCTCCCAATGACAGATCCAGACCAGAATCGGGAGGGCGGCGATGGACGAATCGGTCAGGCGAAGGGGCTCCTATGAGGAGTCTCTGCATTCACTGCGGTCAGCCACCGTCCGACTCATGTGGCTTCTGCACCGACCACCACTCCGGCCGTGGCGACGACTGGGCGGAGGGCAACCGCATCATGTGCGACTTCCTTCATCGCGGCATCGTGTCATCCGGGCCGGCGCACTCTGTCGCTCGTTCGATCGAGCTTCTTGTCGACAGGCTCGAGACGGCACACACGGGATAGAAGGAGGCGACGCATGAACCTGATGGAAGAGATCTCCGTCGAGACCGATCTCATCGTTCTCGGGGACAAGCTTCGTGAGGCCACTCATCAGCTCGCCCAGGCGTGCAATCAGAACGAGAGGCTGGTGAACGCGCTCTACGAAGCCCGTGGGCAGGAGCGCAGATTCCCTGCTCGTCTAGTCAGATGACAGAATGGACCCCGAGATCCAGAGCGAGCGACCCCGCAAGATTCCGGTCGTCACAATTTCCGTCAGCAGATTCTCGGCAGGATCTCGCCGGGGTGCAGATCCACCACCCGCGTACCGCCGATTCGTGTCCGCATGACGACCATCTTCGGATGCCGCTCCGTCACCACGCCGATGACCGATGCGTCGCCGCCCAGGGGGTACCGCCGCATCCGCTCGACGACTACGTCCGCACCGCTCTCGCCCACGATGGCCACGAGCTTGCCCTCGTTCGCGACGTAGAGCGGGTCGAGGCCGAGCAGCTCACAGGCGGCGTGGACGGCAGGCCGGACGGAAATCAAGGTCTCGTCGATCTCGAGGCCGACGCCCGAGGCGAGGGCCAGCTCGTTGAGCGTCGAGGCGAGTCCGCCTCGTGTGGGGTCGCGCAAGCACCGGATCTCGGAGCAGCCTTCGAGCATGGTGGCGACGAGCCCGTGGAGCGGCGCGGTATCGCTCTCGATCACGGTATCGAACTCGAGCCCTTCCCGGCGTGACATCACGGCCATCCCGTGGTCGCCGATAGTCCCGCTGAGAATCACCCGATCGCCGGGCCGCGCCTGGTTGGCCGAGAGCAGCCAGGGGTGCTCGACGAGGCCGATCCCCGCGGTATTGATGAAGCATTGATCACCACTACCCTTGTTGACAACCTTCGTGTCGCCCGTCACGAGCAGCACACCTGCCCGCTGACACGCGGCGCGCATCGAGTCCAGGATCGCGCCGAGCTCGTCGAGCAGGAGCCCCTCCTCGAGGATGAATCCGGCGCTGAGATAGAGCGGGCGGGCGCCGGCCATGGCGAGGTCGTTCACGGTGCCGTTCACGGCCAGGGTCCCGATATCGCCGCCGGGGAAGAAGAGCGGTCGTACCACGAACGAATCGGTCGTGAAGGCCAGTCGCTGCCCGCCGATCTCGACCACGGCCTGGTCGTCCAGGCGATCGAGATAGGCATTGCCGAAGCGCGGCAGAAACATGCGGTGTACGAGATCCGCCGACATCCGCCCGCCACTCCCGTGGCCGAGGAGTACGCGCGCAGTCTCGGTGAGGGGCAACGGGCACGACACGGCGGCGGCATCCATATGCATGAGCCTTTCAGGCGGTCGCGACACGGTAGCGACCGTAGTGGTAGTAGGCGGCGCACGCGCCTTCCGACGACACCATCGGCGCCCCGAGCGGGCGGTCCGGAGTGCAGAGCGTGCCGAAGGCTGGGCAATCACACGGCTTCTTCTGTCCCCGGAGCACGAGCCCGGCGATGCAGTGCGGCGATTCATCGGTCGTGAGGCTCCGCACCGGGTATCGCCGCTCGGCGTCGAAGGCAGCGAACCGCTCGCTCACCCGAAAGCCGCTGGCAGGAATCTCGCCGATCCCCCGCCACTTTCGGTCGCAGACCTCGAACACCTCGGCGAGCACGGCACGGGCGGCCTGGTTCCCTTCCCGCCGCACGCTACGCGTGTACTGGTTCTCCACCTCCGCGCCCCCGCGCTCGAGCTGGCGGACCGCCATGAGGACGCCCTGCACGATGTCGAGCGGCTCGAACCCGGTCACGATCAGCGGCACGCGGTGTCGCGAGGCGATCGGCTCGTACTCGGCGAAGCCCATCACCGTGCAGACGTGACCGGCGGCCAGGAACGCCTCCACGCGGTTGTCGGGCGAGCCGAGCAGCGCCTCGATCGCGGGCGGCACCAGCACGTGCGAGACCAGCATCGAGAAGTTCGAGAGCCCGAGTCGCGCGGCGTGAAGAATCGCCATGGCGTTGGCGGGCGCCGTCGTCTCGAAACCGATGCCGAGGAAGACGACCTGGCGATCGGGCCGCGCCTGGGCCATGCGCACCGCGTCGAGCGGCGAGTAGACCACGCGGACGTCGCCCCCGGCCGACTTGACGCGCAGGAGGTCGGACGCCGAGCCGGGGACCCGCAGCATGTCCCCGAAGGACACGAACGTCACCTCCGGCCGCGACGCGATGGCAATGGCCCGGTCAAGCGTCTCCACCGGCGTGACGCACACGGGACAGCCCGGCCCGTGTACGAGGTGGATCTCGCCCGGCAGCATCTCATCGAGCCCGTGCTTGACGATCGAGTGGGTCTGGCCCCCGCAGATCTCCATGATCGTCCAGGGCCGGGTCACCGCGCGCCGGATCTCGTCGAGGGTTTGGCGAACGAGCGCGCCGTCGCGGAATTCGCTGACGTACTTCATGGCCCAGCCTCCAGGCCCATGTCGCCGAGTTCCACACTGAGGAGCCCGGCGTCGCGCAGAAACTCGAGCGTCTGCTGCGCCTCGGCCTCGTCGAGGCGCCCGATCGCGAAGCCTACATGGATCAACGCATAGTCACCCACGACGGCCTCGGGCACGTAGGCCAGGCAGGCCTCCTTGACCACCCCGCCGAAGTCGATGCGTCCCATGCGGAGCCCTGCCGCCTCGTAGACCCCGACGATTTTCCCCGGCACGGCGAGACACATGTTCGTGTCCTCCCTACTGTAGTTGCGCCTGCGCCACCACGGCCTGGCCGAGCGCGATCCCGCCGTCATTGGGCGGCACGATATGATGGCTGAATACCGTGAACCCCGCCCCGGCCAGGGCCCGCCGGGCGGCTCGCAGCAGCGTCACGTTCTGGAAGACCCCGCCGCTCAGCACGACGCGCCGGAGCCCAGTGCGCTTTCGGATTCGTGCGCTGACCTCCACGATCGTCGCGACCACCGTGGCGTGAAACCGCGCAGCAATGACTGGGACGGCGACACCGTGGGCGAGATCACCCACCACCCCCCGGATCATCGGCGCTGGGTCGATCACCGCGGGCTCGCTCCTGTCGTCGACCTCCACAGGATAGTGGCCGTGCTCCCCCGGGGCCACGAGCGCCTCCAGCTCGACCGCCGCCTGCGCTTCGTACTGGCTCCGATGGCGCACACCCACGAGCGACGCGACCGCGTCGAAGAGCCGGCCCATACTCGACGTCAGCGGCGCGTTCACCTCGCGCTCGATCTGTCGCGCAATGATACGGCGCTCATCCTCGCTCGCCGCGGCGACGGACGCCACCCCGGGATCCCAGTCGCCATACGCGCGGCGGAGATAGGCCAGCGCCATCCGAAACGGCTCGCGCACCGCCAGGTCGCCGCCCGCCAAGGGGACGTACGCGAGGTGGGCGGCGCGCTCGCAGTGTGCGTAGTCGGCGACCAGGAACTCCCCGCCCCAGATTCGCCCGTCGGTGCCGTAGCCGGTCCCGTCGAACGCCACCCCGATCCCGGCGCCGGTGAGCCGATGTTCGGCCATGCAGGCCGCGACGTGGGCGTGGTGATGCTGCACGGCCACCCGCGGCAGCGCCGGATCGAGGTTTTGGGCGTAGCGCGTCGACAGGTACCCCGGATGCAGGTCGTGCGCGACGGCTTCCGGCCGGATACGGAACAGTGCAGCGAGGTCGTCGATCGTCGCGACGAAGGAGGCATAGGTCTCGTAGTTGACGAGATCGCCGAGGTGCGGTGAGAGAAACGCATACGGTCCGCGGGCCAGGCACACCGTGCTTTTCAGCTCGGCGCCGCAGGCGAGCAGCGGCCGTGAATGGAACGGCAGGCGCACCGGCAACGGAGCGTAGCCTCGCGCCCGGCGCACCGGTAGCTCGCGGCCATCGACGACCCGGCTTACCGAGTCGTCGCACCGGTTCTGGATCGGGCGGTCGTGGACCAGGAAGGCGTCGGCGATCGTGCCGAGACGTTCCCGGGCGTCAGCCTCGTCAGTCGCGATCGGCTCGTCGCTCCGATTCCCACTGGTCAGCACCAGAGCGGCCGGACACGGCTCGTCCACGCGCCACAGCAGATGATGAAGGGGCGCATACGGGAGCATGAGACCAAGCGTGCCGAGCCCGTTCGCAACGGAGGCCGAGACACCCGAGCTGCGGCGTGCGGGGAGGATGACGATCGGCCGCGCGGGCGATTGCAGAAGCGCAACTTCCTCGGCAGAGATGACGCACAGTCGCTGGGCAGTCTCTACGTCCGGCACCATGACGGCGAGCGGCTTGGCCTCCCGCCCCTTTCGCTCCCGCAGCCGTCGCACCGCCGCGTCGCTCGTCGCATCGCACGCCAGGTGAAACCCGCCGATCCCCTTGAGGGCGACGATGCCGCCGGACGCCAGCAGCCGCCGGGTTTCGTTCAGCGGGTCGCCGACCAGCAATCGCCCGTGGGCATCCACCAGCTGCAGCCGGGGGCCGCACACCGCACAGGCATTCGGTTGGGCGTGGAAGCGACGGTCGGCCGGCTCGTCGTACTCGGTCTCGCACGCAGCGCACATCCTGAACCCCGCCATCGTGGTATTCGGGCGGTCATACGGAACCGCCCGGATGATGGTGAAGCGGGGGCCGCAGACGGTGCAGTTCGTGAACGCATAGCCGAAGCGACGATCACCGGGATCGAGGAGCTCGCCCACACACGCACCGCAGGTGGCGACATCCGGAGCGACCGGCAGCACGCCCTCGCCGTCTTGCGACCGCTCGATCGTGAAGCCCCCTTGGCCTCGAGGCTCGACGTCGTCGACGCAGACCTCGTCAATGTGCGCGGGGGCGGGCGCGCCGGCGACGAGATCATCCACGAACCGGCTCAGCGCGCCAGGGGTGCCTTCGATCTCGATCTCGACGCCGCGCGCGGTGTTCCGAACCGTCCCGCCGAGCCCGAGCCGCGTGGCGAGATTGTAGACAAAAGGCCGGAACCCGACGCCCTGAACCACGCCGTGCACGGACACGCGCCACGCCATCGCGGTCGTCATCAGGATGCTGCCGGCCCTTGCCCAGCCGGCGCCATCACCGGGTTGGGGGCGGCGTCGCTAGACGCCAGCCGATTCACCGCCACGGAGAGCTCCCGGTAAAGCGCAAGCCTGCCGTCGTACAGCTCGCCCTGTCCGGCCCCATCGCGCTGTTCGGCGATGGACTGCTCGAGGGCGGTCAGCGCACCATCGAGATGAATCGAGGGCCTTCCTCCACTGCGTACGACGCTCCTTGCGAGCCCCTCGAGAATCGCGGCCACGTCGGCCTCGAGCCGAATCGTTGCCGCCCGCACCGCGTCCGGGAAAGGGGCAGGCGCGTCGGCGTCGCGCGCGATCGCCAACAGGACAAGAAAGACCGTCTGGGTTTCGGCAAGGAGCCGCTCGACAGCCTGTGCGTCGTCGACCCCCCCGCCCGGGTCGAACTTCGACCACCCATCGATGAACCCCTGCACGTCCGCGATCTGCTGCGAGATCAAGCGGCGCCGCGCATCAACGTCACTCCCCTCTCCCCGCGGCCGTGAGGACACGAGCGCGAAAGCGCCAAGCGAGCGAAACACATCGGCCAGCCGCGCGTGCATCCGATCCACTGTCCGGACCGGCCACAGCACGTGCTCCACGAGGCCGAAGACGGCCAACCCGAAGAAGACGCCGATGAGGCGATCACGAACCACCGTGGCGCTGACCGCGGGCCCGAAACCCTGGAGAATGGCTTTGTAGAAGGCGAGCCCGGTCTGATACCCGCCATAGGCGATGCGGGGCGTGCCGAAGTTGATCCACGCCGCCACGGCGGTGCCGGCCGCGAAGACCAGCCAGAACCCTCCGAGGCCCTCCACGTTTGGAAATGCGTACACGAGGGCACACACGCCCATCAGACCGCCGAGGGCGGCGCCGCCGAAGCGCAGGATCCCCTTCTGGTTGCTCGACCCAATAGTCGACACCGACACGACGAAGCAGGTGATCACGGAGGTGTAGATCTGCGGGTAGTCGAAGCCGACGAAGAGGATGTAGCAGATCAGCGCGGCCAGCGCGCCCTTGACCGCGAACTGCACGTACTCGGGATTCGAGGTGGCGTCGGGCAGGAACAGACGGAATCCCGTCTCCTTCGTCGTCATCGCGCTCGGGATCCCGACCCGGCCAGTGACCGAGATCTGTTCGAGCGTGCGCTCCATGTCGGCCAGCGGCGGCAGGGCAGCCGCGGCGCGATCGACGGACACGGGACGAGCCGCTGTCTCTCCCGGTTGCGGCCACCGATGCTCGGCGAGCGCCCGCCGCGTGCGTGCGCAAGCGTCCGCCACCCGCAGGAGCGACTCACGCACGGGCTCGCCCGGCATCGATGCGACGAGAGTCCGGAGCGCGCCGGCGTCGGTCACCAGCCGGTCGGCGAGGGTGATGGTCGCGGCGATCTCCTCGTGACGTTGCCGGGCCCGGGCGTTCGTGAGCGAGGCGGTCTTCAGCAGGGCCAGTGACCGAGACATGCCGGCAAGGGCGAGCGAGTCCAGTGAGGTTCCAGACGCCGCCGGCGCGAATGATCTCGCGCCGGCCAGCGCGCGAAGGGTCTCCTCGACGACGTGAAGCCTTGTGTCGAACTCACGTTGGAGGAGCATCAGCGGCTCACCCGGCGCGAGCAGGAGCTGCACGCCGAGGTTCACGCCGAGCCCAAGGGTTATGCACAGCCAGATCCAGAGCACGAACTCGACGAGACTCTCCGTCGACCCCGGCGCGATGTCTGGAATGATCATGACGAGAGCCGCGAGCAGGCCGAGCACGGTCCCGAGCGCTCCCATCGTCAGCACTCGCTTGAGAAACAATCCGCCAAAGAGAAAGACGACAAGGAAACCGATGCGCAGCCAGGGGATATCGAGGGCGACCATCCACGCGAGCAGCGCAAGGCCCAGGCTGAGGGTGACACCCGCCTCGGCGAGGACGGAGCCGACCAGTGTCGCCGCCGTGTCCTCCTGTGTGACGAGATACGTCATGATCATCACCACGAGGGCATGCGGGATCCGGTGCGTCAGTACCGGGATGGTGGCGATCAGGCAGACCAGGGTCAGCCGGAACGTCGCGCTGCCACGCCCGGGCGTGGGCGCCAGCTCCCGGCGCAGGAAGCCGAGAAACTCCACAACTGTCACCGGTTCACGCGCTTGAGCAAGCCATGCACGATCGGGACCGCCGAGACGCCCAGTCGGAAAGCGGGGTCCTCCACTCGTCGGAGCGAACGACCATTCACGGCTCCCATTCCCTGTCTAGGAGGCAATCGCAGTGCCTACCCTGGTGAGCGGCATCATCCCATCAGAAGTAGCTGAAAGAAAGCACCGAATGGCAACCCGCAACGCGAAGGGAGCCGTCTATGCCAGGAAGCTGGTGCTAACGGGCGATCACGTGCCATTGGATTGGCATTTCGACAGCGTGTGTGTCTGCGACTTCACCAGCCTCTCGTTATTGCGGTCGCCACCGACATCGAGAGGCAAGCGATCTTGGCAGGTCAGCGGTCGGCGGCCGGTTCCCCCTCCGGATCGAGGCCTGCGAACAATACCACCACGGCGAGGTCTATGACGAAGCGGATCCTCGTGCGTACGGCATTTCGCGCGCTCAAGTCGCGGTCCCCAGGGCGTTTCCCACCATCTCCTGGGCCTCGTTCACCAGGGCATCAAGGTGCCCTTGACTCGTGAAGCTCTCCGCGTAGATCTTGTAGATGTTCTCGGTGCCGGAGGGTCGGGCGGCAAACCATCCGTTGGCGGCCACCACCTTCAGCCCTCCGAGCGGAGAGTTGTTACCCGGGGCGCGCGTGAGCTTGGCGGTGATCGGCTCGCCGGCCAGGGTCGAAGCCTTGACGGCCCTGGGCGACAGCCGCGCGAGCCGAGCTTTCTGGTCGGGCGTCGCGGGGGCGTCGATGCGCGTATAGCATGGCGCGCCGAACTCCTCTGTCAGCTCCTGGTAGTGCTCGCCTGGATCTTTGCCGGTGCGGGCGGTGATCTCGGCTGCCAGCAGGTCCATGATCGTCCCGTCCTTGTCGGTACTCCAGACCGTGCCATCGTGCCGAAGGAAGCTCGCCCCGGCGCTTTCCTCTCCGCCGAAGCACAGGGAGCCGTCCAAGAGGCCCGCCACGAACCACTTGAAGCCCACCGGCACCTCGACCAGCCGGCAGCCGAGCTTCTCCACCACGCGATCGATCATGCTGCTGCTGACCAGTGTCTTGCCGACCGCGGCGTGGTCGGGCCAGTGTGGCCGATGGGTGAGCAGATAGCGGATGGCCACCGCCAGGTAGTGGTTGGGGTTCATCAGCCCCGCGGAGCGGGTCACGATGCCGTGCCGGTCCGAGTCGGGGTCGTTGGCGAACGCGACGCGGTACCGGTCCTTGAGACCAACGAGCCGCGCCATGGCGTAAGGGCTCGAGGGATCCATCCGGATCTTGCCGTCGTGATCCACTGTCATGAACGAAAACGTCGGGTCGATGACCGGAATCACGACGGCGATATCCAGCCCATAGACAGCATTGATCGGCTCCCAGTACGGCCTGGCCGCGCCGCCAAGTGGGTCCACGCCCAGCGTGAGACCGGCGCCCCGGATGGCGTCCATGTCGACGACATGCTTCAGGTCCTGAACATAGGGCAGGACGAAATCTTCCTGACGCGTCGTCCCCGCCTTGATGGCCACCGCGAAGGGCACGCGCTTGGCACCGGCGTTGCCCTTACGCAACAGGTCGTTGGCCCGGCGCTCAACCCACCCCGTCACATCGGTGTCGGCAGGGCCGCCGTTGGGCGGGTTGTACTTGAAGCCGCCGTCCTCGGGAGGATTGTGCGACGGCGTGACGACGATGCCGTCCGCAAGGTGCCCCTTGCGGCCGCGGTTGTAGACGAGGATGGCACGCGAGATGACGGGTGTCGGCGTGACCCCGGCGTCGCGCTGGATAATAGTCTCGACTCCGTTCGCCGCCAGCACCTCGAGGGCGGTGCGCTGAGCTGGCTCGGACAGGGCGTGCGTGTCCTTGCCCATGTAGAGCGGGCCGTCGATGCCCTGGCCTCGCCGGTAGTCGCAGATGGCCTGGGTGATGGCGAGGATATGGGCCTCATTGAACGAGCCGCGCAGCGCGGAGCCCCGGTGCCCGCTCGTGCCGAAGCTCACCAGCTGAGTCGGATCATCCGTGTCGGGCCGGCACTCGAAATACTCGCGCTCGAGCCGGGCCAGGTCCACCAGTATCTCCTTCGGCGCCGGCTTCCCTGCCAGAGGAGAGATCGTCACAGTCTCCTTCGTGCCATTGACCATTGCCTGCTCCCCTATGGCACCGGGCACGGCTTCACATTCCAGATCCCGGCGACGTACTCGGCGATGGTGCGGTCGCTCGAGAACTTCCCGGAGCTCGGGCATGACGCTGTTACTTCAGTTTGACTTCGATGCCCTCGCCGGCCAGCGTGAGCTTCACCCCGGTCTGGGTGCTGGTCAGCTCCATGACGACGCCGTTCTGGTTCTTGAGCGCCACGGCGCTCATGCCCCCTCCCACGGCCGCCCCCGCCTGTGCGGCGGTGTAGTTCCCCGAAAAGTCTTCGACCTTGTCGAGGTGGAAGACCTTGCCCTTGGCGCTGACCTTGGACACGCCCAGGTCGACGACGCTGAGGCCCTTGACCGAGAAGGTATGCGTCTTGCCCTTGTAGCGGAGCTTGCCGTCGCCCCAGCTCACGCCCACGCCCAGCGCCACGGATTTGCTCTCGATCGTCACCGTGCCCGAGGGCTTGTCGTCCGCCGTTGCCACCCCGCCGACGCCCACGAGCGTCGCCGCCAGCACCCAGATCCACGCACGTGCCATTGTCACTCTCCCTTTCGTCTGAGATGGACCCATGTTCGCCTGCCTCGCAGGCTGTGAGGAGCGCCGAGCCGCCGCCAACGTTGAGATCATGGCCAGGTCCACTGATCGATCTCGGGTTTGTCGACGCCGTATTCGTAGGCGTAATTCTGGCAGTCGATCTGCATGTTGCGCAGCTTCTCCTTGGTGTGCGCCCCAGCGATCTGCAAGCGCGGCACGCGGTCGATGACGTCGATCGCGATGCTGAAGCGATCGATCTGGTTGCGAATGGCGAGATCGAGCGGCGTGTTGATGTTGCCCTTCTCTTTGTAGCCGCGCACGTGCAGGTTCGCGTGATTGGTGCGCCGGTAGGTCAGCCGGTGGACCAGCCACGGATAGCCGTGGAAGTTGAAGATGATGGGCCTGTCCGCGGTGAACAGGCTGTCGAAGTCCCGGTCCGACAAGCCGTGCGGGTGCTCCGTGGCGGGCGTGAGCTTTAACAAGTCCACCACGTTGATGAAGCGGATCTTGAGATCGGAGAAGCTCTCCCGCAGCAACACGACCGCCGCGAGCGCCTCCTGAGTCGGGACGTCGCCGGCGCTCGCTATCACCACATCCGGCTCCGAGCCCTCGTCGTTGCTCGCCTGAGGCCAGATACTGAGGCCCTTGGTGCAGTGCTCGATAGCCTGCTCCATGCTCATGTATTGCAGGTGCTTCTGCTTGTCAGAGACGATCACGTTGATGTAGTTGGTGCTCTTGAGGCAGTGATCGGCGACGCAGAGGAGAGAGTTGGCGTCGGGGGGCAGGTAGACGCGACACACATCGGGGCTCTTGTTCAACACCAGGTCGATGAATCCGGGATCCTGGTGCGTGAAGCCGTTGTGGTCCTGCCGCCACACCGTCGAGGTAATGAGCAGGCTCAGCGAGGACACCGGCGCCCGCCAGGACAGCCCGCGGGAGATTTCCAGCCACTTAGCGTGCTGGTTGAACATCGAGTCGATGACGTGCGCAAAGGCCTCGTACGTCGAGAAGAAGCCGTGCCGCCCGCTGAGCAGATAGCCCTCGTACCAGCCCTCGAGCGTGTGCTCGGAGAGCATCTCCAGAACCCGGCCGTCCCGCGACAGCTCGCCGCCGTCGGCATCCTCCGGCAGGTAATCGGCCAGCCACAGCTTCTTGCTGACTTCGTAGATCGCATCGAGCTTGTTCGACGTGGTCTCGTCGGGGCCGAAGACCCGGAAGTTCGTCATGTTCTGCCGCATGATGTCGCGCAGGAAGCGAGCGAGGGGCCGTGTGTTCTCTGCCGTGGCCTGCCCGGGCTTGTCGACCTTGGTGGCGTAGTCCCGGAAGTCCGGCATGCGAAGCGGCTTGCGCACGAGGCCGCCATTGACGTGAGGGTTGGCACTCATGCGTCGCGTCCCTCGGGGAGCGAGGGCCTGCAGTCCCGGGATCAGCCGCCCATGGTCGTCGAACAGCTCCTCGGGCCGATAGCTCCGCAGCCAGGCCTCGAGCTGCTTCAGGTGGGCCGGGTTTTCGAGCACGCCTGCGAGCGGTACCTGGTGGGCACGCCAGAAGCCTTCCACCTTGTGACCGTCCACCTCCTTCGGGCCCGTCCAGCCCTTCGGGCTGCGCAGCACGATCATGGGCCAGCGCGGCCGGGCGGCCTGGCCGCTTCTCCGTGCCTCCTGCTGGATCCTGCGGATTTCGAGCACGCAGTCTTCCAGGGTCGCGGCCATCTTCTGGTGCATGCGCGCAGGATCGTCGCCCTCCACGAAATGAGGCGTCCATCCGTAGCCCGTGAACAGACTCTCCAGCTCCTCGTGGGAGATGCGTGCGAGCAACGTCGGATTGTTAATCTTGTAGCCGTTGAGATGCAGGATCGGAAGCACCGCGCCGTCGCGGATTGGATCCAGGAACTTGTTCGAGTGCCACGAGGTGGCCAGTGGGCCCGTCTCCGCTTCGCCATCGCCCACCATCACCGTTACCAGCAGATCTGGATTGTCGAAGGCGGCGCCGAAGGCGTGGGAAATGCTGTAGCCGAGCTCACCGCCTTCGTGGATGGAGCCCGGAGTCTCGGGCGTACAGTGGCTGCCGATGCCGCCCGGGAACGAGAACTCCTTGAAGAACTCGCGCATCCCTTCTTCGTCCTCGCCCTTGTTCGGATACACCTCCGAGTAGGTGCCTTCGAGATAGACCGGCGCCAGCACGCCGGGCGCGCCGTGGCCAGGCCCGGCGAGGAAGACGGCGTCGAGGTCGTACTTGTTGATGAGGCGGTTGAGGTGAACGTAGGCGAAGCTCAGGCCGGGGCTCGTACCCCAGTGACCAAGGAGGCGCTGCTTCACGTGCTCCGGCTTCAGCGGCTCCCGGAGCAGAGGATTGCCCCGAAGGTAAATCATGCCGGCCGCCAGGTACGTGCAGGCCCGCCAGTAGGCGTCCATCCTCTGAAGCTCTTCGCTCGACAGCCGCTCGGCCGTTACGACATTGCCGCCGTCTGCCACTGTCGGCCCCACCTGAGTCATCAGCTGTGCCATGAGCGTTCCTCCTTTAGCTGAGCCACCATCAAGGCGAGCGCGTTCACCATGCGGCCATGCGTTCGCGCTGCACTACCGCGAACCGCGCGAGCAAGTGGTTCGAGTTGTAGTCCCGGCTGACCTCGAGGAGATCGTTCAGCCCGCCAAACCGCACGTCTCCGCCAGCGAGCGCCTGTAGTCGCCCCTCAGCCTTGATCAGGTAGCCATCAAAGTGAGTCCAGAACGGCCGTCGCCCCCAGCCCTCCGCCTCACCAAGCCGAAGATGGACATCTGAAGGGATGCAGACGAGACGAAAGACTCGGGGGTCGAGGCCGAGTTCTTTCTCGAGCACCTGAGCCCCGTGCATGAGCAAGGCTTGCTCGATCGCGATGCGCGACAGACCGCGGCGGCCCGGGAGCCCCAAGGTGCCGAGGAGTTTCGACGCCGGCGGCTGTTCGTCTTCCTCGGGATCGGGGAAGTCCTCGACAAGCACATCTTCGGCGACGAATTTTGGCAAGTACCGTGCCCCGCCGGAGTTCACGAGTGCGAAAAGGATGAACAATTCAACCCCGTTCCGGAGGCCTTCGGCGGAGCCGGGCGGCAGGGGCAACTGCTTGATGTCGATATGCCCTGAGGCCTCCGAGAGGGGATTCCAGGCATACTGGCGGAGCGAAGCAAGCTCAACTCGAGATTCCAGGTGGCGGAGAGCCAGGCCGAGTTGCCGTGCCCGCGTCAGGGTGTCGACGGAATAGGAGGTGAGGAGCTCCTTGCCAGCCGCCTCCGCCGTCGGGACCGCGCCGACGGTCGCTCCAGACGCGGATTCGCTCGTCTGGGGGGGTACAGCCGCCATCAACGCGTCGGCCAGCTTCTCCAGTCGCTTCAAATCGCCGGCTTTCAGGGCTTGCGCAGCCGCCTCCGGCGTGACCATGGCCGAGGTGCCACCGACCGCGCCCGCCACCTGGCCCGCGTTGAGCTGAGCGCGCGTTTGGAAGGCTATCCGCCGCCCTGCATAGAAGTCTTTCCACGGAGGATCCGCCTGCTCGAGCGTGGTCAGCTGCTCAACGACCCGGGTCTGGAGCGCCGGCAAGTCCTTCGTCGGAAGCCGGGTGAACTGTCGAAGACCGGGGGAGAACGGATCGAGCCTGATGTCCGTGACGGCATAGACTTCGCGAGCGGTCTCGATGAGTTTGCGCTTACCCTCAACTAGTTGCCTGAGGGCCTCCGCCCGCTGACTCAACTCTTTGACGAGGGGCCAGTTCGCCTTCTCCAGTGCCCGCCCTATGCTGAGCGGCAGTTCCGCGAGCGCGGCGCGCGTCTGCTCGATGCCATGAAAGTCCTCGAGCGACAACGTCGGGCCCAGGACTGCCCGAGCACGTTCGAGATACACGTCGCGATACACCGTGTCCACATTCCCGGCCTCGATGAGCGCGGATACAAGCGGAATCGCATCGTTTGCCATGACCCCTCACTCGCTCTCCAGCACGCTTTGCGTGTGGCGCGCGATCATCAGCTCCTCAGACCTCCGTGGACGACCCGGTGGCCGACGCCGATCAGCGGCCCGTCCGCGAGCCGACGCTTCAGAAAGTCTATGAGAAACTCAACCGCGCCATCGTGACCGAGCTTCCTCTCGTGCCATGACCTCTGGGCAACGATGCTGCCCGACGCATCCTGCGCCGTAAAACGCGGTGCTGTGTAGA
>Ga0335071_10000606_pt1 | contig 39282 bp, 32 predicted proteins | sample Lox_Sample_15_FD_206724 | JGI IMG/M metagenome (GOLD analysis project Ga0335071, IMG submission 206724) | Soil microbial communities from Loxahatchee National Wildlife Refuge, Florida, United States - Lox_Sample_1.5 | ecosystem: Environmental > Terrestrial > Soil > Wetlands | place: USA... | reverse complement strand
TCGGGTGCGGCCGACGATCGCGAGGGCCCCGTCACCACCAGGAGGCTTCCTCCCTGGCCCACGACCTTCGACACCTGCCGTCCCTGAAGCTCGCCGAACTTCGTGTGGGGCATGCTGATCGCTCCCATCGGCAGGCCCTGGCCCCACTGACGATGGTGCTCCTCGACGACCGGGTCCCAGGCATTCAGCAACACGAGGCCGGTGCGACCTCGGAGGTCCCTGAGGATGAGCTCCATGCTGGCGACGCTGGCCGGCTCGGTGACGAGCGCGTCCAAGGGGCGGCTCGACTCAGCCAGGCGCCTGCGAACCACGCGGTACTGGCCGAAGCCCGAAGAGTAGACGACCTCGACGTCGATCCCCAGCGCCTTGCCCTTGGCTTCGGCCGCCCGTGCTTGGAGGTCCTGGTAGAGATCGGCCGCGCGGCCGTCGTTCGTGCCGAGCAGAAGGACGAATACGCTCCTTGGCACCGTAGCCCCCTCCTCCTCTCTGGACGAGGCAACAGACACCGATGTCATGCAGGATCGATGCCGCGGAAGCCGCCCGTCTGCAGGCTCAGCTTCGCCCTGAATGGCGGCTGTTGAGAGCCCTCGTCCTGGGGCGCCGTCCCGAATCTGGAGCGCACCGTCCCGGATTCGGAGCCGGTCCCGAGCGGCACGTCTCACACGTCGGCGAGGGTGCGCACCCGCCGAAGGCTGCCCGTGACCTGGCGGCGTCGACGAGCAGCCAAGCGGGCAGCGCCCGCGTCAGTGGCCGCCGTCCTCGCCGCCCTCCGGCACGTGCCAAGGCGTCAGTCGCGGGACGAGCATGGGGACGTTGGCACGGTAGAGGTCGTACTGGGGTCCCAGCTCCTGCCGCAGGTTGCGTTCCTCCAGGTGCAGGCCGAACAGCAGGTACGCAGTGCACAGGGCCGCGAACTCGAATCGCCCGAGGGTCATCACCGGGCCGAGCCAGAACGCCGAGAGCATCGCCAGATACATCGGGTGGCGGCAGTATCCGTAAGGCCCTTCGACCGACAACGTCGGGTCGCGGCGCGGCCGACCCGCGACACGGTCCGCGACCTGGCGCAGACCCAGGAACTCCGCGTAGTCGAAGTGGAGGGTGACGAACACGAGGGCGACGAGCGAGGCCAGGTACAGCGCGCCCAGCACCCACTCGGCGGCGCCCGTCGCGTGCCACACCTCGCCGGAGACCGGACGCCAGGCCAGGAGCAACGCCGCCAACGTGAGGCCTGCGCAGATGACGTAGGCGATGCGAACGAAGTCGGCACCGACCCAGCGCGCCAACGTCCGCCGTGCCGCGTCGCGCGCCAGCAGACTGTGAAGGAGAGCCCACACGACGAACGCGCCGGCATCCCACACCGCGTTGCCGAAGCCGCCGGCCCCCCGCCAGCCGAGGTGGATGGCGAGGAACATCCAGAGCAGCGGGACGTCCGTCAGGACCCGCGTCACGACGGCAAACACCAGGTACGTGGTCCGGGACACCGTCCCTCTCCCGACGCGGGGCCCATTCTACGCCCTCGTCAGGCGAAACGGGCTCAATGACCGGCGGAGGAATGTCCCGGAACGGTCTGCAACCCCACTGAACCGTCGTAGTCGCCTCGCGGAAGGCGTACGATGCCGATCTCCTGGAATGGCGGCGGCGTCATGCCGTCGCGGACATCCGTGATCCGGACGACTGCCGTGAGAACGCCCGCCTCCGCACCGGCGAAGGGAGACTCATGACACCACGCAGACTCTTCGACCTCACGTATCTCATCGGCGTGCCAGTTGCGGCCGGTTGCCTGTTGGTCGTGCCGGCGGCGGGCGGAGGCCAAGAAACGCATCCCGGCCAGGAAACAGTGCCCGCGCCGACACCGCCGTTGGGATGGAACAGCTGGGACTCTCACGGCTTGCGTATCAACGAGCAGCAGTTCCGCGAGAACGTGGAGGCGTTTGCGACGAAGCTCAAGCCCTTCGGCTACAGCTACGCGGTCATCGACGAGGGCTGGTACATGGTCAATCCCGAGGACAGGCAGAAGCCCGATCTGCTGAAGTACGCGTTGGACGAGAACGGCCGCTTCATACCCGTGCCGGCGCGCTTCCCCTCCGCCCTCCAGGGCGACAAGAACATCGGCTTCGAGGAGCTCGGCCGCTGGATCCATGCGAAGGGGCTGCAGTTCGGGGTCCACGTGATCCGCGGCATCCCTCGTGAAAGCGTCGCGCGCAACCTCCCCATCGAGCGCTCGGCCTTCAAGGCTCAGGACGCGGCCGATCAGATCGATCCCTGCCCATGGGACCCCACGAGCTGGGGAATCAAGGACAACGAGGCCGGCCAGGCCTGGTACGACTCGCTGGTCCGCCAGTACGCCGGATGGGGAGTCGATTTCCTGAAGGTCGACTGCATTGCCGACCACCCCTACAAGCCCGCTGAGATCCGACAGATCGCAAGGGCGATACAGCGCAGCGGCCGCGAGATCGTCCTGAGCCTCTCGCCGGGGCCGACGGCGGTCGAGCATCACGCCGAAGTCGGCGAGCTCGCCCAGATGTGGCGCATCTCGGACGACGTATGGGACCTCTGGGACACGGGTCAGCAGAAGTGGCCCATTGGCGTCAAGAACCAGTTCGATAACACGGCACGCTGGGCCCAGTACACCCGGCCCGGCAACTGGCCCGATGCCGACATGCTGCCCATCGGGGAGCTCCGTCCCTTGCCCGACGTGGGCCCGGGTGCGCGGCACACGAGGCTGACTCCCACCGAGCAGCAGACCCTGCTCAGCCTCTGGGCGATGGCGCGCAGCCCCCTGATCGTGGGAGCCAATCTCGCCCTGCTCGACGAGGCGACCCTGCGCCTCCTGACCAATCCCGACATCCTGAGGATCGACCAGGCCGCCACAGGCTCGCGGCAGGTGGTGCACGAGGGCGATCTCGTCGTGTGGACCGCAGACCTGCCTCGAGACCAGCACGCCTTGGCCGCATTCAACCTGGGTGAGAGGTCCATCGCGCTCGGTCGTTCTTTCGCGAGCTTCGGCCTGGCGACAGGACGATACGAGGCGGAGAATGCGTGGACCGGAGAGCGCCTGCGGCCGAGTGCGAACCTCAGCACGACACTCGAGCGGCATGCCAGCGTCGTTCTGATCCTCGACAAAGAATAGGCGCGTCACCGCAGTGACCGTGATCGCGGGGTCGCGATCCGTCACGGAGTCCTGCGGCGTTCAGAGATAGTGGAGCGCGGCCGCCGAGCCGCCGATGACCACCACCTCGACCGGACTTTCCAGGGCATCGTCGACTGCCTCGAGCGAGTTGCTGCCGCAGGAAGGTCTTCATCGCTCTCGCGCGAACGTGTCGAACGTCGACTCGAAGTTGTCCAGGCCCATGTTCATAGTGAAGGGCGGCTCCACGCGGGTGGCGATCGACACGCTGCCGTAGCCGCGATCGCGGCTGCCGGCGCTATCCAGACCACCCTGCCGCGCCGGTCGCCTCGAGCGGCACGATTGGCATGGCGCCTACCGAGCCGGCGCGGACCGCTTCTGACTTGTTGGAGAAGAGGCCGTGGAAGGCACTCGTGACGTCGGAGCGCGAGTTGCAGAGGGTGAAGAGCTGGAGGAAGACGAGCGTCGTGAACGCCATCGTGTGCGCGTAGGCCATCGTTCCCTGGCCTTCGATCATGCCACCGGGCAGGCTCGCCTCGAGCACGAGCAGCGTGCCGACGGCGATGACGACCCCGACAAGCACTGCGAGGAGCCGGTGAAGTTGTTCGACGCACTGGCCGAGCGCATCCGGCCTCGCGGTCCGACACGCGATCAAGCCTTGGGCTTCGCCATCCCGTGCATGGTGAGCCAGGTCACGAAGGCGTCGAACCAGCCGGTGCTGGTCGTTTCCTTGGGGTACATGCCGAAGCCGTGACCACCCTGTTCGTAGAGGTGGAACTCCACCGGCTTCTTCGCCGCACGCCAGCTGTCGATCAGCCCGAACCCGGCGTTGCCGAACAGGGGATCGTCGGCGGCGAGCGCGACGAACAGCGGCGGTGCGTCGGCGGGGACGGTCACCGGAGCCAGCGGACCGTAGATGTCGCCGATGAATGCCGGCCTGGCGTCCTGCCCGACCAGCGCCGTCGCCATGGTCAGCATGGCGCCCGCAGAAAAGCCCACCATGCCGATGCGGTCCGGATCGATCTTCCACTCGGCGGCGCGGCGCCGGATGAGGGCGAAGGCGGCGCGCGAGTCCGCGATCTGCGGCGCGAGGCGCGCCATCATCTCCTGCGGGTCCGGCCGTGGCGGCCGGCCCGCGCTGCTCGAGAACATCTCCTTCATCGAACGTTCGAAGCCGGCCATGTCCGGCGGGGTCTGGTTCAGCCGGTACTTGAGGACGAATGCCGCGACGCCGCGCTCGGCCAGCGCGCGGGCGACATTCCAGCCTTCGTTCTCCATCGACAGGGTTCGGAAGCCGCCGCCTGGAGCCACCACCGCGGCGGCGCCGCTCGCCCTGGCCGGGTCGGGCAGGAACGGCGTGATGGTCGCCACAGTGACGTTGCGGGCGAACTTGCTGCCGTACTGGGTGTGCCACGATTCCTGAGCCCTCGCGTCGGGGAGAGGGCCGGTGCCGATCTCGATCGCACCCGGCTGATCGGGGATGGCGATCGGCGTCATCTTGTCGTTGGCCTGTCCAAAGACAGGCGCCGCGAATGCACAGACCGTCGCCAAGACGCCCGCCCGTGCCGAGACGAATGCCGAAGGTATCACCATGGCTGTTTCACTCCCCTCCTGAGGATTCGCTGGTCCGCGCCGGACCCATTGGCAAATGTCGTGGACGGGCGCGCAGACACTCGACCGCCTTTCATACCGAGGCTGCAAGTGGTTGCTGGTGCTGGGATTCGAACCCAGACTGTGCCAATTTTAAGTCTAGATGGATGAATAACTTACAGAGAAATGTTCCGGAACGGCCCGCACCCTACTGAACCCTCGTGGGCGCCCCTCCGGCAGCCTGTACCCGGAGCCGCTGAAAACCCAGCGGAACGCAGCGAACATTCATACTTCATTCATACCTCTGCGTCAGCGCCTTCGGCGGAACTCCTTCGCGACGCGCCCGACTGCGTCCGGGAACAACCGCTCCACAACGAGCAGGAAGTTGTCACGAATGCGTCCCCGATCGGTGTCATCTCGTCCCGTGAAACGTCTCACAAGCACCTCGAGATCGAGCCGAGAGTGTGCGTGGATCTCGGCGATGGCTTCGAGGTCGTGCTCGTAGCCGGGGTGCGTTGACATTATCCGTGGGCTCCGTGACGATACGCCCCAATCACACCAATCAGACCGGGGGGCACGCAAGTGGATCGCGCTGCATTCGCCGAAGAGCACCTGCAACCAACGCCGGAATCACGCGGTACCGCGCCGTCGCCAGTGCACGCGGAGCCTCCGAGGCTGCAAGTTGGGGGCGGTGTAGTTCGGACATGCCCCGTGCATGAGGCCGCTCGAGGGAATCCTCTGGGGTGGCTGGGGAAGCGATGCGAAGTCCTTCGCCTTTGCACCTATGGGCTGTCGGTCGTGCTGGCTGTGGCAGCGATGGCGGAGGCACAGGACGATCGGCCCTCAGCGATCCACCCGGTCCCACAGGCCCCGACGCTCAAGGGCACGGCTCCTGAGGTGTCCCGTCCGTCGCTGCTCGACGGGCTGGCGAGCTCCCTTCCCTTCTCGCTCGACGAGAGCGGCGGTTTCAAGACCTCGGTCGACCTCCGGGTTCCGGACTTCCGCGGGCTGCAGCCCCAGCTGAAGATCGCCTACGACTCCGGCGGTGCAAACGGAATGCTCGGCGTCGGCTGGTCGCTTTCGGCCCCGTCGGTGATCCAGAGGTACGACGCCCATCGCGGTGTTCCGGCATATGGCGACACCGACCAGTACAGCCTCGACGGCGAGGAGCTGATCCCTTGCGGGCGCCAGCGCGCTCCGGGCCGCCCTGGCGGGCCTGCCTCGGTGCAGACGCCGGCCTGCGAGCATCCCGTCCCCAACCAGCCGAGCTATCGCTACTACTTCACGCGCCGGGCCAGCCACCGGCGTATCGCCTTCGACGCCGGTTCGGGGACCTGGCGGGTCTGGACCGCCGATGGGGTCGAGCTGGACTACGGCCTCGCCTGGCTCACCGGCGCGCACCGGCTGCCCAATCGCTGGCTCCTGACCCGGGTCCAGGACGTCAGCGGCAACGTCGTCGACTATTCCTACCAGAGCTGTTCCGCAACACCCGACCCCGGGCTGTTCGCCTCGTCCGTGGTCAAGGCCGCCCTGCAGCGCCCGGTCGCCGCTTCGAGATCGTCGGCCGAAGCGAAACAGGCGCACGTCAACATTCCGGTCGCCGGGCCCCCCGGACAACCGGCCGCACTTGCCCGGCGGCTCTACGAGTTGCGCTCCACCGTTGTGGCCGTGAGGTCAGCGGGGCTGTTCGCGCCGTTCGGCGGCGCTCAGCCCGAGCCCGCACCCTCTCGCGCGGAGAAGGCGGCGCACCCGACGCCTTCGCGTTTCGAGCGGGAGTCGCTGCTTTCGGCGGCCGGCCGCCTGTCGCGCCGGGCCGCCGGCCCCGAGGGCGGAGGCAGGGGCCGCCCGGATGGCGAAACAGCTCCCTCCTCCGCAAGGAAGCCACCCGTCGAGCCGGCAGAAGGCGGCATCGAGGGGTTCTGGAAGGAGCAGGCCTGGGTCGATCCGGCCATCCCAGCCCGGGAGCTCTCGACGCCAGCGCCGGAGGACCGTCCGTGGCTCAATCGCGCCGACCGGCTCACGGGTCGGGGGAAGGACGACTGGTCGGTCGAGTACGTTTACCTGAAGCGCATCGCCTACGGCCGTACGGCCGTCGATTTCTATCTCGAGGGTCGTCCAGATCCCATGACCTTCGGGATCGGCGACGAGACGATGGCGCACCTGAGCTGCCGGCTCGCCGCCGTGGACGTCCAGGGCGCCGACGCGGCCGGCGCCCCGGCCAGGGTGCGGAGCTACCAGTTCCGGTACCAGCAGCGGAACGACAGCCTGCGGTCCTCCCTCGTGCACGTTCGGGAGTACGGCTCGGACGCTCAGCTCGACGCCAGCGGCAAGGTGGTCAACGTCAAGACCGCCACGGCCATGCCGCCGATCCTGTTCTCGCCGGCCAATCCCGCGGGCGTCCAGATCTTCCACGCGTCGTCGGGACAGTCGGCCCCTGGGCCGCGCCCCCAGACCGCAGCCTTCTTCCAGTCGACCCCACAGTCGGCGCCGGTCGCGTTCTCGCCAGGCAATCCGCGCCCGGCGCTCTCGCCCATCATCCTGGACCTGAACGGCGACGGGCTGAAGGACATCGTGTTCGCCTACTACCGCAACCGAGCGGCCAACGACCTGGAAGTGATCCTGCAGCCCTTCCTGGGCACGCCGCAGGGACGCTACCAGGCGCTGAACTGGGTCGACACCGGTCTAGGCCGCACCCTGAACCCCGGCGAGTCGGCCTTCATCACCAGCCAGGTGGGCAACGTCGATGGCGACGGCCGTGAGGACATCGTCTGGGGCTTCAATTTCGGCGATCCGGCTGACCCGCTCCCCTACGTGCATATGAACCTGGCGGTGACGAGGTTCGATCCAGTTCTCGGCCTGACCACGTCGGCTCCCCAGAGCATCGACTGGCCCGTCGCTGGCTTCGTGCTCACGCCGGCGAACCCCGGACAGGCGGCCGCGTGGAAGGATCCGGCCCGCTTCTTCGTCACCGACGTCGATGGCGACGGTCTGGACGATGTGCTGCTGCTCAGCGACGTCGCAGGCCTGCCGGACAATGCGGCGTGCGCCGCCGATCGCGCCGCGTGCCTCGACCCCGTCATGTCGGACCGGCGATGGCGCCTCGTCCCGATCCTGTCCCGAGGCGACGGGACCTTCGAGCGGAAGGAGCCGATCGACACCGGCTGGGAGATCCATCCCGCCCTCGACCACCTTGTCGACACCAGCTCCGGCAGCACCATGGACGCGGACTTCTTCGCCGGGGCCTCCGGGGTCGAAAGCGCGTTGCAGCTGTTCCGGCCGGGCACCGAGGATCGGTTCCTCCTCGCGGACGTGGACGGAGATGGACGCAATGACCTGATCCGCCTTTCCAACGAGGGGCCGCCGGGCGCGGAATCGCTCGAGATCTGTGGCGCCTGGCCCAGGACCTCCCTCACCGATGATCCGAAACCGGACCGGTTCGACATCCGTTGCGACTACCCGGCGCTGCCGCCGTTGGATAACCGCCAGATCTATGTCGCGGGCGATTTGGACGGCGACCATCGCGCCGACCTCACCCGGATCTTCACCTGGTACCCCGGAGGACGCCCGAAGACCGAGGTGCGGCAGCGGACGGACTGCCCCTCGGACTCCTGTCCAACCTACTCCTTTCTCCAGATCGACAACGCCCTGACCGCCTTTCAGCCGATCGTCTCGAGCGGCCGAAGCTTCACGCCTGGGGCGGCGACCCGCACCACGACGACCTGGCCGAGGAACTACGTCTTCGCGGTCGATTGGCAGAAGGAGTACTGGAACGCCTACAACTACTCGCTCTCGGACTGGGCGTGCCTGGACGCCAACGACGACCAACGCTGCGACCTGGCGCTCCTCCGATACCCGTTCGAAAAGAGGTTCCTGAACATAGACGAGTGGTTCGGGCCGTTCCTCACCCGATCCGTCGACGGTTATGCGACGCAGCGCGTGATCGAGCTCAGCCTTGCTGTCACGACCCCGAACGCCGCCGGCGTCATCGGCTTCCAGGCTCAGACGGAGGTCGACGTCGCCAGACATGGCTCCGATGATGGCTTGGCCGGCTCGCTTGCGCTTGTCGATGTGAATGGAGATGGCCGCTTTGACGTCTCCTCCTGGCATTGGACGGGCACCTCGCTGGCCGGCGACGTACGCACGTATGAGTGGAACGTTGAGACCTGGTTCCGGCGCGGCCCGCAGACCCGAGGCGCCCCGACCCTTGTCACCGACATCAATGGCGACGGCTTGGCAGACCTCGTCCGAGTCGAGAGCTGGAACGACGGTCTCACCATAGAGGTGGGCGAGCGCAATGCTTCTGGGAGCCTGACCAGGCTACCGCTGTGGCGCGCCTCGGGGTGGACGGACATCGATGGCCGAGCCGCCAGGGCTCTCAGCGGCGACGTCGACGGCGACGGACGCGACGACATCATCCTGCCGCGGGTGGTCGGCGGGGCGCTGGAGATCCATACCTTCCGGTCCAACGGCGATGGAACCTTCCGAGAGTGGATCAGTCGGCCGCCGCTCGCCCCGCCGGAGCTCTTCGACGATCTGTCCGGATGGCGCGTGGGTGACGTCGACGGTGACGGGCGCGCGGACCTGATCCACCTCACTCGCGTGGCCGGCCTGCTCCGAGTCGATACGCTTCGCTCGGACGGCGCGGGCAGCTTCGAGCCGGCGACCAAGGTGCTGAGCCTGCCCGACATCCCGGGAGCGAGCGCCAGTTTCGGCACTGGTGACGCCAATGCCGACGGCCGGACAGACCTAATCGGCGCCTGGAGCCACCCCGACGGGCGGGTGTCCGCCTATGCGCTCCTCGCCGACCCCGCGGGCTGGAAGCCTGTGCATTCGGAGTTCCGCAACCTTGGGGTCCTGGTCGCGCCCTTCGCCTGGGCGGGGATCGACACCAACGCCGACCGTCTGACGGACCTGCAGGCGCTGGTCTCATCCGAGCGCTTGGGGAACTTTGATCTCTGGACAGTCAGACTTCGCGGCCGCGGGGACGGCACCTTCGAGGCGGCGCGAACTCGAGTGGAGCGCCGGTTCCCGACGTCAGACCTGCTGGCCTGGACACCGGTCGACCTGAACGGCGACGGCAAGACCGATCTGGTCCGGATCCAGGCGGGCGGGGCGAGCCTCAGGCTGAACGCCATGGTCACATCCCCTGGCGATCAGCCCTGGCTGATCAGCTGGACGGTGGCGGCCCCTGGGACCCCTTCGATCGTCGCCAGCCAGATGCGCCCGGTGGAAACGGGTGCGTCCACCGCCACGCTCGAGGCCGTCAGCCTTTCGTCAACGACGTCGGACCAGACCTGGAACATCAATTCGATCCAGCCGATGTTCGCGCCCGACCGCATGGAGCAATTCCGCGACGGGCTCGGCGGAAGGGCCGGCATTAGCTATGCCACCACGGCCGGGCGAACGGACAACGTGGGCGGCTGTGGCTTGCCGGCGGGCCTGTCGCTGCAGATGGTCGCCAGCGTGGGCCGTTTGGACGGGCGGTCCGCGGCCCCAGATGTCACCAGCTACGACTACCATTGCCCTCGCTGGTCCTGGCGCGAGCGGCGCGCCCTGGGCTTCGCGACCTGGACCTCGAGCCGGCCGGCGTCGGTCAACCGGCCCCAGGTCTCGACGGTCTCGGAGGTGCTGCTTGACGACAGTTGCGGGGCCCGCTCCCGCTCCACCTTGGTGAAGGGCCTAGGCCAGGAGTACACGCACGAAGTCCTGAGCTACGTACCGGAGGGAGCAGCCGCCCCGTTCAAGTGCTTGGTCGCTAGCCGTTCGGAGACAGCCTCGGACATCGCAGGCTCGACCGCCACCAAGCAGACCGACTACGCCTACGGCCCTTGGCTCACGGTCGAGACGACGACTGACCACGGCGACCTCGGTGTCACCGGCGACGAGCGACGTACCGAAGAGCGCTATTCGCTACTCGCCGACCGCTTCCGCGTCGTTCTTGACTCCAAGGCGGTCTATGGAACCAGTCCCGATCCAGCGTGGAACGAGCGCTTCTGTTACGACGACCACCCGCTCGCGTCGGCGACCGGGACCTGCGCTCACGCCCCCTCGGACGCAGGCCTGCAGACGCTGGACGCGGTCTGGGACGATCACGAGGCCGCCTGGTTCACCCGATCTACGGAATACGACAGCCTCGGCGACGTCATTCGCACGGTTGACCAGCGCGGCGCGGAATCGCTCACCGAGTGGGATGCGGTACAGCACCTGATGCCCGTCAAGACGACCGACGCGCTAGGCCACGTCGAGACGGCGACATGGGACCCGGTGCACGTGGGCGTCATCTCGCGAATCGACGCCAACGGAGCGACGCCCACCACGACCGTTTACGACGCCCTGGGCAGGATCTCGTTGGTCACGGTCTCCGACGGGGGATGGACCCGCTTCAGTTACGAGCATTGGGGGGATCCCCAGCGGCAGGCCGTCCGCAAGACGGTCTGGGACGGCGTTCGTCAGAACTGGTCCGTTTCACATTTCGACGGACTCGGGAGGGTCTGGCGCGAGGAACGGCTCAACGGCGCCGGCAACGGCAGCTACGTGCGCGAGTGGTCCTACTCGGACACGTCACCTTCACCTTACCAGTTCCGCCCATGGCGGGATGCCTCCGCCGCGGCTGTGGTCGAGACCTTCCAATACGACTATGAGGGGCGTGCTATCACAGTAGCGCATCCCGACGGTACGGCCTCTCGCGCCGAGTACCATCCGCGGAGCACCATACTGACCGACGAGATGTCGGGCAGGCGAGAGACCCGCTTTGATGCCTACGACCAGGTGGTCGCCCTGGTCGAGCACCCGGCCCCAGGACCGGCCTTGGTGTCGTCGCTCGCCTTCGATCCGGTGGGGCGCCTGATCGGCCAGACCGATGCGGCTGGAAATCGATGGATCTACCACCTGGGCTCTGCCGGACGCGCCTGGAAGACGGAGGATCCGGATCGGGGCCAGCGCAGCTACACCTACGATGCCGGCGGCAATGTGCTGACGCAGACCGACGCCATGGGCGTGACAATCTCGTTCACGTATGACGGCCTGGGCCGGATGACGGCACGCACGAGCCCGGGCCGCAAGGTGGCCTGGATCTATGATGATCCGGGGACCGCTCACAGCATTGAGCGGTTGGCGTACATCACCGACGACGCATCCGGATGCCCGGTCGCTCGCCGCTACCAGTTCGATGCTCGTGGGCGGGAAATCGCAGATGCCATCTGCATCGACGGCGTGACCCAGACCATGAGCTTCGCTTACGACGGCCTTGGGCGCAGATCGACCGTCATCTACCCGGACGGAGAATCCATCGACACCCGCTTCGATTACGCCGGGAGGATGATGGCGATCGGAGCTCTGGCGACGCTCTCGTTCGATCCCCGCGATCGGCTCGTCGGGCAGCTGTCCGCCAATGGCGTCCAGGAGCTGCGGTCTTACGATCAAGAACGCGGCTGGCTGACCGATCAGCAGATCATCCTGCCAGCGAACGCACAACCGGGCTTCGGCGTTCGGTATGTTCGCCGGGCCGACGGCTATCCCACCTCGATCCAGGACACCCTCGCGACGAGCGGCGGGACGACCGAAGAGATCGATAGCACCTACACCTACGACGCCCAACGCAGGCTGCTCTCGGTCCAAGCGTCCTCTCCGGAGCAGGGCGCACGCCCATGGTCTGAGACCTTCACCTACGACGTGATAGGGAATCTGCTCAGCCGCTCCAGCCTCGGCGCCTATGCCTACGGAGCGGACGCGTCGGCGTGCGCAGCCACGATCGCCTGCGGGGGCGGGCCCCACGCGGCGCGGACCGCCGGGCAGTTTGGCTTCTCCTATGACGCAAACGGCGACATGAACCGCGAGTCAGGACCCGGCGGCGTGACCCTTTATGGCTACGACGAGGAAGATCGGCTCAAGAGCGTCACGGGGCCCGCGACGAGCCTCCAATTCGGCTACGATGCTCTGGGCAGACGTACGAAGCGAACCGTTGCCGGATCGGCAGGATCTTCGACCGTTCTCTATTTCGGGCGCTGGCTAGAGGTCACGTCTGCTGGCCTCGCCAAGCTCTACTATGCAGGCGACCGATTGATCGCTCGACGGGATGCGGCCGGGCTGCACTTCATCCATGCGGACGAACTGGGGTCGGTAAGGCTCGTCACGGACAGCCATGGCGTCGTCGAGGGCGGGCCAATCGAGTATGCGCCTTTCGGGTCGATCATGCTGGGCGATACGAGCGCCTCTGCCGGCCGGACGTTCGACGGGGGAATACAGGACAGGTCGAGCGAGCCGGCGGCTGTCGGCGACCTCAACTTCCTGGGCTCTCGATACTACGATCCGGTTGTGGCCCGCTTTATGACGGCCGACAATGCGGCCCCGCCACTGGCCAACCCGCAAGCCTGGAACCCCTACGCCTTCGCCCTCAATGCACCCACGGCTGCAACTGACCCGACCGGCCACCAGGCCATCGAACCGGACATCGCCACCTCCCCTCCTCACCCGGCGCCTTTCGTGAGCCTCAGCTGGGGCACTAAACAGATCTCGCTCACTTGGGACTTCGTAGGCGAGCGACTGAACCTGGAGGTCGGGAAGACCCTCAACTACATAAACTGGCGGCCGGAGCTGGAGGTCGGCGTGAAGTTCCCCTGGGTGCGCACGCCACGATTCATCACTTTCCTGATCAATGACGGCCAGGCGAACAATGTGCTCTCCGGGCCGTCCTTCGGAACCGGCGCCTTCGACCTCGGCCCGGTCAAGGTTAGCGGCAGCGTCAACCCGGACCGGAAGGGCGGCAGCATCGACATCAGTCGGACCGTGAAGACCTTTGGAACTCCGGAAATGGAGGTGCCCTTGCCTTACGAGGACGACAAGGCGTGGAATTACTTGAAGAAGGCTCCAAAACCCGGCGCATCGTGGGCGTGGAGCTGGCACTACGAGCTCTCGCGGTTCTTCTACGTGCCGCTGGACATGAACGATCCCGCCGTGTCGTTGAACAGCTGGACCTACGACACCGACTGGGCCATCCAGGAACGGTATCGCCAGAAGGCTTGGCCTATGGACTGGTGGGGCCACGTCAATCCGGCCTACAACCCGCAATGCGATCCCACGGATTGCCCCCGGTCTCCGGTTCAGAGCATCGGGCCTTATTCGATGCCCCGTTAACAAACAAGCGTAACCGTTGAGTCGGAATGCTCCGACCCCATACCACCCCGAAGGCCAGCATGGCGTCGGCTACCCTTTTGAACTCGGCGGCGTCAACGCACGTAATGGATGTGGGTGCTGCCGGCCGCCACCCCGCTTTGGTCGGGCGCGCGATCGTGGATATCGCGCAAGGTCTTCAGGCGATGGTGCCAGCTCCGCCTCGGTCGAGGAGATGCGGGCCGAGTTCTGGCTCATCTCCAAGTCCGAGACCGCCGCCCGGCGTTGGCCGCCTCGCCCGGCACATAGCGGATTCGCGCCCGTGAACACGTGCACGCCGTCGAGGTCGGTGGCCATGCGGGGAGTTGATGCTGCGGCTGAGAGGGTTCAACTCCTCGGGGAAACCCAAGATCGGGCCCCGAGGGACTGCTGCGACCCGACCGAGGGTGTCCACGGCACTATGACGCTCGGCGCGATCCATTCGCGGCGGGGCTCTGCCAGGAGCCTCGATGTCGTAACTCTGCCGTCGGCACGGCTGCGGAATGCGCCGGATTACTGCTGTGCGCCAACGGATTTGTGACCGCCGCCCGAGAAGTAGCGAGGCCCCCCCGGAGCCCACAGCGCCAAGCCTTGTGACCGGCGGCGGCCCGAGCCCGCGACGACATCCCTTCTGCCGGTGGCACAGGTGCGCCGGTCTGAAATCGGCGAAGCCTCACCGTCCACGCGACTGGCGGGAGGCGGTTCAAGTAAGTCCGCGCCCTCGAAGGAGTTGCTGGTGGAAGGATTCGAACCTTCAACTCGCCAATTTTAAGTCGGCTGCCTCTGCCAGTTGGGCTACACCAGCGCCGGACGACCCCCGCTCACTGAAGATGGTACGCCACCCGGCAGCGCTCTCGGGCGCCGGCCTCTATATCATTCAATGATATAGCTGGACCTGCCTCCGGCCTGCAGAAGCGCGGCCTCGATGCCGGGCGGTAGACTGGTGGGGTGGCCGATCAGGAGGACGTGCGCCGGATCGCGCTGTCCCTGCCCGGCGCCCGCGAGGCGGCGGATCGCTTCGCCTTCAGCGTGGAGAGGGACGGCAGGCAGAAGGGCTTCGTTTGGGTGTGGCACCAGCGGATCGAGCCCCGCAAGCCGCGGGTGCCGCGGCCGGACGTCCTGGCCGTAAGGGTCCGCGACCGGGGCGAGAAGGCCGTGCTGCTCGCAGGCGACCCGGAGCGCTTCTTCACCGAGCCTCACTACGACGGCTTCCCGGCGGTGCTGGTGCGCCTGCCGGCGGTGAGCACCGCCCAGCTCCGGAAGCTGATCCTCGAGGCCTGGCGCTGTGTGGCGCCGGAGCCGACGGCTGTCAGCCGGTCGTCCCGTCGCCGTCCACGCGCAGCGCCGCGACCAGGGCGTCCTGGATGAGGCCGTTGCTGGCCACGATGCCGTCGGCGCCCAGGCCGAGCGGGCTGCCGTCGAGGCGGGTGGCCTTCCCGCCCGCCTCGGCGACGATCAGCCGGCCGGCGTGCATGTCCCAGGGCTTCAGGATCTCCTCCCAGAAGCCGTCGGCCCGCGCCGCGGCGACGTAGCAGAGGTCGAGCGCGGCCGAGCCGTCCCGGCGCACCGCGCGGGCGAGGCCCATCAGCTTGTTGAAGGGCCGCAGCCGCGAGGCGAGCTTCTCGTGCAGGTCGTAGGGGAAGCCGGTGATCACCAGGCTGCGGATGAGGGCGTCGGCGGTGGAGACCCGCAGCCGGCCGCCGTTGAGGTGGGCCCCGCCTCCCTTCTCGGCGGTGAAGAGCTCGTCGCGGGTGGGGTCGTAGACGGCGCCGGCCACGATCTCGCCGTCGATCGCCAGCGCCACCGAGGCGCAGAAGCAGGGGTAGGAGTGGGCGAAGTTGACGGTGCCGTCCAGGGGGTCCACGAACCAGACCTCGCGCGCGCCGGTCCGCCCGAGGTCCGTCTCCTCGGTCACGATGTCGTGCGTGGGGTAGCGGCCGCGGATCGTCTCCACGATCGCCAGCTCGCAGGCGCGGTCGACCTCGGTGACCAGGTCGATCGCGCCCTTGTACTCGACCGGCACCCCGCTGCCGTAGCGCTCGCGCTGGATGCGGCCGGCCCGCAGCACCGCCTCGGTCGCGACCGCCAGGTGACGCCAGCTCACTCGCCCTCCCGCGAAGCCGCGATTCTAGCGGATGACAGCCGCATTCACGCGCATTAGCATCGCGCGATGCCGCGCTCCCTGCCCCCCCGCGCCGCGGCGGTCCTGCTGGCGCTGGTCCTGGCGCTGCTCGCCTTCCGGCTGGGCTCGCTGCCGCTGATCGGCCCCGACGAGCCGCGCTACGCGCGGGTGGCCGTGGAGATGCATCGGGCCCACGACTGGGTGCGGCCGACCCTGGCTGGCGAGCCCTGGCTGGAGAAGCCACCGCTGTACTACTGGCTGGCGTCGGCGGCCTACTCCGTGCTCGGCGAGAGCGAGACGGCGGCTCGCCTGCCCTCGCTGCTCGCGACGCTGCTGCTGGTGGGCGCGACCGCGCTCGTCGGCGCGCGGCTCTACGGCAGCGCGGCCGGTCTGCACGCCGGCTTCGTCGCCGGCCTCTCGCTGCTGCCGTTCCTCTACGGGCGGGCGGCCTCGATGGACATGCTGCTCGCGGCGACGGCGGCGGCGGCCGTCGGCCTGCTGGCGCTGCGGCTGCTCGGCCTTGCCGGCCCGCGCACGGTCCTCGCCGCGGCGGCGTTCGCCGGCCTGGCGACGCTGGCCAAGGGGCCGCTGGGCCTGCTCCTGCCGGCGCTGGTGGTCGGCGGCTACGTGGTGGCGACACGCGAGTGGCGATGGCTGCGCGAGCTGGCGTCGCCCTGGGCGGTGATCGTCTTCGTGGTCGTCGCGGCGCCGTGGTACCTGGCCATCAGCCTCGACCAGGGCCGGCGGTTCCTCGACGTCTTCATCCTCAACCACAACCTCGAGCGCTTCACCAGCACCGTCCACCACCACCCCGGGCCGTTCTGGTACTACCTGCCGGTGCTGCTGGTCGGCCTGTTTCCCTGGTCGGGGCTGGCGGTTCCCGGCCTGCTGCGCACGTCCCCGCGCACCTCGCGGCCCGACCTCTTCGTGCTGCTGTGGCTCGTGCTGCCGCTCGCCTTCTTCTCGCTGGCGGGCTCGAAGCTGCCCGGCTACGTGCTCCCCTGCGTCCCCCCGCTCGCCATCCTCATGGGACGCGCCGCCGACCGGCTGGTCAGCGAGCGCCGCACGCCGGAGCGCGAGCTGTCCGCCCGCGTCGTGGGCCTGGCCAGCCTGGTGCTGGCGGCGCTGGTGGCGGCGGTCCCGGCCTGGCTGTTCAGCGTCCACGAGCCGGCCTGGCGCACGACCGTCCCGCTCGCGTGCTGGGCGGTGGCGATCGCCCTGCTGGTGTCGCGTCGTCTGGGCGAGGATCCGGCCGGCGCGCTGCGGCTGTGGCGGGTCGGCGCCGCCGGGCTGCTGCTGCTGGCGCTGCTCGCGGCCCCGCCCATCGTGGCCCGCCGCGAGTCGGGCCAGGTCTTCTTCAAGGCGGCCATGGGCCGTGAGGTGCTGGCCTGGGGCGCTTGGCGCACGGCCTGGATGGCCGGCTACTTCTACGACGACGGCCGCGTGCGCGAGATCACGGGCGTCACGGAGCTGCTGGCCGCACTGGAGAGGGGGCCGACGCTGGTCCTGGCCGGCCCGGGCGAGAGGCGGCGCCTCGCGGCGATGGGCTCGCTCGAGGTGCACCCGCTGGTCGTGGGCCCGCGCGACAACGCGCTGCTGAGGGTGGAGAGGCGGACAGGACGCTGACAGGTTGGACCCGACCTGCTTCAGGCGGCGGGGACGCGCTTCAGCATCCGCACCACCGTCCCGCCGCGCGCCGGGAAGCTGTGGGTCACCTCGTCCATGAACTGCCGCATGAAGAAGATGCCCCGGCCGTACGCCTTCAGCAGGTTCTCCGGCGCCAGCGGGTCGGGCACGCCCTGCAGGTCGAAGCCGCTGCCCTCGTCCCTCACCTCCACCTCGAGCACGCGGCCGCGCAGCGTGAACTGCAGGTGGACGCGCTTCGTCTCGTCCCCCCGGTTGCCGTGCTTGATCGCGTTCACCACCGACTCGCGCACCGCGACCGACATGTAGTGCTGCGCCTCGTCGTCGAAGCCGGCGAGCTGGCAGACCTGCAGGAAGACCGTCTGGACGACGTCCAGCATGTCGAAGCGGCTGGCGATGTCGAGCTTGACCGTCCGGTCTTCGGAGGCCTTGTTCATGCGGTCGGGGCGGTTCAGATCCTTGAACCACCGGAGTTTGCGCCGAACGTAGCACGGCCCCGAAGCAAGCGTCAAATTCGCGGCCGCGGCACGCGTGCTACGATCGCCCGGCACCTTGAGGATCGAACCTGCACGCCGCTTCCGCGGCCGTTTCCGCCTGCCCGGCGACAAGTCGATCTCCCACCGGGCCGCCCTGCTGGGCGCGATGGCCACGGGCCGCACCCGCATCGAGAACTACTCGGAGGCCGCGGACTGCGCCTCCACGCTCGGCTGCCTGAGCGCGCTGGGCGTCCCCGTCCACCGCCAGGGGGCGCACGTCGAGATCGAAGGCCCCGGCGTCGAGGGCTGGCGGGCCCCGGCCGGCGTGCTCGACGCCGAGAACTCCGGCTCGACTCTGCGCATGCTGGCCGGCGCCCTGGCCGGCCGGCCGTTCCGCTCCGTGCTCACCGGCGACGCCTCGCTGCGGCGCCGGCCGGTGGAGCGGGTCGCGGTGCCGCTGCGGGCCATGGGCGCCCGGGTCGCCACCACCGAGGGCCGGCCGCCCCTGACCATCGAGGGAGGCTCGCTCCGCGGGATCGCCTACGAGCTGCCGGTGGCGAGCGCGCAGGTGAAGACGGCGGTGCTGCTCGCCGGGCTGCAGGCCGGCGGCGAGACCTCGGTCCGCGAGCCCTCGCCGAGCCGCGACCACACCGAGCGCATGCTGCCCGCCTTCGGCGCCGACGTCCGCCGCGAGGGCCTGCGGGCGACCGTCCGCGGGGGCACGGCGCTGCACGGCACCGACCTGCGAGTGCCCGGGGACGCCTCGAGCGCCGCCTTCCTGGTGGTGGCCGCCCTGGTCCTGCCCGACGCCGGGGTGGAGCTGGAGGACGTGCTGCTCTCGCCCACCCGCACGGCCTTCCTGGACGTGCTGCGGGCGATGGGCGGCCGGGTGGAGGCGCGGCTCCTCGCGACCGACCCGGAGCCGGTCGGCACCATCGTGGCCTCCTCCTCCGAGCTGCGGGGCACACGCGTCGACCCGGCGCTGGTGGCGTCGCTGATCGACGAGGTGCCGGCACTGGCCGCGGCGGCCGCCCACGCCGAGGGGCGCTTCACCGTCACCGGGGCGAGGGAGCTGCGGGTGAAGGAGAGTGACCGCATCGCCGCCCTGGTGGAGGGCCTCTCCGCGCTGGGCGCCGACGTCCAGGAGCTGCCCGACGGCCTGGTGGTCGAGGGCGGACCCCGCCTGCACGGCGCGCCGCTGCACGCCCACGGCGACCACCGCATTGCCATGGCCCTGGCGGTGGCCGCGCTGGGCGCGGACGGCCCCTCCGAGCTGGACGACGCCGCCTGCGTGGCCGTCTCCTTCCCCGGCTTCTTCGACCTGGCGGCCCGGGCCAGCGGCCGTGCCTGAGGGCCGCTCGCGCGTGGTCCTGGTCGGCTTCATGGGCTGCGGCAAGACCACGGTGGGCCGGCTGCTGGCCCGCCGGCTCGGCTGGGCCTTCGAGGACATGGACCGTCGCATCGAGCAGCGCACCGGCCGGACGGTGGCGGCCGTCTTCGCCGAGGACGGCGAGGAGTCGTTCCGCGCGCTGGAGCGCGAGGAGGCCCAGGCGCTGCGGCAGGAGAGCCGCTGCGTCGTCGCCGCCGGCGGCGGGGCCTTCACCCGCGAGGACACGCGGGCGCTGCTGCAGGAGGGAGCCGTGACCGTCTGGCTGCGGGTCGGCCTGGACACGGCGCTGGCGCGGGTGCCGCTCGACGGCAGCCGGCCCCTGGCGGGCAGCCGTGACATAATGCGGGCCTTGCTGGCCGAGCGCGAAGCCTCCTACAGCAGGGCCGACGTGACGGTCGATGCCGGCGCGCCGCCCGAGGAGGTCGCGGAGCGCGTCCTGGCGCTGGTGCGCGGGCGAACCGCGGAGAAGAGAACGCGGCGGCGATGAGATACCTGATCCTCTCGGACATCCACGGCAACCGGGAGGCGCTGTCCGCCGTGCTCGCCCACGTGCGCCGCAAGCGCTGGGACAAGGCGCTGCTGCTCGGCGACGTGGTGGGCTACGGGGCCAATCCCAACCAGGCGATCGAGGCGGTGCGGGGGCTGCGGCCGCTGTTGGCGATCCGCGGCAACCACGACAAGGTCTGCGCGGGCATCGAGGACGGGGCGCTGTTCAACCGGGTGGCGCTGCAGGCGGCCATGTGGACGCGCCAGCGGCTGACGCCGGGGAACCTGCGCTGGCTGCAGCGGCTGCCCGAGGGGCCGCTGCAGGTCGACGGCTTCGCCATCGCCCACGGCACGCCGATCGACGAGGACGCCTACATCTTCGGCGAGATCGAGGCCCTCAACGTCTTCCGGCGCACCTCGTTCCCGCTCTGCTTCTTCGGCCACTCGCACTTCCCGGTGATCTTCGCGCTCACCCCGGACGCCATCCAGACGCACCTCACCGGGGCGCCGGCCTTCCGCTTCCGCCTGGAGGAGGGGGTGCGCTACCTGGTCAACCCCGGATCGATCGGCCAGCCGCGGGACGGGATCCCCCTCGCCTCGTTCGCCATCTTCGACGCGGCGACCCGCACCGTCACCATCTACCGCGTGCCCTACCCGGTCCACCGCGCCCAGCAGAAGATCGTGGACGCGGGGCTGCCGCGCCCGCTGGCCGACCGGCTGGCGGTCGGGCGCTAGTAGTTCCGCGCCAGCAGCGCGAGCAGCGCCGTCCAGAACGGCAGCTGGACCCAGCGGGAACCCGCCGGCTGCAGCGCCGCGAGGCCGGCCAGCGTCGCCGCCAGCGCCGCCGCAGCCGCCGGTGTCGCGTAGGTCCCGTCGCCGGCGAGGCCGGCCAGGCCGATGGCCGCCGTCGCGAGGGCGCTCAGGGCGACGACACCCGGCAGCAGCCAGCCCTCCTCGTCGGGCAGCGTGGCGGACGCCGGCGGCAGCGGGAGCACCGCCGCCACCACGGCCAGGGGCAGCGCCACCGCGACCAGCGGCGCGGCGAGAGACAGCGACAGCGGGTCGGGCAGCACGGCGGCGCGGACGAACGCCAGCACCAGCCCGACGGCCCCGGCGAGGAGCGCCAGCCACGAGGCGGCGCGGCCGAGCCCCACCCCGCCCGGTTCGCCCGAGACGCGGGCGGCGACGAGCAGCACCGTGGCGGCGAGGGCGGCCAGCAGCGCGACGCCGAGCGGCAGGCCCACGCCGGCCAGCTCCGTCCGGCCGGAGCTGCCGGCAAGGCCGAAGGACCAGCCGAGCACGCGCCCCCTGTCGACGAGCAGCAGCGCGGCAGCCAGGCCGACCGCGGCCAGCAGCATCGCGTCGGGGAACGCGCCGGACGACGCGGCCGGGCGGCGGGAACGGCCCGCCGCCAGCACCGTCCCCACTCCCAGCAGGACGGCCGCCGCCAGCACGAAAGGCGCCGCCGGCTCCCGATGCACGGCGAGCTCCACGGCCTGCTCGGGCTCGACTTCGAGCAGCGAGAAGCTGAGGCCGAGCGGCTCCACCCGGTGCAGGCCGGGCATCGACTGCAGGACGAACGCGCGCCAGGCCTGGCCGGCGCGGGTGACGGTGAGCAGCGCCGCGGGGTTGCGCGGCTCGAGCGAGCGGGTGAAGGGCTGCTGGTGGGCGTCCAGCGCGAAATCCGGGAAGTACTGGGCGAGCTCCACGCTGGTGCCGAAGGCCTGTCCCGGCTGGCCGGGCCCCACGTCGGTGACCTCGGTCCGCGTGCCGTCGCTCGCCGCCAGCCGGAGCCGGGCGACGCCGCCGGTCATGGCGATCCGCGGCTGCGCCAGCCGGAAACCGCCGGCGGTGACCGAGTCACCGGGCAGGAGGACCACGGAGCCCCTGCTCGTCAGCGCCAGCACCACACCGCCGCCGGAAGCGGCCAACCTCTCGACGCCGACGGCGAAGCCGAGCGGCCGCAGCCCGAGCGAGCGGCCGCCCGGGCCGGTCTCGTCGAAGTGGTTCCGCTGCTGGCCGACGCCGAGCGTCAGCGTCCCGTGGATGCCGCGCACGCCGTCGAAGCCCGCAGCCAGGACCCCGACCACGGCTCCGGCCGCGAGGATCCAGCCGGCAGCGCGGCGCTCGGCCGGCGCCGCCAGCGCCCGTGCCACCAGGGCGAGCGCGCCCAGCAGCAGGAGGGCCGGCAGCAGCAGCTCGCGCTGCGGCAGCCAGGCCTCGCTGCGCAGCGCCGGCTGCAGCGCCGCCGCGCAGGCGAGCAGCACGGCGGCGACGAGGGCCGGGCGGGCGAGCGTGCTCACCACGGCGGCAGCCCCAGGTCGAGCCGCGCCTCGCGGGCGAGCGAGAGGAACAGCCGCACCGGCAGCCCGGCGACGTTCGAGGGCGAGCCGAAGACGGTCTCGACGAACAGGGCGCCCCGGCCGTCGACGTGGTAGCCGCCGGCCTTGTCGAGGGGCTCGCCGGTCGCCGCGTACCAGCGGCGCTCCGCCTCGCTCATCGCCGCGAGCCTCACCACGCTGCGCTCGACCCCGGAGCGCAGGACGCCGCCGCTGGCCAGGCACACCCCGCTGACCACCTCGTGCTCCCTGCCGGACAGGCGGCCCAGCATGTCGACGGCGTCCTCCGGGTCGCGGGGCTTGCCCAGGATGTGCCCGTCGAGCAGCACCTCCGTGTCGGCGGCGAGCACCGGCAGGCTCTCGCCCCCGGCGACGGCCTCGGCCTTGGCGCGTGCCAGCCGTTCGACCGCCGCGGCCCCGTCCTCCCCCGAGCGCAGCGACTCGTCCTGGTGCGAGACCACGACGCGGAACGCTACCCCCAGATCGCGCAGGATGCGCGCCCGCCGGGGCGACGCCGAGGCGAGGACGAGGCGCTCCAGCGGCTAGCTCCGCCGGAAGATGTTGATGATGCGGCCGACCAGGGCGCCCGGGCCGGCGGCCTTCGGCACGATCTCGTCGGCGCCGTGGACCAGCCGCGCCTCTTTCTGGTTCGCCACCCCCATCCGCGTCCAGAGCACGATCGGGATGTCGACCCACTCCATCGTGGCCTTGATCATGTTGATGACGTCCTTGCCCGCCATCTGGCCGTCGAGGCCCAGCTCCAGCACGATGACGTCGGGCTTCTGCTCGGCGATGCCGGAGATCGCGCCGTTGCCGTCGGCGAAAGCGCGCACCGGCACGTCCGCCTGCTTCAGCTCCGCCACCGCCGCCTCCCGGGTGGCGGGGTCGTCGTCGATCAGCACCACGCTCTTGCGGGAGCCGGCGCGGATCGGCGCCAGGGTCGGCACCTGCTCGTCCTCGTCGGCGTCGCCGCCGCCAGGTCTCCTGCCACGGCTCTCCAGCAGCGCCAGCACGCGCTCCTGGCCCTGGCGCAGCGCGCGCACCTCGCGCACCAGCGCTTCCAGCGTCTCGGCGAGCGAGGCCGAGGCGTCGGCTGCCGGCGCCGACGCGGGAGAAGCCGTCGTCGGCTGCTTCGTGCGCGACGTCCGCGTCACCAGGCGCGCGCCACAGCCGCCGCAGGTGACGATCTTGTCGGGGTCGGTCAGGGTTCCCAGCGGGGTCTTGCAGCGAGGGCAGTTCATGGCGGACCGAGGGGCGAGTATAACGTAGGAGAAACATGGACCGTGCCCGCGATCCCGGCCTCGCTGCGCGGCTGTTCGCCGGCGACCCCGCGCGCGCGCTGGCGCTGATGAGGGCCGCCTGGCCGGCGGTGGTCGGCCCCGAACTGGCGCGCCGCACCGAGGTGGTGGCGTTCGACGCGGGCCTGCTGCGCGTGAGCGTCCCCGACGAGACCTGGCGCCGGGGACTCGCCCGCATGCGCCGCGACCTCCTCGGCCGGCTGCACGGCCTGGCGGGCGCGGCCGCGCCGCGGTCACTCGGCTTCGTGGTCGAGCCGCGGCCGCTGCCGCCGCTCGCGCCGTCTGCGACGGCTGCAGCCGTGGCCGACGCGCCCGTCGAGCCGCCGGTGGCGCTGGTCGAAGCCGCCGAGGCGATCCCCGACGCCGCCCTGCGCGCGCGGTTCCTCGAGGCGGCGGCGCGGTACCTCGCGCGCTTCGGCCGAGCCCCCGACGGCCGCTCGCCCTAGTCGAGGCCGGCGATCTCGGAGTCGAGGGCGGCGAGGGCGCGCTTCAGCATCTCGCGGTGCGGGGCGGCCGTCGCCTCCGCCAGCCGGCGGCTGATGTCGACCCGCGCCAGCTCGAGGCGGCGGCGGTGCGCCAGCCGGGCGGGGTCGGGCGCCTCGCGCTCGCGCGGCTCCGCGGCCTGTTGGCCCGCCGACTCCTGCTGGTCGGCTACGGCCTTGCTTTCGAAGCCTCGTGCCATCGAAGCACCCCGAGTCGCCGCGTCCTGTAGCGCCAGCAGGCCAGCAGCAGGGGAACGAGCACCGCACATTCCCACGCTGCAGCGAGGGCGTCGTGTCTGATCGTACTCCAGTTCAGGTCCCGCCCGATATCCATGAAGATCGGCAGGGGCGACTTGTAGTAGCCGGGCGAGAACGGCCACAAGGCCATCAGCCCGATCGGCGGGCTGGTGTCGACGTTGAGGTAGTCGAGCACCAGGTGGCTGCTCCAGGCGAGGAAGACCGCGAGCGCGAGCGCGAGCGGTCGGCGCCAGCGCAGGAGGCTGAAGACGACGGCGGCGGTGACCGCGGCGAGCAGGGCGAAGCCGATCGAGTGCGTCTCGGCGTCGTGGTGGTTCCGGCCGTCGACGATGCGGAAGACCAGGTCGAGGTCGGGTAGAACCGCCGCGCCGACGGTCACCCCGAGCCGCCAGCGGTCCCGCAGCTCGCTCCTGTCGCGGGAGGACAGCACGTGGACCATCAGCCCGGCGAGGCCGTGGGCGAGAGGCGTCGGCATGAGGCGCGGGTGGCCCGACCGGCGCAGCTAGAGGCGGCGCTCGAAGATCTTGAAGTCGCTCTTCTCGGCCTCGACGATGTCGTCGAGCAGCGCGTAGATGGCTGCGATCTTCCTGTCCTTGTGGAACTTGTCGTCGAAGGCGGTGAACTCCACCTCGTCCTTGAACCGGAAGACCTCCATCAGGTAGTTGGGGCGGCTGCGATCCTCGTAGATCGCCACGTCGCCGCCTCCGATCCCGTGCAGGAGCGGCTTCAGCTCCCGCATCAGGTCGAAGAACTCCCCGCGGCGGCCTTCGCGGATCGAGTAGGTGATCGCGAGCAGCACTCCCGCCTCGGCGAACTCGGGCACGACCACCGGCGGCTTCGGTGGCGCCACCATGGGCGCCGGGCGACGCTGCTCTCGGGCGACGGGTGGCATCGACCTTGCCGGCAGCGCCACCGCGACACGCACAGGCGCCACGTGCCGGGTCGGGAGCGGCGAGGGGATCGGTGTCCGGCGCACCGGGGCGGCAACCGCGGCGCTCAGCCCGTGGGTCGCGCGGGCGGGACTGGTGGCGCGGGCGGTCCTGATCGAGGCGGCGGATTTCCTCTCCGTCTTCTCAGCGGTCTTGCGAGACTTCGGCTTGCTGGTGTGGCGGGACGCGCGATGTGCCTTGCCCTTGACCTTGCTGTGAGACGCTGCAGCCTTCAACTGCTTCCCCTTATGTGTTGCTGTCCCCTGTGGGACGCGAGCCACACGGCATGCCCGTGGGCGTCCGTCCCCGAAAGTCGATTTTATCAGCGGGCTCCGGGGCGTCCAACCCTTTTTTCGCCTCGTCGTACAGGCGCTTGAATTGACGCTTCGTAACGCTTGTAAGTCTCACCACCATAAACTGTTCTTTGCGAGACGACAGTTTGGATCGAATTGCGCAAGATCTGCGCGATGGTGTCAGGTCTTGTGTCGTGATCCCCTCCCGAGCCCCACTTGCACCGCGCTGGCGTGGGTCGCGACGGACTCCGGCGCGGCGCGCCGCTGCGGACCCCGCCCGGCCACGTTTCACGCTAGCATCGCCGAAACGAAGGCGGCTCGGCCGGCGAGCGGATCCGCCGCTCGGCGTGGAGGGCCCCGACTCTCCCGAAGAAAGAGGAGACGAACGCGATGGCCGACGACACGAAGGAGAGGAGCAAGGCGATCGAAGCCGCCCTCGCGCAGATCGACAAGCAGTTCGGCAAGGGCTCGATCATGCGGCTCGGCAGCCGGGAGAAGGTCGACATCCCGGCGATCCCCACGGGCTCGCTGTCGCTCGACGCGGCGCTCGGCGTCGGCGGCCTGCCCCGCGGCCGGGTGGTCGAGATCTTCGGGCCGGAGTCCTCGGGCAAGACCACCCTCGCGCTGCACGTGATCGCCGAGGCGCAGCGGCGCGGCGGCATGGCTGCCTTCGTCGACGCCGAGCACGCGCTCGACGCCGTGTACGCGCAGAAGCTGGGGGTCGACATCGACAACCTGCTGGTCTCGCAGCCCGACAGCGGCGAGCAGGCGCTGGAGATCGCCGAGGTCCTGATCCGCTCGGGCGCGGTCGACGTGCTGGTGGTCGACTCGGTGGCGGCCCTCGTCCCGCGCTCCGAGCTCGAGGGCGAGATGGGCGAGGCGCAGATGGGCCTGCAGGCGCGCCTGATGAGCCAGGCGCTGCGCAAGCTCACCGCCATCGTCTCCAAGAGCGGGACCTGCCTCGTCTTCATCAACCAACTGCGGGAGAAGATCGGGGTGATGTTCGGCAACCCCGAGACCACCACCGGCGGCCGCGCCCTCAAGTTCTACGCCTCGGTCCGCCTCGACATCCGCCGCATCGCCTCGCTGAAGGAAGGCGAGGCGGTGGTCGGCAGCCGGGCCAAGGTGAAGGTGGTCAAGAACAAGGTGGCGCCGCCCTTCCGGGAGGCGGAGTTCGACATCCTCTACGGCGAGGGCATCAGCAAGGAGGGCGACCTGCTCGACTTGGCGGTGGACCACCGCATCGTCGAGAAGTCGGGGGCCTGGTACGCGTTCAACGGCGAGCGCATGGGGCAGGGCCGCGAGAACGCCCGCCAGTTCCTGAAGGACAACAAGGACATCCGCCAGGAGATCGACAACCGCCTGCGCCAGGGGCTGGGCCTGCCGCTGGCCGACCCGGGCCAGTCGGAGGGCGCCGCCGCGGCCGGCGGCGGCAAGCCCGAGAAGGCCGCCGTCCTGCCCATGCCGGAGAAGAAGCGACCCTGACCGCGGTTCGTGATCCTGGTCCTGTAACTCCCCGGCGGCGGTCTGGCGCGTCTTCCGCCGGCTCGAGTTGCCTGGCGAGCGCAAGTGACAACTTTGACGGTTGCCGCCGGCTATGCTTGAATTGCGGTTCGCGTCGTGGCCTGGTAGCTCAGTTGGTAGAGCAGCGGACTGAAAATCCGCGTGTCGGCGGTTCGACTCCGTCCCAGGCCACCAAGCACCCCAACAACTTAGCGCCGGTCCGAAGGTCTGCTCGAAGAGCGGATTGTCCGAGTTCTGTCCGAGTCGCACGCGTCCGCTTCTCGGACAGCACAACCTGAGTGGCCAAGCAGTGGTTCGAGCATCGGTGCCCCCCGGGAGCGCAAGAGCCCGAGGTCATGCAGGGTGTTGGCCCGTGCCGTTCGGCGTGAAAGGCGGTCCTCCGGTTTACCTCAGCAACCGAATTTCCTCCCGACACGGGTGCCGCGCTGCCCTGTGTGTCCTGTCGAGTAGGAGGCCAGCACCAAGCCCACAGCGATTGCTACAGGGGCCGCAACAAAGCCCACGGCGAGTCGGCTCACCCGCATGGTCTCGACCTTTCCTTAGACGCTTCCCGACAAGTCGGCCCGAGTGCTGAGCAAGCCATCCGATTCCAACTCCTTCGACAACTCGCGAACAAACTCCAGCCCGCTATCGGAGCAGATCTGCCCGACACGTTCTGACGGGAACTCGGTCTCTAGACTCAGGGCCTCAGCGGGGGCCTGAGTCCGTAGCGGCATTCTCTTCCAGGCACGCGAGCGCCTCGCACACCGGCTCGACGCGCTACGCTTCGGTCTTGAGCTCCAGCTTCTGCGCGTCCCAGAACAGACGCTGCTTCTTCAGGTACGACTGGTTGGCCATGTGACAGGCCACCGCCGTACCGCAACCGAAGTCCACGTTCTCGATGGGTTGCTGGCGGCTCTTGATGGCCGCGAAGAAGTTCCGGATGTGATCTTCGGTCCCTTCCGCGGTCTGGCGCATGGTCTCCTTGCCGCGGTGCGCCAGCTTTCCGTAGGTCCCGATGTCGGCCGTGGGGTCGTCCTTGTGAGCGACCTCGAACGGATCCTTGGTGTCCTTCGGCCAGCTTTCCAGCGGGTAGTTGTAGGCCCAGACCTCGTCGTAGGGAAACAAGGTGGCGCTTTCCTCGGTGAGCTCGACCGTACCCCTGTCACCCATGAAGCGCACGATCTCACCGCCCTCGAAGTTCGACACCAGGTTGGCCAGCACCACCACCTGGAACCGGCCGTAGTCATAAAGCGTGTTGTGGATGTCGGGGACGTCGCGGTCGCCGGTCCACTTGTAGATGCCTCCGTTCGCCACAGCGCTGAGCGGGAACTGCACGTTCATCAGGTAGTGGACACGCGACAGCAGGTGGACGTACTCGTCGCCGGCGATGCCGGTCCCGTAGTCCCACCAGTTGCGGAACTGGAAGAAGCGCGCGGCGTCAAAGGGACGCCTGGGCGCGTCGCCCAGGTAGCGGTCCCAGTCGATCGTCTGCGGTGAAGCGTCCGGCGGCACGGGGTACTTCCAGGCGCCGACGGGGTCCGGCCGGTAGATCTCGCACTGAACCATGAACACCCTGCCGATGGCTCCCGAGTCCACCCATTCCTTGCCCTTCCGGGTCGATTGCATGCTCAGGCTCTGGCTGCCCACCTGCACCAGGCGCCCGGTTTCCCTGGAGACCCTCACCATCTCGAGCGCCTCGGGAATCTTGTGGGTCATGGGCTTCTCGCAGTAGACGTCCTTGCCCGCGCGCATGGCGGCGACGGCAATCGGCGTGTGCCAGTGGTCGCTGGTGGCGATGACCACCGCGTCCAGGTCCTTGCGGTCGAGAACGGCACGGTAGTCGCGCGTCGTCGGCGTGTTCGGCTGGATTTCGCGGGAGCGGCGCAAGTGCCCGTCGTACAGGTCGCACACGATCGCGACGTTGGCCTTCACGTTCAGCACGGACTGCATCAGCTCGAGCCCGCGGATGCCCGCGCCGATCAGGCCCACGGTGACTTGCTCGTTGGGAGAAGCGGAGCTCAGGATCGCCGGAGCGCCCAACGCAACGCCCGTCGCCGCCGCGCCCGCCACCGAGCGCCCCACGAACTCGCGCCGGGTCATCTTGGATTCTGCCATCTGGTTCCTCCGCGACGTGACGAGTGAAAGCGCCTGGACGTGTGGCCGAGGCGATGAAGGGACGCGTCAGGCGAGATTCGTGAGGGTCTCGTCGATGAGCTGCTGCGTCCCGGCGTAGGGTTCACCCTTCCCTTCCCACTCCATGGAGAAGTATCCGCGATAGCCCGCCGCCTTGGCGATGGCGAAACACTCGGCGTAATCCACCGTGCGGGCCTTGCCGTCCTCGCCGACCTCGGAGTCCTTCATGTGGGAGATACAGTAAGCGTGCTTGAACATCGCCTTCATGGCGCGATGGTTGAAATCCTGATCGTGCGTCATCATGGAATTGCAGAAATCCGGCAGGGCCCGAAGATAGGGGTTGTCTACCTTCTCGAGGACGTTCACGATGAAGAAAGGGTCTTCGGTGAAGTTGTCGTCGTTCTCGAGGTTCGCCACGACGTTCTTCTCGGCAGCGTACTGGGCAACCTGTCGCAGGCTGTCGGCGGTCCGATCGACATCCGGCTTCGCATCGTGTAAGCCCGCGATGTGGAGCCGGACGCTCGGGCATCCAAGCGTGTTCGCGATGTCGATCCACCTTCTACTCGCCTCCACCGACTTTGCTCGCGGGGCCGGGTCGGGATCATAGAAGCTGTCGTGAAGGTCGACGGGAACATCGATGATGTGCGCACCGGCTTTCTGCGTGCGCTCGCGGAGCTCGGCCAGGTAGGCCGGCTCGGTGGAGGAGAAGTGCGCATCCAGCGGTTCGATGTTGTGAAGTCCAAACCTCTTCACCACCATGGCCCCGAAGTCCTTCAGGTCCATGCCAGGCAGCTTGGGATCGCGGGCCCACTTGTTGGTGGGGGCGTCGATGAACATGCGGAAAGGCCACGAAGCCACGGCCATGCGCTCGCGCGGCGCCGTGGGGAATTCCAGATGGGGTCCAGTGGCGGCGGTGATACTGCCGTCGGTCCAGCCAATTACCGCTGAGCCGACCGCCGCCGCCGCAGAACCTTTCAGGAAGTCGCGTCGCCTCACGTTGATCACAAAGTGCCTCCCCCGGGATTGTGTGCGCACCTTCGGCCGGTGTCCAGATCGAAGCTCATGGACGGGGGTGCTAGCGTGCTGGGCGCGTCGAGGAGCGTCGAACATGGGGGAACTGCCATCGTCCTCGCGCTGTCGCCGGACCGCCGAGGGGCTTCGTGGACGAGTTACTGTGGCCCCTCGACGCCATCGACCACCACACGAATCTTCTGCTTCGTCTACCCGAGAAGGCCAGCCGGGCGAAAGTGGTGCGAAATAGTGGCCCGGCCGACTGTCCCCGAGCGAGGGCGACCCTCCTCCCGGCGGCGGGCGTCACACTGTGAGGGTGGCCTTGTCGCGCACCGCAGAAAGTCGACTGACCCGGGCTCACGCGGCACCGCTGTCGTGTCTCGTGATCGAGCGCCGGCCACGCCTCAGAATCGAGCCGAGGCGCCTCGCAACCGTTGCCTGAACCGGCAACCGGAGCCGACACCTACGGAGCCAGCCGCTTGCCCTGACTTGCCCCTTACCAACAAAAGCCAACCGAGAGCAACGTGTCTTCGAGAATCTTGGGACGGCCGGGAACGTACTGATCAGCCTGCGTTGACCCTCGTTGGCTGCCGTTGGTCACAGGGTTTGGGTTGCCCTGAAAATCCGCGTGTCGGCGGTTCGACTCCGTCCCAGGCCACCAACCACCTCAGAAGCAACTTAGCGCGATGTAACCACATCAGCCAGGCTTTGCATGGCTTCCGTCGTAGTGGAACTGCAACGCGAGGCGCAGAATCGCAGCGTCCCTGTCGCACTTTCTTCGCAAGGCGCTCGTCGTGGCGCGGAAGCTGTCTCTGCCTGAGTTCCGCGCCGGCCAGCTGCGCTTGCCGGCTTAGGACCCAAAGCCCGCGGCTCACAGGAGGGCTGTGGAGTCTCTGACGGCCGCGCCCTCAGGCCTTTTCCCACTCGTCGCAGCGACCGCAGAGCGCGAACCAGCTCGGAGCGACGGACCGGCCCGAATGCGGGCATGAGCTACGCGATGGCCCGGATCGTCAGCTCGTGGCCGTCGACGACTGGGAGTGAGAGATTCCGCGAGACGCGGAAGAGGATCCACTCCTCCAGCACCTCTCGCAGCTCCTCGCGACACTCCTCGAGCGTCGACGCGTTCGCGTACACGCCGTCGAAGCCCTGAATCTGCCCGTAGTACGAGCCATCGTCAGGCAGGATCTCGTATCGCGCCCTCCGGAGCGCCGCTGCACGGTACTCGGAGATCACGGGGGAATCGTACTCCCTCCTCCGCCCGGAGCGGAATTCAGGGAGCTGCGTGCCGGCTATAGCTCGGGTCAACGAGGGGACTGTCCCTCACTTGTCCCTCACGAAGGGTGATCCGGTGTCGCCCAGGGCCGCGCAGGCGCACGCGATCGCCCTTCGCCGCCACCAGCCGGCCGTTGGCAGCCGGATCCTGGTCGAGGATGCCTGAAAGCGATCTCCCGGATTCTCGGTCTCGGAGCTGATGTCGGCCGCCAGCCGCACGAGGATCACGGGCACCGGTCGGCACGGAGATCGTCTCGGCCATCGTGCGCACGGCCGGTGGGCAGCGGCTGCGCACCGGCGGCAACGCTACTTCCTCCGCTTGAACCGTCCCACCGCGTCCATCAGGAACACCGTCAGGGCGTGGTACCGCTGGCCGTCGAGGATGCCGTCCAGCCGGAGCTGCTCCTGGCCGGCGGCGTCCTGGAGGACGATCGAGCAGGGGCTGCCGTGGCCGCAGCGCACCGTCCAGTCAGCGGGCAGGCGGCCGGCCAGCAACTGCGCGACCGTCCAGTCCCGGGAGTCGTCGGTGTTCTTGGGTTCGGGAGCGTCCCACACGCAGTCGATCTTCGCCATTGGGGCGCACGGTAGCACCGTCCGCACTCGCGATCGAGCGGTCGGAAGCAGGCCGGAGGCTGCTCGCCCCGGCCATCGGTCGCGCCGCGCCGAGGCGCCTCGAGGTCCGCCGGATCGCGGCCTGCCGCACCCGCACCGCGGCCAGAGTCTGGTGTCTCAGAGGCGCCCGGGTAGGGGGCCCTCCGTCGCCTGCACCGCCGCCGGGAAGGCCAGCACGATGCCGGCGAGCATCAGCGGATACGCCGGGGCCAGGTAGTCAGGCGTCACGGCGTCGAACGTCGTCGCGTCGATGAGCGCGATCAGCACCAGCCGGGTCAGCGCGCCGACGAGGAGCGTACCCGTGATCACAAGCAGGGCGGTGGGGCCGGCTCGTCGAACGGCCCGGCCCACGCCGACGGCGAAGCCGAGCAGCGCCAGGGCCGCCAGGAGCGCTGTCAGCCGTCGGTACCCGGCCACGAGGCTCTCGAGCACACGCAGCTTGAGCGCGTCCGACCGCGTGGGTCCGGGATTCGCGTCGTCGCTGCCGACTGCCGGAGGCTCCAACGGCGTGCGTGTGAGGGTACGAAACTGGTCCAGCATGGCCCCGCCGCGGCTCGGGTGCGGACGAGGGGACACCCCCTCGAACGTGGTCGTGGCGACCACGGCGCGCCCGAGGCTGGTGGCAAGCCTCGGCAGGTACTCGCGCCGGAGCTGCGGCAGGTAGCCGGTCAAGCTCGCAGCGCAGTCGAGGACCCCGCCGTCGCAGGCGGCGTTCACCTCGCGAGCCACCTCGTGCCAGTAGGCTGCGGCCGCAGGGGCCTTCCCGTGTCCGGCCACCGCCGCCGCATCGCGCAGCGCCCACGTGGTGAGGTGGGCCCCGATCTCCTCGCAGCCCGCGGGCGCCCGCCGGCAGCTCACCCTGACCCAGCGCTGGCCGGTTCCGCCCTCCAGGAAGGGCCTGAGCTCGGCGAACGCCGGGCTCGCCGCGTAGATCCGGGCGCGCGTCTCCGCCGGCAGGGACACGCGGGGCCTGAACGCGGCGTGCCGGACGCGCGCCAGCGCCGCGTAGCCTTCCTGGAAGGGGCCCTCGGTGAACTCCGTCACCACGAATACGCCGTAGCGAGCGAGGTTGCGCGCACGCACGCACGCCACCAGCACGACGAAGACGGCCAGCGAGATGGCAGAGGCGCTGGCAAGCCGCCGCCACTCGATCGGCCGCCAGGCCCAGACGAGACCGCCGACGAGGCACGCCAGGCCGGGTGCGATCCAGACGCGCTCCTCCCGGCACAGCCAGAAGGCCGCCAGGCTCAGCCCGGACGCGAGCGCCCACGGCACGCGCACGCGGCGCGCGCGCCGCAGCCTCAGCAGCGCGCCGGCAGCCGTCCCCAGCACCAGCAGGGTGAGGGCGGGGTAGATGCCCTCCCGGTCGACACGGCTCATCACGCGGGCCGCGTAGCTCGCGGGGCTGAAGAGAAGCACGGCGAAGAGGGCGCCCTGCACCTTCCGGCCCGGCAGCGCGGGGGCGATTCCCCAGACGAGAACGGCACAGGCGACGGCGTAGAGGAGGTGCTCGCCCATCAGCAGCGGCACCCCCGCCGCGTAGCTGGCCGCGATCCACATCGGGTAGAAAGGACCCTTGGTCAGCGTGAGCCGGTCGTAGACGCCGAGCCACTGCCCGGAGGCCAGCGATCTGGCCAGCCGCACGAAGAGCTCGTCGTCGTACGGCGTGCTGCACATGGCGGACAGCCTCTGGGCGGTGACCAGCCACAGCCTGAGCGCCACGAGGCCGGCCAGGGCGAGGACGAGCGATGAACGGCGTTCCGGCATCGACCTCAGGCCGGCGCACGGAGGCGCGCGCGCAGCCGGGCGAGCACCCGCTCCACGAGGCGCGAGTCGCGGCCGAGGCGGTGCCAGTCTGCGGGCCGCAAGCGGGCGAGCGCGCAGAGGAGCGCTCGCCAGGGCACGGGCTGTCCGTGGTAGGCGGCGGCCAGGCTGACGTTGATCTCCACGGAGGCGCGCGCGGCGCGGCCGACCGCCGCCCGGATCCGCGCCGAGCGCGCCGTCCAGGCATGGAAGTGCCGCTCGAGCACGGTCTCGTACTGGCCGCGGAACGCCTCCAGCGAGCCGCTGCGTGCGACCGTCTGCGAGCCGGCGTGGACGCGGAACGCGGCGAGCGCCCCCGGCACGCACACGGTCGGGCCGGCGGCGGCCAGGCGCAGCCAGAGGTCCCAGTCCGCGGTGTACCACAGCCCCTCGTCGAGGCCGCCCAGGGCGAGGACCGGCTCGCGGCGGAACATGGCCGTGGGGATGGCCACGAAGTTCTGGACCAGCAGCCGCTCCAGGCACAGCCCGGGCGGCACCTCCTCGCCGCACGGCAGCGGCACGCGCCACGGCCCGAGCACGCGTCCCTCGCGGTCGACGAACAGGCACCCGTGCAGCGCGAGCGCCGCCCGCGGGCTCTCCGTCAGCCGGGCCCGCAGCGCCGCCAGGCGCCCGGGCAGCCAGAAGTCGTCCTGGTGCAGCAGGGAGACCCACTCTCCGGCCGCCTGCCGGAGCGCGAGGTTCGTGTTGGCGACCCAGCTCCCCGCGCGGCGCTCCACCACCGACAGCTCCAGCCGCCCCTTGTAGCTTTCGAGGACGCCCAGGGTCCCGTCGCTCGATCCGTCGTCCACGGCCAGCACCTCGACCCCGCTGGAGCCCTCCGCCAGCACGCTGTCGAGGGCCCGGGACAGGAAGGCTGCGCCGTTGAAGGTGGGAACCAGGACCGACAGCCAGGGGCGTGCCACGCTCATGCGGCGGGGCGGGCGAGGATCATGAAGTTGTTCGGCCAGGGCCGCACCCGCACCTGATCGCGCACGCTGCCCGCACCCAGCACGGACTCGAGCAGCCCGGCGAAGTGCCCGCACCAGCCGTAGCGGACGTCGTCTCCGGTCAGGTAGCGGTCGCTCAGCTCGCACAGGCGGTGCCCCAGGTTCGGGATCGGCTCCCAGTCCTTGACCACCAGCGCCCCACCGGGGGCGAGCAGGCGCGCGGCGTCGCGCAGCAGGCTGGTGTGCTCGGGCCAGGGCACGTGGTGCAGGACGTCGCAGGCCAGCACGAGGTCGAAGGCTGCCGGTCGCTCCTCGGCCAGCTCGGCGGTCGTCGCGCAGGCGAAGCGCACGCGGGACGCGTCGCCGCGGAACAGGCGCCCCACCCGCGGGGTGACGTCGATCCCGGTCACCCGGGCCGCCGGGAACTCCCTCAGCAGCAGCCGGCAGACGGCGCCCTCGCCGCAGCCGATCTCCAGGATCTCCGCTGCGGCGGGAGCCCACTGCCGCAGCTGGCGTACCTGCTCGCCGAGGTTCACGAAGAAGGCGCGGTAGAGGTCGGTCACGGGTGCTTCCAGCGGCCCGAACAGCCGCCGTATCGCAGGTCCCGGCCTCATCGCCCTCCCACCGGCACGCCTGGTGCCGCGACGCCGGTTGTGGAGCCGGCGGCCGGGCCATAGCATAGCGCGCGTGACGGCGGAACCGGCCTCCCCGCGCCACGGGCCCACCCTCACCGTGGTGGTCCCCGTGCTCGACGAGGAGGAGGCGATCGGTGCCACGCTGATCCGTTGTCTCGAAGCCCGCCCCCACCTCGTCGGGGAAGCGGGAGTGGCGGAGGTGCGGTTCGTGGTGGTGAGCGACGGCTCCACGGACCGGACCGCCGCCATCGCCCGCTCGTTCGTCGGGGTCGAGGTGATGGAGCTCACGGAGAACCGCGGCTACGGCGCTGCCATCAAGGCGGGCTGGGAAGCGGCTCCCGCCGAGCTGCTGGGCTTCATGGATGCGGACGGGACCTGTGACCCGCGCTTCTTCGCTCCCCTCTGCCGCGCCGTGATCGAGGGCGGCCACGACCTCGCGCTGGGCGGTCGCATGGGCGCGCAGTCGCGGATGCCGGCGATCCGCCGGCTCGGCAACACGCTGTTCGCGGCGCTGCTGGGCCATCTCGCACGGCAGACCGTCCGCGACACCGCCAGCGGCATGCGGGTACTGCGCCGGGAGGCGCTGCCGCGGCTGCTCCCGCTTCCGGACGGCCTGCACTTCACCCCGGCCATGAGCGCGCGCGCGCTGGTCGACGGCGAGCTGAGGGTGGCGGAGCTGGAGATGCCGTACCAGGAGCGGATCGGTCGCTCCAAGCTGGCGGTGGTGGGCGACGGGCTGCGCTTCCTGCACGTGATCCTGGCGGCCGTCGCCTACGTCCGCCTCTCCCGCCTGAGCGTCCCGCTCGTCGCCCTGCTGACTCTGGCGGCCGCGACCCTGGTCGCCCGCCCCGCCCTGCTGTACCTGGCGCAGCGGCGGCTGGAGGAATGGATGTTCTACCGCGTCGCGCTCGCGCTGACGCTCAGCACGGTGGCCCTGGTCCTGCTCTGCGCCACCATCGTCGCCGAGCACGTGAGCGCGCTCGTCCATCTGCGCTACGAGCGCTTCTCGCCCGGGCGCCGCGGGCTGTGGCGTTACGAGAACCTGCGCGCCCTCGCCGGCCTGGGACTCGCGCTGGGTGTGCTGGCCGCCCTGCTCAACGCGGAAGGCGTGAGGCAGATGATGACCTCAGGCCAGGTCACGCTGCACTGGTCACGGGTGATGCTGGGCGGCTTCTTCACCGTCGACGTGGCCGTCATCGCGTCGACGGTCGGGCTGCTCAAGCTGGTCCGCGCCCTCCACGGGCGCCAGCCGTACCTGCAGGAAGGTGCGCGGGCGCCGCTGCGGTCCTAGCGGGTGCGGTCGTCGACGGGGCTCTCGTAGTAGTCGAAGCTCCGGCCGAGGCGCCGCTTCAGCGGATCCGTGACGGCGTTCAGGCGCACGAGCAGCTCGGGAGCCAGCGGCTGCTCGACCGCACGGACGTCGGCCTCCAGATCGGAGACGCGCCGCGAGCCGACCAACGTGCAGGCCACGTCGCGCTGCGCCACCGCCCACCGCAGCGCCAGCTCGGAGAGCGTTTGCCCCAGCTCGCCGCAGATGGCCCGCAGCTCCGCGAGCGCCCGCCGTGTCTCCTCCTCCTCGCCGGGCAGGCCGTGCCGAGCCGCCCCGGTCCTGCGCGCGTCGAAGTGCCGGGTGCGCCGCTGCCAGGCGGGCACCTCGTCCAGGCTCGCGTAACGGTCGCTGAGCACACCCTGGAGCAGGGCCATGTAGCCGATCACCCCCACGCCGCGCTCGCGGCAGGCCGGCAGGGCTTCCCACTCGATGGCGCGCGACAGCAGGTTGTAGGGCAGCTCGTTCACCGCCAGGCCCGGGCAGAGGCGGAGCGCCTCGTCCAGGCGGGCCCGTCCGAAGTTGCTGACGCCGACGTGGCGGACCTTGCCCTGCTCCTGCAGCCGCAGGAGCGTCGCGAACGCGTCGTCGACGGCCGGGCAGGCCACGAGCGCGGCGTCGAAGTGGCGGATGGACCTCGGGGTGATCGGCCAGTGGACCATGTAGAGGCCGATGCATTCGGTGCCAAGACGCCGGAGGCTCGCCTCGCAGCGCCGGGGAAGGACGGCCGGCTGCACGTGCGCGGGGCTGACCTTGGTGCCGACCACGACCTGGTCCCGCGGCAACGCGCGCAGCGCCCGGCCCAGCGCGGCCTCGCTGCGGCCCTCGTTGTAGACCTCGGCGGTGTCGAAGTAGCGGACGCCGAGATCGAACGCGCGCCGGACGACGGCATCGACCTCCGACTGCTCCGTCCCACCCCAGTACGCGCCGCCGCCGAAGGCCCAGCATCCGAGGCCGAGCACCGGCAGGGTCAGGCCGGACCGACCGCACTCGCGCAGGTCCATGGCTGCCGCGCCCTCCAGTCGCCGTATGATGCGCGCGACAGGTGCGCAGCCCCAACGGGAGGCGGTCGATGTCGATGCTGCTGGCGGGCCCCACGATCCTGGCGCTCCTTCTCGCAGCCGGACAGGCACCGGACGCGGCACCGCCCGCCGCGGCGGCGCCAGCGGCCGTCGGGAAGCCGGTCAGGGTGGTCAGCCTCTGCTTCCGGTCCGCGACCCTCGACCGCGTGGCCGCGACCGTCGACGCCGAGGGCAGAAAGGGCGCCGACCTCGTCTGCCTGCCGGAGGCGTGGCGCGGTCCCGGGATCGTGGAGCCGCTCTCCGGCCCCACCATCGCCACCTTCTCCCGGCTGGCGCGGGAGCACCACACGTACGTGGTGTGCCCGATCTATCGGCAGGAGGCGGGCCACCGCCTCAACTCGTCGGTGCTCATCGACCGGACCGGCGCGGTGGCCACCGTGTACGACAAGATCTTCCCCTACTGGAACGAGTTCGACCTCGCGCCTCCCGCCGACCCCGGAACGGGGGACGCGGTCGTCTACGACGCCGACTTCGGCAGGCTCGGCCTCGCCACCTGCTACGACGCCAAGTTCCCCGAGGTCTTCCAGCGGCTGCGGGACAAGGGAGCGGAGCTCGTGGTCTGGACCAGCGCCTACTCCGGCTTCACGGAGCTGCAGGCCTTCGCCCTGCTCCACCACTACTACCTCGTCACCAGCACGCTCACGGGGGACGCGCTGGTCTACGACATCAACGGCGCCCTGCTGCACGACCAGCGGGACCCGGGCGACCTCACCGTCTCCCGCTTCACGCTGGACATGGACCGGGCCATCTACCACTACAACTTCAACCTGGAGAAGCGGGCGCGGCTCCTGGCCGAGCACGCGGGCGAGGTCGCGCTCGACGCCGACATGCCGCGGGAGGAGTGGTTCGTGCTGAAGGCGGTCCGGCCAGGCGTCTCGGCCCGCCAGCTGGGCCGCACGTACGGGCTGGAGGAGCTCAGGAGCTACAAGGACCGCAGCCGCACCGGCATCGACGCCCGCCGCGGCTTCTCGTGGAGCGACCGCTACGGCGGCTACCCTGGCCGACAGAGCCCCGCGGCCGCGCCATGATTCGCCTCCTGCCGGCCCTGCTCGCCCTGCTGGCGTGGCCGGCGCCGCCGGCCGACGACGACATCCGCCTGCCGGCGACCGACGCCCACCTCGCCCCGGTCCGCGACTACGTCGAGGCGGTGCCCGAGGCCGGCTACCGGCACGCGCCGGCCTCCGCCTTCGAGGCGTTCAGGGACATGAAGTACGGTGTCCGCATCCACTGGGGCCTCTACTCCGGACGCTTCGCCGGCGGCGAGTCGTGGCCGTTCCTCGACCTGCCCTTCGAGAAGAAACAGGAGTACCAGGAGGCGTACAAGACCTGGAACCCCGCCGGCTTCGACGCCGAGCAGTGGATGCGGCTCTTCG
>Ga0335071_10000605_pt1 | contig 39371 bp, 34 predicted proteins | sample Lox_Sample_15_FD_206724 | JGI IMG/M metagenome (GOLD analysis project Ga0335071, IMG submission 206724) | Soil microbial communities from Loxahatchee National Wildlife Refuge, Florida, United States - Lox_Sample_1.5 | ecosystem: Environmental > Terrestrial > Soil > Wetlands | place: USA... | reverse complement strand
GATCCGCGTCGCAGACCGCCTCAGCTGGCGCAACGGCCGCGTCGAGGACGGCGCGCGCGCCGTCCCTGAGGAAACCGCGGTTGCGCTGACCTACAATGGCGGCAGCTATGCCGTGATGATGGCAACCCCGCAGGACCTGACCGATTTCGCGATCGGCTTTTCCCTGAGCGAAGGTATCGTGCATGCGCCGCGCGATATACTGTCGCTTGATGTGGTCGATCTCGACGACGGCATCGAGCTCCGGATGTGGCTGGCGCAGGACCGGGCCGAACTCGTCAACGAGCGGCGGCGCCTGATCGCCGGCCCGACCGGTTGCGGGCTGTGCGGCATCGACTCCATTGCGGAAGCGGTCCGGCCGGCCGCGATCGTGGCCGCGGGACGCTCGTTTGCCCTGCGCGAGGTGATGACGGCGCTGGCCGGCCTCGCACCGCTGCAGGAGATCAACGCGCGCACCCGCGCCGTGCACGCGGCGGCCTTCTGGACGCCGTCCCACGGCATCGTCGCGCTACGTGAGGATGTCGGGCGCCATAACGCGCTGGACAAGCTCGCCGGCGCGCTGGCGCGGCATGATATCGCCGCTGGCGACGGCATGGTCGTGCTGACCAGCCGCGTTTCGGTGGAAATGGTGCAGAAGGCCGCCACCATCGGCGCGCCTGTCATCGTCGCGGTGTCGGCACCGACCGCGCTTGCGATCCGCACCGCCGACGCCGCAGGGATCACGCTGGTCGCGGTCGCACGCTCCGACGGATTTGAAATCTTCACGCATCCCGCGCGCATTGTCGCGCACGCAGACTTGAGGGAACCCGCTGATGTCGGCTGACCGGCTGATCTACATGGCCAACCAGATCGGAAAATTCTTCCAGAGCCAGGGCCACGACAAGGCCGTGCCCGGCATCGCCGAGCACATCAAGAAATTCTGGGATCCGCGGATGCGCAAGGGCATTTTTGCCCATCTCGATGCCGGCGGCGCCGGGCTTGATCCCGACGTCCGCGAGGCGCTCGAGTCGCTGAAGAAGGCTGCTTGAATAGGCGGCGGGCTGGCGCTTTTCACGACCGTAGACGTCGGGGCTGATGCTTTCCCGTCGTCATGGCCAGGCTTGTCCCGGCCATCCACGTCTTTGAAACACCGAAAAAGCAAGACGTTGATGCCCGCGACAAGCGCGGGCATGACGCGCCTATGGAGCGACGGCCTGTGTAACTCGGACCGAACCTGAAGTCCGATCAAGCCGAATGCGATAGCTCCCTCCGCACCCGCGAAGGCGTGAGCCGCAGTTCGCTGCGAGATCTATTCCACACCTCTCGCGGTCGCGTCACAACGATCGGCTCGTTGTCGCCGAGCGTGGTCCGCTCCCGGACCAGGCCGCTCATGACCAGACGCATTTTCAGCAGTTCCTGCGCCACAAAACTGCAGTTTTCGTCCCGGTTGATCTGTTCATGCATGATGGCCTCGGCCTCACGCATGCTGGCGCGCAATGTTCGGATAACTCGACGGATTTCGCTGACACGATTGTTCATGGCTCGCTCCCTGCGGAACCAGCACCAGAACAAATCATGAACAAAGAGTCAAGCTCCCGCAGCCACGCGCTGGTGGAGATTCAACCGCGTTACCCGCCCTCCACCACGGCCCGGAAGACGCGGCGCACCTCGGCCTGGGTCTCCTTCACCCGCGCTTCCAGCGCGGAGAAGTCCGGCGCATCGCCGGCGCGCGCCAGGACGCGCAAGAGGCTCTCGCCCGCGCTGTCCGGCACGAAGCGCTCGCTGACGCAGAGCCTGAGGATCTGCGTCAGGTCGTGATAGAGCCGCGCCGCCGGACGCAGCACGTCGGCGGCGGCATGCGACAGCACGCCGAGCCGCTCGGCATTGTCGAGCACTTTTGAGGTCGAGACGTCGAGAATGTCGCCATGCTCGGCGCCATGCACGAGCTGCAGATATTGCGCGACGAAGTCGATGTCGAGCAGGCCTCCGGCGGCATATTTCAGGTGCCAGAAATCCTTCTCGCCCTTCTCCTGGGCGATTGCACGGCGCATGTCCGCGACGTCCTTGGCGATCCCTGCGCGCTCCCGCGACCTCGTCAGGACATCGCGGATGATCGCCTCGATGCGCCCGCGGAACTCGGGCGACGAGGCCGAGATCACCCGCGCCCGGGTCAGCGCCATGTGCTCCCAGGTCCAGGCCTCCCGCTCCTGATATTGCGCGAAGGACGCCACATGCGAGGCGAGCGGGCCGGCGCGTCCCGAGGGACGCAGCCGCATGTCGATCTCGTAGAGCACGCCGTAATTGGTGCGCGTGGTAAAGGCCGAGATCAGCCGCTGCGTCAGGCGGGCGAAATAATGCGCGCCCTGCAGCGACCTTTCGCCGTCGGAATCCGGCTGATCGGGATCGAAATCATAGAGCAGGATCAGATCGAGGTCGGACGAGGCCGTCATTTCGCGGCTGCCGAGCCGGCCCATGGCGATGATCGCCGTCTCCTGCCCCTTGATGCGGCCGTGCTGTTCGGCAAAGCGCTCCGCGACCAGCCGATGCACGGTGCCCACGATGCCCTCGGCGACGTCGGCAAAGGCAGTGCTCGCCTGCTGCGCCGACACCGTCCCTGACAGGATGCGCGTGCCGATCAAGAACAGGCTTTCCTGCCCGAACAGGCGGAGGCGGTCCAAAAACTCCTCGTAGGAGGCGGCATCCTTCAGCGTCGCCGCAAGCCGCTCCGACAATTCACGCTGGTCCGGCATCGCGCCGAAGAAGCGCGGATCGATCAGCCCGTCCATCAGTTGCGGCTGCCGCGCCAGCATGTCGCCGAGCCGGGGCGCGGCGCCGAGCACCAGCGCGACCAGCGCCACGAGGTCGCTGTTCTGGCCGAGCAGCGAGAACAGCCGCCCGCCCCGCTGCAGGGCCTGCAGGAAGCGGTCGAAGGCGACGACGGCACGGTCCGGCTCCTCGGCATGGGCGAGGCCGTCGATCAGCGCCGGCAAAAAATCGGCAAAGGCGCTCCGCGCCGCTTCGGTACGGAAGGCGCGGTATTCGCCCGCCAGCCAATGTCTGACGGTCTGCGCCACCACCACCGGCTCCTTGAAGCCGAGTGTCGTCAGGTGATCAAGCAGCCGCGTGTCCTCCGGCCCCGCACGATAATCGATCGGCGGCAGCTTTGCCGTTCCCGTGGGATCGCCTTCGAACAGTTTTGCGTAATGACCCTGCACGATTGTGAGATGACCGAGCAGATCGTGTGCGAAAGCCGCGCGGTCTTCATAGGCGAGGAAGTTTGCGAAACGCGCGACCGCCTCGGCCTCCTCGGGCAGGCTGTGGGTCTGCTCATCGGCGATCATCTGCAGGCGATGTTCGACCCGCCGCAGGAAATGATAGGCCGCGCCGAGTTCGTCGCGGGCCTCGAAGGTGATCCAGTTGCTCGAGGCGAGCACGGACAGAGCCTCCAGCGTCGGCCGCACCCGCAGCTCGGCATGGCGGCCGCCGGCGATCAGCTGCTGGGTCTGGGCAAAAAACTCGATTTCGCGGATGCCACCGGGGCCGATCTTGACGTTGTGCCCTTCGACGGCGATCCCGTTCTGGCCGCGATAGACCTGCATCTGCCGTTTCATGTCGTGCACGTCGGCCAGTGCGGCAAAGTCGAGATGCTTTCGCCAGACGAATGGCGAGAGCTCGGCCATGGTCGCCTCGGCCGCCCTGAGGTCGCCGGCGACCGGCCGCGCCTTGATCATGGCGGCGCGCTCCCAGGTCCGCCCTTCCCGCTCGTAATAGTGCAGCGCCGCCGCGGTCGAGATCGCAACCTGGGTCGAGGCCGGATCGGGACGCAGCCGGAGGTCCACCCGGAACACGTAGCCGTCGCTGGTACGCTGCTGCAGCAGACGCGCCAGCGCCTGCGTCACGCGGGCGAAAAACGGCTGCGGCTCGATCCCGTCCGCCAGCGAGGTGGTCTCGGCATCGAAGAACACGATCAGGTCGATGTCGCTGGAATAGTTCAGCTCGCCCGCGCCCATCTTGCCCATGGCGAGCACGAACAGGCCGCTGTTCTCTTCCGGATGATCCCGATCCGATGGCAAGAGCCGGCCGCGCTCGACCTCCTGCCGGAGCAGATAGCCGAGCGCCATCCGCACGGCACGAGCCGCAAGCGCAGTCAGCGCCTCGGTGACCCGCATCACCGGCCAGACGCCGCCGATATCGCACAGCGCGATCAGCAGGGCCGCTTCGGACTTCATCGCCCGAAGCGCACCCATCACCTCCGCTTCGCTGCCGGCGGCCTCGACATCGCGCGCCGCCGCCTCCATCAGCGTCTCGAGATGGGCATCCGGATCGCTGGTGAGCAGCCGGATCAGCCTGATGGGATCGGCAGCGACGAGATCGAACAGATAGGGCGAGAACTCGGCAATCCCGAGCAGCAGGCGCCCTGCCAGCGGGTCATCCAAAAACCCCTTGATCGCCGCCGCCTCCGCCGGGGCGACACCTGCCAGCCAGTCCCGCAGACGCGCGCCGGCCACCTCGGGCGCCGCTACAAACGGCGCTTCGACAAGTCGCGTCACCAGAGAGGTGGAGGATGGGGCATCCGCCACGGGATTTTTCCACGCCGTCATCAGAAACTTCGGAAAAGATGGGACACGCGCCGACCAGCTTCAGGCAGTGGGCGTGCCAACGATCACGCGGGCGTCTTTGACATATCCTGACTTTGCGCCGCAAGCCTGTCGGCCGCCCCGGGGCGGGCGGGAATGGCGAGCGTGGCGATCAATCCGGGATGTGCGTCACCGAGCCGCAGCTGGCCATCATGGAGGGTTGCGACCGCCGAGGCCAGGCTCAGCCCCAGGCCGGAACCCGGCTGGCTGCGGCTCGCATCCAGCCGCACGAACCGCTCCACCGCGTGCCGGCGGTCCGCCTCGGGGATACCGGGGCCGTGATCGGTCACGCTGAGCAGTACCTCGCCGCCCTCGCGCCGAGCCTCGATCAGGATCTCCCTGCTACCGGCCACCGCCCCGGCGCTGAGCGATTGTGCCGCCGAAACGGGCTTGCCGTATTTGATGGCATTCTCGACCAGGTTGGCGAGCGCCTGGCTGATCAGTTCGCGGTTGCCATGCAAGGGCGCGAAGGAGGTGCTGACCTTCAAGGTCATGTCGCCATCCTCGGCCAGCGGCTCGTAGAGCTCGTGGATTCCGGCGGCGACATCGGAAGCGTCGAAATCGTCCATGTTGTCGCGCGCCTGGCCGGACTCGGCGCGCGCAATCATCAGCAGCGCATTGAAGGTGCGGATCAGGCCGTCGGATTCCTCGATGGTGCGCTCCAGTGCCGTGCGGTACTCGCCCTCCGAGCCGGAACTCGCCAGCGCCTCCTCGGCGCGGTTGCGTAGCCGCGTCAGCGGCGTTTTGAGGTCATGGGCGATGTTGTCGGAAACCTCTTTAAGTCCCATCATCAGCGCTTCAATGCGCTCCAGCATCGCATTGAGATTGCTGGCGAGACGGTCGAGCTCGTCGCCGGATCGACCGACCGGCAGCCGCCCCGAGAGATCGCCCGCCATGATGAGCTGGGTGGTGCCGGTCATCGCATCGATGCGCTGCAGCACCCGCCGCGCGACGAAAATACCGCCACCGATGCCGAGCACGACGACGACCAGGATCGACCATTGCGCGGCTTTCGCCACGATGCCGAACAGCCGCCGCCGCTCCTCGAGATCGCGCCCGATCAGGAGGCGAAAACCGTTGTCCAGCTCCGTCACCCGGACCAGCGCCCGGTGGTCCACATCGTCCTGGCCGATCCGCCGGTACAGCGTTTCAGACCAGCCCTCGGTCCCCATCACGCCGGGCGCAAGCGAACCGACATTGCCGGCGACCGCCTGCCCCGCCGGCGTGGTGATGAGGTAGAGATTCGCGCCCGGCCTCAGCGCGCGGTTCTCCATGGTGCGAAGGAGGCCGAACAAGCCGCGCCGCGCGAAGATCTCGCTGATCTCGCCGACTTCCGCATTCACCGTGGTCGTGATCTGCTCGGTGATCAGCCGCCGCGTGTTCCAGGCGAAATAACCGAGCAGCGAAGCGGCAAACAGCGCAAACAGGAACAGATAGACCAGCGTCAGCCGAAACGCCGTGGTTCGGATGAGTTTACCGAAGGCTGTCACGGATCATGGTCCCATTCTGAGCGCCGTGCGGTTTACCACCGGCCAAGCTCCTTTTCTGATTACCCTGAAATCTCAATAGATTATCTCAGGATTCCATCTGTCCGCCGAAAATCAAAGGCTCCGGAGAAGAGATGGTAGGCCTGGGCGCGACGTTAAAGTGGCGCCCGGTTCCCACCAAATTAAATCCCGGCAAGCTGGGCGGCGGCTGGCCGCTGAAACCCGTTTACCGGTTGGCAAGGATTGGCGTGATCTAGATCATGGCGGAGTTTTGCCTGTCATGATGACGATTTTCAGCCTTCTCATTGGTGCGGCACTCGGTACCCGCTACAAGGTTTTTTGTCTGCCTCCCGCGATCCTGGCCGCTGCGCTTGCAATCGCAGCGCTCGACCGCGTCCACCACGTATCGCTCGGCTCGACCGCCCTGACCGTGCTCGCGGTCGGCGTGGGGCTCCAAATCGGATATTTGCTCGGCGCCATCATCCGCGCATTGCTCACCTCGCCGGTGAGATCAGGCGCTTACCTGCGCGATCGTTCGGCCAGCATTTCCTGAGGTTCGACGTCGACCCAGGAGAGCCCCGCTCCGGCGCGGTTCTGATTGTCCGGCGTCGCGGTGCCGGCCAATGCTCGCGCGTGCTTTACCGAAGGCCGTCACGGATCATGTACCCGGCGCCGCGGATGGTATGAAGCAGCGGCCGCTCAAAACCCTTGTCGATCTTCGAGCGCAACCGGGAAATATGCACGTCGATCACGTTGGTCTGGGGATCAAAGTGATAGTCCCAGACATTTTCCAGCAGCATGGTGCGGGTCACCACCTGCCCGGCATGCTTCATCAGGTATTCCAGAAGCCTGAACTCGCGCGGCTGCAGCGTCAGCTCATCCTTGCCGCGCGCAACCCGGTGCGAGAGGCGGTCAAGCTCGAGGTCGCCGACCCGGTAGGTGGTCTCCTCGGCAGGACCGCCGCCGCGGCGGCGCGACAGCACCTCGACGCGGGCCAGAAGCTCGGCGAACGAATAGGGTTTTGGCAGATAATCATCGCCGCCGGCGCGCAGCCCCTTGATGCGATCGTCGACCTGTCCGAGCGCGGAGAGAATCAGAACTGGCGTGGTGCTGCCCTTGTCGCGCAGGGCGCCGATCACGGACAGGCCGTCACGCTTGGGCAGCATGCGGTCCACGACCAGCACGTCGTAGTCGCCGCCATCAGCCAGCGCCAGGCCCTCCTCGCCGTCGCCGGCGAGATCTGCGACATGGCCGACTTCCCGAAAAGCCTTGGCGAGATAGTCGGCCGACTCGCGGTCATCTTCGATGATCAAAAGGCGCATCTGGGAAACAGTCGCGGACAAATGCCTCAAGCCTTCCATCAACATGGCCCGGCCGGCACGCGCATGCAAGGCGACCAGCGCCATCTGGTTAAGCGGAAAAGTGGGCGGTGAAGCTGGGGGACTTCACCGCCCGAGACCTTCCGACGGAGGGGGGCGTTTTCCACCGGAAGGAGGGGGAGCGGGCCGCAACCCGCTCCCTGGAAAGCGCCACCGGCGGGGGCGAACGAGCCGGCGACACCCTCCATCTCAAAAATACGGGCCCGTTACCCCTTTGCGACGGGCACTGCGACGAAGCGCGACTGGCCGCCGCTCTTCACCCGCATCAAAACGCTGTTCTTGTTGTCGGTACGCGCGGCGTTGAAGGCATCGCGAACATCGCTCGCGGTGGCAACGCTCTTGCCGCCAACCTCGAGAATGACGTCGCCTTCCTTGAAGCCGCGCTCCGCAGCGGACCCCTTCGGATCGACGTCCGTGACGACGACACCTTCCTTGCCGGCGCCGGCCACGCTCTTGGCCGGCGCGACGCTCAGGCCGTTGCCCACGGCGCTCCCGCGGGTGGCGGTGCCCTTATCCTCGTTGTCGGTATCGGCCTTGGCCTCGACCGTGTTGGGCAACTGGCCGAGCGTCAGGTTGATGACCTTGTCCTGGCCCTTGTGCAGCACGTTGAGCTTGACGGCGGTGCCCGGCGCAAAACCGCCGATGGTGCGCGCAAGCTCGCGGGCATCCTTGACCTTCTCGCCGTTGACAGAGGTGATGACGTCGCCGGATTCGATGCCGGCCTTGGCGGCCGGCGCGTTCGCCTGGGGTTCAGCGACCAGCGCACCTTCCGCCTTCTTCAGGCCAAGGCTGTCCGCGATGTCCTGCGTCACCGGCTGGATCTGCACGCCGATCCAGCCGCGGCTCACCTTGCCGGTGTCCTTGAGTTGCGCCACGACGCTCTTCACGGTGGCGGCGGGAATCGAGAACGCAATACCGACGCTGCCGCCGGACGGCGAGTAGATCGCGGTGTTGACGCCCATCACCTCGCCCTGGACGTTGAACGCCGGACCGCCGGAATTGCCCTTGTTCACGGGCGCGTCGATCTGGATGAAATCGTCATAGGGGCCGTTGCCGATGTCGCGGCCCTGCGCCGAAACGATGCCGGCCGTGACCGTGCCGCCGAGCCCGAAGGGATTGCCAACCGCCAGCACCCAGTCGCCGATCCGCGGCTTGCCGTCGGAGAGCTTTGCATAGGGGAAGTCCGATCCACCCTCGACCTTGATCAGGGCGAGGTCGGTGCGCGCGTCGGTGCCGATCACCTTGGCGCTGTAGGTCTTGCCGTCGTCGGTCGTGACCTCGACCTTGTCGGCGCTGTCGACCACATGGTTGTTGGTCACCGCATAACCGTCAGCCGAGATGAAGAAGCCGGAGCCCTGCCCGGTCACCGCGCCGCGGCCCCGGGGCATCCGGGGCAGCGCGTCGGGTCCGCCGAACCGGCGGAAAAAGCGCTCCATCGGCGAGCCCGGCTGGAACGGAGAGGAATCGTCGTCGCCGCTATCGTCCTTGGCGAGCTTTTCCTTGATGTTGACCTTGACCGAGATCACCGACGGCTTCACGTGCTCGACGATGTCGGCAAACCCGACCGGCTGCGCGGCGTTGCCGATCTCCCGGTTCACCTGGGCGTGCGCGGGGGTCGAGAACACGTCGACCGGGCCGCCCGAAGGGCCAAAGCCATAGACAGCGACACCCAGCCCCGCGACCACGGACGCCATCAGTGCAAACCGGCGCGCCGACAGCAGCGAACGGCGCGGCTGGCGATACGGTGGAAGATTCGAGAGGTCGGTCGGGCGGTCGAACATGTCTGCGTTTCTCCAGAGCCGGAACGGGTTGGTGCGGAAGCCACACCTTCGGTCCTGAAGATGGGTATTGGCGCCTTACAGCGCGCTGGCGGCCGAGTTAAACTTTTGTAATAAAGGCACCATTGGAATGCGGCAGTTTAACGCAGGAAAAGCGGATTTCCTGCGGAATGCCGGACGTTTGATTGATCCAATTTGGGACGCCCGCGGCCGGACCTGCGCGTCAACAAAGGTTAACGGGGCGCCGTTTGCGAAATCGGCTTAGCTCGCGCGGACGCTGACGATGAAGCCGTCCACTTCCCGTTTCAGAATGTCGGCCTGCCGTGACAGCTCGACTGCGGCCTCGAGCGCCTCGCCGGCCATCCGGCCGGTCTGCGCCGAGGTCGAGGTGATCTGGCCAACGTGATTTGACACCTCCAGCGTGCCACGCGCGGCCTGCTGGACGCTCTTGGAGATATCCTCCGTCGCATTGCGCTGCTGCGCCGCATCGACTTCGATGCCCGACATGATCGATGAGATCTCGCTGAGCGACGTCGAGATACCGTCGATGACCCCGCGCGTCTCGGCGGTGATGCCCTGGATGCTCGCGACATGCGCCGAAATCTCTTCGGTCGCCTTGCTGGTCTGATGCGCGAGGTTCTTCACCTCGGAGGCCACCACTGCGAACCCCTTGCCCGCCTCGCCGGCGCGTGCCGCCTCGATGGTCGCGTTCAGGGCGAGCAGGTTGGTCTGCGAGGCAATCGCCTGCACCAGTTCGACGACCGCGCCGATCTTCTCCGCGGCGCCTGAGAGCGAGTGAATGGTGTCGCGGCTCTTCTCCGCCTGTGCCGCCGCCCCTTCGGCGCGCTGCGTCGCGTCAGTGACGCGCCGGCTGATGGTGGCGATCGACTGCGTCATCTCCTCGGTCGAGCCGGCCACCGTCTGGACGCTGCCGGAGGCCTGGCTTGCGGCGCTGGCCACCGCATTGGCCTTGGCGCTGGTATCGTTCGCCACCTTCGAGAGCGTCTCGGCGTTGTTCTTCAGCTGCGCCGACGAGGAGGCCACGCTGCCGACGACATTGGCGACGAGATCGTTGAAGGTCTTGATCCTCGTATCGAGATAGCGGGAACGCTCGCCCTGGCGCTGCGCCTCTTGCAGTTGCTGCGCATTGAGGCGCTGCCGCTCGATGCCCGTGGTCTTGAAGACTTCCAGCGCCCCCGCAAGCAATCCGATCTCATTGGAACGGCCGAGGCCCGGGACCTCGGTCTCGAACTTCTGGTCGGCCACCTCGCGCATCGCACGCACGATCGCCGCAAGCGGCCGCATGATGCCGTTGCGAACCGCGAAATAGGCTGCAAGGCACACGGTGCAGGCAAAAATCGCGATCCCTGCGCAAGCGATCAGGAAGAACGAGAACGCAGCCTGCGCCTCCCGGTAGATCTGCATCGCGTGGTCGCGGCCCGCCCCGCTCAGGTTGCCGAAATCGGAGGACAGGCTGGTGATCTCGTTGTTGAGGTAGAGGACCGCGACGAAACCGGTGCCGCCGCCGATCGCCAGCAGGAGAAGAAGCGAGGCCACCACGGCCGCTACCAGGAAGCGAATGGTCAGGTTGCTGTTGGCAAACATGGATTTGCGGACCGGACATGGCAATTGAACGAGGAACGGGGTGAAATTTTCAGAAAAAGATCAAGAATGCATGAAAATCCGCCAGAGCGGATGCTCCGTCGAACGGCGCAGCTGAGGCGTTTCCGGTTCAAAGCCCGTTGGATTACGAGGGGCCGGCGGGCCGATCGCCTGACATCAAAGCGGCAAGCCGGGCTTTTTCCTCCGGCGTCAATGCGGTGGGCTCGGCCACCTCACGCTGCGGGCGCCGCCTGGCATAGATCCACAGCGCAAGGCCGCCGCCGATCAGGACAAAAGGCGGCACCAGCCAAAGCAGCAGGGTCTGCCGCTCGAAGCGCGGTTTCAGCAGGACGAACTCGCCATAGCGCGCGACCAGGAAATCGATCACCTGCGTGTCGCTGTCACCTGAGGCGATCCGCTCCCGCACTAGGAGGCGCAGGTCGCGCGCCAGCGGCGCCTCGGAATCGTCGATCGACTGGTTTTGGCACACCATGCAGCGCAATTCGCGCGACAGGTCGCGCGCCCGCGCCTCCTTGGCCGGATCGGCCATGACCTCGTCCGGCTGCACGGCATGCGCGGCCGGCGAGGCGATCACGGCAAGCACAAACAGGATGGCGAGACCGCGTCGCATCGCTCACTCCGCCGCCTGCATGGCGCGGAGCGCCTTCGCAGGTCTCGGCGCCCCGACGCGCAGCCTCCGATCCGACAGCGACAGCAACCCGCCAAAGGCCATCAGCACCGGACCGAACCAGATCAGGAGCACCATCGGCTTGTGATAGATCCGCACCACGATCGCGTCATCGGGCGTGGTGTCGCCGAGCGAGACATAGAGCTGGCTGACCCCGCGCCGCAACAGCGCAGCTTCCGTGGTCGACATGCCGCGTGTGGTGAAGGTGCGCTTCGATGGCGTCATGACGCTGAGCGGCTCGCCGTCGAGACTGACGCTGAAGGTTGCCGCCAGTTCGCGATAGTTCGGACCCGGCCGCGGTGTCAGGCCCTCGAGCTTCAACGCGTAGCCCGCGACGGTGACGCTGTCGCCGGCCTTCATCGTTCCGATATGTTCGGTATTCCAGGTGGTCTCGCAGACGATGCCGATCAGCGCGATCCCAAGGCCTGCATGTGCAAACGCGGCGCCCCACACCGAGCGCGGCAGCCCCCGCGCGCGCCGTGCCGCGGTCGCCAGCGGCGCGTTGAACAGACCGATGCGCTCGACCAGGTCGGTCACCGCGCCGCCGATGACGAAGACCGCGAGCCCGATCGCGAGCGGTGCGAGGACGGCGCCGCCGCGGGTCCAGGCAAAGACCAGCGCGACGGCCGCAAGCCCCACTCCCCCTGCCGCCATCAGGCGCTGCGCCGCGCCAAGGAGGTCGCCGCGTTTCCAGGCCAGCATCGGCCCGAACGGGACGGCGACCAGCAGCGGAACGAACAGCGGTGCGAAGGTCAAATTGAAGAACGGCGCGCCGACCGAAATCTTTGCGCCGGTCAAAACCTCCAGCGCCAGCGGATAGAGCGTGCCGATGAACACGGTCGCACAGGCCGTCGTCAGCAGCAGATTGTTCAGGACCAGCGCGCCCTCGCGGGAAATGGGAGCGAACAGCCCGCCCTGTTTCAGCGCCGAGGCGCGTCCGGCAAACAGCGTCAGACTGCCGCCGATGAACAGGCAGAGGATAACCAGGATGAAGACGCCGCGCGTCGGATCGGTCGCGAAGGCGTGCACCGAGGTCAGCACGCCCGAGCGCACCAGGAAGGTGCCGAGCAGCGACAGCGAGAAGGTCAGGATCGACAGCAGGATGGTCCAGACTTTGAGTGCGTTGCGCTTTTCCATGACGAGCGCCGAGTGCAACAGCGCGGTGCCGGCGAGCCAGGGCATCAGCGACGCGTTCTCGACCGGATCCCAGAACCACCAGCCGCCCCAGCCGAGTTCGTAATAGGCCCAGTAGGAGCCCATCGCGATCCCGAGCGTGAGAAAGGTCCAGGCGAGCAGCGTCCACGGCCGCACCCAGCGCGCCCAGGCCGGATCGATGCGGCCCTCGAGCAGCGCGGCGACCGCGAACGAGAACGAGATCGAAAACCCGACATAGCCGAGATAGAGCATCGGCGGATGCACGGCGAGCCCGATGTCCTGCAGGACCGGGTTGAGATCGCGCCCCTCGATCGGCGGATTGGCGATCCGCGCGAACGGGTTCGAGGTGATCAGGATGAACAGATAGAACGCGCTTGCGATCCAGGCCTGCACCGACAGCACATGGGCGCGCAGCGACAGCGGCAGGTTTTGACCGAACAGCGCGACCAGTCCGCCGAACAGCGCGAGGATCGACACCCACAGAAGCATCGAGCCCTCGTGATTGCCCCAGACGCCGGTGATCTTGTAGATCAGCGGTTTCAGCGAATGCGAGTTCTCGAACACGTTGGCGACGGAAAAGTCCGAGATGACGTGGAGCGTCACCAGCGCCGCGAACGACATCCCGACGAACAGCAATTGACCGACCGCCGCCGAGCGCGCGACGTTCATCAGCGCGGGGTCACGCAGCCGCGCGCCGACGAGCGGCACGGTCGACTGGATCAGCGCCAGCGCCAGCGCCAGCACCAGCGCATAATGCCCGCACTCCGCGATCATCGCGTGGCTCCTTCCGCTGAGGCAGCCGCGCCTTGCGAGACCACCGCACCGCCGGCGGGCTTGGCGTCGGCGCCCGCTTTGGCGCCGTAATCATCCTTCCAGTGGCCCTGCTTCTTCAGTGCGTCTGCGACGTCCTTCGGCATATAGGTCTCATCATGCTTGGCGAGCACGGTGTCGGCCCGGAAAACACCGGAGTCGTCCAGCGCACCCTCGGCGACCACGCCCTGCCCTTCCCGGAACAGATCCGGCAAAAGGCCCTTGTAGGCGACCGGCAGTTTGGCACCGCCGTCCGCAACGTCGAACCTTACGGTGAGATCGTCGCCGCGCACCAGCGATCCCGGCTGCACCAGGCCCCCCAGGCGGAAGCGCGTGCCGGGTCCGACGTGCCTTTCGGCCACCATGGTCGGCGTCGAGAAGAAGACGATCGAATCGCGCAATGCGTTCAACACGAGCGCAGCCGCGACCGCGAGCACCGCCAGCGCGCCGCCAATCATCGTCAACCGCCGTTGCTTCCGCGTCATGCCCTGTCTCTTTTCCTCAAAATTCCGCCGCGCACCGTCCGCTCTGTCGCTATCCGTCGAGCCCGAGATTCTTCAGGCCCTCATTGAGCTGCTTGAGCCGCTCGGCGTCATTGGCCACGGCCTCGCGGGCACTGGTCTCGGCGCCCCGGGCCTTGTCGCGATCGCCCATCACCATGTAGGCACGCACCAGGCGCAGCCAACCTTCGACGTCATCGCCATTTTGCTTGAGGCGGGTCGCAAGCCGCTCGACCATGCTGCGGATCATGGCCTCGCGGTCGCCCGTCGTCATGCCGTTCGCCGCGGCCATCGTATCGTCCGACAGCACGGGTGCGGTCGCGCCGGTGACCCGCGTCAAGGCAGCCTGCACCATCGCGCGCCATGGCGCGTCCTGCGGCGCCTTGTCGAGCATCGCCTTCCAGATCGAGGCGGCGTCGGCGCGCCGGCCATCCTGCTCCGCCGCAAGCCCGAGGAAATAGATGGCCTTCGCCTCGTTGCCGTCGATTGCAACCGCGCGTTCGAACTCGCTCTTGGCCTCGGCCGTGATCACGCCGCCGGCGGCTGCAGCAATGACCTCTCCGAGATCGGCACGGCGTTCCGCAGTATCGCCGGCATAGCTGATGGCGTTGCGGTAGGCCCTGACCGCATCATCGAACCGGCCGAGCCGCGCCAGCACCGGCGCCAGCACATTCCAGCCGCGGCCGTCGGTCGGATTTTTCTCGAGATGCTGCTCGACCTGCGCCACCATCGCTTCCAGCGGTTGCGAGCCGCTCGGTGCGCGGCTGCGCTCGGCCAGCGGAAAGTCGCCGAGCCGCGGCGAGCCCAACGGGAGATAGATTGCGATTGCGACCACCGGCAGTCCGACCAGCGCCAGCACTGCGGCGGCGCGGCGCCAGGTCGTGTTGGAGGTCAACGCAAGGCCGGCCTCCTGGTCGGCAGCGGCAATCAGCCGCCGGCCGATCTCTATCCGCGCGGCATCCGCCTCCGCCTTGCCGATCTGGCCGCTCGCGACATCGCGATCGACCTCGGCCAGCTGGTCGCCATAGACGGAGGCCTCCCGGCCGTCGGACGGCGCCGAACCGCGCAGACCCAGCGGCAAGAGCACGGCGAAAATCGCCGCGGCCGTCATCAGCGCGAACACAAGCCAAAGCGTCATCGGGCGGGTTCCGGCAGCGCCCAGCGGCGCCCATCTGCGCCCGCTTTACACCACGGCCGTTGGCCCCCGCAATTGACAATTGTCAATTCGGCGCGAGGCCTCGAAAGCCAGAGGCGGCCATCTGATGGTTAGCCGATCCTGAAATCGATGCTGCGCGTCAGGTAGCTGCCATATGCGTTCAGCGCCTTGAGGAAATAGACCCCGGGCTTCACCGCTTCGGGCAAGCGGATCCGCAGCGACCCGGTCGGCAGCGGCGACGCAATCGTGGTTACCGGATCGGCCAGATCCGCGCCGCTCATCGAATCGACGAGGACCACCTTGGCCTTCACCATCAAATTCCGGTAGGTCGCCGAGACGACGCGGTTTTCAAATTCAACGAAGTTAATGATGGAATTCATGCGCGCAGAAAATCAATTTGGGTCGATTGGACGGTACGTGGTTGCCCAGGGTCCGTCAACCCAAAATTGCGTCGCGCGTGTCCGGCAATTCGTTAACTTGCGCGCGACGGCTTGCGCTCGGCCGTTGTCGACGTCGCATTCTCGGCCGCCCTGCTCATCAGCGAGGCATAGTCGCGGCCGAACAGAACCTCGCAGAAGCGGATCGCCGCCTGCACCTGCATCTGCCGATAGGCGCGCGCCTTGGCATCGCCGCCGCGAAGCGACTGGACCAGCGCCTCGGTCGACCGTTCGACATAATGCTGCAGGTCGGAATAGGTGCGCAGCGTGACCTCGTTGATCGCCAGCTCGCTTGCGAAGTTGCGACAAACCGCGACAAATTCGATCAGTGATGCGGCCTCATCGATCTCGACGCCGTCGATCCTCAAGCCCGCGGAAATGTCCTTGTCGGCGCGCTGACGCAGGATGCGCCTGACCCGGCCGGGCACACTATCAATCTCCGATTGCAGGCTGTTGGAGATGTCAGCCCTGATCGCCGTCAGCTGCTTGCCCCAATTCGACTCGGTGCGGAGATCGAGTTCCGTCCTGAGCCCCCGGATGCCGTCGTGCAGCGACTTCAGGTTGTCCGCCATATTGGTGAAGTGGCCGCGCCTGATGTCCATGCGCAGCGCAGCCGCCAGATGCGACAGGTCGTGCAAGGCGATCGTGACGGCGATGCCATAAGGCGTTGCGGCCACGCGAACCTCGTCATCGGATGCGGCCATCTTGATGGCGAGGCGAATGATCTGCCATGGCGCCGTCAGGCGCTGCATGACCAGTGAGAGGGCAAACGGCAGCAACTGCGGCGTCTGCAGCGAGGGGACGTTGAGCGCCTCGTTGACGGCGGCGATCTGCCCGTCTCCGAACACCTGGACATAGCGCGGCAGCCGGCCGATCAGGCCATCCAGCGCCTCGCGGGCCTTCAGGACCGAACCGACTGGCAGGAGATCGTCGATCACGTCGGGCGCTCCGACGCGCGCCAGCGCGCGCTGATTGTCGCCATGGCCCGGACCCGTGATCTTCAGGATGGCCTCGGCGGCTGCGCGCTGCAGCTTGCGCACCGCCTTGTCGACCTCGCGCGAGGCTTCCGCGTCGCTCGTTGCGGCCATCACGGCCTCATAGTCGCGCGCCGCGTCCGCCGCGCCCTCCCGAACAATCCAGAGCCAGATCGGCGACAGCGAGGCACGGCGGATCTGGCCCGGCCGCACCGCGGCGCTGCCATCGACCAGAAAAGGATCCAGCGGCTGGAAGAACAGTCGCGCGAGGTCACCGGTGCGAGGGCGATCGTCCTCGTTGCTGCGCACCATCATCCGCAACTGCTCGAGAACCAGGGTCGCGACCGCGACGTCCTGGCCGCGCTCGATGGCGCGCTCGAACTCGCGCATCAGCATCGCCTGCGACTGCGGCGGAAGCTGCCCGAGATAATGTCTCAGCCGCTCGATCGATGTCTGGCTCATGCGGTCGGAATGCAGATTGTCTGGCGACGGTACAATCGCGTCTGCGACCACAATAGCTGCAGCCGCCTTAAGAAGTCCTTAGGAATGCCGCGTCGAAACATCCGCGACGTCGCTCGGGCGCAGGGTTGCAACGCGCTAAACCCCCGGCAATTGCAGCTCGGCCCGTAATCCTCCGGTCGGTGCGTTGCCGAGCGAAAGATTGCCGCCATAGAGCGCGGCCAGATCGATCACGATCGACAGGCCAAGGCCGGAACCCGGCTTGGACTCGTCGAGGCGCTGGCCGCGACGCGACACCTTGGCGCGCTCGTCGGCGGAAAGCCCCCGCCCGTCATCATCGACGATGATCCGAAGCTTCGCTCCGGCTCCCGCTTCTGTCGGCCGCTCGACCACGACCTCGATCAACACCCGCGAGGCCGCCCATTTGCAGGCATTGTCCACGAGGTTGCCGACCATCTCTTCGAGGTCCTGGCGCTCGCCGCGGAATCTTGCCTGCGCATCCGCCTTGCTTTCGATGACGATATCCCGATCGCGGTGGATTTTTTCCATGGTGCGCCGCAAAGCCTCGATGGTGGGCGCGACCTCGGTGACCGTGCCGACGATGGTGACGCGCGCGGCAATGCGCGCCCGTTCCAGGTGATGGGCAACCTGGTCGCGCATCATGTCGGCCTGCTCCAGGACTTTCGAGGCGAACGGATCGGCGCCGTGCGCGGCGGCCTCGTTCACGATCACCGAGAGCGGCGTCTTGATGGCATGGGCGAGATTGCCGACATGGGTGCGGGCGCGCTCCACGATCTCGCGATTGGCGTCGATCAGCGCATTGGTCTCCCGCGCGAGCGGCGCGATCTCGACCGGAAAATCGCCCTCCAGCCGTTCGGCGCGCCCCGAACGGATCGCGGCGATCGCCTCGGAGATGCGCTTCAGCGGCGCAAGGCCGAACCGGACCTGGAACACTGTGGTCAAGAGCAGCACGATCCCGAGCGCGGTAAACGTGCCGCCGAGATAATAGTCGAAGCTGCGGGTCTCGTCGAAAATCTCGGAGGCGTCGCCGGCAACGCCGACCAGAAACTTGCCTTCGGGGCCGAGATCGACCAGCCGTTCGACCATGCGCAGCGTCTGGCCCTCCGGACCGTCGACATAACCGATGCGGATGCCGGCCGCGGTCAGCTCGAGACCCTGTTCCTCGAGCTTCGGCAGCCTCTTGTCCCAAAGCGACCGCGAGGCCTTGACCTCCGGCTTGTCGGTGTCGGTGCGGGTGATCTGCCAATACCAGCCGGACAGCGGCAGCTCGAACAAGGGCTCGCCGAGCGACTGAAACTGGCGATCGGCCGGCTCGTCGGGGGTGGCGACTTCCGCGATCAGGGTGCGGAGGTAGAGATTGAGGCGGCGGTCGAACGCCCGCTCGGTCGCATCGCGATAGACCGACGACAGCACCACGCCGGTGATGGCGAGGATCACCACGAGCCAGGCGGTTGCCGACAGAAACAGGCGGGTGGCGAGCGAGCTGCCACGCATCAGCGGCGGGTCCGGGAGCGTCTTGGTCCGGCCCGGGTCCCTCGGAGTAGATGCAGATCTTGAGAGAGCGTCATGTGCGACCAGGAGAGCGGCTGCGGACCTGATCGGCATGGCGATCAGGCGCTGGAAGACGGCGGCGTCAGGAGATACCCCAGTCCGCGCACGGTCTGGATGACGTCGACATCCAGCTTCTTGCGGATGCGGCCTACGAATACTTCAATTGTGTTGGAGTCGCGATCGAAATCCTGGTCGTAAAGGTGCTCGACGAGCTCGCTGCGCGAGACCACCCGGCCAGTATGATGCATCAGATAGGCCAGGAGCCGATATTCGTGCGAGGTCATCTTGACCGGATTGCCGGACACGCTGACGCGTCCGGTGCGGGTATCCAGGGTGACAGGCCCGCAGGTCAGTTCGCTCTGGGCGTGTCCGGTCGAGCGGCGCAGCAGCGCGCGAATCCGCGCCAGCACCTCCTCCAGGTGAAAGGGTTTTGCGACATAGTCGTCGGCGCCGGCGTCGAACCCCTGAACCTTGTCGCTCCAGCGATCGCGGGCGGTCAGCATCAGCACCGGCATCGCGCGGCCGTTGCGCCGCCAGGCCTCCAGCACGGAGATGCCGTCCATCTTCGGCAGGCCGATATCGAGAACGACGGCGTCATAAGGTTCGCTGTCGCCGAGATAGTGGCCCTCCTCACCGTCGAAGGCCCGGTCGACCACGTAGCCGGCGTCGCTGAGCGCAGCGGTGAGCTGGCGGTTAAGATCGGGATCGTCCTCGACAACGAGCAGGCGCACGCTTGCCTCCAAAGGTGAACTGCACGAATTGCGGTCAGATGACCGCTTTTGGCGTGAACCGTCTATGAACGGCGCGGCCACGCCAACCTTACTTTTTAGTCATAAAGTAACGCATGGCTTCTTTTGGGCAGCACCCGTGATGGGCCCTGCCAAACACCTGATTTTAAGCGCGTCTTGAACCTGAGCGGAAGGCCGTCCGGGCGCGACGCTTGTGGAGGCGACGATGCACCTCCACAACCTGACATAAATGTCAGGTGCCGCGCCGCGCGATGGGGACAATGCCGTCGCCGCGGCGATGTTCCCGCGGGGTACCGGCATGCCAGGGTCCAGCCCCTGCCCTGTCCGGGGTTAACGCCATTTGACAATTCCTGCGCTAATGTCGGGACCGGCTTGCTTGAAACGTTCCTTGCCAGTGTTATCCTCAAAACTTGGCCTGTCGTGTCCCGGAGTATCTCATGGCCCCCCGCGCCAACTGGAAGGGTTTTTTGCGGCTTTCGCTCGTGACCTGCCCGGTCGCGCTGTATCCGGCCACCTCGGATACCGAGAAAGTCTCGTTCAACCAGATCAACCGCAAGACCGGCCACCGCATCAAGTACTCGCGGGTCGATGCCGATACCGGCGAAGAGGTTGCCTCCGAGGACATCATCAAGGGCTACAAGGTCGACACCGACACCTATGTCGAGGTCACCAAGGACGAGCTCGATGAGGTCGCCCTGGAATCGACCCACACCATCGAAATCGACGAATTCGTGCCGCGGTCGGACATCGACAACCGCTATCTGATCCGTCCCTATTACCTCGTCCCCGACGGCAAGGTCGGCCACGATGCGTTTGCGGTGATCCGCGAAACCGTCCGCGCCATGGACAAGGTCGCGATCGGCCGCGTCGTGCTGACCAACCGCGAGCACATCATTGCGCTGGAGCCGCTCGGCAAGGGCTTGATGGGCACGCTGCTGCGCTACCCCTACGAGGTGCGCAGCGAGACCGACTATTTCGACGACATCCAGGACGTGAAGGTCACCAAGGATATGCTCGACCTCGCCAAGCATATCGTCGAGAAGAAGTCCGCATCCTTTGAGCCTGAAAAGTTCGAGGACCATTACGAAACGGCGCTGGTCGACCTGATCAACCGCAAGCGCACGGGGATGCTGACCGGCGCAAAACCGGCGCCGAAATCGAGCGGCAACGTCATCAACCTGATGGATGCGCTCAAGCGCAGCCTCGCCGACACCAAGGTGGAAGCCGAGGAGGCCCCGGCCGCCAGGACCAAGGCGAAGAAGCCGAAGAAGCGGGTCGAGGGCCAGCGCGAAATGCTGCTGCCGATCGCGGGCAAGAAGGCCAAGGAAGAGGCGAAAAAGGCCGAGGAGCCGAAGAAGGCCGAAAAGCCCGTGCGCAGCTCGGCGCGTGCGAAAAAGGCCGGTTGACGCGCTTCCCGTTCGGAACCGCTGGACGAGACGTCCGGTTCGGCTGCGCGAGCCTATTTCAGCGCCGTGCTGATCGGCGTGAACTTGTTGCTGACCGACGTGCCGATCGAATTGACGGAAGCGAGGATCACGATGCTGATGCCGGTGGCGATCAGCGCATATTCGATCGCGGTCGCGCCGGTCTGGTCGGCAATGAATTTCAAAACCAGCTGCCGCACTTGATGCTCCTGTCCGACGTCTGGTGCGGGATAAACTCCGGCCGTCGCGGTGGCAATCTACAGCAACACTGGTTGCCGGGTGATTGACCAGGGTACTGAACAATTCGTTAAGTCCGGCGCGCCGGCGAAGACCAATCGGCCGCCGCGCCGCTTCACCGACAACTGCATGGCAGAGTTTCCGGACCGGCTTGTCCCCGCGCTTTACCGTCAGCCCGAATGCTGGTCCAAATAACCGCCTCGACAAGGCCGAGCCCGACATCGGCCTACAAGGGGAGGACGTGTCATGAAACTTGGCGCCGCGATCGCGGAAATCATGAAGCGTGAGGGCATCGACATCCTCTGCGGTTACCCGGTCAATCATCTGATCGAGTTCGCCGCCAATGCCGACATACGCCCCGTGATGGTGCGCCAGGAGCGCATCGGGCTGCACATGGCGGACGCGATCTCCCGCGTCAGTTCGGGACGCCGCATCGGCGCCTTCTGCATGCAGCACGGACCGGGCGCCGAGAACGCCATGGGCGGCGTGGCGCAATGCTTTGGCGAGTCCGTCCCCGTCCTGGTGCTGCCGATGGGCTATGCGCGCCGGCTTGCCAACATCGAGCCGAACTTCAATTCCAGCCAGGCGATGAAGGCGTTTTCGAAATCCTCCGAGCCGATCGTTGTCGCAGCCGAGGTCTGCAACATCTTTCGCCGCGCCTTCACAAAGCTGAAGAACGGGCGCGGCGGACCCGTGATCGTCGAGATCCCCGCCGACATGTGGAACGAGGAGGTGGGCGAACCGCTGAACTACACGCCGGTGCTGCGCACCCGCTCCGCCGCCGACCCCGTCCATGTCAGCGAAGCCGCCGAGCTTCTGATCGCGGCCAAACGGGCGGTGATCTATGCCGGCCAGGGCGTGCATTATGCAAAAGCCTGGCCGCAACTGAGACGGCTCGCCGAACGGCTCGCCATTCCCGTCGTGACCAGCCTTGGCGGCAAATCCGCGTTCCCCGAGACGCATCCGCTCTCGCTCGGCTCCGGCGGCGTCGCGATGCCGCGCGCGGTGCCAAAATTCCTCGGCGAGGCCGATGTGATCTTTGGCATCGGCTGCTCCTTCACCGAGACGTCGTTCGCCGTCGCCATGCCCAAGGGCAAGACCATCATCCATTCGACGCTCGATCCGAACCACCTCAACAAGGACGTCGAAGCCAAGATAGGCCTCGTCGGCGATGCCGGCCTCGTGCTCGACGCGCTGCTGGGCGAGATCGAAAGGCACGTCACGGCCGACCGCGACGGCAGCGTCGTCACGGCCGAGATCGCCGCCGTCCACAAGGAGTGGCTCGCCAAATGGCTGCCAAAATTGACCAGCAACGACGCCCCGCTCAACCCCTACCGCGTGCTCTGGGAGCTGCAGCACACCGTCGACCGCGAAAACACCATCATCACCCATGACGCCGGCAGCCCCCGCGACCAGCTTTCCCCGTTCTGGAAATCGGTCACCCCGCTGTCCTATCTCGGCTGGGGCAAGACCACCCAGCTCGGCTACGGGCTCGGGCTTGCGATGGGCGCAAAACTCGCGCATCCGGAAAAACTCTGCATCAATGTCTGGGGCGATGCGGCGATCGGTTTTACGGGCATGGACTTTGAGACCGCGGTGCGCGAGCGCATCCCTATCCTTTCCATCCTGCTCAACAACTTCTCGATGGCGATCGAGCTCAAGGTGATGCCGGTCTCGACCGAAAAATATCGCGCGACCGACATCTCCGGCGACTATGCGGCGATGGCCCGCGCCTTCGGCGGCCATGGCGAGCGCATCACGACATCGGACGAGATCAGGCCGGCGATTTTGCGCGGCATCCAAAAGACCCGGGAAGGCACCCCCGTGCTGCTGGAGTTCATCACCTCGAAGGAGACCGAGGTCTCACGGCCGGGAACGTGATCCCGGCCGCGCCGGCAGCCCGGTTCATCACTCCGCGTCAGGGGCATCCTTCGACCCCCTGGAGCTCTCCGGACCGCGGCTGAACACGCCATAGTCGCTCGACTTCACGCCGGCCAAGCCGACGATGCCATTTCCAGCAAGGCCCAGTTTCAACAGTTCCCGAACGGCAGCCGCCCGCGTTGGCATGCGATGCTTGAAGCGGAAATCGTCAACGGCTGCCAGCTCTTCCGGAGAGAGCATCACCTGCAATCGTTCAGGACGCATCTCGTTCATGGGGTCGCACCTTTGGGGCAGATTGAGTAATTTACTCAATTCGCCAAAACGAGGCAGGTTCCCGCAATTTTGCAAGTTCCGGCGACTCCAGCAACTCAGTCCCTGCCTCCAAGTTAGTAGAATAACCAAGTAAAATCAATCGTTTACACTACGAACCGAAAGCGCTAACGTCACCACCGAAGGGGGGTGAGGAGGCGCACGATGAGCAGCGACGGCATCGCAAAGATCGAAATCCCCAGAGTGCCGAAAGACCCCAAGCCGCGACGTCCGAGCTACGACAATGTCGCTCGGGACATCGCGAAGTGGGCCAACAGCGTTGGTCTGCAGAAACCCGCGAACGACCTTGGCCCCGATCCCCACGCCGCATGCGATGGTCTGTCCGATCGGCTTGCAGGCGCCACGGCAAATGAGACGCGCCGGAGATCCTGAGATGGCCATCCATCGGATCCTGCAAAACTCGCCATTCGGCCCCGACGAGATCGCGCGGCTGGTCGCGGCGTATGAGGAAACGCTAAAAACTCTCGGCCTGAAGGACCGCAGCGATCCGATCACCGAGCTGGTCGCGCGAAAGATCATCGAGATCGGCCAGACCGGCGTGCGCGATCCGCTGCAGCTTGCGAAGCTCGCGGTCGAGGACCTCGGCGCGTCCGCGGGATGATGGCGAACGAGGAAAGACGCGGACGCTGCCGCGGAGTACTGTGAGGCCGGTCGGGCGACATCGCCCCTCCCGAGCGCTGCAGCAAGCCTCCACCCATCTTCCACAAATCTGACGAATTTCGACCGCGCGAGCGTAACTGCCCGCGCTTGCCGAACAGAGGGAGCGCGCCTGATGACAACGCGTCGCAAACGGTGCAGCTGCGGAAAACTGCAGGTCGTGTGTGAGGGTGAGCCGGTACGGATTTCAATGTGCCACTGCCTCGCGTGCCAGCGACGGACCGGCGCTGTGCAGCGGCTCGATTCCCGTTTGGAACGGCGACGTCTGTTTGTGCCCGGTCTCCAACTCGTGAGTCCGCGCGAACGCCTTCCTCTTGAAATCCGCTGGCGATGGGCGGAGAGGGTCACTGCTGCGTTGCCGCGCCTATCAATCCCATGAGCGGCACCAAGGGGCCGACCGGAATGTATTCGTCGTCAACCAGTTGCTCTCTCGAGAGCGGCAGGGTGGCCATGACCGCACGCGCCTCGTCCTCGGTCTTCGCCGCGAGCAACAGGATGACGGCTTTGCCGTCGCTCCGCGAAAACCACTGACGGATCTTCCCATCGAGATAGAGTTTTACCGTCTCGCGAATCTCCGACGGCATGACCGCCATGATTTGCTGGCGCGTGACGCCCTGCCTGGCGGTCACGATGACCATCACTTCCGTGGTCTTGGGGACTATCACGCCGGATGCGCCGGCCGACGGCCCGGACTGTGATTGTGCAACGGACGCTGCCGGAAGCGCTGCTATGAGAAATGGAATGATGAATTTCATCGGCTCGCCTCGTTCGGTGTGCTGAGGTTGATCGTTTGCGATGGCCTCTGGACGTCGGCGTCGCTCCCGATCTGCAAGCCTGATATACGACTGCTTCCAGCGAGCGACCATTCGCTGTAATGTTGATGGGCTATGAAGCAGAACTTCACAGTGAGACAGGGCGCGCTCGACGGCGTGGAGGCGTTCCTCAGCGTTGCGCAGCACCGCAGTTTTCGGCGAGCGGCCGCGGAAGTCGGGGTGACCCCGTCGGCGATCAGCCAGGCCGTGCGCGCGCTCGAGGCGCGCATCGGCGCGGCGCTCTTCATACGCACCACCCGCAGCGTCGGGCTGACCGAGGCCGGCGAAAAATTCCTGTTGCGCGCAAAGCCCGCCTTCGAGGAACTCGTCGCCGCAAGCGAGGTCGCGCGGGACCTCGGACAGCGGCCGAGCGGGCTACTGCGCCTCACGGCGCCGCGCGCGGTGATGCCGCACCTTCTGGATCTGATCGCATCCTTCAGCCGAGCCTGTCCCGAGGTCGAGGTGGAGATCGCCGCAAGCGCGGACCTGGTCGATGTCGCGGCCGAAGGATTTGACGCCGGCATCCGGCTCGGCCAGTTCATCGAGGCCGATATGATCGCAGTGCGTCTGACGCCGCCGTTCCCGCTGGCCGTGGTCGGCAGCCCCGACTATCTGCGCGGGCGGCCGCGGCCGCAACGCATCGACGATCTGCGTGGTCACGCCTGCCTGCGCGTCCGCCGCTCGAACGGCTCGATCGCGCCCTGGTCCTTTGTCAACGGCAACGAGGCCGTCGAAGTCATCGTGTCAGGACCTCTCATTGCCAACGACATTCCGACGATGCTCGGCGCGGCCGTCGATGGACTGGGCCTTGCGCAGGTGCCCGCGCCGATCGCCGCGGGCGCGGTGGACGCGGGGAAACTCGTGCGCGTGCTGGAACCGTACGCACCCAGGGCGCCCGGCGTATTTCTCTATTATCCCGGCAACCGGCAAATGATGCCGAAGCTGCGTGCCTTCATCGATCATGTGAAGAGCCGCTCGGATTCCGCCGGCAAGAGCGGACCCGGTATTGATGGCAAGCGGGCCAGGCGCCGCGGCGGCGCCTGATACTCGAAAAAAAGCCGGCGGCAGGTCGAGCAAATTTCCGGACGATCGACCGTGCAAAAAAAGCGAGATGCCGCACCCGATGGGCTGGCCGGCGCCAGGCTGGCCCCTGAGTCGACGAGCTGTGGACCTGTCGACCCCTGAGGCTGGACCGGGCCAAGCGCGCACGTTACTTCTTGGGGCATGGAAGACCGCCGGTTGTGAGGTGGAGGACCTGTGATGCCAGTCCCGGTCGGCGCCTTGCAGCCATTGGCGGCGGCCGCCAACGAAGCAATCGTGGCGATCGTCTTCGCCATTCTGTGGCGGCAGTACCGCCGCCCCTATCTGCTGGCTTTCGGCCTGTCGTTTGCCGGGATTGCGGCGAACATTGCCCAGATCGCGGTCGAGCTCAGCATCGGCCGGCCGCTGGCATGGCGCCCCTATGTCTCGGACGCCCTCTTCATCGCCGCCGCGTTGCTGCTGCTCGGCGGCTGCATGGCGCTGACGCAGCGGCGCGTTCCCACGAGGGCGTTCGTGACCTCGGGAATCGCCGGCTTTGTCGCGGTGCAGCTCATCGCGGCGACGCGCGGCATCGAAGGCGTCGTCTACATTCCCGAATGGGGCGCCCTCGTCTACTGCGTCATTGCCTATCTGTTCTGGTCGCGGCCGGATCAGTCCGGCAATCGCATCCTCGCCTGTCTGTTCGCCGCGCGGGGCGCGGTCAATCTGCCGTGGCTCTGGGCGCTCCCCAACGGCTTTGCGCCCTATGTGCATGTCGCCGATCAGGTCATCATTGTCGGCATCGGCTGGGCGCTGGTCATGACCGAGCTGTCGCAAGCGCTGCAGCAGAATGCCAGGCTGGTTCGCGACCTGACGGAGCGTGAGGGTCGCATTCGGCGCCTGGTCGATGCCAACATCGTCGGGATTTTCATCTGGAACATGGCGGGCCGGATCATCGAGGCCAATGACGCGTTCCTCCGCATCGTCGGGTACGAGAGGGCGGATCTCGCCGCCGGACGGTTGTCCTGGAGGGCCCTAACGCCGCAGGACTCGCTGGTCCGCGATGACCAGCAATGGGTGCCCGAGCTCAGGCAGATCGGGACCACGCCGGTGTTCGAGAAGGAATATTTCCGCAAGGACGGCAGCCGCGTGCCGATCATGATCGGCGTGGCGAGCTTCGAAAAAGGCGGCGACGAAGGGGTGGCTTTCGTGCTCGATCTGACCGAGCGGAAGCGGACCGAAGCGGCCCTCCACCAGGTGCAGATGCAGCTTGCGCACTCCAATCGCGTCGCAGCCGTCGGGCAGCTCACCGCCTCGATCGCCCACGAACTCCGGCAGCCACTCACCGCCGTCGTGATCAACGCAGAAGCCGGCCTGCGCTGGCTTGCGATGCAGCCGCCTCAGCTCGACGAGGTGAAATTCTCGCTGGAGGAGGCCATCAAGGGTGCGGTCCGTGGCGGCGACATCATCAGCAGTCTAATGGATCTCACCAAGAAGCAGGCATTGAGAAGGGACTCGGTGGATGTCAACGAGGCCATCCAGGAAGTGACCGAGCTGATCCATGGCGAGGCCGTCAAGCACGGGGTATCCCTGCATGCGCAGCTGGCGCCCCAACTGGCGCACATCCAGGCGGATCGCCTTCAGCTTCAACAGGTAGTGTTGAACCTGGCCGTCAATGCCATCCAAGCGATGAGCGCGCTCGATGGCGGCCGACGGGAGTTGCAGATCAGCTCCGAGAGCATCGGGAGCGAAGGCGTCCGCATCGGCGTCAGGGATACCGGTCCGGGGATGAGTCCGGAGAGCATCCCGCATCTTTTCGAGCCATTCTATACGACCAAGGCCAGTGGCATCGGCATTGGACTGGCGATCTGTCGCTCGATCATCGAAGCGCACGGGGGACGGCTGTGGGCGACGCCGTGCGAGCCTCACGGGGCCCTGTTTCAGTTCACGATCCCTGCCGAGCAACCGCCTCTGTCGTGATCCGTTGATGCCGCTCCTGGCCTGGAGCCGCCACCTCCGCTACATCGGATCGAACGCGCGGATCGGCGGCAGATTGCCGCCAAAACGCTCCACCTCGACGGTCGTGAGCTGACCGGTGCATCCCTGTGCGAAGGATGAGGTGCCGATGTCGCGCGTCAGCACATTCGGATTGCCGTGAACACAGAGCGGTGCCTCGTCCTCGGGATCCATCGGGTCGTACCAGGCACCGGTCGGCAGCTGGACGATCCCGGGTGCGATGGATTCCGTGACGCGCACCGCGGCAAGGCAGGCGCCACGCGTGTTGAACAGGCGGACGATGTCGCCGTCGGCGATGCCACGCACCTTGGCGTCACGGGGGTTCATGCGGGCAACCTCGCGGCCGCGATGTTTTGCTTCGGTCGAATGGCCGCCAAAATCGAGCTGGCTGTGGAGGCGCGTCGCCGGCTGGTTGGCGACGAGGTAGAGCGGCGCGCCGCCCGTGGGGACATCGGTCTTGTCCAGCCAGAGCGGATGGCCAGGACAGTCGGCATCGCCATGGCCGGCGATCTTCGCCGAAAAAATCTCGATGCGCCCGCTCGGCGTCGGAAGCGGATGGGCGATCGGATCCTCGCGGAAGCGGCGCAGCGTGCCGCCATCGTCGCGCTGTTGCGGCACGCTCAGGCTGCCGCCCTCCCAGAACTCCTCGAAACTCGGCGCCGCAAGGCCGTTTGCTGCGAGCGAGGCGCGGGTCGGCTCGTAGAGACGTACCAGCCACTGCCGTGCCGTACGGCCTTCGGTGAAAGGCTCGCGGGCGCCGAGACGTTCGGCGAGATCGGCAAAAATCTCATAGTCATCGCGCGCAAGGCCGAACGGCTCGGCGATCTTGTGCATGGCGACCATCAGCGGATCGTTGGTGGAATAGCCGATGTCCTCGCGCTCGAGCGTCATCGTGCAGGGCAGCACGATATCGGCGTGCCGGGCCGTGGCGGTCCAGGCGAGCTCATGCACGACCAGCGTGTCGAGCCGGGCAAAGGCCCTGCGCAGGCGATTGAGATCCTGGTGGTGATGGAACGGGTTGCCGCCGGCCCAGTAGACGAGACGGATGTCCGGATAGGCGCGCGTCTCGCCATTATAGCGATAGGTCGTGCCGGGATGGAGCAGCATGTCGGCGATGCGTGCCACCGGGATGAAGTCGGCGACGCCGTTGCGGCCCTGCCCGAGCGTTGGGCCCGCGACCGCGTTGACGCGGCGGCCGTAATAGCCGATCGCACCGAGCGAATAGGCGTAGCCGCCGCCAGGCAGGCCGATCTGGCCGAGCGCTGCCGCCAGCACCATGCCCATCCACACCGGCTGCTCGCCATGCTCGGCACGCTGCAGCGAATGCGAGACGGTGATGAGCGACCTCCGTCCGGCGAGGCGTCGCGCCAGCTTTCGGATCGCGTCGGCCTCGATGCCGCAGATCGATGCGGCCCATCCCGCGTCCTTGGGCTGGCCGTCCGCCTCGCCGGTCAGGTAGCGCAAGAAGACCGGCCAGCCCTCGGTGTAGCGGTCGAGGAAGGCCTGATCATGCAGTCCTTCGCTGACCAGCGCGTGGACGATGCCGATCATCAGGGCCGTGTCGGTGCCGGGACGTGCCGTCATCCACTCCGCACCGGCCTCCATGGGCAGATCATCGCGCAGCGGACTGACAAGGATGAACGCGCAGCCGCGCCGGCACGCCGCGTCCATGGCGCCGCGCTCGACATGCTTGCTGATCGAACCGCCGGCCACCATCGAGTTTTTCAGCGCCATCCCGCCGAACGCCAGCACGATCTCGGTCTCGGCCGCAATCTGCTCCCAGGTGACGTTGCGCTTGGTGATTTCCTCGTAGCCCGCCAGAATCTGCGGCAGCAGCACCGAGGACGCGCCCGAGGAATAGGTGTTCACGGAACGCACATAGCCGCCCATCGCGATGTTGAGGAACCGATGAACCTGGCTCTGGGCGTGGTGGAAGCGGCCTGCGCTCGACCAGCCATAGGAGCCGCCAAACACCGCGCCGGGGCCACGCGTGTCGCGGATGCGCGAAAGCTCCCCGGCGAGGAGATCGAGCGCCTTGTCCCAGCTGACGGACACGAATTCATCGCGGCCGCGGCGATCATCGGGGCCCGGTCCGCGCTCGAGCCAGCCACGGCGGATTTTTGGCTCTGCAATGCGCGCGCTGTGCCGCAAGGCGGCGGGAAAGTTGTCGATGATGCCGTTCGGATCGGGATCATCAGCATAGGGCCGGACTTCGAGACCGGCCTCGCCGAGGCGCGCCGAGAAGACGCCCCAGTGCGAGGTGTGCGGCTTGAAACCGTCCGACAGGTCGAGGCCGGAGTCGGGGTAACCGATCGTATCGCTCATCTGGCGGCATCCTTGGCAGCGGGCGGCAAGAATAGACAGCCAGTTTAATGATCCGCTCCCGAATGTCACCGCGCCGGGTGTGCCGGAAACGCAGACGCACCCCGCAAGCGGTGGTGGGCTGCGCGAGGGGATTGCGCTTTCGACACACCGCTGAGGCCGAAGTGGGAACGCCGCCCAAAGCTTGCGCGACCGAGCGTCGCCTTCATGCGGGCGGTGGGCGAAAGATCGGCACTGTCAGCCGTGACTGCAAATGCCCCGCACCAGATTTAAGGACTCTTCCTCATTTTGAACTGGGAACCATCCCGGAACAGGTTTATTGTAATTGTATCATTGGCAGCGACCTTGCGTGGGCGCCGGTGGCTGAGAGACCCGTCGCGCTCCCGCCTGCATCAGCCAGGGAGCGCCGTGATGGGCCAGTGTATCCTGATCCATCGTATTTCCAACAGAACCAAGGACTACGACGCCAGGCATCTCGAGGCCGTGCGAGCAGCCATCGCGCATGGCAAACACGTGCTCGAAGACAGCGATGCAGCCAGCACGTTCGCAGGCCGCAAGACCCAGGAGCCATTTCCGAAAGAGACAGAGCCGAAGCAATAGGAAGCTGGCGCCCGCGTCGGGACGAACGTCCAGGACCGGCCGATTCCGTTGCGGCCGCTCCGCAAACCGCCACGGCTCGAAAAACATCCTACCGCCCGCCACGCGACCCGCGCAGGCCCCGGTTCTCGACACGAGACGCCTGAAGCGATACGGTATGCTTGTCCGCTACGGGGACTGCATACGGGAGGCCTCGGCTGCCGGTCCTGGCTGAATCGAGTGCCGACGTTGCATCGTGTGCTCGCGAGCAAAGCGGAAACGAGGGATGACCAGGCAATCCGCGCGGTCAAACGCGCCATCGGCAGGAGCGGCGCGCGCGGTCGATCTGCTCTCCCTCTCCCATGAGCCGATCTTCGTGTGGCGGCTCGGCGGGGCGATCGAGAGCTGGAACGCCGGGGCCGAACGACTCTACGGATTTTCGCCCGAAGAGGCGCTCGGCCGCAGCAGCCATGCGCTGCTGCAGACCCGGTTTCCGGTCGCGCTGGAGGAGCTGACCTCCGAGCTCTTGAACGGGCGCGTCTGGTCCGGCGAACTGCGTCACACCTGCAAGGACGGGCACGAGGTCGTCGTCGACAGCCGGATGCAGCTGTTGGGCGACGGCAGCGTCCTGGAGGTCAACCGGGACGTGACGGAGGTCAGGGCATACGCGGCGGCGCAGGCGGCCTTGATGCGCGAGCTTTCGACCGCGGCCGCCAAGTTCGAGGCGCTGTTCAACCAGTCCGGCATTTTCGCGGGGATCATGGACCTGCAGGGTTATCTGCGCGAAGCCAACGATTTGTCGCTCGAGGGCTGCGGCTATACTCGCGAGCAGGTTCTCAATCTGCCGTTCTGGGAGACGCCGTGGTGGCGCGGCTCCGAGGCGATCAAGGCAAGGATCCGCTTCGCCACCGCGCAGGCGGCCGCCGGATCGGTGTTTCGCGAGGAGCTGCGATACTGGCTGGCCGATGGGCGCGAGCGCATCGTGGACTTTGCGATGCATCCGATCCGCGACGCCGGTGGCGCCGTCATGTTCCTGCATCCGACCGGGCTCGACATCACCGAGCGCAAAGAGGCTGAAGCGGCGCTCCGGGACAGCGAGCAGCGCTGGCGCTGGAATGCGTCGATCGTCGAGTCCAATGAGGATGCGATCGTCAGCAAGAACCTCGACGGCATCGTCAGGAGCTGGAACGCGGGCGCGGAGCGACTGTTCGAATACACGGCCGACGAGGCGGTCGGCCAGCCCATCACGCTCATCATTCCGCACGACCGCCTCGACGAAGAGCGCGAGATCCTGACCCGCATCAGGCGCGGCGAGCGGATCGACCATCTCGAGACGGTCCGCCGGCGCAAGCATGGCGGTCTCGTCAACGTCGCCTTGACCGTGTCTCCGGTCAAGGATGCGGACGGCCGGATCGTCGGCGCCTCGAAGATCGCGCGGGACATCAGCGAGCAGAAGCGGAATCAGGAGCATATCCGCGTGCTGGCCCGCGAGGCGGAACACCGCAGCAAGAACGTGCTGGCAAACGTTGCGGCGATCGTGAACCTGTCGCGGTCCGACACAAGCGAGGGCCTGAAGGAGGCGATCAACGGGCGCATCCGCGCGTTGTCGAATGTGCACTCGCTGTTCGTTGAAACGCGCTGGAACGGCGCCGAGCTCTCGGCCATCGCGCGGCAGGAGCTTGCGCCCTATCTCGGCGAGGATGACGGCCGCGTCCGCATCGAGGGGCGCGAGGCGCTGCTGGAGCCCGGTGCCGCGCAAGCCCTGGCCGTGGTGCTGCATGAGCTCGCCACCAACGCCACCAAATATGGCGCGCTGTCCGACGCGACAGGCGCCATCGCGCTGACATGGTCGCGCGACGAGAACGGAAAACTGCTGCTGCGCTGGACCGAGAGCGGCGGCCCGCACGTGCAAGAACCGGAACGCCAGGGCTTTGGCAGCCGCCTCATCGAACGAACCATCGGCCAGCTCGGCGGCATGACGCGGTTCGACTGGCGTCCGGAGGGCCTGGTTTGCGAGATCACGCTGCAGGCGTGAATTGCTTGGAGACGCGGGTCTTATCACGTCCGCGTCCCAGCCCCCTACTCCGCCATGTCCACCGGCTGCTGCTTGGCGGGGCCGGCGAGCGGGCGCTCCTCCATCAGGATCATGCAGAGCGCGGTGGTGGCGAGCATGACCGTGGCGGCGCCGAACACGTAGCGGAAGGCCGCGATCATGTCGGCGGCCGGGATGCCGCCGACGGGGCCGCGCCCCTCGCCGCCGAGCGAGATGTCGGAGCCGAGCACCATCAACAGGATGGCAGAGAAGACCGCGACCGTGAACGACGACATCATCGAGCGGAAGAAGTTCATCGCCCCCGTGATGGTGCCGACCTGCGAGCGGTGCACCGCGTTCTGCAGGGACACCACGCAGATCGGGAACGGGGTGCCGAGCCCGATGCCGAACACCGCGAGCCACACCAGCAGCAGCCAGAGTGGCGGCGTGGTCAGCGTCAGCACGATGCCGACCGTCGTGGCGACTGACGTGCCGACGATGGCGACGCGCTTGTAATGCTTGACCCGCGCCATGGTGCGGCCTGCGAGCGCCGCGCCAAAGGTCGAGATCGCCGCCAGCGGAATCAGCGCCAGGCCCGCCTCGCTCGCGGTCAAACGATAGACCACCTCATAATACAGCGGCAGGTGCACGGTGAGCCCGATCATGGCGCCGAGCGCGCAGCCGCCGGCCAGCATGCTGTAGGGCACGACGCGCCCGCCGATCAGCGACAGCGGCAAAAACGGCTCGTCGGAGCGGTGTGCATGCCAGACGAAGGAGAGCGCCAGCGCCACCGAGGCTCCCAGCATCGCGACGATGGCCGGCGACAGCCAGGCGAAGCGATGCCCGCCCCAGGTCAGCACCAGCATGAACACCACGGCGGACGCCATCAACAGCACGCCGCCGAGCCAGTCGACCTCGCGCCGCATGTGATAGACCGGGATGCGGCGCATCTTCGGCAGCAGCAGCGCCAGCGCTGCCATTGCCAGCGGTACGTTGATCCAGAAGATCATGGACCAGTGCAGATGTTCGGCGAAGACGCCGCCGAGCACCGGCCCGCCGATGCCGGCGAGCATCCAGACGCCGGAGAAATAGGCCTGATACTGGCCGCGCTCGCGCGGCGAGATCACGTCGGAAATCACGGTCTGCACGACCGGCATGATGCCGCCGCCGCCGAGGCCCTGCAGGCCGCGGGCGAGGATCAGAACGGGCATGTTGGGTGCGACGGCGCAGAGCACGGAGCCGGCAACGAACAGGCTGAGCGAGACGATGATCATGCCGCGGCGGCCATAGATGTCGGAGAGCGTGCCGAACACCGGCGCGACCGCGGTCGAGGCCAGGAGATAGGCCGTGATCACCCAGGACAAATTGGAGACATCGGAAAATTGCCGGCCGATGGTCGGCAGCGCGGTCGCCACGATGGTCTGGTCGAGCGCGGCCAGAAACATCGTGAGCAACAGGCTCATCAGGATGGTGCGGACCTCGCGCTGGCTCAGCGGCATCGGCTGAGGCGGTGCGGCGGCGCTCGCCGCCTTGACCTGGCGAGAGATGTTTTGCAGATCGACTGCGACGTTTTCGGGTAGCGCCGTGCGGTCGGCAGGGTGACGGCTCTGCCGTTCGAACCTGTTCATGGGAGGCGTAGAATCTTGTGTGCGCGGCTGACGCCGCTGAGAGAATCAATGACTGCGAACATAGGCGGAAAGTCTAAGCTCGGGCAGGCGCCTCGGCGCATGGGTGGGTCCCAATCGCGATCGCGTGAGGGCGCGTGAACGTTTAAGAGACTGTTAATTTGCTAATTTGCGGCGTGACGCGTTGAGCCCAGGTTGTCGCCGCATCGGCAATCGGCTCCCTCTCCTCGCCCGCGGGCGCTTGCGGGGAGAGATGAACAACCGGACTTCACGCCTTCGGACGACGCTTCAGACGCGCCTGGCGCGGCAGCAGTGTTGGCCATTGCACGATGTGGTCTTCGAGCTCGGCATCCGGAATCTCGTCCTCGGTGCCGACCACCCGTCCCCGCACCGAGACGCCGGCTTCATGGACGGTATCGGGATCGCCAGAGATCAGCGGGTGCCACCAGTAGAGATCGCGCCCCTCGGCGACCAGGCGGTAGGCACAGCTCGGCGGGAGCCAGTTGATGGTCCTGACATTGGCGGGCGTCAGGCGGACGCAGTCGGACACGCGCGCAGAGCGATTCTCATAGTCCTTGCAGGCGCATAGGCCGGAATCCAGCAGCGCGCAGGACACATGGGTGAAAAAGATCTCGCCACTGTCCTCCTCTTCCAGCTTTTCCAGGCAGCAGCGCGCGCAGCCGTCGCACAGGCTCTCCCATTCGGCGTTGGACATCTCTTCCAACGTCTTGGTTTTCCAGAAGAAACCCTCTTGACCCGAGGGCCGCTTGACGGGCGCGGTCATGAATCCCTTGTCATCTCAGGGGGGTAGCGCTGAAACCTTCTAGGAGGTTGTGGCGGCCGCGCGCAAGAGGTTGATTGGACGGAACCCGTCTTGCGTCGCAAAGGAAGGGATTAGGGCTACGCCATGAAAATGAGGGTCGCCCATGGAAATCGTCAGGCCGGCCGTTGGTTTATGCCCCCTGCTCGGCTAGATAGAAAGGAGTCGCCCGACAACAATGCCTTGGGTTTGCCGCAACATTCCCGCAGAGACGTCAGCCCTAACCGGCTGGGTGCAAGAGAGCCCATAGTCAGTGCGCCAGATCATACCGCCCGAATTGAAGACAAAGATCCAGCACCTGATGCTGGATTTCGACGCGCGTATCGATTCCACCCTGTTCTCCTCGGCCAAGGGCGCGCGCGAGCTCTATGAGCGCTTCTCGACCTTCATGGACCGCTTTTATGTCGGCGGCTGGAAGCGCTGGGTTTTCGTTGAGCCGTTCTCGGAGGCTGCCACCCTCGGGCTCGGCGGCCTGATCGTCCTACTGGCGCTCGCGATCCCGGCCTTCCGCGAGACCGCAGACGAGGACTGGCTGAAGAAGAGCGACCTCGCGGTGACCTTCCTGGACCGCTACGGCAACCCGATCGGCAGCCGCGGCATCAAGCACAACGACTCGATCCCGCTGGAAGACTTTCCGGACAACCTGATCAAGGCGACGCTGGCGACCGAAGACCGCCGCTTCTACGACCATTTCGGCATCGACATCGCCGGCACCGCGCGCGCGCTCGTTACCAACGCGCAGGCCGGCGGCGTGCGCCAGGGCGGCTCCTCGATCACCCAGCAGCTGGCGAAAAACCTGTTCCTGTCCAACGAGCGCACCATCGAGCGCAAGGTCAACGAGGCGTTTCTGGCAATCTGGCTGGAGACCCGGCTGACCAAGAACGAGATTCTAAAACTCTATCTCGACCGCGCCTATATGGGCGGCGGCACCTTTGGCGTCGACGGCGCGGCTCACTTCTATTTCAACAAGTCGGTGCGCGACGTGAACCTCGCGGAAGCCGCGATGCTCGCCGGCCTGTTCAAGGCGCCGACCAAGTTCGCCCCCCACATCAACCTGCCTGCCGCGCGTGCCCGCGCCAACGTCGTGCTCGACAATTTGGTCGATGCCGGCTTCATGACCGAGGGCCAGGTGTTCGGCGCCCGCCGCAACCCGGCGTTTGCGGTCGACCGCCGCGACGAGAACTCGCCGAACTATTATCTCGACTACGCCTTCGACGAGATGCGCCGGCTGGTCGACACCTTTCCAAAGTCCTACACCGAGCGCGTGTTCGTGGTGCGCACCGCGATCGACATGAACGTGCAGAAGGCCGCAGAAGACGCGATCGAGAACCAGCTCCGCCAGTTCGGCCGCGACTATCATGCAACCCAGGCCGCAACCGTGGTCGCCGATCTCGACGGCGGCATCCGCGCCATGGTCGGCGGCCGCGACTATGGCGCGAGCCAGTTCAACCGCGCCACCGACGCCTATCGGCAGCCCGGCTCGTCGTTCAAACCGTATGTCTACACGACAGCGCTGCTCAACGGCTTTACGCCAAAATCGATCATCGTCGACGGCCCGGTCTGCATCGGCAACTGGTGCCCGCAGAACTATGGCCACTCCTATTCCGGCCCGGTCACGCTGACCCAAGCGATTACGCGCTCGATCAACGTCGTGCCGGTGAAACTGTCGATCGCGCTCGGCGGCAAGGAAGGCCCCAAGGCCGGCCGCGCGAAAATCATCGAGGTGGCGCGCCGCTTCGGCATCAAGGCACCGCTGCCCGACACGCCGTCGCTGCCGATCGGCTCCGACGAGGTCTCGGTGATCGAACACGCGGTGGCCTATGCGACCTTCCCCAACAAGGGCAAGGCGGTGACGCCGCATGCGGTGCTGGAAGTGCGCACCGGCCAGGGCGATCTGGTGTGGCGCTGGGACCGTGATGGCCCCAAACCGCGGCAGGCCATTCCACCCAACATCGCAGCCGACATGGCCGGCATGATGAGCCACGTGGTGAGCGAAGGCACCGCGCGTCGCGCGGCGCTCGACGGCATCCCGACCGCGGGCAAGACCGGCACCACCAATGCGTATCGTGATGCCTGGTTCGTCGGCTACACCGGCAATTTCACCTGTGCGATCTGGTACGGCAATGACGACTACTCGCCGACCAACCGCATGACCGGCGGCTCGCTGCCGGCGCAGACCTGGCACGACATCATGACGGTCGCCCATCAGGGCGTCGAAATCCGCGAACTGCCCGGCGTCGGCATGGGGGAAAAGCTGCCGCAGACGGCCCAGGCCGCGATGGCGGCCGCCGGCAAGGAGAAGGCGCCGGAGATCAAGCCGGGACCGCCGCCGGTGCTGACCCGGCGCGGCGCCGACATTCTGGTTCGCGTGGAAAAGCTGTTGGACGATGCGGCGAAGACGCCGATCAAGACCACCATGGACGAGCCGCCAAAGCCGGCGAAATCGACCTCGTCGAGCGCGATCCCCTTCTCCGACAGTTTTGCAGCGGCAACGCCTGACAACGCGGCCTCGGCGCCGCGCAAGAACTGATCAAAAACCTGATGCGACTGCTTTTCGTCACCGTGCTGGCGCTGTCCCTCGCCACCTTCGTCGGCATCGGCACGACCTGGATGACCGCGACCAAGGGCACGGACCTCGGCACGCTGACGATCGGGGCGTGGACCGCGCGCCCAAAAACCGGGACCGCCGACATCGATCCCTATTCGCGCGCGACCATCGTGCGCAACGGCGAGCTGCCGATCGGCACCGGCGACGGCGTTGCCTTCACCACGGCCAGCGACGACAAGAAGAAGCCGCTGGACGGCCGCTGCGACGTCGTGCTCTCGGGTGTGACGCCGCCGGCGCGGTTCTGGACGCTGACGCTGTATGACGGCAAGGGCCACGTCGTCGCCAATGCGCTGCAGCGCTACGGCTTCACCAGCCAGGAAATCGTGCGCGCCGCCGACGGCTCGTTCGAGATCCACGTCGCCTCACGCTCGCGCGCCGGCAACTGGCTGCCGACCGGCGGCATCGAGCGCTATTCGCTGATGCTCCGCCTCTACGACACGCCGGTTGGGGTGGCGACGCGCTCGCAGCGCGAGGCGCCGATGCCGGCCATCACGACGGTGGGGTGCCCAACATGATCCGCCTCGTGCTCACCATCGTCGCGGGCATCATCCTCGGCGGCATCGTACATCTGGTCAGCGTGCTGGCGCTGCCGCGGATCGCCAGCCACGATGCCTATTCGCGGCTGACGCCGGTGACGGAGCAAAATGCGGTTACCGCGCTGCCGGCTGCCGCCCCCTCCAACTCGCCGATGCCGTTCATGGACCCGGCCTTTGCGATGGCGATCTGCCGCTACGACCTCTCGAGCGGGCCGCTCAAGCTCACCGTGCCGGTCAGCCAGGCCTACACCTCGGTGTCGTTCTACACGCGCAACGAGATCGCCTATTACGCGATCAACGACCGCTCGGCCGGCAAGAAGGTGATCGAGCTCGACCTGATGACCGAGGCGCAGCACAACGAACTGCCGGAGGACGAGGAGGTCACCGCGGCCGACCGCCTGATCATCGATTCCCCGTCGACGACAGGGCTGATCGTCCTGAAGGCGCTCGCCGCCGAGCCCGGCCTGATGCCGCAGGCGCAGGCCTCGCTCGCCGCCGCCAGCTGCAAGATCCAGACCGAGCCCGCCCCGGCGAAGCAGGCGAAACGCTGACGAGCCGGCGCTCGCGCCGCTGCGCGGCGTCCGTCAATCGCCACAGATCGCTGCTCACGATCGCGCGGCCGGAATCGAGCCAGGTCGTCTGTGACGCCAGGGCCGTATCGCCTCGAAAGTGGCCGCAGCCGTGATCACCGTTTCGTCAGCAAGATGCCGACCGACGATCTGCAGCCCGACCGGAAGGCCGGACGCAGTCCAGCCGGCCGGGACGCTTGCGGCCGGCTGCCCGGTCAGGTTGAACGGAAACAGCGCGGGGGTCCAGGCGTCGTCGGCGACCGGGCATCCATCGATCGTGCCCGGACCATTGCGATCAACCGCAAAGGCCGGCACCGGCGCGGTTGGTGTCAGCAGGAGGTCGAAGCGGCTCATCAGGGCCGCAAGGGTCTCGCAGATGCGCTTGCGCTCGACCATTGCCACCACGGCCGCCCTGCCGTCCGGTACAAACCCGGCCAGCCTTGCCACGGCAGGAGACAGGTCATGCTCCCTGCCGGCGGCAAGGCGCGCCAGGCCGAGCGTATCGGTCTCCAGCGCGACGATCGTCCGATAGCAATCAGTGACGTCG